>Ga0209515_10006196_pt1 | contig 15030 bp, 13 predicted proteins | sample Subgroupgradi54m_FD_187454 | JGI IMG/M metagenome (GOLD analysis project Ga0209515, IMG submission 187454) | Subsurface groundwater microbial communities from S. Glens Falls, New York, USA - GMW60B uncontaminated upgradient, 5.4 m (SPAdes)... ...
AGCAGGAACATGCGGGTGGACGGGATGTCGCCCCCATCGGGGCGGGATTGCAGGTGCCGCCCCCGTTCTTGCTTTCGCAAGAAAGCAGGGGGGTGGGGCCCCACTAACCAGGACGAACGGAGCGTAACGATGTGCGGTATTGTGGGCTATGTAGGAAAGCATGCGGTGGTCGAGGCACTCCTGGATGCGTTGAGCCGTTTGGAGTACCGAGGCTACGACTCCGCCGGCGTGGCGGTGATCAACGGCAAGGGGCTTGAGCTGTGTCGACGGGTCGGCAAGCTCAAAGTCTTGGCTGAAGCGATCGCGCAGCATCCGATTCGCGGACAAATCGGGGTCGGACACACGCGCTGGGCAACGCATGGGGAGCCTTCCGAAGTCAACGCCCACCCCCACACCGACTGCACGGAGAAGCTGGCGATTGTGCATAACGGCATCATCGAGAACTACGCACTCCTCAAGGAACAGCTGCTCAAACAGGGCCATACCTTTCGCTCGAAGACGGACACCGAGGTGATTGCGCACCTCATTGAAGAGTTCGCGAAGCGCCATCCGATCGAGCAGGCGTTTCGCCTGGCGCTGAAAGAGCTTAAGGGCTCATACGCGGTGTGTCTGCTCTCGACGAATCGGCCGGACCGTATTTTTGGTGCGCGCAACGGCAGCCCGCTGATCGTCGCCGTCGGAAATGGCGAAGCGTTTTTCGCCAGTGACGTCCCCGCGGTGCTCGGGCGTACCAAGCGCGTCGTCTATCTGAATGATCAGGAAGTTGTCGAACTCAGCGCATCGGGACCGCGTCTGCTCACGCTCGAGGGCAAGCTAATTCGCCGCAACCCGACGACCATTACGTGGGATTTGGCCGCCGCGCGCAAAGGCGGGTTCCCGCACTTCATGCTGAAGGAAATTCACGAGCAGCCGACGGCTATTGAGCAGACGCTGTGCAATCGGTTGGATGCGGATCGCAGCCGCGTGATCTTCGATCACCGGACGAAGGTGTTCTTAGATAAGCTCAGCCCGCAAGAAAAACTGGTCATCATCGCTTGCGGCACGGCATATCACGCCGGACTTGTCGGACAATACATGCTGGAAGAATTCGCGCGCATTCCCGTCGATGTCGATTTAGCGAGCGAATTTCGCTACCGCGGGCCGATGCTCGATCGTCACACGACGGTGCTGGCCATTACGCAGTCCGGTGAGACGGCCGATACGCTGGCAGGCGTTCGGTTGGCGAAAACACAGGGCGCGAACGTCCTCGTCATTTGTAATGTGATGGGCTCCTCGATTGCCAGGGAAGCTGACGCGGTCCTCTACACGCACGCGGGTCCTGAGATCGCCGTGGCCTCGACGAAGGCGTACACCTCACAGATCACTGCCCTCACGTTGCTGACACTGTATCTTGCCCGACGACGCAAGCGACTTCCCACGCCGCAGTGGCGACGGTTGGTTCAAGGACTGGCCGACCTGCCGCGTCTCATCGATCAGACGCTGGCGAGCGAGTCGGCGATTAAGGCGATTGCGGCGAAATACGCAGCGGCGAGAAATTTCTATTACCTCGGCCGCCGCTATAACTACCCGAGCGCGTTGGAAGGTGCGCTGAAGCTAAAAGAGATTTGCCCGAGGATTCACGCAGAAGGCTACGCGGCAGGAGAGATGAAGCACGGCCCCATCTCGCTCATTCGCAAAGGCTGGCCGGTGGTGTTCCTTGCGCCCGCCTCGCCGGTGTATGAGAAAGTCATTTCCAATATCGAAGAGGTACGTGCGCGCAAGGGCGAATGTATCGTGATCGCCTCAGAGGGTGACACGGCGATCAAACGCCACGCCGACAGCCTCATCACGGTGCCTAAAACGGATGAGCTCTTCTCTCCGATCGTCGTCGCGATCCCACTCCAGTTGTTTGCGTACTACGTCGCCGACGCCAACGGTTGCGATATCGATCAGCCGCCCAACCTGGCGAAGAGCGTCACGGTCGAGTAACCCACAGGAGGCGAGATGCTCGCGCGGAAGATTATTCTCGGCTTCGGGTTTGCGGTCCTCATGCCGGTACTCATTCACTACGGAATAGACATGTTTGCCCCGCGGTGGAATTGGAAGGACTTCTCGAAAGCAAGTGCACCGACTCAGCGGCAGATCAATGAGCTTCGCAGACAAGAGCGCTTGGCCGCCTCGGAGATGGAGAAGGCTGAAATCCGCAGGACGATCGGCAGACTCGAAGGCCCGCTTGAGTGGCAGCGCGAATGGCACGAAGTGAGAGTGAGGACTTGGTATAGGTGGGCTAGCCGCGTTCACTTTTTCATCGGCGTTTCCCTGGGCATCATCGTGACACTGGTCGGTTCCTTCATCCGCGTTCAAGCCATCGGCGGCTTCTTAATGTTGGGCGGAATTTTCACCTTCACCAGCAGCTGTTGGGGCTATTGGTCTCATCTGCCCTCCGTCGGACGGTTCTTCGTCCTGCTCGTTGCCTTCGTTGAGTTGTTATGGATCGGCTATCAGCGATTGTCCGAACTCAAACAACCAGCCAAATTCTCGTGACCGGAACGCTCTACGTGGTGGCCACGCCCATCGGCCATCTCAAGGACATCAGCCTGCGCGCCATCGAGACGCTTAAGTCCGTCGATCTGATCGCCTGTGAGGATACGCGCCATACGGCCATTCTTCTCAACGCGCACGGCATCCACACCCCCACCACGAGCTACCACAGCTATACGTCGCGCGCCAAGTCGAGCCGGATTATTGAACAGCTCCGAGAGGGAAAACAGATTGCCCTCATCTCGGATGCCGGGCTTCCAGGCATCTCTGATCCCGGTACTGTCCTCATCCACGAGGCCATCGAGGCGGGCCTTCCAGTGACGGTCATCCCGGGCGCATCGGCTTCTTTGCTGGGACTCATCCTCTCAGGATTCCCAACGGATCGGTTTGTCTTCGAGGGATTTTTGCCGGTGAAGCCTGGCGCACGACGAACGCGACTTCAGATGCTGCGGCAGGAGCCGCGGACCATTGTGCTCTACGAATCTCCGCACCGCCTCCTGAAATTGTTCGGAGAGATCGAGGACGTGTTCGGAGACATTCCGCTCTCGGTCAGCCGAGAGCTGACGAAATATTTTGAAGAGACAAGGCGAGAACACGCGAGCGCGTTGCGGGCGCACTTTGCTGCGCATCCACCGAAGGGCGAATTTGTGGTGGTCTTGCCGCCACAGCGAGCACGAAGCGATGGCAAACACCATTCATCCTAGCGCGGTGATCGGCACGCGCGTCCAGCTGGGCGATGGCAATACGATCGGTCCAGGCTGCGTGATTGAGGACGGTGCGGTGCTCGGTGCACGAAATCATTTGTGGATGAACGTGTACGTTGGACCTGGCACGACGATCGGCGATGAGAACCAGATCCACATGGGCGCAGTGCTTGGTCATCTCCCGCAAGATCTTGCTTTTACTGGGAAAGCAACGTATACAACAATTGGTCATCGGAACACGATTCGCGAATACGTCACCATTCATCGCGGGACCAAAGAAGGATCAACGACCAGTATCGGCGATGAGAACTTCTTGATGGCCAACGCCCACGTCGGCCACAATGGCTCTCTCGGTCATCGGACGACGTTGGTGAACCTCGCTACGCTTGCTGGCTACTGCACGGTAGAAGATGGCGCGCTGCTCTCCGGCATGGTGGTCGTCCATCAATTTACCCGGATTGGACGACTCGCGATGGTCAGCGGGCTCTCGGCGGTTAATAAAGATGTCCCGCCCTACATGCTGTGCGGAGGACGGCCAGCGGTGATCCAAGGGCTCAACGTCGTGGGGATGCGACGGGCGGGAATCTCTGCGTCGGTTCGAGAGGAAATCAAACGAGCCTACAAACTTCTCTATCGAGAAGGGCTGAATGTTGCTCACGCGCTTGAGGTGATGGAGCGCGAGTTACAATCCAGGGAAGCAAGAGCGATTCTTGCATTTGTGCAGGATTCCGAACGAGGGATCTGCGCGGGAATTGGTTCCGAGGAGCCAGAGGAATCGGAGTCGATCCGTCCAAAGAAGCCACGACAGAACACCGGAAGTGTTTTATAGCAGACGAAAGTCTAGCTAAATAACAATTGACAGAATCAGGGAATTTTTAGTATAATTATCGCACGTCGATTACCTTTAATGGTCCGCCCTGAGAGGCGGGAAAGGGCGATGGTAACAACAAACGGTACTCAAAAAACAGTAAAGCCCCAGCCAAGCGGCGGGGCATTTTTATTGTCCGGAGATGATTCCACGGATTCGTCATATTATCTGTGGTGCCGATTTGTTACCATCTGCTGGAGTCCGTAGATGGAACAACGACCGATTGGGACCTTCCGAGAAAAAGCCAAAGTACTGGATCCGGAGGCCATGCGCCGCTCGCTAGCTCGCATCGCCCACGAGATCATCGAGCACCATAAAGGGACGACCGCGCTTGCATTAATCGGCATTCGAACGCGTGGAGCGATTCTCGCGCAGCGTCTCGCGAACACCATCGAAGCGATTGACCATCACCCGATTCCCGTCGGGATTCTTGATATCACTCTCTACCGTGACGATCTCTCGCGAATCGCGCCAAACCCCGTCGTTCATGCTACCGAGATCGAGTTTGATATCACCGACCTGCATCTTGTCCTCGTCGATGATGTGCTCTTCACTGGACGGACGATTCGCGCGGCCCTCAATGCGCTTAACGATCTCGGGCGTCCCAAAACGATCCAGCTGGCGGTGTTAGTTGATCGTGGCCATCGGGAGCTGCCTATCCGAGCGGACTACGTTGGGAAAAACATCCCCACCCATCTGCGCGAGCACATCGAGGTTCGGTTGAACGAACTCGATGAGCTCGAAGAAGTTGTCATCGAGACGCCCGTCAACGAGGAGCGTGAGGCTTCATAATGGTCGTGACCGCAACGCCGCCCCAAGTCGCACGGGCGACCCAGTGGACGAAAAAAGATCTCTTAGGACTTCGCATACTTTCTGCCGAAGAGATTCACCTCATCCTCCGCACGGCCGAGTCCTTCCAGGAGATTTCCCTCCGCCCCATCAAGAAAGTGCCAGCGCTGCGCGGAAAGACGGTCGTGAATCTCTTCTTTGAGCCCAGCACGCGCACGCGGACCTCTTTCGAATTGGCCGCGAAACGACTCTCAGCGGACATTGTGAATATCACCGCCCAAAGCTCTAGTCTGGCGAAAGGCGAAACGGTGTTGGATACGGTGCGCAACCTCGAAGCCTTGAAGGTTGACGTTCTCGTGATTCGCCACGCGGCTGCCGGAGTGCCGCATCTGATCGCGAAGCGCGCCGCGGCATCGGTCATCAACGCCGGCGATGGCGCTCACGAACACCCAACGCAAGCGCTCTTAGATCTCTTTACCATTCAAGAAAAGAAAGGCCACATTGAAGGACTGCAGGTATCGATCATCGGCGACATCGCCCATTCCCGTGTGGCGCGATCGAATATCTGGGGCTTGAAGAAGCTCGGGGCGCACGTGACAGTGTGCGGTCCACCGACGCTGATACCGCCACAGATTGAAGAACTCGGTGTTCGAGTCACGCATCGTCTCGAAGAGGCGATTCACGAAGCGGATGTGCTGATGCTGCTGCGGATTCAGCACGAGCGGCAAGAAGCTCGACTGGTGCCGAGCTTGCGCGAGTACCGGCTGCGCTATGGCATCGACCGCGACCGATTGGCACGGGCAAAACCAGGCGTGTTGATCATGCACCCTGGGCCGGTGAACCGTGGCGTTGAGCTCGATTCGAACGTTGCGGATGGGCCCTTCTCCGTCATCCTCGATCAAGTGACGAACGGACTTGCGGTCCGGATGGCGGTGCTGTATCTCGTCTCTGGCGCACCGAAAGTTGACGAAGAGGCCGTGTAGGCGTTGAGCCCTCAATGAGCAGACTCCTCATTAAAGAAGGCCAGGTGATTGATCCGGCCAATCACCGCGAGGGAAAATTCGATGTGCTCATCGAGCGCGGAAAAATCGTTGATGTCCAGCCATCGATTTCCGCTAACGGATCACAGACGATCAGTGCGGCAGGGAAACTCGTCGTTCCAGGCTTTGTGGATTTGCACACCCATTTGCGCCAGCCGGGGCGTGAAGACAAAGAGACGATTGAGACGGGGTGTTTGGCGGCGGCTCGAGGAGGGTTTACGACTATTTGCGCGATGCCGAACACGGATCCCGCCATCGATCAGCGAGGCATCGTCGATTTAATCCATCAAGAGTCGCAGCGTCTTGGCCTTATTAGCGTGCATTCCATTGGAGCGATTACGAGAGGTCGTCAAGGGCGCGAGCTGACTGATTTCGGCGAGCTCTTTGACGCGGGATGCGTGGCACTCTCCGACGATGGCAACCCGGTGGCCGATGGATTCCTGATGCGTCGAGCGCTGGAGTACGCGAAGCTCTTTGACCGCCCGCTCATCCAGCACGCCGAGGATCCGGCGCTGGTCGCTGGCGGCGTGATGCACGAGGGGCTCATCTCGACGACGCTGGGCTTGCGAGGGATTCCCAGCGAAGCCGAGTCGGTGATGGTGGCGCGCGACCTAGCACTGGCCGAGCTCACCGGCGGTTGGATTCATTTCGCCCATCTCTCCAGCAGGCGGTCCGTGGAGTTGGTTCGTCAAGCCAAACGCCACGGCGTTCGCGTGAGCTGTGAAGTAACCCCGCATCATCTCGCGCTCACGCACGACGCGGTGGGTGAGTTTGAGACCTGCGCAAAAGTGAATCCGCCGCTGCGCACCGAACAAGATCGACAGGCTCTCATCGAGGGGCTCCGGGATGGCACGATCGATTGTATCGCCACGGACCACGCCCCGCATACCGATTGGGAAAAGGAAGCCGACTTTGAATCGGCGCCATTTGGGATGAGCGGTCTCGAGACCGCGCTGGGCGTTTGCGTCGAGACGCTCATCAAGCCGAAGCTGCTCACATGGAGCCAGTTGGTGAACGTACTCTCCACCGCACCGGCGCGCATCGCAGGTGTGAAAGACGGCACGCTCAGCATCGGAGCCGAGGCGAATGTCGCGATCATCGATCCCCAACAGTCGTGGAAGGTAGACCCAGCACAGTTTGTGTCCAAAGGACGCCACACGCCTTTTGCGAAACAGACACTCACGGGCACTGTTGTGGCAACGCTATATCGCGGGACCGAGGTGCGTCGTGGCTAACACGCAACGGCCCGCGTGGCTCGTCCTTGAAGACGGCACCGCGTTTCGGGCGCGCGCGATCGGGGCTGATGGCGAGATTTTCGGGGAGGCGGTCTTCAATACCGCCATGACAGGCTATCAAGAAGTGCTCACCGATCCGTCGTATAAGGGGCAGGTGGTCTGCATGACCTATCCCCATATCGGGAACTACGGGGTGAACGACGAAGATGTTGAATCGCGACGCCCATGGGTCGAAGGATTTATCATTCGAGCACTCTCGCCGATCGCCAGCAACCATCGCGCGCAGGAATCACTGGAAGCGTATTTCACGCGTCATCAGTTGGTGGCGGTCGATGGCGTGGATACGCGCACACTGACCTTGAAACTGCGCCAGCAAGGCTCCATGAAATGTGGGATCTCCACCACCGAGACCGATCCGGAACGCTTCTTGAAGCGCGTGCGCGCCTCGACGGATATCGTCGGAGCCGATCTTGTCAAGGAAGTCACGTGCAACGAGCCGTACGGTTGGCCGCTCCAGAGACCGGAGACAGGGGACGAGGGACAAGTCAACGGCGACACACGTCTCTCGTCTCATCTCTCATGTCCCAAACGCCATGTGGTCGTCATGGATTTCGGTGTGAAGTTTAATATCCTGCGCCAGCTCGATGCGCTCGGTTGCAAGGTGACCGTGGTGCCGGCCACCACGACGGCAACGGAGATCCTGTCGGAGAAGCCAGATGGCGTCGTACTGTCCAACGGGCCGGGGGATCCGGCTGCGGTCACGTATGGGATTGAGACGATTCGTGCGTTGATAGGACAGGTTCCGATGTTGGGGATCTGTCTTGGGCATCAGCTCCTAGGGCTGGCGTATGGCGGCGAGACCTTTAAATTAAAATTTGGCCATCACGGCGGCAATCACCCGGTGCAAGATCTCGCCACGAAGAAGGTGGAGATCACGACACAAAATCACAACTTTGCCGTCCGCATTGAGTCGATCCCCGGCCAACAAGTGGAGGTCACGCATCGCAACCTCAATGATGGGACGGTTGAGGGAATGCGGCATAAGACGCTCCCGATCCTGAGCCTCCAGTATCATCCGGAGGCGGCCCCCGGGCCACATGACGCGCGGCATTTCTTTCAACGCTTTCTTGATCTCATGGAAGAGGTCCATGCCTAAGGTGGTCGCGGATTTTCACATCCACTCACGGTACAGCCGCGCCTGCTCAAAAGATCTCACCGTCGGAGAGCTTGCGAAGTAGGCCAAGATTAAAGGTGTTGGCGTGCTGGGCACCGGCGACTTCACGCATCCGCTCTGGTTGCAGGAGCTCAAGGACACCTTGCGCGAGACGGGTCGTGGACTCTTCGAGCACGGCGGCATCTCCTTTCTGCTGACGTCGGAAGTGAACACGCTGTTTTATAAGGGTGGCAAGGCGCATCAGATTCATCACCTCCTTTTTGTCCCGAGCTTTGAGAGCGCTGAGCGGATCAACCACGAACTCGCGTCCTTCGGCAGCCTCAGTTTGGATGGCCGCCCGACGCTGCAGATGGAGGCACGAAAGCTCGTTGAGGTGGTTCTCGGGATTGAGCCCCGCGCGCTCATCGTCCCTGCCCATGCCTGGACACCATGGTTTGCGATCTTCGGTTCGACGTCAGGATTCGATTCGCTCGAGGAGTGTTTTGAGGATCAAGCGCAGCACATCTATGCGCTGGAGACCGGTCTTTCTTCAGATCCCGCGATGAACTGGCGATTGAAGTCGCTGGATCGATATACGCTGATTTCAAACTCCGATGCGCACTCGGCCCGACGCATAGGCCGCGAGGCGAATATCTTTGACTGCGCCTTGGAGTACGATGCGCTTATCACCGCAATCAAGACGAAGGATCGCACGCGATTCCTTTCAACGCTGGAGTTTTTCCCAGAGGAGGGAAAGTACCATTTGGATGGACATCGCCACTGCCACGTGCGGTTCTCGCCGCAGGAGACGAAACAACACGGCTTCCGCTGCCCGAGCTGCGGGCGCAAGGTGACCGTTGGAGTCATGCATCGCATCGAGGCGCTTGCGGATCGGCCGGAAGGCGTGGCGCCAGAAGGAGCCATTCCGTTCAAACACATCGTACCACTCGAAGAGATCATCGCTGAAGCGCTCGGCATCGGGGTGGGTTCACAAGCGGTTGAACGCGAATATCAGAACCTCATCTATCATGGTGGTACCGAATTCAACATCCTCTTGACCGTCTCTGAGGAAACGCTGCGTAAATCGACGACAGAAAAGATCGCAGACGGAATTCTCCGCGTGCGTCAAGGCCGCGTGAATATCGAGCCCGGCTATGACGGCGAGTACGGGAAGGTGCGATTGTTTGACGAAGTCGCGATAACAGCGAGCGAGCAACAGCTGACGCTGTTTTAATCACTTGTGCCCAGCGTCGATGTCATGGCGGATAGCAACCCGAAACTTTTTGGCATGGGGTGGAAGGGCGACAGCTGCAAAAGTTGTGGAGGCGGGGGCGGTTGAGGCGCTGGTCCGAACTGGTGGCAGCCGATCGCCATCATTCTCGTGATGACCTGCGGCGGATAGCTCATGACGCTGTCTGGTTGGGTGGCCTCCAAAGGAACACGGATTACTGACCCAGCCTGTGCCTGGGATCCAACGATGGAAACATACCTGGTGACATGTCACGTGCGCAATGACGAGCCGCTCTTCAAAACACTGTCTATTAACGTGCAGGGTCGTTTCCGTCCACAACCGGGTCAGGAGTGGCCTCACCCGAGCGTTCAACGTGAGCATGCAGCGACAACAAAGACCGCGACGTTGACATTAGATCCGTCACAGAGCGCGCAACCACGCGTGTCCTTCTCCATTCCAGGAGCCAACGCATTTTCGTGCTCCACAAGAATTGCCGTTGGAGTGCAAGAAAAGTTTACAGAACAGCAGTAGCACGCCGTGCACGGACGCTAACAACGTTGGTGTAGCCGTGAGGCTGACGTGAGTTGGAAAACAGGACATGCCTAAGCGAACAGACATCAAGAAAATCCTGATCATCGGCTCCGGTCCCATCGTGATCTCGCAAGCCTGCGAGTTTGATTACTCGGGGACACAAGCCTGCAAAGCCCTCAAGGAAGAAGGCTTTTTCGTGATCCTGATCAACTCGAATCCCGCGACGATCATGACGGATCCGGACATGGCGGATCGCACGTACATTGAGCCGATCACCGCGGAGGTCGTCGAAAAGATTATTGAGGCCGAGCGACCGGATGCGCTGCTGCCCACACTCGGTGGCCAAACGGCACTGAATGTCACCGTGCAGCTGGCCGAACGCGGGGCGCTGGAGCGCTACCACGTCGAGCTGATCGGCGCCAACATCCAGGCGATCAAGCGCGCCGAGGATCGCGAGCTGTTCAAGCAGACCATGGAATCCATTGGTCTTGAGATCCCGCGGGCCGGCTATGCGCACACATTGGATGAGGCCCAAGTGATTGTCGAGACGATCGGATTTCCCTGCGTGGTGCGCCCAAGTTTTACCCTCGGCGGCACAGGCGGCGGTGTCGCCTACAACACGGAAGAATTCGAGCGGATCGTCAGCCTCGGGCTTGAGTTGTCGATGATCCGTGAAGTGTCTGTCGAGGAATCGGTGATCGGCTGGAAAGAGTTTGAGCTCGAGGTCATGCGCGACCGAGCCGATAACGTCGTCATCGTGTGCTCAATCGAAAACGTTGATCCCATGGGGATTCACACTGGGGATTCGATCACGGTGGCACCGGCGCAAACGCTTACGGATCGCGAATATCAGGAGATGCGGGACGCGGCGATCAAGATCATCCGCGCTATCGGCGTGGAAACCGGCGGCTCGAACATCCAATTTGCCGTGCACCCGGATTCGGGACGGCTGCTCGTCATCGAGATGAACCCGCGCGTCTCCCGTTCTTCGGCGCTCGCGTCCAAAGCGACCGGGTTTCCCATTGCGAAGATCGCTGCCAAGCTTGCCATCGGCTACACGCTGGATGAACTGCCGAATGACATCACGAAGCAAACCCCAGCGTGCTTCGAACCCTCGATCGACTACGTCGTGGTGAAGATCCCTCGATTCGCCTTCGAGAAATTTCCCGGGGCGGATCCGACGCTGACGATTCAAATGAAATCCGTGGGCGAGACCATGGCGATCGGTCGGACGTTCACCGAGGCGCTGCAAAAGGGATTGCGCGGGTTGGAAATCCGAAAGGATGGGTGGGAAGCCGCAGGCGAGGTGCCGCGCGATGTCCTGCGCCAGAAACTGGCGATTCCGACGGCGGAGCGTATCTTTTATCTCAAGCAAGCCTTTACGGACGGCGTGTCGCTTGATGAACTGTTTCAGTTGACGAAGATCGATCGGTGGTTTTTGCGGCAACTCTATACGCTGGTGACGGAAGAAGAGACGCTCAAAGCGGCGGCCGAGCAGATGCAAGCGTGCGTGAACGCGGCCGCGGGGAGCGCGATCCACACAAGCGGCGCTGCGGTGCTCCGCCGTGCCAAGCAGCATGGATTCAGCGATCGCCAACTGGCCAAGCTGTGGGGCGTGGATGAAGCAGCGATTCGTGACTGGCGTACGCAATGGCAGATTCAGCCGTCGTACTATCTCGTGGATACCTGTGCGGCGGAGTTTGAAGCGAAGACGCCGTATTATTACTCGACGTATGAAACCCCAACGTTGAAACTGGAAGCTGGAAACTGGAAGCTAGAACAAGCACCTCAAGCCTCCAGCCTCCAACCTCCAGCCTTCTCTCGGAAGAAGGTCATGATCCTCGGCGGTGGCCCCAATCGCATCGGCCAGGGCATCGAGTTTGATTACTGCTGTGTGCACGCGGCGTTTGCGTTGCGCGAGCTCGGCATCGAAGTGATTATGGTGAACTCCAATCCCGAAACCGTGTCCACCGATTACGACACCTCCGATAAACTGTACTTCGAGCCGGTGACGCTTGAAGATGTGTTGAACATTGTTCGTCGGGAGCAGCCCGATGGCGTCATCGTCCAGTTTGGAGGACAGACCCCGCTCAATCTCACCGTTGGACTCGCGAAAGCTGGGGTGCCGATTTTGGGAACGAAAGCGGAGACGATCGATATCGCCGAAAATCGTGAGAAGTTCAAACGACTGCTCGATGAGCTGGGGCTGCGGCAGCCGCCCAGCGGGACGGCTATGACGCTGGATGAAGCGCGCCTGACGGCGCACGCGATTGGCTACCCGTGCTTGGTGCGGCCGTCGTATGTCTTAGGCGGCCGGGCGATGGAGATCGTCTATGATGATGAGCAGCTCAAGCGGTTTGCCCAATACGCCTTCGATGCGTCGCCGGGGTTTCCGGTCCTCATCGACAAATTTCTCGAAGATGCCATTGAGGTCGACGTGGATCTTGTCGGCGACGGGGAGCGCTACGTCGTTGGAGGTATTTTGGAACATATCGAGGAAGCCGGGATTCATTCAGGAGATAGCGCGATGGTACTGCCACCGCACACGCTCAACGATGAGCTCCTCAGCGAGATCCGCGCAGCGACAGAAAAGGTCGCGAAGGCGCTAGAGATTGTCGGCCTCATGAATATCCAGTTCGCGGTGAAGGACGATACCGTGTATATTCTTGAGGTGAATCCGCGGGCTTCGCGGACGGTGCCGTTTATTTCCAAAGCGGTCGGCGTGCCCCTGGCAAAAATCGCCACGCGCGCCATGGTGGGTGTCAGCTTACGCGAGCAGCGCTACACCCAAGAGGTGATTCCGCCGTTTCTTGCCGTGAAAGAGTCGGTGTTCCCGTTTTCTCGGTTTGCTGGGGTGGATATCATGCTTGGGCCGGAGATGAAATCGACCGGGGAAGTGATGGGGATCGACGAAGATTTCGGCCGTGCCTTCATCAAGTCGCAGATTGCGGCGGGGCAGCTCTTGCCGCGATCAGGCACCGTGTTCGTCAGCGTCAAGAACCGGGACAAGCGGGCAGTGATTTTAGTCGCGCAGCGATTGGAAGAACTCGGGTTTCGGCTGGTGGCCACGCAAGGAACACTGAAGGCCCTGCAACGCTACGGGCTGCACGCTGCCCTGGTAAAAAAAATCCATGAAGGGCGACCCAATGTGCTCGACCTCATCAAAAGTGGACAGATTCAACTCGTGATGAATACGCCCTCCGGTCGACTGCCGCGTGCGGATGAAATTCACATCCGCTCGGCGGCGGCGACCCTCGGGATCCCGTGTATTACAACGATCGCTGGCGCGCAGGCCTCGGTGAATGGGATCGAGGCGTTGTTGAAGCACCAGCTCACGGTGCATCCGATTCAATACTACCACGAACTCCTCCGCGCATGAGTGACGCCGAAAACCGTCAGTCACCTCGTATCGTTCGTTCGTTCATGGTGCGCTATCGAGCGCCAACCACTGGACGAACCGGCTGGCTCGTCTCGCCATTACGGGATTTGAGCAGTAGCGGAGTTCGCTTTGTTTGCGAAAAGGCGTTTGGCGTCGGATCGATCTTGGAAATGGAGCTGTTGTTGCCGACGTCGAAGCAACCCGTTCCATTGAACGCAAAGGTGGTGTGGACCAAGCCGGTCCAATGGGGCATGGTGGAGTTGGGCGCGACGTTTGAACCAGTGGATGCCACGGTGCAGCAGAGGATTGACGAGGCGGTGGCCTATTCGCTGCGTAAGCAGCAGGAGAAGGGGGAATGACGCGAGAGCGTCGCCAATTTTTCCGCGTGTCCATTCCCTTTGATGCGAAGTATCGGTTTTTTGGGGAATTGACCCAAGGCTGGCGAACCGTCAGAACGCTCAACCTGAGCGCGGGCGGAATGCGGTTTAAGAGCAGCGATCTCTTGGAAGTGGGGGGCTTTGTGGAAGTCCAAATCCAACTTCCTAGTGAGCGCGAACCGTTGATGTTGCGTGGACGCCTTGCGTGGAGCCAAGCCCAAGCCTCCGGAGTCACCGAAAACGGGTTGGAGTTTATCGAAGTGACCCCACAGCAACAGGCCAAGATCGACGAGCTGGTGGACTTCCTCAAGAAGGGGATTGCTCCACCCAATCCGTCCCCGTGAGTTTAGAAGCTATTTCAAAACCCCCAGCCCACACCACAGAATCACAGAAGCGCCACAGCCCGCCCCGGCGTTCGTCACCGGCGGGTCGGGGAACCACAGAGGACTTCCGATGGAGCTTCTCTGTGGAATTCCGTGTCTCTGTGGTGTCCTCCGAGGTTTTGAAATGAGTTCTAGAATCGACCACACGGCCTCAAGACGTTCGTGTCGTAGACCTCCGGTATGGCTGACATCGATTTGCGAGTAAGTCTCGGTTCCATCACGCTCAATACGCCCGTATTGGTGGCGGCCGGGACGTTTGGATACGGTCTCGAGTTTGCCAACGTCGTTTCCCTCAAGCGCCTCGGCGCACTCATCACCAAGACGCTCACGCGAAAGCCGCGCCCCGGCAACCCCCCACCTCGGTTGGTCGAGACTCCTTCAGGGATGCTCAACGCGGTCGGGCTCCAGAATATCGGTCTCGAGGCGTTTCTGACGAATAAGTTGCCGCAGCTTGAGCGACTGCGCGTGCCGGTGATTGTCAGCGTGCTTGGCGAATCGGCGGACGAGCTCGGGGCGATGGTTCGACAGCTTGATGGTGCCGATGGGGTCTGCGCGATTGAGTTGAACCTCTCGTGTCCAAATATTCGATACCACTCAAGGCTCGAGGCTCAAGGCTCGAGGCCAGCCGACCTCCAGCCTCTCCGGCCCGACTTTCACCAGAGCCGTGGCGGGCCAGTCTCCCTGCCTGCGCCGCAACCACACCATTCCATAGCGTCGCGGCAGGCAGGCAGCATCCAGCCTCTGATGATTGCGCAAGATCCCGAAGCGACCTTTGCGATGGTTGAGGAAGCACGGAAGCAGACCAACAAGCCGCTCATTG
>Ga0209515_10006197_pt1 | contig 15028 bp, 13 predicted proteins | sample Subgroupgradi54m_FD_187454 | JGI IMG/M metagenome (GOLD analysis project Ga0209515, IMG submission 187454) | Subsurface groundwater microbial communities from S. Glens Falls, New York, USA - GMW60B uncontaminated upgradient, 5.4 m (SPAdes)... ...
GCCTTGGAGATATTTTTTTTAACAGTTGCGTTAGTATACCCAAAATAATCTTTGAGGAGCTGCACCGTCTGTTCGGCAGAGGTATCCTCGTAGAATCCGTATCTCTTTTTTTCAAATTCAGACATCGCAAGAATCTCTCTTTCTGCTGTCGCGGCATCGAGAGGTTTATTCGTGATCCACTTCATAACCATAAGAAGCGATGCTTCTTCACACCCATGCTGCTGTTGCGGGTCTTCCCATCTGCCAAATGGCGCCTGTGTCGTAAAAGGTACTCGAGAAATTTCTATCTTCTTCTTGGGATGAAGGGCGTGAACGGTCTTTTCCTCTCTAAAGAAAAAAAAGACTGGAATAAAAAAAATTCCAAACACGAATACAAAAAAAATATTTTTCAAGAAGGAACGTGCCATTGATGGTGTATCAAAAAAGATTAAAAAATCTCTCTGTGATAGTGTAAAAACAGATGCTTATCAGCTCCACAATATCAAATATTTTTTTGCTTGGCAAACGGCGAGAGATATGCGGATCTTTTCATTTGCCTTCTCAGTCCTCTACTATTACAATGTTTGAGAACGCCAACATAGGAGGAAAGCGACTGTTCAAATGATTTCTTACTGATTCTTCCACTTTCATATTCGAAATGCTTCCCCTTGATTCTTCGGAACATTCTCTGCTTTGTTTTTGTTCGTAATACCCGATGATATGGTAAAATGACATATCCTAAAAAATCAATGCCCTGTGAAAATTTTCTTAAAATTATTTTTTTAGGATGGAGAGACATCTTCAGATTCTTTTTAATAAAATCTTGAACGGCTGGGATCAGTCCTTTGAGATATTCTTTGTTGTGATGAACAACAATAAAGTCGTCCGAATATCTGACGTATCTTTTTATCTTCAACGTATGCTTTGCAAAAACATCCAATTCATTGAGATACACATTCGCGAAAAGCTGGGAGGTCAAGTTCCCGATAGGCAAACCGAGTACATGAAGACCTCATCACCGTCCAAATATTACCTTTTCCCTTCCAAATACCTTAGAGGGAATACATAACCTTCCAAGGGAGTCCCGCCGTATGAGGACGTACTATGTGGTCGCACATCGACCAAGAAAAACAAGTAGCGTCTATCATTTTGTATGAACGCGCTTTTCCGAGTCCTTGGACACAGAAAACTCTGGTTCAAAAAAGGAAGAATTTCGGCGCCTGCGATCCGTGGATCGCAAGACAGAAGCCTACTTTCATAACAAGCATACCATTTTGAAAAAAATTTTCGACTTTTTTTAAAAAGAATAAAGGGCTCAAGTTCAAGGAATCTTCAAGAAGATCCAAGACCTCAAGCCCAAAGAGAATGCTACGAGGGGGACGCGACGACAAAGCCAGAGGCAGAGCCAAAGCTGTCGCTCGGATTGTCGAGAAGCCTGCAGCCGAACTTGAGCTTCTCGGCGCTGAAGCTGAGGTACGCGGAATGCGCGAACTCGCCACCACCGCCCAACGACCATTCGTTACCGGCGATGTCGATATGTAACTGCTCCAAACGGACGAACCGTTCGGGATGAGTCAATGTGATCGCGAGGACACTGAGAGCATCAAGACCGAACTCATCGGACGTAAAGAGTTCCCATGCAAGGCGGATGGACCTACCACGATGGCGGAGTCCGAGCTGAGCGGGGATAATCCAGATGTCACCATTTTGCGTCGCGGCGATTTGTTTGAACGCTTCGAGGGTGCGACTAATGAGTCGAAGATGTTTCGGGGTAATCTCTCCGCTACGGTAGTTATAAAACGATCGCAAAGAAGCGACCTTGTCGAGAAGGAGCTGAACTGCGCGACAGTAGCGCTCTTCGGGATCTTCCACATCTGCGAAAAAACGTGCTGCAAGCGCGTCGAGAGATGGAATAGCGAACCATCCTTCGGCGCCTTTTGGTAACGTGAGCGTCGGCAACACTTTTTCGATGTACTCGCTGGTATACCCGAGTGAGAGACCAAACAACTCCGCAAGCCTGTCAACCTGCTTGGCGATCGACTTGGGACCGGTGTACTCTTTGGGGTAGGTGTAACTGGACTCCACCTCCTCATTGGCGTACTTTCCTACAGAAACCGTATTCGCAGAAAGGAATTGTTTAATTTTCAGGATAATACTCTTGTCGACATTGACAAGGCGGACCACCTCCACGAGGGTCTCGGCCAGAGCGTTATCCCTGGATTCGACGATGGCTTGTGCCTCGCCTTCTCCAAGACCCGCTTTCTCGAGCTTAAGGAGCACTTCGTGCCCCCTATGAATTGAGAGAGTTCGGGGGCCCACAACAGCCTGAGTCATCGCATGCCTCACCTTTCCATAGTAACATCCGAATCTGTCGGCATCGCAGACTTATCTCACATGAGACGAGCAATAAATCTCTTATATTAAGGGACTTGTTGCTCGTCTCATCAATACATTAACATATGAAAGAACCGGTAAACCATAACATGAAATGATAAGTTTGTCAATGTCTTCGCCATAGCAGGGTACCCCAGAAACCATGATTCAGCTTGTCCTGCCAAAGGCGGGAAGCCCGCAAGAAAAGTTCTATCTACACGTGTCTATATCGCTTCTTATTTCCAAACCTGCGGGACTAGGATTCGAACCTAGATACCATGGTTCAGAGCCATGGGTCCTGCCGTTAGACGATCCCGCAGGCTTAGAAATAAATAGACCTATAGACAGCTTTTGATAATGGCTATTTCTAATGGGAGTTCGGGGATACTACTCCACTTTCCTTCCTGTTGCGCACGCATGACAGTATCGATGATAGCCAACAATTTGTCAATCGTAACTGTCGTGACTAGATCTTCCATGATTTTCTTCTCTTCCAGGGTAAGATCAAGAATATCTCCCACTCCATGTTTGATACGTAACATCGAATGAAAATATTCAAGAACGTCATTCGTAAATGTTTCAATATCAGTACCATCTTCTCTTAAAGTATCTATAATGTTCAACGCATTGGCTATTTCCTTTGCTATAATCAATTTCGCAAGTTCTTTCACGTGAAGCATGTTTGAATGAGGAAGTACCAAAGCAGCGAGTTCGCTATCGATTCTTTTTTCTCCAAGAGAAAGCACCTGCCCAAGGAGACTCTCCGCATCACGTTCACATCCATCAGATACGCGGACAATGTCATTAATCACTTCATCATCAACAAATTTTTTTTCAAGAACCACAAGTTTTTTCAAACGTTCTGCCATCGCTACGGCTGGAATTTTTTTAAACTCAAATCTCTGACATCGTGAAACAACCGTTGCGGGAACTTTATGAAGCTCAGTTGTCGCAAGAATAAAAACAACTCTCGCAGGTGGCTCTTCAAGTACTTTAAGGAGCGCATTAAACGCTGACTGCGAGAGCATGTGCACTTCATCAATAATGAACGTCTTTACCTTAAGGAATGAATTAGCGACGCGCGACGCGGCAATAATATTCTCACGAACATTATCAACACCCGTATGTGACGCGGCATCGATTTCGAGTACATCAAGCGCTCTTCCACTTAAAATGGCTTGACACGAATCACAGCTGTTACATGGTTCAGATTCCCATTTTTGGCGCGAGAGACAATTAATCGCCCGTGAAAAAATACGCGCGGTTGTCGTCTTCCCTATTGCCCGAGGCCCTGAAAAAAGATACGCATGGACCGTTCTTTCATGAATAATTTCATTCTGAAGTGTTTGCTTTATCCCTTCCTGCCCAACAACATCGGCAAATGTGAGCGGTCGATATGTCCTATATAAACTCATGAATTCTTACGTAAATTTTTTAATAATATGCTCAACGGCTCCCCATTTACTCGATTTCTGTTTTGGAACCAGGAGAACAATTTCATCCCCGGAAGTACCGTGATAATACGTAACACTCGCCGTCAACACACGCCATCGTTGCTCACCGTAATGAGCATAATATTCTCGTGTGTCAGGAGTTTGGCGAAGAACCGCCATGACACGACGTCGTTCAATCGGCCCTATTTGTTTATAGAGGAATGAACCTTGCGGAGTAATGCTTAACTTCATAATATCTCCCTCAACAAGTTTTGATTTTGAAGCATAATTCTGTGGCACGGTATATGGTTCACCGTCAGGGCCCAACATCTTCTCGCCATCAAACACCCCTTCGATGACTTTTTCACCATACTGAACTTCTTGAGAAACGACAGACGACAGACGTGACATCGTGACTGATTTTAATACTTCAGTAACGGGAGTAAATTGAGGTTTTTGTTCTAACTCCTTTACTTGAAATACGTCATGTATAGACGCATCATGAGGTGATCGAATCTCGTCATCAATAATCTCAATTGCTTTTTGAATATCTTTATAGATTCGCTCAAGACTTGCCTTCAGAAGAATAAGTCGTGTGTGTTGTTTCGTATCTTCCTCCAAGGGTATTTCCTTTTTAAGGTCTTCATTGAAGAGAGGGGTATCCTCATTAATAAGAAAAGTGGGCGCTTTAACATCAAAAGCATTCAATCCAATAAAATCATAGATGGGTTTTTGTGTATGTGTAGAAGAGACATCCTCTGACTGTTTTTCATTTTCGGCAACGCTAAAAAAGGCATCTGACATATCTGTTTGTTTTTATGTTTTTATTGACTTACCCCCCTAAATTTCGACGTGCCATGAGTATAACATGTCAAACATTTTACGCAAGAATTTTTTGGATTATATCTCCCAATCATCTTCCTCCTGGCCTCCCCAGGCTGTTTTTGCCCGTTCCAGAATCTCCGCTTCGACAATCTCTCGATCTCTCCCGTTTTTAAACCGCGAAAGCTGCCTGATTGCTTCCCGAATCTTAGGGTCGCCCTTCGGTGGGGGTAGTGTCGCCATACTGAATGGCCTTGATGGAGTTCCTTTAATAAGGAGTCTGATGTACGCATGAAACCGCTCTATATTCATAACATCAAATTCATTGAATACCGGAGCAAGTTGTTTTGCCATGAGCTCTGAATCGTCAACACCGACACGAAAACATGCCATGGTTCCTACATTACCGAATACCGCATCGCGCACCTTTGTCTCACCTTGCTTTGGAGATAACTGAGCGATAAATTGATGAGCGATAATAAGCGCGAGTCGATATTTTCGAGCTTCGGATAGAATCGTGGCGATACTATCCGTGATAAAGTTTTGAAACTCATCGATGTAGAGAAAAAAGTCGGTTCGTTTTGATTCTTCGATGTCAGTTCGCGAGAGAGCGGCCATCGTCAACTTTCCAACAATGATCATACCGAGAAGGTAGGCGTTCGGATCTCCAAGTCTCCCCTTGCTCAGCCTTACAAGTAAAATTTTCTTATTATCCATGACCTCGCGAAAATTAAAGGCACTCTTCTGTTGCCCGATGATTGGACGCATGATGTCATTTGAAACAAATTGATTGAGCTTGGATGTGATATAGGGAACCATGTTTGCTAACGATGCCTCACCACCTGCCTTCTGCGCTTCTTTGGTCCAAAAATCATATACTGTCGGATTGTTTGTCTTGGAAAGTTTATGTTTTCTGTATTCTTCATCGGAAAGCACTTTTGGAATTTCCATAATCGTTGAACCGGATTCCGGATCATCCATAATGAGAAGCATGGCGTTACGCATATACGATTCGAACATCGGACCACCTGTTGTTCGAAGGTCGTAGAGCTTATCCATAATGAGGATCATCTCATTGACTGCAAATCCTTTTTGTTCAGGATACTGCGGATCATATTCGAGAAGGTTAAGACCCTGGGGACGTTCGAAATCAGCGGGATCAAAAAGAATAACATCGTCTGCGCGTTCAGGCGGTATACATTCCATAATCGCGTCAATCGCGTCTCCATGCGGATCGATAAAACAACATCCTTCTCCATTACGAATATCCTGGATAATCATGTTCGTTTGAATTGTCGTTTTACCGGAACCGGTCTGACCAATGACATAAAAATGACGACGCCGATCATCCGGGGACATTCGAACGAGAACTTTCTTCCCGCGAAATTCACTTTCGCCAAGAATAATACCTTCCTTGGGCGCGTTCACGGGAGGAGGCGCTGCTCGTGCCTTAAGCCATTCGATATTTGGTGTTTCAATACTACTCGTTGGAAGATGATAGACGCTTGTTAACTCTTCAGAACTCAAAATAAACTTCCTACGCTCATCAAACACGCGATACACAAAATTATGAATAAATGGTTTTCTGAGAAAATATTTTTGTTTTTTATACGCAATTCCTGATTCGGGACCCGTATACTGAGCAAAACTGTTCACAATATTAAACAAAAGCGCATTCGCGATCTTTGGCTGATCAGCCGCGGCAACAACACGCACATTTACTTCAAACCCCTGTTTTGATGCTTTTTCCTCCATCCCTTTAATCATCTCCTGTTCAAGTGGTGTCTTTTGCTGTTGCGGCGGCATCTGTTGCTGTTGGTTTTCTCTATTTGTAAATCCGGAGAGAAGAGAATAGAAAAGCGAATTAACGAATTTCAGTCCTTTCGTTTTTGAAATTGCTTCGGCAAATGTCTTGCCTTTTTGCATCTCACGCGCCACATGCATACTCTTATATCGCCACTTCTTTGGGGCAGTCCGCATCATTACTTGAATCGCTGCTCCTTGTGTTGTCTCAACTTTACTCAGTGCGTTGGTGAGACCGCTTAATGGGTCGGTATCCATCTTCTTATACGTCTTCAGCGGAAGAATCCATGTATTTGTAAGCACTAATGGTGCGGTTGCTATGGCGCCTTTTGGTCTAAAAATATTATAGTCTTCGACTTCGGTAATCTGCGCGGAAGGATATTGCGCGTGAAGCTGCTGCTCAAAATATTGTTGGATATAATCCGGAATCACCGCGTAGAATTTCACAAGCCCATCTTTCGCTATGATTTCCAAAGCAATCTGATCATCTCGTCCTAAAAAATATCCTTTGAGACGTTGTTTTGGTTTAAGACTTCCTAACGCACTGTAAAAAGCATCCATAACAGCGATAAGCTCCTTGTAATCTTTTTTTGAAGATTTTGCTTCTTCCTCTTTTTTTGCCGCTTCTTTCGGAACAAGAATATGAAGAATTTTTTTATGCAGTGCCAAGGGCACTGCAAACACTTTTTGAAGAATTTTCCGAGTAATCCACAACACCACTCGAATAATGAGAAATGAAATACCACACCAAAAAAGAGTTACAACGACTGGATTTGTAACAAATTCTTGAAGAAACGATCGTGTAAATTGATTCTCGGGCATAGGATCTAGTCTTCAGTACTCTCCTTAATAAGGAGTACTCGTTCTGCCTTTATTTTTGCTTCCTGCTCGATGAAAAACCGATCTACTCCCGGAAGGAGCTTAAGCCATTTGCGAACAAGTGTAATAATTTCAATAAGCTTTACTACCGCCCGACGAAGAGCTATTTCTATTTTTGCCGCGGTTCTCTCACCTTCAATGCGAAATTGTTGACGTTGTTTTGGTGATAAGGATGTGTACAAAAAATCAAGATCTTCTTCAAGAACTGATTCTATTTCCCGACGCATTTGACTCTTTGGGGTAAAAACCGGTTGCGGAACAGATGGTTGTGGAGCGGTGGTTCTCGTCAATGACGGTGGAGTCCTTTCTTCCTCAGCAGGTTTTGACACCTCACGGCTAAAACCCTCCCGATCCGGAGATGCGACAGGTCGATCCGGAGATGCCGGTATTTCTGGTGTTCTATCACCCTGAAATTGTTTTGTATCTACCATAGGCTTTTAGAAGATAAACGATCTACTGTTCCTTGCTTCTCATAAAGAATAATCCCGCCACTGGGGCAAGCATCCATACCGTCCTCTGAATATTCCCCGTAAAAAAAGTTTCAGCCATAACACTTTGATAGAATGTGTGAGGAATAAAAAGAAGCACACTGCTCACAAGAAGACCAACCTGAAGAAAACTCAATAAAAGCGCATGAAACCATGATTGTCCGACATTTGACTGAAGTGAGAGTCGATGCGAGAGAAGAATATAGAGAAGAAGGAATATCCCCAGAAAAAAACCAACACGATATATGGTAAATGTTTCTTGATCCAAAAGCGACGTGATCTGAAGAAGTGCCGGCGTGTTGAGCGATATGGCAACTGATGAATACATACTGAGTAACACAACAAGTAATCGCTCTCTGCTCGCAAAAAAAGAATAGAGAAGCCCCCCAACAAGAAAGAAAAGAATCACAAAAGAATCCCAGCTCGGGTTTGCAAAAAACTGCTGATCAAAATTGATATTCATGAATGAGAATGCAAACATAGTATTCTAAATGATCTTTTAAAGTATACCATGTTGAATACGAGTGATACAATGCGTGGTCAAAGTGAATAAAGCATAAAAGACCCCTTTGAGAGATCTTTTATGTATGGTAAAACGTTTGCCAAACCAAGTCGCTTCTACAAACTTACAGTTGTTCTTTTTTGAGTTGCTCCAAAAGTTCGCGTTGTTTTCTGCTGAGATGTGACGGGGTGGTAATGGTCACTGTTATAAAAAATTCCCCACGTCCCTTCTTGTGAAGATAGGGTACACCGAGATTGGCGAAACGGAATGCCGTACCGGATTGTGTTCCAGGAGGAATCTTTACATCCAACGTTCCATCGAGTGTTTCGATAGTGACCGTATCACCTAATGCGCTCTGAGTAAAACGAATGGGAAGATCCACGTGAAGATCATACTCCTCTCGCCTAAAACGTTTATCGCCTTTCACGCGAATAGTGATGTAAAGATCCCCATAAGGCCCTCCATTGTTGCCTGCCTCGCCTTGACCTTTAATACGAAGTGTTTCTCCATTGTTAATACCGGCAGGGATAGTAACATCAAGGCGTTCTTCCGCTTTTGCAACACCATTTCCTCGACATTCTTTACATGGTTTCTCAATATGCTTTCCGTTCCCCTTGCAATGAGTGCATGGTGTGAGTGCTTGCACAGACCCAAAAATGGTCTGCTTCACAACACCGACTTCACCACGACCTCCGCAGTGCGTACAGGTAGTGATAGAAGTTCCCGGCTGAGCCTGGGATCCTCCACACACTTTGCATACAACCTGTTTATATAACGAAACACCCTTCTTTGTTCCAAACACCGCGTCACGGAAATCAAGCGTCACCTCCATGGTGATATCATTTCCTTGTTGAGCACGACTTCTTCCGCCAGATCGTCTTCCCATGCCAAAAAGATCTCCAAACACTCCACTGAGATCTCCCATATCAAAATTAACGCCCCCTTGACGAGAAAAATCTTCCCATGCAAAACCACCGCCGCTCTGATCACCAACCTTCCCAAAATGGTCATATTGCTCTCTTTTCGTTTGATCGGAGAGAGTTTGATAGGCTTCATTGATTTCTTTGAATTTTGCTTCATCTCCTCCCTCTTTGTCCGGATGGTGTTGATGAGCAAGTTTCCGAAAGGCTTTTTTGATCTCTTCTTGGTTTGCACCTTTGGACACCCCAAGCGTAGAATAGTAATCTTTCACGAGGATTCAGTAGTAAGTAGTAAGAATACTGTGTTTACTGCTTCTTCTCGAAATCGGTATCAATCGGTCCTTGGTCACCTTCCTGTTTCTCTTCAGTGTTTCCTTCTGTCGCACCTTGCACGTCTCCTTGTTGGTAGAGAGAGCTGCCGATCTTAGAAATAGAGGCGTTCAATTCGTCAAGTGCTTTTCTCATACTAAGAATATCATCGCTATCTTTCACTGCTTTCAACGCATCCATTTTTTCTTCTATATCTTTCTTCACATCAGCCGGTACTTTTTCTCCATGTTCCTTCAGTGTTTTCTCTGTCTGATAGAGTGTACTATCTGTTGTATTTTTAAGTTCAACACGTTCACGTTTCTTTTTATCTTCTTCGGCATGCATCTCTGCTTCTTTACTCATGCGTTCGACCTCATCTTTTGAAAGGCTTGTTGATGCGGTAATTGTGATTTTCTGCTCCTTGTTCGTTGCTTTGTCTTTGGCGGAAACATTTAAGATACCATTCGCATCAATATCAAACGTTACCTCGACTTGAGGAACACCACGATGTGCCGGAGGAATACCATCCAGCATAAAACGACCGAGTGCCTTATTATCAGATGCCATCTCCCGTTCTCCTTGAAGCACATGGATTTCCACCGACGTTTGATTATCAGCAGCCGTAGAGAACACTTGTGATTTTGAAGTTGGGATTGTCGTGTTGCGTTCAATAAGTTTAGTCATAACGCCTCCGAGAGTTTCGAGACCCAATGAAAGCGGAGTAACATCCAAAAGAAGAACGTCTTTCACTTCGCCCTGGAGCACCCCGGCCTGAACAGCTGCACCGATAGCAACCACTTCATCAGGATTGACGGAAACATTTGGTTTCTTCCCAAAAAACTGCTCGACGGTCTTCTGAACAAGTGGCATACGGGTCATACCGCCAACCATAACAACTTCATTGATGGCGCTGGCTGAAAGCCCTGCATCGGCAAGTGCCTTACGACATGGCTCGAGTGTTCGATCGATAAGATCGTGAACGAGTTCTTCGAGTGTCGCCCGTGTCATCTTTAATACGAGGTGCCTTGGTCCCGACGCGTCCGAGGTAATAAACGGCTGATTGATTTCCGTTTCTTGTGCCGTAGAAAGTTCATGCTTCGCGCGTTCCGCGGCTTCTTTGAGACGCTGTAGGGCAAGCTGATCTTTTGAGAGATCAATACCTTGTTCTTTTTTAAATTCATCGATAATCCAAGTAATAATTTTCTGATCGAAATCATCTCCACCGAGGTGAGTATCTCCATTTGTTGATTTTACTTCTACCGTATCATCGCTTACTTCAAGAATTGAAACATCGAAGGTTCCTCCTCCAAGATCGTAGACAGCTATTTTCTCATCTTTCTTTTTATTGAATCCATACGCGAGTGCTGCTGCCGTTGGTTCATTGATGATACGTTTCACTTCAAGTCCCGCAATACGGCCGGCATCTTTCGTCGCCTGACGCTGGGCATCATCAAAATACGCAGGTACCGTGATCACTGCCTCGGTAATTTTTTCACCAAGTCGCTCCTCGGCATCTGTTTTTAATTTCTGAAGTATCATGGCGGAAACTTCTTGAGGGGAATATTCCTTGCCGCCCATAAGAACGTTTATGCCATCACCTGATCGAACAATCTTATAGGGCATAAGCTTCACGTCGCGTTGAACAGCAGTATCGTCAAATCGACGACCGATAAGTCGCTTCACTGAATAAATAGTATTTTCAGGATTCGTGATTGCTTGACGTTTTGCGAGAAGACCGACCAATCGTTCGTTTCCTTTGTTTATTGCGGCAACGGATGGCGTTGTTCGATTACCCTCTTTATTTTCTAATACTTTTGGTTCTCCACCTTCAATAATGGCAACGCATGAATTCGTGGTCCCCAAATCGATTCCCAATATCTTTGACATAGTATTTTTATTAGAACGTTATATTTTTTTATTCACAATAACTTTCGCCGGCTGCATGACTTTGCCATGGAGCATATACCCCGCTTCTATTTCTTGGCTAATGACATCATCTCCGAAATCATCCCGTTGCTCCTGACCGACAGCCTGATGTTTCTCGGGGTTAAATGGTTGACCAATAAGCTCCGTATACTCTTGCACCCCCATGACCTTGAGCATCTCTTTCATCTGTCGATAGATATGCTCAATCCCTTTCACCCATTCTGAATCCTTTAATAATTCCGGAACATGATTGAAAGCTTTTCGAAAATTTTCAACGACCGGAAGACATTGCATGAGTGTCGCCATACTTGCAAATTGCGCGAACTCCTTTGATCGTTTGTCCTGTTCATTCTTAAAATTGATGTAATCTGCTTTCGCACGTTTCCATCCATCAAGATGTTCTTCGCTTTGCTTCCTGCACTCTTCCAATTGCTTTTGCAATGCATCAATGTCTGGAAGTGTCGTGTCCTGTGTCTGTTGATCATCTGACATACATGATTAAGGTATTATTAAAAATTTATAAGGAAATACATTTTTGCGCCGCTTTAATCAATGACATATTACGACTATAATTCATACGCATAGAACCCATAATACCCAATACGCCTTTCCCCTTTTTAGCATCATACCGCATGATAATCGTGCTGCACTCTTTAGAAAAATAATTCTTCTGTCCGATAAGAATCTCGGGGTGATCGGGGATGATGCTATAACTTTTTTCAATAATGTCATCAAGCGCGTCGATCACTTCTGAAATCGAAGATAAAAGCTTTTTATCATTAAACTCCGGCTTTGTATAGAGATTGCTCATCCCGGTACAGTACGTGCGTATCTTATCGAAAGAAATAAATACAACCTCTCCGGTAAGCTCAGCAAGCATTTTTGCCATCTTTCGTAACGTTGTTTCGAGATCTTTGCTTTGCTCATTCCATAACGTCTGCAGCTGCTGCTCTTGCTTCCCAGAAACCTTGACGGGTTTCATATATTGGATATAGAGACGATACCCGCTTTCTGTCGGGACACGGCCGGCAGAAAGATGCGGCTGTACTATATATCCTTGTTCTTCAAGCTCAACAAGTTCATTTCGAACAGTGGCAGAACTCACCGGCAGATGATATTTTTCTACCAATGATATTGAGCCAACCGGCTGGGCTGAGGAGATGTACTGATGTACAAGCCTTGTAATAAGTTGTATTTTCCGCTTATCCATATTCTTTTTAGCACTCTCGATAAGAGACTGCTAAAAAGATACCAATCAAAAAAAACTCTGTCAAGCCCCGACATGCCCAAACGTAAAACACAAGGATGCTCTCCTTGTGTTTCGATGGTATTGTGGCAAACCTCCTACCCCCTCCGAAGATCTTTTTCAACCACTGCAAGATGTTGCTTCACGCCGAGTTCATCTTCGCTATCACGCTTCAGAAGGAATGAATAAAATTTCTTCGCCTCTCTCATATCCCCACGTCCTTTTGCAACGTGCCCAAGACCAATGAGCGTACGCATAGCGGCTCGATGATGAAGATCCCACCAGTCTAATTCTTTTGGCCATTCTCCCTTAAAGAAATGATCAAGGATATATCGCGCTTCATTGTAATATCGTTGTGCCTCAAAAAAATCTTTATGTTCAAAGCTCACAGCACCCATTCCATTGTGGGCTTCAACTAACTCGAACACACCCATACGCGGGTCATCTTCATGTTTGAGAATTTCCAAAAAATATTCTTCCGCCTTTTGCAGATTACTTGTTTCGAACGCTCCCCACCCCTGCTCAACAAGATGCCCGAAATGTGTTTTAAGATAATTGACAAGCATACTGTGTATTTATGCATCTAGTATATCATACCGTATACGACTTAGGTAAGCGTAGCCCAAAAGAGGATGGCGATCAGAAGACGGTAGATACCAAAAACAATAAATGAATGCGTACGAATGAATCGAAGTAACCATCTTATAGCCACAATTGCGACACCAAAAGAAACCACCATACCAATCAAGAGAAGATGCGCTTCCTCCAATGTAAAGGCGCTTCCATGATGGATAAGTTCTACACCTGTTGCCGCAACCATTGTTGGGAGAGCGAGAAGAAAAGAAAATTCAACGATTGCCTCACGGGAAATACCCAAAAGAAGTCCTCCAATAATTGTCGCGGCAGAACGGGAAACACCGGGGATAAGCGCGCATGATTGAAATATCCCAATAAGAAATGCGTGTCGAAAAGACATATGAGCTATGTCTGTGATGTTCTTTTTCCCAAAACGGCTATACCATAATTCGAATATGATTAAACCAACACCACCAATGAAAAGTGCATAGACAACCACCATGGTGTGCTCCAGAAGTGTATTTTTTATAAAAGAGTACAACGTAAGACCAATGATACCGGTGGGAATAAATGCAACGAGCGTACGCATACACACATCACGATGTTTAATGAGCGTACGGCCATAAAGAAACAGAACAGCAGCTATCGCCCCAAGCTGGATACTAATCTCAAACGTTTTAAGATATTCAGTCGCGTGTAAACCAAGCACCTCGCTTGTAAGCATGAGATGGCCTGTTGAAGAGATTGGAAGAAACTCAGTAATTCCTTCTACGATCCCCAGTATGATGGCATCGAGTACTGACATGGCAAAGCTATTTCTATCGTGTCGTAGTAACTATCGTCCCTTCTTCGGCTTTCGGCGCGCACACAGTGACATGATTATTCGCGTCTTTTACTATATAGTATCCGCTTCCATTCGCGCTGAAGCCTGTCGGATCAATTGGTAATGACAGAAGATATTTTTTGTTTTCCGTGAGAGCAGAAAGATCGACAAGATTTTTACATGATGCCGCTCCGGTCTTACAAATTTCATTACTTGCGGGAGTTGGACAGTGCGTTGAGAGTGGAATGGGTGCGGGAAGAGTACCATTATTGTTGCTCATATAATTAAGCACGGCATCTAAGATGGTTTTTGTGTCGAGTCTTCGTTGAGCATTACGAGTATCTCCAAGTTGCTTCGTTGGATTTATTGCTAAAATAACAACACCAGTGAGTATTGCTATCACCGCGACGACCATGAGTATCTCGATAAGGGTGAATCCATTTTTTCGATTATGCATCATACTCTTTCATTATATGGCATCATTACATTAGTATCTATAAGTATACTCACTTTCATGGAGACTACGAGGTGGATAACTGTTCATTTGGTAGCCCTCGCGGGAGAGAATTGGAACACTTTGGTGGGCGAGATGATGGCATGGAGAGAGTTTGTTAGGTAAATCACTATTTATTCTCCCACCTTGTAATACCCCTTCCATTCATCAAACTCTGCTGTATATCCAGCCTTTTTAAAAATAGGTCGTATGACTAGTAGAAGATCGAGTAGTGTATGCGACGTACCATCACCCTTCATAGTAGTGGTCATTTTTTTAATAAGCTGTCCTTTCTTCCATGGAAACAAGGTTAATGAATATTTTTCAAGCTCCCACACTAGATATTTATTGTAGGGACGCACTCTTCCTTCGAGTGCAAAGATGGCATCAAGAAAAAATGGTATCGCCTCAATTGTATCGAGTTGAGCTGCCGCACTATTGCCATCCCGTATATTC
>Ga0209515_10006199_pt1 | contig 15027 bp, 14 predicted proteins | sample Subgroupgradi54m_FD_187454 | JGI IMG/M metagenome (GOLD analysis project Ga0209515, IMG submission 187454) | Subsurface groundwater microbial communities from S. Glens Falls, New York, USA - GMW60B uncontaminated upgradient, 5.4 m (SPAdes)... ...
AAAAATATCAATCATGGAGATTTTATTTTTCATAATTTTATGATACTCTTTTCTTTAAGAAAATTCCAGCGCCTACCCTTCCGGTCTCCTTTTGTGCCAGGGAGAGGAGTTGAACCTCCACTCTCTTTCGAGAACAGGTTCCTAAAACCTGTGCGTCTGCCAGTTCCGCCACCCCGGCTTACTGTAAATTATATCATTGTTTGAATTTTTGTCTAACGTCGATTAATATAATGGATATGAACATTAAGGAAGCCATACTGCGATTCCTTGAATACTGTGAACTTGATAGGAACCTTTCGATAAAAACGGTACGGATGTACGGTTATTATCTTACTTTCTTCCAAGAATGGCTATTTAAAAACTCAAATAATCAAGAAATTGAAGTTGAAAAAATTAATGAAGACACGATCCGTAATTTTCGATTATATATTTCTCATGATTATAAAAATCCCTATAAAGGAGGTTTGAAGCGCCAGACGCAAAATTATTTTTTGGTTGCTCTCAGATCATTTTTTAAATACCTGATTCGTGAGAAGTTAAAAGTGATGTCTCCTGAGATGATTGAACTGGGAAAATCGCGTGATCGGAATATCAAATTCCTTCTTCCGGAAGAACTGCAGAAGCTTTTTGATGCGGTTGAGACAAAAGAGCTACGAGGTCTTCGTGATAGGACAATCCTTGAAGTATTATTTTCCACCGGACTTCGTGTTTCGGAACTTACCTCATTAAACCGCGAACAGGTCAATATCGATTCAGGAGAATTTGGCGTCATTGGAAAAGGAGGAAAAGCACGAGTCGTATTTCTCTCCAAGCACGCCAAGGAATGGCTGACTCAATATCTTCAGAAACGAAATGATCCCTATCGTCCGCTTTTTATTCGCTATTCCGGACCAAAGTCGAAAGAAGGACTGACCGATGAGAAATCACGTTTATCTGCACGATCAGTCGAGCGGATGATCGATAAATATAGAAAGATAGCAGGGATATTATTCCGCATTGGTCCTCATGTACTGCGCCATTCGTACGCCACGGATTTACTTTCACACGGCGCCGATTTACGAAGCGTTCAAGAAATGCTTGGTCATAAGAATATTGCAACCACACAGATCTATACTCATGTGACCAATACCAGACTAAAAGAAATACACGAAAAATATCACTCTGGTAATAAATAAATTTTTAATTTACAATTTAAAATTTTCAATCAATTTTCAATGATTCAATGTTTAAAAATTAAAGCATTAATAATTTAGATTTGAATAAAAATTTCAAATTAAAAATTGAAAATTAGAATGATTAATTTTTTAAGTAGGTATAAAATTAATTTTTTACTCTGGTTATTTATCTTAGCCTATATAGTTTACTTTTCCTATTTCTCTATTCTCCGCTACAAAACGCTCTATGCTTCATATTATGACCTTGGAATTATGAATCAGACCGTATATAACACCTATCGGGCTATCGCTGAAAAAAACTCTTCAAAGATTCTTGAGATGACCGATCCGGTGAATGGAACTCAAATTAAACGGATGGCAATTCATAACGATCTGTTATTGGCGCCACTTGCGCTTTTTTACTTTATCTATCCAGGTCCGGAAACCCTTTTGGTTTTACAAGCAATTATCCTCGGATTGGGTGCATTGGCAGTTTTCAAGATCGCGCTCTTTATACTGCAAAAACAACGATACAGAGACTTTATTGCCCTTGTGTTTGCGGTAGACTATCTATTGTATCCAGCACTCGAGCGGGCAAACATTTTTGACTTTCACGGCGTAACACTTGCTACGACATTCCTTTTATGGATGGTGTATCTGTGGATGGAAAAAAAATATGTAGCAAGCTTTGTCTTTTTTGCCGCAAGCCTGCTGTCAAAGGAACAGGTAGGTTTCACCACTGCCTTATTCGGACTCTATGTCTTATTAAATTCTAAGTTCCAAATACCCCAAATAAATTCCTTCGGAATTTTTCGGGGTAAACCAATTTCCAAACAAATTCCAAAAAAAAAGAAAAACGTTGTTTTTTCAATCTTAGTTATTGTTTTTAGTTTACTTTGGGTTGCTCTTTCCTTTCTTGTCATTATTCCTTATTTTCGTGGAGGAAATCATTTTGCGGTTTCGCGCTATGGAGATTTTGGTGATTCGCCTATAAGAATTATTATAGGTATTATAAAGAGTCCCTATAGTGTTTTTAGGTATGTTATTAATCTTGATACACTGAACTATCTCATTATTTTATTGGGTCCATTAAGCTTTCTTTCCTTACTCTCCCCTCTTCAACTGGTTATCTCTCTCCCCGAGTTTGCAATAAACCTTTTATCAAACAGCTGGGGTATGAAAAGTATTATTTATCATTACACAGCGGTCATAACACCATTTGTGTTTTTGAGCGCAATATACGGGGCGCAAAAAATATTAAAAATCAACCCGCTAGCTGGCGGACAAAGATCAAAGATAGTAATTGGTATTTTAATCGTCTCATCATTATTATTTACTTATTTCAAAGGGCCGCTTCCGTTTATGAAGGAACAAGAAATCCATCCATTAAAATATCCACAACAATCAATGAAAGAGATCACCCTATGGGCAAAAACGTTAAAGGATACATCGATCAAGATTTCTGCAACAGGACAAATCGCTCCTTTTTTCAGTTCGCGACAGTATTTGTATGTTTTTTCAAAACATTATAATGTAGCCGATTATGTTGTAGTTACTTTAAATGAGATATATAATTATCCAGAAAAAGATATGCTTATTCCTGCATTTAATACATTGCAGAAGGATCTCATGTTTAAACGTATCTATAAAGGTGACAATGTTGAAGTGTATAAAAAAATATGATTTCTATCATCATCCCATTTTATAACGAGAAGGAGAATTTACCTCTTTTAGTCAAGAAGCTGATTAAAGAGGGGAAAAGATTAACAGAACCATACGAAGTTATTTTTATTGATGACGGATCCCTGGACAATTTTCAATTTTCAATTTTCCCCAAACGAATTCCTTCGAAATTCTTCGGGGTAAACAATTTTCAAAAAAATATTAAATTAATAAAACACAGGAAACGTTTTGGAAAAGGAAAAGCGCTTCTTACGGGTTTTAAAGAGTCAAAGGGAGACACGATTGTTTTTATGGACGCAGATTTACAAAATGATCCTCATGAGGTATCTAAATTCATTCAAACGATAGAAAAAGGATTCGATTTTGTAAATGGGTGGCGGATTGACCGAAAAGATCCGTTATCGAAAAAAATCCCCTCTTATATTTTTAACACGGTCCTTTTGAAGTTTTTTTTCAAATCGAAGTTTCATGATATTAATTGCGGATATAAAGCAATGAGACGAGAGGTTCTTGATCAAATTCCTCTGTACGGTGACAACTATCGATTCCTTCCTATTATGGCAGAACAAGAAGGATTCAAAACTACAGAATTAGAAGTGAAACATTATCCAAGAATGTTTGGGAGTTCTAAATACGGGCTTTTTCGCTTATTATCAGGACTTTTTGATACTATCACTACCTACTTTGTCTATAAATTTTCAGATAAACCTTTACACTTTTTTGGTCCGATAGGAGCGAGTCTTTTTTTCGGAGGTTTTTTTATTACTATAAATCTGACGATTGGACGAATTTTTTATGGCATGCAACTCTATAGACGACCACTCTTGTTATTTGGTACGCTATTAATAATAGTAGGTATACAGTTTGTAATGACTGGTTTTATCGCCGAATTGTTTGTATACCTACGAAAAAAGAATCATGAATCCAATCCTCGCACTCATAATCGCTAATATTATCTGGGGTGCGGCGCCTCCGATATTTAAATTTGCGCTCGAGAATATTCCTCCATTTACTCTTGGGTTTTTGCGTTTTTTTATTCCTGCCCTTCTGCTTCTTCCTTTCATTCGAAATTTTAAAGTTCGAGATATAAGCCCTAAAGATTGGTTAGAATTGATTCTTGGTTCATTTTTCGGAATTACCATTAATATTGCGTTCTTTTTTCTTGCTTTACAAAAAACTCAAAGCATCAACGCGCCTATTATTGCCTCTTCCGGCCAGGTATTCTTGTATATTCTTTCAATTATATTTCTTAAGGAAAAAGCAAAACTAAAAGTATTTGCAGGAATGATGTGTGCATTAATTGGGGTTGTATTTATTATTCTTTCTCCAGTACTTTTTGAGGGAAAATCGTTTTCCCTGGGAGAGTTCACAGGAAATCTTTTTTTGGTTATTTCAACTTTTGGTGCAGTACTTCACCCTCTTTTGTATAAGAATATTTTAAAGAAAATGGACACGATGGTGGTTACCTGCCTTAGTTTTTTTATAGGAAGTATTGCATTTTTACCCATGGTAGTTGGAGAATTACAGTCATGGAATGTGATGATGTTAGACTTTCGTGGTATCGTAGGAATATTGTTTGGAGCATTTCTTTCTTCTTTAGCTGCATATAGTCTCTATAACTATGGGCTTTCGAAAATTAGCACGGAAGAGATTGGACTTTTTACTTACATAGATCCGATTGTAACTGTACTTATAGCTGCTCCTCTTCTTCATGAATACCCAACTGTTCATTTTTTCCTGGGAGCGATCCTTGTATTTGGAGGAATTTTTATCGCCGAAGGACGAATTCATTGGCACCCATTCCACAAAATAAGATTTAAGATGTAAGATTTATGATTCAAGAATTTTGATACAATATCAGATATGAACAAGAAAATTATGATTACAGGTGCAGGAGGATATATTGGTTCTGTTGCAACCTATCTTCTTCTCCAAAACGGCTATATGGTAGTTGCTTTAGATAATTTTTCAACAGGTTACAGAGAACCTCTTGAACTTCTTCAGGAAAAATTTGGAAAAGAAAAACTTTCCATATATGAAGTGGATTTAACAAAAAATATCGACGACATATTTCAAAAAGAAACAAATATCAATGCGATTCTCCACTATGCTGCGTCTTGTGTTGTTGATGAATCAATGAAAAATCCCGAAAAATATTTTTTTAATAACGTATGCGGTTCACAGAATCTACTTACCACAATGATGAAATACAAAATTCAAAATATTATTTTTTCCTCAACCTGTGCAGTATATGGAGAAGAACAGTATATGCCGATGGATGAAAAACATCCCGTTCGTCCAACAACCCCTTATGGAGCATCGAAAAGAATGGTTGAAGAACTTATGGAATGGTATGGAAAATTAAAAAACCTCCACTTCGTCATTTTGAGATATTTCAACGTGTGCGGCGCATCTGATGATGGGCTTATTGGTGATTCAAAAAAGCCTTCTACCCTCTTGGTACAGAATGTAGTGCGAGGATCATTAGGGATAGAAAAATTTTATTTAACCTGTCCCGAAGTAAACACTCCGGACAAAACACCGATTCGAGACTACATACATGTCGTCGATCTAAACGAAGCTCATTTGAAAGCATGCGAATATCTTTTCAAAGGAGACAAAAACGAAATCATCAATCTTGGAACAGGCACAGGGAGTTCTGTTTTGGAAATAGTAAATCAAGTGCAATCGGTCACCGGCGTGAAATTCCCTCTTGAAAAAACAACTTCTCGTGAGGGAGATGATGCAAAAAAAATAGCGGCCATCGATAAAGCAAAATCAATATTGGGATGGCAACCAAAACGAACAATCAGAGATAGTGTTGAATCATTAGTAAAGTGGTATACAAAACATCCTCATGGTTGGAAAAAAGCATGAAATTTAAAAAACTTTCAATAATAATACCCGTTTACAATGAAGAAAAATTTATTGGAGCGATTCTTGACAAGGTTCTTGGAGCAGACTCTCTCGGTTTACAAAAGGAAATTATTATTGTTGATGATGGATCGACGGATGATACTGTAAAAAATATTAAATCACAAATCACAAATAACAAATCAATATCAAATAACAAAAAAATAATAATTAAACTTATACAAAATAAATCAAATAAGGGAAAAGGCTCGGCATTAAAAACGGGATTTCTTAGATCAACCGGAGATATTGTTTTAGTTCAGGATGCTGATTTGGAATATTCGCCAAGCGAATACCCTATTCTTCTCGAGCCATTTTTTAAATACAGCGCGGATGCCGTGTATGGTTCGCGATTTATTAGTCATAGACCTCGAAGAATTCTTTATTTTTGGCACTACATAGCAAATACGATTTTGACGAATTTTTCAAATATGTTAACGAACTTTAACATCACCGATATGGAAACAGGATATAAAGCTTTCCGAGGCAATTTAATCCGAAATATTGCCCATAAACTTGAAAGCAAACGTTTCGGATTTGAACCTGAAATTACCGCCAGGATCTCAAAATTAAATAACCTAAAATTATATGAAGTGGGAATTTCGTATCAAGGGCGGACTTACATTGAAGGAAAAAAAATTGGCTGGAAAGATGGAATACGTGCTTTTTGGGAAATTCTGAAATTTAATTTATTTGAAAATTAAGCAGATTAATTAATTTCTTAAGCTACATAATATCCTTTCGCAAAAAGCATTAGGAGAATGACAGTAAGAAAGATTGCAATAACAGAATAGATAATCTTTACCGTCCTATTTTTTAGCAAAGCCAGCCCAATAAATATTGGGAAAAGAACAATTACATACCGGGGAAGACCGGTAAATGTTCCGGTAGAGGTGGGAATAAGAAATGCAAGTATGGCAAAAATAAGATATGAGAGACGAACCTTTTTTATGTAGGCAATATATAAAAGGATTGCAGAAAAAATAAATATTGAAAGTTCCAAAAAAGCAATATGCCAAATATATTGGGTAAGGGAAATAGTTACCAACATTTTTCCATAGCGAAATAAAGTCTGCGGAATGAGAATAATGCCGCTTGATCGTCCATTTGAAAGCTCTGTCTGTGCATGAATAAAATAGAGCCAATTCCCAAATTTTATAGAGTTATAGAACGCATAGGCAATAAGTGAAATAGGAATAAGACATAACGAAAAAAGAATTGTTAAGGGTGGCTTGTTTTTTTCTTTTTGCTGGAGAAACCATTCAGTAAAAAGAGCGGGAAGAATAGCGATTCCAACAGATCTTGTTATAGGGAGAAACATTGCGAATAAAATAGCAGGTAACCATTTTCGTTTTCTCGCAAGATAGAATGATAAAACAACAAGAAGAAAAAAAAGACTTTCTGAATAGATACTTCCAAAGAAAAAAGATGTGGGAAACACAAGAAGAAGAATAATTGTCCATAACGAATATGTATGAGAGTACTCGATTTTTAGCAGTTTGTATAACATGAGACACGCGGCTAAAACACCGATATTACTGACTAACATGCCGATGATAAATGTGTAATAGGGGTTAGGAATTCTGAAAAAAGGATTTGCAATGATTTTTATGATCATCGGATATAGAGGAAAAAAACGAGCGACCGAAGCGTCGTATCCATGCATTGCAATTGCAAGATAATGATCCCCATCGAAGTTGGCCCACGGAGAAATACCAAAATAACGGAGATCCTGCGGTTTAGGAAGATATTGAAGAAACAAGAGTGGAATAAAAAGCAATAATCTCCAGATAATCACAGAGAGAGCGACTTTTTTCATACCTAATTATAATACCACTTCGTCCCGAATAAATCGGGACTACGCTGGGTATAAATAGTAGTAGAATAGTACATTCTATGAATATGATAGGAGAAGAAGCTTTATTGGAACCGCTTGCCCGTTTATTTCGTTTTAGAGAAGGGACTCCTCAATTAATAAAACACAAACCCGTTATCATCGTTGATTTAGGCTGCGGTCCGAACACACCTTTTTATTTTTACCTAATACAGAAGGGAATCAAAATCAAAAAATATGTGGGTATCGATCCCCTCTTATCAAGAAAGACGATACAACATCATAATAAAAACAATACAGTTCAGCTCATAAAAAACGGTCTAAAAAAAAGAATACCTCTTCCCTCTTCACAGGCTGATTATGTAGTAGCCTTTGCGACGCTTGAGCATTTTAATCATCCGAAAGGAATTTTGGATGACGCAATTCGAATTCTAAAAAAGGGAGGTAAGATCATTCTTACCACACCTACGTTTCGGGCGAAACCACTTTTGGAATTTTTGGAAAAAATAGGCCTTCTCTCTTCACGAGAGATTCATGAACATAAAAGATATTTTGACAAGAATAGTTTACGTAGAATTATCGTATCTAAAAATGTGAGAGTGGATCACCGCTACTTTGAGATGGGACTGAATAATCTTCTTATAATAGAAAAGCTGAGAACTACATGAGATATAAGAGCTCCAATAAATAATATATTAAAGAATGAATATAGCAGACCCAAATCATAAAGTAATGTATTAAATGGGTAATAGAATGGGATAAGGACAAAAAACAAAATGTAATAAAAATGAATAAGAGCACTAAAAAATAAAATACAAGAAGTGAGCTTATCGTTATTCTTTACCCCGTAACCAAATGTTACGTTTGTTAGAATACCTGACCGTAAGTTCCGATTTAATCGTAATAAAGTCGTGGTTACGGGGTGAAGGAGCTTCAATATTCCGAAATAAATAAAAATGGTCATGGAGAAAAATCCTGGAACAAAATATCTTCCCTGAAGATCCCATGAAAACCCTTCTTTTTTGAAGTAGGTCCCAAGTACAAATAAGAACGCAACCAAAGAAAGAAAATGAACGATAATCCATACAAACTTTTTACGATTTTTCGAATGAATTAATAGAGTAATAAAACCAATGAGGCTAAGAAAAGAAACAACTACTGTATACATCAAAAAAAATAATTTTGGAGGATTAATATTATTTGTTGGACCCAAAAATCCCGCATAATGTATAATCGTATGGCGAAACTCGAAAGCCGATAAGATCATCGCTTGAAAAATGTTATGGGGTTGAAGCGTTCTATATTCTGCGAATTGAAATGAGGATGGACTTAGCCCACCATACCGGCTCAAATTCAAAAGAAACCAAGGAGACATAAAAATGAGAGAGAGCGTAAAAAACAAGACAGATAATGTAACCGTTTTGCTACTAATTTTACCTTTGGTGTATGCATATAGCGGAAACATCAGTAAAGTAAAAACTCCAGAAAACTTACTCAACGTTGATGCAGCTGCTACCAATGAAAGAATAATCGTTTGTTTCAATGTGATCACTCTTGTTTTTTGCCATTTCATAATGAGATATAAAAAGAGGATTGAAAAAAAAGTCATACCGTTATCAGGATTAATACCAACCACACTTTTTACTACAAGCGGATTCAATGAAAAAAAAAGAAGTAAAGACGAAATAAGAAATTCTTCGATAAACAAGATCTTTAAAATTTTGCATGCAAGGAGCACAGTGCCAAAATAAAATAACGATGAAAAAAGTCGAGTGATATAGAATCGGGAGATAAGATCGAGACGCAAATAATTTGAGAGATGGTGAGAGAATGATAAAAGAAAATAATAGAATGGCGGATGATATGACTGGAGAGTTATTGGCTCCATTTTCTTTATCTGTTCTTCGCTGTATGTAGTACGTTTTAAGGGAGAATTTTTTATAGTATTTATATCAAAAGGTAAATATAATTTCATCAGCCCATCAACAAAGAGTTTTGGTTTAGTTCTATCTTTTGGCTGATAGGGATAAATAAAGCGTGAAAGCCAAAAAGTGTTTTCATAATGTTCGGTTTCATCAGGCGTATGCAAAGGGGGTATAACGATAAAGAAGAGAAGCCATGAAAGAAAAATAAGAAGGAAGGTCTTTTTCATTTGATATAATTATAGTATAGCGGGATTAGTTCATCGGTAGAATATCTGCTTTCCAAGCAGAGGGGACGGGTTCGATTCCCGTATCCCGCTCACTTGAAAAACAGTCCATCAGTTTTTCAAGTGTAAACATTCATGAATAAAAGCATTTTTTTTATTCTATTGATATCGTTTCTGATTCGCCTTATCTCATTGAATCAGTCTCTCTGGCTTGATGAAGCGACTACTGCAAAAGTTGTACAAACATATTCATATCTTCATATTATTACAAAATTTTCACCGTTTGATTTTCATCCCCCACTCTACTATATAATGATAAAATTTTGGACCAGTATTTTTGGATTCTCTGAAATTTCATTACGAATGCCATCGGTCATTTTTTCCATTCTGGCTGGATTGGTGATATACAAAATAGGGAGCATATTGAAAAATAAAACGGTTGGTTTCTGGGCAGCTGCGTTTTTTCTATTCAATCCACTTATTGCCTATTATTCACAAGAAGCCAGGATGTATATGTTAGCAGTATTTTTATTGTCAACTTCATTATTATTTTTAATAAAAATCCTGCAAGTTAAAAGTGAAAAGTTAAAAGTGAAAAGTTTCGATTTAATTGCTTTTAATTTATTTTATATTCTTTCTTTTTTTACTTTTTACGGGTCAATATTTTTCATAATCACTATGTTATTAATTCTTTTGTACAAAAAACGATATAAATTATTTCTTATATCTTTAATCTTTAATCTTTTATCTTTAATCATAATTTCACCGCTTCTTCTTCAGCAATTGATTCACGCACGAGAGTCACTACAAATTGTTATGAATTGGAGACAAGTACTCGGAACTTTGACAATAAAGAATTTACTATTAATTCCTCTTAAGTTTTCAAGCGGAAGAATAAGTTTTAGTCCTAAATTTTTTTATTATATTATTTCTGGACTTTGGGCAGTGGTTGTATGGTTCTTTATTCTTAAGGGAGGCTTAAGAAATAAACTTTTATTCTTCTTACTGGTTACTCCGTTAGTCCTTGGATTACTATTTTCATTCTTTTCTCCCCTACTTCAATACTTTCGATTTCTCTATCTGATTCCCGTTATGGTTATCTTACTTTCCTTCGGAAGTAAAACTTCGATTATTCGAATGATCGAAGTGACTGGCTTTATAGTCTTTACTTTCGTCTATCTTTTATTTCCCCAATTTCATCGGGAGGACTGGAAATCACTCGCACAAACGTTGCAGAAAACAAGATTGGTATACATGATTCCTTCTTCATCAGATCCTTTACTCTATTATTCACCAGGCATTTCTATTCGGGACTTAAGGACATTAGATGGAATTGAATTGGAAAAAGAAATCACCGTTATTCCCTACACTGCCGATATCTATGGATTTGACTACAAGAAAGAATTGTTAAAACGTGGGTTTACATATAAAGAGACAAAGAGCTTTCGTGGACTATGGTATGAAATCTGGGTAAGAAACAAAAATTACGCGGGAAGTTTTCGATATTCGTTGAAAACGGCAAGTATTTGAAGAAAAACGGCGAGGAGAAATGCTATAAAAATAGCCGATGGCGGACCAAATACTCCTTTTATTGGTATAAGAACATATGATCCACCGGTTATTACTGCAAAAAAAACAATATTTGAAATAAGAATATAGATTGGTTTTTTCACGGTATAGAGTAAAAAAAGCGAAGGAACGATGCCTAATGCGTATAGAATAAAAGGAAGGCTTAATGCTCTCGTAATATCGGCGGTCTTAACGAACTTACTGGTAAAAAAAAGTTTAAAGATTTGGAGAGGAGTGAAATACAAAAGAACAAATAGCACTGTAGGAAAGAGCATATACGCTGATGCGATTTTTAAGAGACGAGCAATCTCATGTCTATGCTTAACACTAGAGAATCGAGGAGATAGGACTTGAGTAATGCTGATGATCGTTGTACTGACGGTAAGAATGATTTTTTGTGATAGTCCGTAGTAGCCAACTTCTGCTTTTGGGAGAAAATAGGACAATAGGAATAAATCCATTCGCAAACCAAGATTAAAAAATTGGGAAGCGAGAAAATACGTAAAGGTATATTTAAATCTAAAATGCTCTTTTTCCACTTTCGCCTTCAAGAGCACAAATGCGAGATCTTTTTTTTCAATAAAAAGGAGGAGAAAAAAAATAAGAGGTCCAACAATGCCAAAAACAAAAATAACAGTTCCCACAGTTATCATTTTTGCCCCAACCAATAGAAACAATAAAAGAGTTTTTATAACATTGGCTAGATTATTATAAATATTTGCTTTCAGAAATTTTTTTGCCGCGAATAAGATGTTTGTTACGAAATTTTGCCAGATAAAAAAAAGAACTGATCCGCACGTAAGATAAAGGTTCCAAATAGGAGCTCCTGTTTTAAAAAATATTCGGTCAAGGAATGGAAATGATAGTACGAGAGCAAAAATAACAACAAGAGAGAATAAGGTCTGATAAAAAAAAATGCTTTTGATGAATCGGTAGAGTTCGTCTCTTTTTTTTTCGACTAAAGTCGGCACAGAGGAATAAATCGTTGCAGTGGTCCCAAAATCCAGGACGTTCGAAAGCACATACGCAATTCCCAAGAGCACACTCAAAACTCCGTATTGAGAAGGATTAAGGATACGGACCAAAATCAACGCAAAAAGCGCTGTGAAGAAGACACCGATATAATTACCAATGGTATTTATGATTATGTCCTTATTTGTTGGTCTTTTCAGGAAACCAATGACTTTTTCAAGCATCTATCTATTGTATACCACTTCGTCCCGATTATCATCTTGACTTCGTTAGGTATAAATCAAATTTTCTGTTATAATTCTCCTATGGCAAAAAACGCACTGATTACGGGAATTCTTGGGCAGGACGGCCCATATTTAGCAAAAATGCTTCTTTCAAAAGATTACAAAGTATATGGGATGGTAAGGCGTTATTCGAATCCAAACTTCGATAATCTTGACTTTCTTGGTATTACCAATAAGGTAGAGTATGTTGAGGCGGATCTCACCGATGAATCCTCTCTTATCAATCTCATTAAAAGTCTACAGCCTGATGAAGTATACAACTTAGCGGCTCAATCATTTGTAGGGTCATCGTGGCAACAAGCAAAATTAACTACTGAAACCAATGCAGTCGGTGTTTTATATCTTCTCAATTCCATCAAGTATTTCAGTCCTACGACAAAATTTTATCAAGCATCAACAAGCGAGATGTTCGGAATAGGAAGTACAAACGGATATCAGGACGAAAATACTCCGTTTCACCCAAGAAGTCCCTACGGAATTGCAAAAGTGTACGCCTATTGGATGACGGTGAATTTCAGGGAGTCTTATGGTTTATTTACCTGCAATGGAGTCCTTTTTAATCATGAATCCCCTATTCGTGGAATTCAATTTGTGACAAGAAAAATTACTGACGGCGTTGCAAAAATAAAAAAAGGACTTGCTGATAAATTATATCTGGGAAATCTAGATGCCAAGCGGGACTGGGGTTTTGCCGGAGATTATGTGGAGGCGATGTATCTCATGCTTCAACAAAAAAAACCAGATGACTATGTGGTAGGAACCGGTAAGAATCACAGTGTGAAAGAGTTTGTCGAACTCGCATTCAAATACGCAAGGATCCAAAATTGGGAGAAATACGTAGTGAGTGACGCTCGATATAAACGACCTGCAGAAGTTCCCAATCTTAAAGCAAAAGGCGATAAGGCAAAAAAAATTCTTGGTTGGAAACCGAAAGTCTCATTTGAATCATTAGTAAAAATGATGGTGGAAGCGGATCTCAAACGGTATGAAAAATAATAAAAACGTACAAAAACTAATTACGCTAAGCACTATTCAGACAATCTTTGAGAAAAGAGAACGGGAACTACGTATTCCGTTTGCGACTTTTACGAAAAAAGAAAAGGACATTCTGGCAAAGACGGTAAAACTTTCGGAAGAAGTAGGAGAACTTTCAAATGAAATTCTTTCCACCCTTTCTCTTCAAAGAAAATCAAAACTGGAAAAAACGAGTAAAAAAAATATGTATGAAGAATTTGCCGATGTGATTTTATCTACCGCAGCTCTTGCAAACACAATGGGAGTTGATCTTAACCGAGCAGTTAAAGTAAAGCTCTCAAAAGTACTTACTGTCTATACGAAGGATAAATAGTTACACTTTTCCGAAGATAAAATTTTCTGATCGAGGATCACTTCCCCACTCTCTCAGTGATAAACCCTTTTTATCCTTTTCGGAAATAACTGCGCCGCTTTTAACTAATTCATCAAATTGGTTTTTTAACATTTGATTGCAGAGAGACCAATCAAGATCAGTGGATAACGGAGAAATACCTGCTTCCGTTGTTGGACTATACTCACCGGTACAAAAATACTCGATCGTTGTTTCTTCCAAAAAAAAATTTCCGTGCGCAAACCCAACAGGAACCCAAATCCATTCTCCTGCGGCATCACTTGATTGTGAAAGCATATCATAAGCAATAATCTTTCCGTATGTTGGTGAGTTTTTCCGTAGATCTGATACCAAATCAACCATGTGGCCTCGAATTGTTCGGATAAGCTTTCCCAAATACGGATTCCATTGAAGATGAAGACCGCGTATAATCCCTTTTTGGGAATGACTCTCATTTACCTGAACGATTTTGAAATCTGGAAGAATCGTATTAAAATCACTTGCACGATAGGTTTCGGTGAAATATCCTCTGCCGTCAGCAAATCGTGCAAACTTTATTATTTTCACCTCGGGAATTACAAGTGATTTTACTTCAAGAATTTTCATGTATTTATGATATCATTTTTCTTTCTTTTTTAAAAAGGTATTTTGAATACAAGAGGTACTCGTACCATCCGCGCATAGTTCCTGCAACAAGTCCACGTAGTCCGTCCCGATATCCATGATGCCAGATCATCCAGCGTAAAAAAACGTACACTGGTTGTGTAATACAATTCCAAAATGCATGTATTTTTGAGATTTTTAAATCATCAATTTCGACATCAGTATATTTCTGGAATTTACTCACCGCGTCTTTGAATGTTGGATGTGAATAGTGTAAGAGCTTATTTTTCAAATATCCGATCTTTCCCCCGTAAACTCCGTTTACGGGGTAAACTCTCAACTGTTCATGAACGGATACAATTGGATCATAGCGGCAAAACTGTGGCCGAAATAATCGAACCAATCGATCATACGACCAATCCCCTCCTTTGAGAAATGCACCGCAAAAGAATTGAGCACGGGGAATACCGTACGCCACTGGAGATTGTGATATTGATAAA
>Ga0209515_10006200_pt1 | contig 15024 bp, 15 predicted proteins | sample Subgroupgradi54m_FD_187454 | JGI IMG/M metagenome (GOLD analysis project Ga0209515, IMG submission 187454) | Subsurface groundwater microbial communities from S. Glens Falls, New York, USA - GMW60B uncontaminated upgradient, 5.4 m (SPAdes)... ...
CCGCCGCCCCAACCAAAATATCAAGGCGAGGCCTTGATAAAACAGCACCCTCCGCCGCTTTGGTCCGGACAATCTTCTCCCCCTTCCCAACTCTCAAACTTGCGCACTAGCGACTTTCAAACTAGCACTCTAGCGCCAGAGAGCGAGGAGGTTCTTGACCGTGAAGCGATTTTGAGAGATATTGAAAACCCGACACCGACCCGTTCAGTCACTTCAGTGTCTTCGGTTGAAAACTTACAAGCTGCCCCTGAGACTCCACCGAATCTGCCGGGAGAAACCGAAGCGCCGCCATTCATTACCGAAACAATCTCCCAACCGAAAAAACCGCCCGAAATTTACAAAGGTTCAACCTTTGTAAATTCAGCGGCTCAACAAAGGCGCGAAATGCCTGCCCTTTCGACACCACGAGAAACTCCGCCCGTGACTGAAAAAGAGCCCTCTCCGCAGAAGGCATCGATGTCAGAAGCGCTGGCGCCCGAAGCGCCTCAACCGCTCGACATAGTTGACCAAAAACTTTCCGCCACTGTGGCCTCTCCAAAGTCCGAGAGTCAGTACACGATGGACCCATATCGCGAGCCGCTCGCTTAAACATAATCCGAATGCCACAAATCCAGAATTCGAATGCTACAAATAACAAATGCCTAGAATTCGTAGATTCGTTATTCGTTGCATTCGCACATTATTCGTAGATTTGCATTATATTTATGCGCTTCCAAGTTCCCCAATTCATAGAAGTTGAAGACAAGATTTTTGGCCCGCTGACGGTCAAGCAGTTTATTTACCTGGCCGGCGGCGCCGGACTGTCTTTCATCATCTACACCTACCTGCCCTTCTTTCTCGCCATCCTCGTCATTATTCCCGTGGCGGCGCTTGCCATCGCCTTAGCGCTCTACAAAGTCAACAACCGCGCCTTCATTTTCGTCATTGAGGCGGCCTTTAAATATCTTTTGGCGAGCAAACTTTATATCTGGAAAAAAATGGAAAGAAAACCGGAGCATAAAACTAAAGAGGTAGCGGCGGCGCCAATGTATGTTCCAAAACTCTCCGACAGCAAGCTCAAGGATTTGACGTGGAGTCTTGATATCAACGACAGTGCTAGCCTTGGTGCTAAAGAATCCATGCGCAAATAAAACCGATGCTAATATACTAATGGATACTAATAATACGAGTGGGGAAGTGAAGCTAATATATCCAAAATTATCCTACACTTTAACGGGGGCATTTTTTGATGTTCATAATGCTCTTGGAAGATTTGCTCGAGAAAAACAGTATTCCGACTTACTTGAACAAAAGTTAAAAGAGTTAGAAGTCCCGCACAAACGCGAACATAGGATTGGCAACAGCGGCAACATTGTTGACTTCTTTGTTGACGAATATACCGTATAGTATATCAGCTTACGAGCGTACGCTCGCAGCAAGCTGACGAGGTAGAGACAGAATTTATGATTATCATTAGTATAATTCGTATATTCGCATCGCTACCATCGTTAAGGCGTTAATAAGAATCCTAATCTGCGCTATAATATACCCATGCCCACAGCTACATCGAAGGCCACGCAGGAATTTGTGCCCATCAAAGAAGTCCGAGACGGCATCATCGTTCTTAAAGACGGTTCGTTTCGCGCGATTCTTATGACATCGTCTTTAAATTTCGCCCTTAAATCGGAAGACAATCAAAATGCCATCATTCTGCAATTCCAAAATTTTCTCAACTCGCTTGATTTTTCCATACAGCTGTTTGTTGAATCCAGAAAGCTCGATATCAGGCCGTATATCGCGCTCTTGGAGGGCCGATACAAAGAGCAGGCCACCGACTTGATGAAAGTTCAAACCCGAGAATATATTGAGTTTATTAAAAATTTCACGGAAAACGCCAGTATCATGACGAAAACATTTTTTGTGGTCGTGCCTTATGCACCCGCGCCGCTACAAATGAAAGGAGGAATGGTGGAGCTCGCGGGGAAACTCTTGACGCGCAAGGAAGCTCTAGAGAAAGTTCAGAAAAAACAGGATACGTTTGAAGAAAACCGCAGCCAATTGTTGCAGCGCCTCTCGGTCGTAGAGCAAGGTTTGATGCGCTGCGGCATCAGAGCGGTTGAGTTAGGCACGGAAGAGGTGGTTGAGTTGTTTTATAAGATTTTTAATCCGGGAGACACCGAGAAACCCATCCAAATAAATTAACTCGACACCAATACACGAATGAAGACGAATAACACGAATAGTGAAAAACGGGAATTGGGAATAGAAACAGACAAAAGTTATTTGGATTTATTAGTGTCATTCGTGTTATTCGCTCTTATTCGTAATTCGTGTCGTGTTTATGGGAATATTTGACTTTTTAAAAAAGAAACAGAAAGTTCCGACCATCGCTTCGATTTTGCCTCAGGAAATCTACGAGGCCGGGGTGCTGGAACTCAAAGACGTCATCGCGCCTTCGGCTTTGAAAGTCAGCCCGCGGTCGCTTAACCTCGGCGACAAAATTGTCCGCACCTTTTTTGTCATTTCCTATCCGCGCTTTCTTGCCACGGGCTGGTTCTCACCCATCATCAACCTCGACAAGGTCTTTGATATTAGCATTTTCATTCACCCGATTGATACGGCTACGGTACTGCGCCAATTCCAGAAAAAAGTGGCCGAGGTCCAAAGCCAAATCAGTGGACGAGAAAAGAAAGGGCTGGTGCGAGACCCGATGCTCGACACCGCCTACCAGGACCTTGAGCGTCTGCGCGACAACTTGATGCAGGCGCAGGAGAAGCTCTTTGACGTGGGACTATACATTTCAATTTACGGCGACAGCGATGGGGAGCTAGACAAACTTGAATCGGAAATAAAATCCCTCTTGGAATCAAAATTAATCTATCTCAAACCCGCCCTGTTTCAACAGGAGCAGGGCTTCCGAAGCGTCATGCCCATAGCCCAAGACGAGCTCTTGATTCACTCGAAGCTCAACTCCGCGCCGCTCTCGTCGCTCTTCCCGTTTACGTCCTTTGACCTGACGTCCGACAAAGGCATCCTCTACGGCATCAATCGGCACAACTCGTCCCTCGTGCTTTTTGACCGCTTCAGTTTGGAAAATTACAACTCCATCACCTTCGCCAAAAGCGGGGCCGGCAAGAGTTATAATTCGAAATTGGAAATTCTCCGGACGCTGATGTTTGACACCGAGGTGCTCGTCATTGACCCGGAGAGGGAATACGAATACATGGCCGAGGCTACCGGCGGCAAATATTTCACCATTTCACTCAATTCACCCCACCACATCAACCCATTTGATTTGCCGATACCCAGAGAAGACGAGGCGGCCTCGGATGTCTTGCGCTCTAATACCATAAACCTCGTCGGACTCTTCAGAATTATGCTTGGAGGACTCTCCCCTGAAGAGGACGCCTTGATTGACCGAGCCATCAGCGAAACTTACGCTCTCAAAGACATCACGCCCGATTCCGATTTCAAAAACGTCGAGCCGCCGCTCCTCTCGGACTTTGAGCTGGTGCTTGCCGGCATGGAGGGCGGCGATTCGCTGGTCCAGCGGCTCTCCAAGTACACCCGCGGCACCTGGGCCGGTTTCATAAACAAACCCTCAAACATAGACATTGACAGCAAATTTATTGTTTTCTCTCTGCGCGACATGGAGGATGAGCTCAAACCGGTGGCCATGTATATCGTAACGCATTACATTTGGAACGCCATCAGAAAAAACCTGCGCAAGCGTCTCTTGGTCATTGACGAAGCGTGGTGGATGATGAAATCAGAGGACACGGCATCATTTCTCCTCGGGCTTGCCAAGCGCGGACGCAAATACTACCTTGGCCTCTCCACCATCACCCAAGACGTGGACGACTTCCTGAAATCGCCCTATGGTCTGCCCATCATTACCAACTCCTCCATCCAAATGCTCTTGAAGCAATCGCCTTCGTCCATCGACCGGGTGCAAAAAGTCTTCAACCTCACCGACGAAGAAAAATATCTCCTGCTTGAGTCGGACGTCGGCGAGGGTATTTTCTTTGTCGGATTAAAACACGTCGCTCTTAAAGTTATCGCCTCGTACACCGAAGACCAGATTATCACCTCCGACCCGTCGCAACTCTTGGCCATCAAGCAGGCGAAGAAGGAGCTAGAAGCAAGCCAGTAGCAGAAATTAGAAAGTACGCAAGTGCGAAAGTTGCGAGCAAGAGAATGTTCCGCACTTTCTAACTTGCGCACTTTCTAAACTTTCATACTTAAAAAATATGGCCGACAAATTTTGGAACGACAAGAAAAAAGAAGGCGGGAGTGATATCTCCAACACCGAGTGGGGGATGGTAATCTCGCTCCTCGGCATTGTTGACTTGATTCAAATCATCCTTAACCTGGCTCTTCAAATCGGCGTGATTGTCAACCGGTTTATTGATATCGCTGTTGGGCTCGCCTGGCTGACTTACCTCTACTTGCGAGGCGTAAATTTGAAAAGCGTAAAAACGGTCGGTAGCATCATTCTCACTTTTTTCCTTGAGGAAATCCCCGACGTGGACGCCTTACCGCTTTGGGTAGCAGATGGAGTCTTTGTGTTTTCTGTCACAAAAGCGGAAAAGGAGCTTGAGAAGGCGGCGGCAGTTGGTGTGGCGGTAGCGGCAGTAGCGGCGGCGCCGGAAACTGGCGGAGCATCTCTGGCCGCCGGGGAAGCTGCGGAGGGTGGTTTGGCTGCGGCGGAGGCCGGCGCGGCCGCCGGGGAAGGAGCAGGAGTGGCGGAAGGCGCTGAAGCTTTAGAGAGCGCAGGCGGCCCTGGAATATCTGACGAATACGCCGACGCCATGGGACAAGAAAACGAAAGCCGAGGTGAAGGCGGGCCGGCAGATACGGGGGAAAAGAAGGGGGAAGGCGATGCAGACCGTGAGATACAGGACGAGGAGGCGGACGAATTGGGAAAAGAATCAGATAACAAAGCTAGGGAAAGGGAAAACGAAACGCCCGAAGACCGAGCGAGGAGAGAAGAGGAGGAAGCAAAGAAAAAAGGCAAGGGTGGGGAGAGGCAAAAACCTCAAGCCCGAGAGGAGGGTTTCGGTCTGGGCGTAAGTCAAGGTGGGGGAGTGGGCTCAAACCCTCTTAATTTGCGAGGAGGCGCCGACGAAAAAAGGCAGGCCGAAAAAGAATTCGCCCGCTTGCATAGCAATCTTCTTGATTTATCGCTCTCCTACGGCGAACGGAAAAAACAGCGGGAAGATGAAGAAACAAGTTTTTCAGAGTAAATTAGCCAACAATTACGAGACATCAAAACTATCACTTGGACTTGGAGGCTTCGCCTCCAAGTGATATTTATCAGTCAATCAGAATCGTCCGTAGTTCTTTTTCCGCTTCCTTTCGTTCTATTATGTCCTTAAGGGAAGAGAGTGCAAAGTCTTTGTATTCAGTAGAATTGTTAAATTGTTCAAGTATGATGCTTTTGTCGCAAATTCCATCCATGCGCGGCTGATTATATTCGCTCCAACTTGAACGCACCAACTTGGAGGCTTCGCCTCCAAGTTGGTGCGTTTTGTCGTTTAGATTTACATAAGTGCTGACATGCAGAAGATACTCATTTGAATCTATGTGAGAAGCTTTAAAATTTCCCTGAAAAAGAGAACCGGTTCGTTTGTTTCTGTTGTTGAAATAGAGCGTGTATCCTGTCCCGAGCCTTTGCATAAAAGATTCAAGACCTTTTTCTATCATAGGTGTTAAGATAAAATGATAATGATTTGGATTTAGACAGTACGCGATAAATGAAACTAGGGGAGTTGGTTTATAATTATTTTCTTTCAGGAATGAATTTTCATAAATACTGCCAATAGGCTCTCTTACATTAAATTCCATCATACTTTGTAAAAAACGGTCAGTGTCTCCGTCATTGTTGAAAATCGAACGTTTATCAACGCCGCGATTGTAAACATGATAGTATTCTCCCTCAACAAAATTTACTTTTCGCTTTGCCACAAGTTAATTGTACCACTTGGAGGCTTCGCCTCCAAGTGGTATTACTCAATCCAATTTTTAGCATTCGCATTATACACATTTGTGGTAAAATATATCCACTCTATGAAATACTTTTCTCTAACATTTCTATTGCTTGGGGTCGTTCTTTTGGTGCCTCGCGCGACCCATGCCCAGACTTTCCAAAATCTTGGCGGGCAACAAAGCAATATCAATGTCCGCACCACGCCGCCCGTGCCGGGGCCAAATCAATTTGTGACCGTCACTATTGAAAGCTTTGCCACAGACCTCGACCGAGCTCTAATTTCATGGTTTCTCAATAATAAGCTGGAAAAAGAAGCGGTTGGCGAAAAAAGCTTTCTCTTTAAAACCGGAAGCTTGGGAAGCGTCTCAAATATTTTGATTGTCATAAAAACGACCGGCGGTGAGACTCTTCAGCAAGTTCTAAACGTGTGGCCAGCGGCGCTAGACCTGCTCTGGGAAGCGCAGTCCTATACGCCGCCCTTCTACCGCGGCAAGGCTCTCTACCCCTACCAAGGGACAGTCAAGCTTGTGGCCATGCCCAACATCGTGACTGAAACCGGCGCGCTCCTAAACGCCAAAAATCTTGTCTACACCTGGAAGGTGGACGGCGACACTGTCGCCAAACTCTCGGGCTACGGCAAAAATTTCATTTTTTTCAATGGCTCCATACCGCTCGGCTCCGCGACCATTGAAGTGGAAGCGGCATCGCTTGATAAAAAATATAAAGCGACTGGCTCGGTGGCGCTTAGCCCGCAGGGCTCGGAAGCCTTGTTTTACGAAGACAGTCCTCTCTACGGCGTGCTCTACAATAAAGCGCTCGGGGGAAACGTGGTGCTTCAAAACGAGGAAATTAAACTGACGGGCATTCCCTATTTTATCGGGGTGCGGGAGCGGGAGAACGCTGGTCTGACTTATGAATGGCGGCTGAATGACCAGGTTGTCAGCGGCAGTAGCGCTAAAAGCGGTTTGGCTTTCAAACAGGGTGGCAGCGCGGGCGGCACGGCTTTGGTGGCGCTCCAGATTTCTAATCCGGCAAAAATTTTCCAATTCGCCAACGACAGCCTGTCTCTTAAATTCGGAAAGACAGCCGCCGCTAACTTATTTGAAACGCCATGAGATTAAAAAGGTGTGAAAATTTATTCGGTTTTTTTACCGCAACCTTATTTTCTATATTACTCTTGGCAACTTTCTCATTGCCAATTTTTTCAGTCAGCGCGGCGGATTATGTTCCCCTTTCTCCAATCCCTGGAACTACTTGCCCTGCCCCAGCTGGTTCAACAGCATCAGAAATAGCAGCTTGCGCAGGAGTTTCAAACGGAGGGACAAACTTAAGCACTTACCTCACCGGCATATTTAAAGTAGGCATCGCGCTCGCGGGCGTTTTGGCCTTTCTCACCATAGTCTGGGGCGGCTTTACCTACCTCTCAACCGATGCCATCACCGGCAAGGAGGAGGGTAAGGCAAAAGTTGGGCGTGCCTTAGGCGGTCTCGTACTTGCCCTGGCGGCCTACATTATTCTCAACACTATCAATCCCCAGTTGGTAAGACTTAATCTAAACTTCGGCGACAGACTTAACGCCAAAGGGGGATTACTTAAACCAGGCGATGCCGACCTTATCTCCACCCAAACACGTCTGCATAATGAAGCAAAGGCAACATTAGATGATGCGACTGCAAAAGAAGCCATTGCTAAAGAGTATAGAGATGCTATAGAACGAACTGACGACGAGGAAATTGCCACTGAATTCGGTACGGAGGCACTTAAACTAGAGCGGGAAGCCGCCATGCTTCGAGCCGAACAAGGCGCGAAACAGCCATCCGAACTTGCAGTTGCCTTCGCCAACAAGGCTGATTTGGCGCAAGCGAAAGCTCAACAGTCAATAATGCTCAACAGTTATGACAGCAGTATTCAAAAGTTGGGCAATCTTGGGGACATAGAGGACGTGAAAAAGCTGGAACTTGAACGATTTGAGAGACTTGATACTACCGCGACCGCCATCGCGCAAGAGGCTATAAAGCCAAGTCATGCGAATGATTCGGGCACTGCCAAAAAAATGATGGATATTGTGGAACAACAGGCGAAGACGGCTATGAGCCAAGCCCGAGTGGGTTTTAATGATGAAACCTTAGCTCAACATATAAGGGCTAAGGCCGATGCAACTATAGCGACTATCAAGACAAGTTGTAAAGAGAAAAATTTAAATTGCCGCAATTGGCCGAATTAACAAAATAGATGTCCAAAAAAACTGCCATCATTATTATAATCGTATTCGTCCTCCTTTAACTTCATGACCGCGTCCAAACACAACTTTGCGTTTATAGATGCCCAGAATGTCCATTTGGGCATCCAGTCGCTCGGCTGGGAGCTTGATTGGAGACGATTCAGAGTGTATCTGCGGGACAAATACAAAGTGACTGAAGCCTATTTATTTATTGGATATGTACCTGACAATCAAAAACTGTATGAGTATCTGCAAAAATGCGGTTTCATTTTAATCTTCAAACCTCTAGTCTGGAACAAAGACGGAACCGTAAAAGGAAATTGCGATGCCGATTTGGTACTCCACACGATTCTCAAAATCAATGAATACGATAAGGCAATTATTGTAACGAGTGACGGAGATTTTTACTCATTAGTAAAACACCTCTATGAACATGGTAAACTAGAGATGGTGTTAAGCGCCTATGTAAAGACATGCTCAAAATTGTTACGGAAAGAGGCAAAAGAAAAGATTAACTACATGAATAATTTGGTGAATAAAATCGGGAAGCAAAGAAAATGAAAACGCACCGCGCAGACATGAAGACTGCGAAGTGCGTTTCCTTATGGATACTAGAATACTAGCAAATTACAAAAAGAAGTCAAGTTAAAATAAAGGTATCTAAAACCCATAGTCATGTCCAAAAAAACCGCTCTAATTATTATAATCGCATTCGTTCTCCTTATAGCCGGAGGTTTCTTGGCTTTTTATTTTTATACAAATCAAGGGCAGGGGAATAACATCGCCGGCACAGACAATCGCGGCAACATTTTCCCCACAAGCCCCACGGGCGGCGGCACGCAAAATCCTGCTGGCGGAATGGCTTCAACCACCACGGAGCAACCCCCTGCAGGCGGCAGACAAGCGGCGCCAGTGCTTAAAGAACTTTCAACGCGACCGAGCGCCGGGGCGGTCGCCTTCGCCACATCTTCAAACATCGTGCTGGTGCATTTTGTTGAACGAGGCACGGGCAATGTTTATGAGGTGGAGCCGGCGCGAGACGGCGAAACCCGACTTTCCAATACCACTATCCCAAAAATAGAAGAAGCGCTGTGGAACAAGAACGGCAGAAAAGTTATCGTCCGCTACGCGGGGGATGATGGCGATTCCATCAAAACCTACAGCGCCGCTCTTGCCCTTAAATCCGCAGACCAAGCCGAGGGCGCACTCTTTGGGTCGTTTCTGACGGAAAATATCAGAGTGGTGGCAGTAAACCCCGACCAAAACAAACTCTTTTATCTGCTACAGGACTCTGTCGGCAGTACCGGCATCATCTCCGAATTAGACGGCACCAGAAAAACCCAAATTTTTGATTCGCTTTTGCAGGAATGGCTCGTGGAATGGCCCACACCGACATCTGTCGCTCTCACGAGCAAACCCTCGGCAGGGGTCCCGGGCTTTTTGTTTCTTTTAAACACCCGCACTGGCGCGCTCACTCGGGCCATTTCGGGAATCAAAGGCCTAACGGCTCGCGTCAATCCGACAGGTACTCTGGCCCTCTATGGAGAAAGCAGTGCGCAAGGGCTCTTATTAAAAATTTATTCTTTCAGGGACGCGTCTCTGCGAGAAATCTCCGTGTCCACCCTGCCCGAAAAATGCCTTTGGTCAAAAAACGACCCCGACACCATATTCTGCAGCGTGCCGTCGTACTTGCCTACCGGCAACTATCCCGATGATTGGTACAAAGGGCAAGTTTCCTTCTCGGACGACATTTGGAAAATTAACAGTAAGACCGGCGCGGGGGAATTGCTGGCAAGGCTTAAAAACTCCACCGCGAAAAACATAGACGGCATCAATCTATTTATGAGTCCTAAAGAAGATTACCTCTTCTTCACCAACAAAAACGATTTTCACGTTTGGAGCTTGCGGCTACAGCCGTAACTAGATACGAAAATACGAATGGGTACGAATATACGAACACATACGAAAACTTTGCTATTATCATTATGGTGTTCGTATTATTTCGTAGTTTCGTAAAATTCGTATACTTCGTATAATTTAGCTGGAGATATATTTAATAACCACACGGCGTGTCGCGCCTTCGCCCGTCGATTCCGTTTTAATATCAGACGCGCCCTCAAGAAAGGAATGGATGAGCATCCGCTCGTAGGAAGACATGGGGTCAAGCTCAATATCAACTTTGAAAGACCGGGCTCGTTCGCACATGACTTTGGCTTTGGCTTTAAGAGCTTCCAGAGTTTTCTCATGATAGCCGTTGACGTCAACAAAAAACTTTTCGGGCGCCTCGTCTCCCGCCCGCTTGGCCACGATTCTCCGGACGATATAATTAAAAGCCCCCAAATGCTCGCCGTTTGCCCCGATAAGCAGGGGCGATTCGTCGGTGCGCACCAAGAAACGCACGTGGTTTGATTCCGGATTTTCAATGCGCTCAATGGCTTCAAAGCGCACATTCATGAGCTTTAAAAGTTCTTCAATGATTTCCTTGGTATTAAACTTTTCCATGATAATAAACTAAGCTGGCTTAAGAAGCGTTCGCCGCACATAGAGTTCTTGGCCGATGGCAAAAAGGTTGCTGGTAATCCAGTAAAGGGACACGGCGCCTGAAATGTTATAGGCGATAACCCCAACAAAGGCCGGCAGAAAATAGCGCATTTGCAGGTTAAGCGTCCGGGCAAAATCATCCTTCATAGAAACTCCCGGCGTTTTAGGCTTGCTTACGGGCATGGCGAAACGGGCCTGGAAATACTGGCTTACGGAGACCAGAATAGCCAGTAGGAGAGAGCCTTTAGTAATGTCAATGAGCCCTAAAAAATGCATGGTAACCGTCGGGGCCGAAACGAAAGAGTAGAGTAATTCGGTTTTAATATGAGGCAAGCCGCCGCTGTAAAAGATATAGTAAAGCCCTAAAATGATGGGGATTTGGATGAGCGCCAAGAAAAAAGTGGAGAACGGATTGACGTTCTTCTCCTTATAAAAAGCCATGGTTGCCCGAGCATGAGCCTCGCGGTCGCCTTTATGCTGCTCTTTCAAGAGAGCCAGGTCGTCCTCAAGGGCTTTCATTTTAAGTTGGGTTCTGGTGGCTTTTTGCGAGAGAGGGAAGAGGGCCAGTTTGACAAGAAAAGTAAAAACAACGACCGAAACCCCGGCATCCGCCCACGGCATAACGCTCATAAGAAAAATTAGGCCGTTGTAGAGCGGTTGATATACAATTAGGCTAAAAATACGGCTTACCATCTCAAACACTATAACCTACTTCAAGTAACGACACCAGCTTTCTTGAGCGCGGCCATGATTTCACTTGATAATTGAGGCAACAAGCGCGCTTCAACTTTTTTCTTGATAAAAAAGGCGCACAAACTGCCAGGCTTTGAGACGGGGAGAAGCGGATGAAGAGCGCTGTACACCCGTCGCTTGATGGCGTTTCTTTTAACCGCGCTTTTCTCCAGTTTTTTCGGCGCCACCACGGAAAATTTCGCCGGCTCCGCCGTGCTGCTGAAAAAAACCCGCAGTGAAAAATATTCCGACGGGTAAGTCCGCCCCTTTTTTATCAAAGGTTCGAAAAGGCCGTGGTTGACCTTCCGTTTAGCGGGAATCATCAAGGTAGTTTTTAGATTAAAGATTCAAGATTAAAGTAAGAGTGAGAAAAGAGTTTTCCTGTTCTACTTAAATCTGAATCAAACGGTAAGCCGATTGCGGCCTTTCCGTCTGCGTCGAACGAGCGTGGCTCGGCCGCCTAGTTTTCTCTGCCGCGCTAAAAAGCCGTGAGTTCTGGCGCGTTTTTTCTTTTTAGGTTTGTAGGTAAAAGACATGTGAAAATTATCAATGTTCAATTATTAATTTTCAGGGATTGAAGAATTGGACAATTAAAACATTGATTGAAAATTGTAAATTGATAATTGATAATTACTATCCCCAATCTGTCCACACATTATAAACATATCTAATCATTTTCCACAAGTTTGACGAGGGTTAAATAAGTATATAATGGGAAACACTCTTATGGAAAACGAACAACTTTGGAATAATGTATTGGTAGAAATTGAACTGGCTGTTTCAAAGGCCAATTTCAACACTTGGTTTAAAGACACTAGAATCCTTAAGCAAGAGAGTGGGACCGTTTTTATATCCGTGCCGAATACCTTCGCCAAAGATTGGCTTTTCAATAAGTACCACAAGACGATTTTGAAGTTTCTGCGAAACCTCGCGGAGCATACTCGAGTGATTGAATATGTGGTGGCTAAAGAAGACGGTAAGCACAAAGAGTCTGACGCGCCTCGCACTGCTTTACTTGGAGCGACAGCGGAGTTGCCGCTCCAAGATTTTTACATTGACAAAGATAACAATTTAAATCCGAGATATACTTTTGAATCCTTCGTGGTCGGGCCTTTCAACGAATTGGCTCACGCGGCTGCCCAAGCAGTCGTCAAAAAGCCCGGCGTCGCTTATAATCCTCTTTTTATTTACGGCAACACCGGCCACGGCAAGACCCATCTCATCCAGGCCATCGGCAATTACCTTAAAAACCAAAACACCAATAAGAAAGTATTTTACGTTACGTCGGAAAAATTCACCATTGATTACGTCAATTCGGTTCAAGCCAACAAAGCCAACCTCTTTAAGGAGAAGTACCGAAAATACGACGTGCTTATCATGGATGACATTCAATTTTTCTCCAATAAAGAGCAAACTCAAGAGGAATTGTTCCACCTCTTCAACTCGATGTACGAGAGCAACAAGCAAATAGTTTTTTCCTCCGACAAGCATCCTAATTTTATCCCCAATCTGGCGGACCGTCTGAAATCTCGCTTCGCGGCCGGCATGATTGTGGATATTCCGACCCCCGACCGCGAATCGCGTCTGGCCATCCTCAAAACCAAAGCTAGGACTTCCTCCGTGGCCATCGCTGACGGCGTGCTGGAGCACTTGGCCACCTCGATTGAAGGTAATATCCGCGAATTGGAGGGGATGCTCAACGTCTTGGTCTGCCAATCACAGCTCAAAGGCAGAGAGTTGGACCTCGGCGAAGTGAAACATCTCATTAAGCACAGCGCCAAACCGAAAAAAGCCGTATCGGTCAAAGAGGTGACCAAGGCCGTGGCCAGTTTCTTCAATATTGAGGAAACGGACATATATGAAAAAACCCGCCGAAAGGAAGTGGTAAAGCCCCGCCAGCTTGTGATGTATATTTTGCGGGAAGATTTCCGCGTATCTTATCCTCTCATCGGCCAAAAGCTCGGCGGCCGCGACCATACGACGGTTATTCATTCTTGCGAGAAAATAAAAAACGAGTTGAAATTAAACACTGCGCTTGGACAAGAGATTGACCAAATCCGGACGATGCTCTGATTACTAAAGGATAGTCTGTGGAAAAGTTTTGCGTAAAATGTGAATAAAAAATTATTTAAACCGGCATAAAAATAAATCTCAACATCTTACCCTTTACTTTCCACACCTTATACCAAAGACGTTCCTCCAAAAACCCTTGCCAAACAAAGTTATTTAACTAAAAATTCATTATCCACAGCATTAATAATAGTAACTATCTTTATAAAGAAATATGAAAGTTGAATGTGTACAAAACAAATTACAGGAGGCTCTTTACCAAGCGGAAAAAATTGCCGGCAAAAATTTAAATCTCCCAGTGCTTTCGTGTGTTTATATTGAAGCCAAAAAAGGCCATCTTTTGCTACGCGCTACCAATTTAGACCTTGGTTTCCAGAGCATTGTGCCAGCCAAAGTGGAGGTTGAGGGGGTAGTGGCTGTGCCGGCCAATATCTTCAGCGCTTTTATTGCGAACATTCCTCATGAGAAAAGCATCAAACTTGAAAGTGACGGCACCACTCTTTCAGTCGTCACGCACAAAAGCCGAAGCACCATCAAATGTCTCCCCCACGACGATTTCCCGACCATTCCCGAGCTTCCAAAAACCGGAACCTGCGAAATGCCAGCCATCGATTTTGTTAAAGGTCTCAAGGCAGTCTGGTACAGCTCTTCCGTTTCCAATATCAAGCCGGAGCTATCGAGCGTCTGTGTGTATCCGGAAGAGCACGAAATGGTTTTCGCGGCCACCGACTCTTTTCGGTTGGCCGAGAAAAAAATAAAAACCAAAAACATCAAAGACTTTGAGCGCGTGCTCATCCCTTTCAAAAACGTGGCGGAAATCACCAGAGTGCTTGAGCGAGCGGAAGGGGAGATTGAAATCCGCTTCAACAAGCATCAAATCGCTTTTGCATATGAGGGCACCTATCTAACCTCTCGGGTTATTGACGGCACCTTCCCGGATTATCGGCAAATTATTCCCAAAGAATTTAAAACCGAAGCCACTCTTTTGAAAGAAGACCTGATACAGTCCCTGAAAATCAGCACTATTTTTTCTGACGCTTTCAATCAAGTAAATATCGTTATAGCGCCGAGCGAAAAGCGTTTTGAACTAACCACTAAAAATGTCTCTCTTGGAGAAAACACCACCACTCTTGACTCGGCGCTCTCGGGCGACGATGCCGAAGCCAATTTTAACTTCCGCTACATTGCCGATTGCCTCCAGTCAATTGGCACTGACAGCGTTTCCCTATCGTTCGCCGGCCCGAGCCGGCCGGTGGTTATCCGCGGGGTATCCGACAAAAGCTTTACATATCTGGTGATGCCGATGAATCGCTGAAAAATAATGAGTCCGCCGCGGATGATTATATTTTTCGCGACCCTGTGTAATAGGCGAACAAAGTTTTGTAAGTAAATTATTATTTTAGTGCCGCCACAATATTTAGCCGAATACATTTTAAGTATAATCGGGTATTACACGGAGTGTAAGTAAATATAGTCGCGGGACCCCTTATTT
>Ga0209515_10006201_pt1 | contig 15023 bp, 20 predicted proteins | sample Subgroupgradi54m_FD_187454 | JGI IMG/M metagenome (GOLD analysis project Ga0209515, IMG submission 187454) | Subsurface groundwater microbial communities from S. Glens Falls, New York, USA - GMW60B uncontaminated upgradient, 5.4 m (SPAdes)... ...
ATCTCCAAGGTCTTGATCCTACATTGCCGGCCTGTTCTGCAACTACCCAACCTTCTCTCTCTGCCTCACTCCAAAACATCTTCACCGATAGGGCGGGGTCGTGGAATAATTTCAGTCCCGGGCCTGGCAACGGCAACAAAAATCCGGCTGACTGGAACTTCACGGCCACGCTTACGCTCTCTGGCACGAAGTCAATAAAAAGTATCTCGCTTGCCCACGCCAACGGTTACGAGGGGTGGTCTACGAGTTACAGCAATATCTATGGAAAAACACCCTATCCGCTCGTCGTTGATTACAACGACCGTCAGATTGTCTATGGCTATGATACGCCGTTTCTGGTAAGTTCTTTCGGAGCGGGAACGCACACTTTCAAACTCTACGCGCAAATTGAGACCGCGCAGTTCTCCGGCGGCACACTTACCGTTACGTTTACCGACGGCACTTCGGTGAGTACCACTCTTTCCGCTTCGCCCTACACGCCGCCGACTACCACGACCACCCAACCCATCTCAGTTAAGATTGTTGATGGAACTACTTATGGCACCAGCGGCGATGCATTCATTAGATTGTCGATTGCAGGGTATCCATCAAACAAACAGATTCATCATTGGGTATTAGGTTATACCTGTTCCACTGGTGTTACTCTTGATACGGGTAAAAGTTTGTTGTGCGACGGACAAACGGTCGGTAAATCTGGATTAACTTTTTACGGCTATAACATCTATGATGTTACCTCTGATTATTTGATGATTACCGCAAGTGCCCAAAATAAGAATGCGTCTCCATCTCAAATAATCTTTACTCTTGATGCACGTGATGCTAGTGACAGATCTCTAGGTACCAGTGATACTAAGACAATTACTCTCAATGGAATAACCACGGCTCAACCTTTCATCTCAAGTGTCGCCGGAAAAGCCGCCGGTAATGGTGAGATTGATGCTGGTGGGGCAGTCGGTATTCAAGGAACCAATCTTGTTGGTTACAAAGACAGCACAAATGTGTATATAGGGGGAATGGTATGTACCATAACTCAAATAAGTAATACGCTCATCTACTGCAATGCGCCTTCTACGCTCCAGGTTGGTAGTACCTATGACCTTTACATAAATACAGCTGGAATGGGTGGCGATAAGGTTACCAGCAACATTGTAAAAGTGAGAGTTTTGAGTAATGTTTCCCAACCCTCCATCACCGTGCTCTCGCCGAATGGGGGAGAGACGTTTACCCTCGGTTCTTCAATACCAGTTGTTTGGACCACTAACTACAATTCCAACTCCGTACGCGTCCATTTGTACAGCCCGACCGTTGGCGATGTCTATGTGTCGCCAATGACTAGCAGTACCATAGGTAAGAATGGGTGGACTATACCGATCAATGCTGCCGATACTCCTGGTCAGTACAAGATAAATGTTTGCGACGATAATCAATCTCCAGCCGGGTTACCAGGAAAGTCACTCTGTGATTTAAGCGATTCCTACTTCACCATCACCGCGCCGACTCCTGTTGCCAACCAGCCGCCGGTTATCAATTCCGCGACCGGGCCTACGTCGCTTACGGTCGGGCAGCTCGGGCAATGGAACGTATCAGCCACTGACCCTGAAGCCGCTCCGCTCAACTTCACGGCGTACTGGGGTGATGGAGGTTCCTCGTCAATTCCGAATAATTCCGTTGGAGCAGGGGGATTCTCCCACAGCTGGAGCGCGCCGGGCACCTACAAAGTCACCTTTGCGGTTTCGGATAGTGCGTCCAATGTTACCAAAGACCTTTCCGTAACCGTCACTGCGCCAACAGCCACCACTCCTACTCCTACTCCTGCCACTACCCCAGTCTCTGATTCTCTCTCCTTCTCTCTTGTTTCTACCACTGAAGACAAGACCGGCGGCTACACCTTTGCGCCCGGCAATGGAGCTGACTGGAGTTATAATGCAACGCTTAACCTCTCCGCACCGAAGACCATACAGTCTATGCAGATTGCCGCGGGCAGTGAAATTTGGTCAACTGCGAGCGGCGGCTGGTACTCAATTGTGGTTTTTGACGGCGCGACCCAGCTTAACAGTTCCTACGGTCAGACCTTTTCTGCTCCGGCTGGCACCAAGACCTTCACTCTCTACGCCCAAAAGTGGTTCCAAAATTTTAACCCGGCCTACAAGTTGACAGTCACTTTCACTGACGGCACTTCGCTTTCGGCGACTGTGCAACCGACTACTCTTTCTGTTAATCAATCTTCCCAAATACTGCAGATGGCAAGCGCTCTTGAGTCTATGAAATCCGCGCTTCAAGGGATGCTACGGTCTTTAGGACATTAGTTTAAGAAGAAATTTGCGGAAACCAATAAGCCCCGCCGCGCTTTGCGCGGCTGGGCTTATTTGTAATTGCTCTTCTTTTCTGTTATCATTGTGATATGCTTCAAGATTACATTTCAACCTATTTAAACAAGGCTCGTTATGAACTTATTGATGATGGCAAAAGGTTTTACGCGGAAATAAAAGAATTACGCGGTGTCTGGGCGACTGGCAAGACCTTGGAAGAATGCCGTAATAATCTTGTGAGTACTCTGGAAGGATGGATTATTTTCAGACTACGCCGCAATTTGGCCATACCGAATTTCAAGATTCCAAGCCATGTGGTTCGAGTGAGAGATTATGCCTAAACTCACTCCGGTTTCTTGGCGGACTTTTGTAGAACGGATGAGAGAATGCGGTTTTGATGGACCGTATCAAGAGGGCCGGCATCCATATATGGCTAAAGGCGCTCTGACTGTTACGATTCCCAACCCACATGAAGGCGATATTCGCCAGGACTTACTCCGAAGGATTCTCAAACAGGCGGGCATTTCTCGTTCCATGTGGCTTGGTAAAAAGAAGTGAAGAACTAAGGAATATTCTATGAAATACTAAAGATAAAGAACACCCACCGCCTTTAGTGGTGAGCGACTACACACCGGTATTGCACTTTTATTTGTCTTCTGCTAGTATGACAGTCATCGCTTCGCGCGTTCTTTTCGCTTTGCCGCCGTCCGCGGCTGGCGAAAGCAGTATTTATTAATTTTTTAATGTAAAAATCTATGGCAGAATTTAATCGAAGCAAGCCTCACGTCAATGTCGGCACCATCGGTCACGTTGACCACGGCAAGACGACCTTGACGGCGGCGATTCTCAATTCACTTCACCTCACCGGCCAACAGGTCAAGCTCAAAAAAGTTGATGAAATTGATTCCGCGCCGGAAGAAAAGGCGCGCGGCATTACTATTGCCCTCTCGCATAATGAGTACGAAACGCCCGCTCGCCACTACGCTCACATTGACGCTCCGGGACACGCCGACTACATCAAGAACATGATTACCGGCGCGGCCCAGATGGACGGCGCCATTCTGGTGGTGGCCGCTACTGACGGCGTGATGCCCCAAACTCGCGAGCACATTCTCCTTGCCAAGCAAGTCGGCGTGCCGAAAGTCATAGTGTTTCTAAACAAGGTTGACATGGTTGACGACAAAGACCTCATTGACCTTGTCGAAGAAGAAGTGCGCGAGCTACTCACCAAGCAAGGTTTTGACGGCAAGGGCGCGCCGGTTATCCGCGGCTCTGCTTTGAAAGCTCTTGAAGCCACTTCAAAAGACGACGAATGGGTAAAGAAAGTGCTTGAACTGACCAACGCTCTTGATACCTATATTCCGGTGCCGGTTCGCGAGACCGACAAGCCGTTTTTGATGCCCATTGAAGACATTTTCTCAATTGAAGGCCGCGGCACGGTGGTGACCGGCAGAATTGAACGCGGACTCGTCAAAGTCGGCGAGGAAGTGGAAATTGTCGGCATCAAGCCCACAGTCAAAACGACCGTGACCGGCATTGAAATGTTCAACAAGTCGCTCGCCGAAGGCATGGCGGGGGATAACGCCGGCGTGCTTTTGCGCGGCACCAAGAAAGAAGAGGTGCATCGCGGTCAGGTGTTGGCCAAGCCGGGTTCCGTCACGCCGCACACTGATTTTGAAGCCGAGGTTTACGTGCTTAAGAAAGAGGAAGGCGGCCGCCACACGCCGTTTTTCACCGGCTACAAACCGCAGTTCTACATTCGCACTACGGATGTTACGGGTGATGTCACTTTGCCTGAAAAAACCGAAATGGTTATGCCGGGAGATACTATTACATTTAAGGTGAAGCTCGTAGCGCCGGTGGCTCTTGAAGAGAAACAGCGTTTCGCCATCCGCGAGGGCGGCAAGACGGTGGGAGCGGGAGTGGTAACCAAAATAATTGCTTAAGCAATTATTTTGGAAATGTAAAATGCAAATCTAAAAAATTAAAATTTCGGTGTCCGCTTTGCGGACTCAACAATTTTAATCTTTGATTTTTTAATTTTGATTTTCCAGAATGCCCGCCAAATCCACAACCAAAAAGACATCAAACAAGCGCGCTACCAAAAGTGTGGCTAAAGTAGTTAAGACAGTTAAAGAAGCTGCTCCAGCAAAGCTTCGGATTCGGGTGCGGGCCTATGAACACAAAATTCTTGACGCCTCGGTCAAGCAAATTATGGACACGGCGCTTCGTTTTGACGCCACTATCTTAGGCCCGATACCTCTTCCGACCGAAATTAAAAAATATACCGTCAACCGCTCGGCCTTCGTCTACAAAAACGCGAGAGAACAATTTGAGATGCGAGTTCACAAGCGCCTCATTGATATTGTAAATCCAAACGCGAAGGTCATTGAATCACTGACTAATTTAAGTTTGCCGAGCGGGGTGAATATTGATGTTAAAATGTTATAACACGACACCAATACACGAATGAACGCGAATGACACGAATTAGAAAACTGCCCCGACAAAAGTCGGGGCAGTTTTCATAAGTTTGACAAATCACACGATTTTAGGGTATGCTCCATTTCAGAAAGTAGGGAAAATTCAGGAAACCAAGAAAGACTAATTGTATGAAATCAAAAATGCAGAACAGAGAAGCCAAACGGCAAGCTCTTTTGGCGGTTGCGGCCGAGCTTATCGTGAGAGACGGTCCAAAAGGACTTAGTATTAAGGATTTGGCGGAGCGAGCACAAATGGTTAGGACCAATGTTTACATGATTTTTGGATCGTCGGACCCTAAGGACCGAATGTTTAAAATTATTGTTGATGGGTTTCTTGAAAAAGCCCAGAATTCAATAGCCACTGCAGTTGTAAGCAGTACACCCACTTCCAGTGCTGTTGAGAAATTGACTGCAGTTCTTCGCATCACTCTACACCTTTTTAAAGAGGATTCACGTTCAGGAAAGGTAGTGCTTACTCATTTGGATATGAAGCACGAGGCTTTCCAACCGATACATCAGATTTTCAAATACGTTGACCTTCTGATTGGTAAAGCGTTAGAGAATCGTGAAATTGTTGTTGGTTTGCCTGCCAGCCAAATTCGGCAGATTCTTTTTTCGGTTATGTACGGACTGCTCCGCGCACTGTATCTTGACCATGAAGAAGGGAAGACGGTCGAGAACCAAGATGAGGTAATATCGGAAACATCTGTTCAGCTCGGAGTTCTTCATGTTTTGAGTGGTTTTTGTTCTCCTACTATCAGGGCGCAGGTTGAGTCGCAAATGGCCGCGTTAAAAGTATCGGCAGGAAAATAATACTCTACGAGGCGCAATTTCGCGCCTCTTTTTTATGTTAGAAATCAGATGTTTATATTTTTAACATATGCGAATTAAATAAACCCATTCGCCCCTAGGTTATGTTGGCAAGGTTTTCGTTTGCCGGATTTTGTGTTAATATGCCATTATGCTTCAAGATTATATTTCAACCTATTTGAATAAGGCAAAGTACGAACGAATTGAAAATGGCAAGCGGTTTTACGCTGAAATAAAGGAGCTCCGTGGTGTTTGGGCGTCAGGAAAGACGCGGGAAGAATGCCGAAAGAATCTCGCGAGCGCTTTGGAAGGCTGGATTATTTTCCGCTTGCGCCAAAATTCGCCATTTTGTATATAAGTTCCTCTATGATATACTATCCGTAATACCATGATATCAAGACCACACAACACAAAAGAGAGCGGTCTCATTGAGTATCTTGTTTATAAGGAGGGCAATTCGTATGTTGGAGTTTGCCTTACTTTTGACATTGTTGAAGAAGGGGACGACCCTAATAAACTTATGCTCTCAATTCAGGAGGCCGCAAAATTGCACCTCAAAGTTGTGAGAGACAGAAAAATGCCTGATGAACTTTTGAACAGACACACTGAGGAAAAATATTGGAAGATTTATTTTCAAGCTATGGAAGAATTGCAAAAACCCCGGAAACCGATAACTTCGCCTTACCAGTTTTTGGCTACTTTCCCCTATCAATGCCAAACGGCTTAAAAAACTGGACATACAAAGATGTAGCCAGATTCCTCAAGGAATCTGGTTTTGCGTTTCATCATGAAAGAGCCGGTTCCCACGAGGCATGGGTGAACGAAGAAACTGCCGCAGTCGTGGAAGTTAATTTTACTCACGGGTCTTATCCAATCAGAACTTTGGAGACAATGATTCGCCAATCAAAAATAGACAAGAAAGATTGGCGCAAGTGGGCTTCAAGTTGAAATAATTTCTTTTTGACTTTTTTAACGGGATTTGCTAGTCTTCTATCCACTGTTACTTTACGGACGTCATGGATGTAAAAGGAACCTCCGGTCTACGGACCGTGTTCTAGGACTTACGGATTTGGATGCAGTTCAAGGCGCTCGCGAGTATTGCGACCAAGCTGTAGTTTTATGCTACAGTGCGGGAGCAAACGCAACGAGCAACAAAGAAATGCGCCAAATACGGAATGTCCTACACATATGAAATTTATACTAGGAACAAAACTTAATATGTCCCAAGCGTGGGGTGATGACGGTCAGGTTCATCCTGTCACAGTTGTTTCCGTAGGACCTAATGTCGTGACTCAAGTTAAGACCGAAGAGAAAGACGGCTATTCGGCCGTGCAGGTCGGTTGGGGCGAACGCCATCCGAAAAATATCAGCAAGCCGGTCAAAGGCCACCTCAAGGGACTGGGCAATTTCAGGGGACTCAAAGAGTTTCGGATGGAGGGTTCAACCAAGGCGGCCGTGGGCGACAAGATTGACGCGTCGGTGTTTAAGCCGGGCGACGAGGTTGTCATTTCGGCCATTTCCAAAGGTAAAGGGTTTCAGGGTGGAGTGAAGCGTCATGGTTTTCACGGAGGCAGTCGCACCCACGGCCAGAAACATTCCGAGCGCGAACCGGGGGGCATCGGCGGAGGCGGACGCGCCGGAGGCCGAGTGGCTAAAGGCATGCGCATGGCCGGACGGATGGGCGGGGACCGTGTTACCGTAAAAAACGTCAAAGTTATTCAGGTTGACGCGGCTAAAAATATAATTTTGGTGGGCGGCGCGGTGCCGGGGAGACGGGGAACGCTCGTTGAAATTCGCGGTTAGCGAATTTCAACGAAGCTAAAAACGTAAAATGAAAAGCGCAAAACTGCAACTGAAAATTTTAAGTTTTGAATTGTAATTTTACACTTTTCGTTTTTATTTTTTCATTTCAAACATGGAATCCACAATTTACAATCAAAGCGGCAAAGAAGTGGGAAAACTTACGCTTCCCGAGAACGTCTTCGGTTTGCCCTGGAACGCCGACCTCGTTCATCAAGTGGCCGTTTCCATGCAGGCGAACTTGCGCACTCCCGTGGCTCACGTCAAAGACCGTGGCGAGGTTCGGGGCGGCGGCAAAAAGCCCTGGCGTCAGAAGGGCACCGGCCGCGCTCGCCACGGTTCCATCCGCAGTCCACTTTGGGTTGGAGGCGGTGTTACTCATGGCCCGACCAACGAGAAAGTGTTTGCCCGTAAAATCAACAAAGCTATGAAGGCCAAAGCTCTGCGCGTCGTTTTGTCCAAAAAACTGAAAGACAAAGAAGTGCTTTTTGTGGACAGCCTCGCCTTTAAGGCGCCGAAAACCAAAGAAGCCAAAGTGGTTTTGGAATCCTTAGCGGCTATCAAGGGTTTTGAATCTGTCGCCAAGAAAAGAAAAAATGCTCTTTACCTCGCGTTGCCGAAAAAGGATGCGGCCGTTGAGCGCAGTTTTTCAAATTTTAACAACATGACTTTCGGCGAAATCCGCAATTTGAATGTCCTTGATGTCTTGAATGCCAAATACCTTGTGGTGGTTGACCCGAAGCTATCGATTACTTTTCTCGAAACTAAAGTGTAATTTTATGGGAATTCTTAATTTAAAAAGGAAAAAAGTTACACCGGCGCCCGATGCTCCAAAAGAAGCGCCGAAAGCGCCTCGCAAGCTCGCTGTGTTGCCGGCAGTGAAAAGCGCGCCAGCCGTTGCCAGTGTTTTGCCCTTGGCCGGCATTTCAAATGTCATCATCCGCCCTCGCGTTACCGAAAAGGCCGGCATTCTTTCGGAAAAAGGCCGGACGGTGGCCGTCTTTGAAGTTTCCCGCTCTGCGACCAAGCGCACAATCGCGGAGGCCGTTAAAGCGCTTTACAAAGTAGTGCCGGAAAAAGTCGCTGTGCTTAAAATTCCAAGGAAAAAATCATTCGTAAGAGGCAGAATCTCCTACGGCAAAACTGGTAGAAAGGCGTACGTGTATCTTAAACCCGGGGATAAAATAGATATTGTTTAGTACGCAAGTAACAAGAGCGCAAGTGCACAAGCAGAAAACCAACTAAAAACTTTCTAAACTTGCGCACTTGAAACTTTCTAACTAATTTTATGAAAAGTTATAATCCAACAAGTAAATCGCGCCGCCACATGACCACCATTTCGTATGGTGAGATTTTAACCGCTTCCGAACCAGCCAAAGCTTTGACTAGCGGTTTCAGACGCAATGTTGGCCGCAATAACCGAGGCAGGCTCACCACTCGCCACAAGGGTGGCGGGCATAAAAGGCTTTACCGAGAGATTGATTTTGCTTTTGACAAGCGCGATATTCCGGCAGTGGTGGAAACCATTGAGTACGACCCGAACCGAAGCGGTTTTATTTCTCTCGTTTGTTACAAAGATGGCGAGCGGCGCTATGTGCTTTTGCCGAAATCTCTCAAAGTCGGCGACTCATTTATCGTCTCCGAAACCGCGCCACTCAAACCCGGTAACCGCTTGCCTTTGAGAAAAATTCCCGTCGGCACTTTTGTTTACAGTGTCGAGCTCAAGCCTTCTGGCGGCGGCAAGCTCGGCCGCTCCGCCGGCAATTACGCCGAAGTGATTGCCCAAGACGCCGGCTATACTCACATCAAACTGCCTTCAACCGAAGTGAGAAAAATTATTGATACGGCGTGGGCGTCAATTGGCGAAGTTTCAAATGAAGAAAATCGCTTGGTGAACATCGGCAAGGCCGGCCGCTCGCGCTGGCTCGGTATCCGGCCGACGGTTCGCGGTTCGGCCCAAAATCCCGTTGACCATCCGTATGGCGGCGGCGAAGGCCGGCAGGGGCGCGGACTGCGTTTCGCCAAGACTCGCTGGGGCAAACATGTGGGCAAAGGCCAGAAATCAAGGCGACCAAAGAAATATTCAAATGTTTTTTTGGTTTCTCGGCGAAAAGTCGGTAAATCTAGAAAAACTGTTTAATTTTTTGTTTGTATTCTAAATAAAGAAAAATCCCGACTTATGGTCGGGATTTACGTTTTTGAAAGATAACGAGCGGTTACCGCTACCGGAAAGGGGACTATTGAGAGCGTGAGAGCCAAGATTTGGTTTAAAGGTTCTGAAAACACTCGTACATACAGTTCCCAGTCCGGCCTGAAAAAGAAAAGTAGACCGAAAGACATGACCATAATAACCCCCGCCCAGAAACTCATTACGCTTACCAATCGGAGAAAATTCATTTTATTCATAATCTCAAATTTTGCCTCGGCTAACCTTAATAACTCCGGGCCTTTAAGTCAAGCCAGTGTTTGACATTGTCAACGGTTCTGCTAGGATGGTAGCCACGCTCGCGAGAGTTTCATGGCGCTAGATATTAGGCGCTAGGTTCTAGGGGGGTTTCCTAAAGCCTAAGGCCTCTTGCCTAGAGCCTATTTTTTATTTTTTATGACCCGTTCAGTGTCCAAAGGCCCATATGTTGACCCTAGGCTTCTCAAAAAGATTGCCGGCAAAAGGCCGGAGCAATCCGAGCCGATTAAAACATGGTCGCGCGCCTGCCAGATCGCCCCGGAAATGGTGGGCTTTAAGTTTTTGGTACACAACGGCAAAGATTTTCCCGAAGTTTTTGTCTCTGAAGATATGGTCGGGCATCGTCTCGGTGAATTTTCAATGACGCGCAAGTTTATCAAGCACGGCGGCAAGATGCAGAAAGACATAGAAATAAAAGCCAAGGAGGGGGAAATCGCCGCCGCTCAAGCCGCCAAAGCCGTAACTACCGAAGCCAAGAAATAACTGATAACACATAACTGAATTACTGAATAACCAAAAACCACAGATTTGTCATTCAGTCATAAATTATTCAGTAATAAGTCATACATTATTATGATTACCGCTCAACTAAAAACCTACAGACAGTCACCGCGGAAAGTCCGGCTGGTCAGTGATCTGGTCAAAGGCAAAGGCGTATCCGAAGCCTTAGAACTTTTGTCGGTGACCACCAAGTCGGCGGCTCGGCCTCTTAGAAAGCTACTTTTAAGCGCGGTGAAAAACGCCAAGAACGCCTTTGATGTTGATGAAAAATCTCTTTACGTCAAAGATTTTCGGGTTGACGCGGGCGCGGTGCTCAAACGAAGCATGCCGCGCGCCCGTGGCAGCGCCTTTCAGATTTTGAAGCGCACGAGCCACATTTCGCTTGTTTTGGGAGAACGAGCTCCAGTTAAAAGTGTAAAGAGTAAAGTGTAAAATTGTTGAGTCGCCGAAGGCGACACCATAATTTTGATTTTTAATTTTTCAATTTTAAATTTTTATGAGTCACACCGTTCATCCATACTCTCATAGACTGGGCATCATCCGCGACTGGAGGAGCCGCTGGTTTTCTTTGGACAACAAGTACAAGGAATTTTTGCGCGCCGACATTGCCGTCCGGGAATTTTTGCAAATTCGCTGTCGTGGCATGTATGTTTCCGGCGTTGAGCTTGAGCGGAGCCAGAAAACTTTTAGAATCATCATCAAAACCTCGCGGCCGGGGCTAATTATCGGCAAGAGCGGGGAAGGGGCGGTGAAGCTTAAGACCGAAATACTCAAACTGCTGCGCAGAGAGAAAGTTTTGACCACTCAAGAGCTCAAGCTTGATATCGAGGAAGTCCGTTCACCGGAATCAAACGCCGCCATTGTCGCCCAAATGGTTGCCGAAGGGCTGGAGAAACGCATGGCGTTTCGCCGTGTCATGAAGCAGACCATTGAAAAAGTCATGGCGAACCGCGACGCTAAGGGTGTAAAAATTTATTTGGGCGGCCGGCTCGGTGGCGCCGACATGGCACGGTCCGAGGAGCTTAAAAAAGGCCAGATTCCTTTGCAGACCTTCCGCGCCGATATTGATTTCGCTCGCGACAAAGCCCACATGACTTACGGCGATATCGGCATCAAGGTATGGATTTATAAGGGAGAGGTTTTTGAAAAAACGCAAAGCGAAAAGCGCAAAACTTAAAATTGTTGTATCCGCCGGAGGCGGATTCAGCAGTTTTGCATTTTTCGTTTTTAATTTTTAGTTTAGCGAAGCTACCATGTTATTACCCAAAAAAGTAAAATTCAGAAAGTGGCATACCACAAGGCGCAATGCGAAACGTGCTTGGGTTGAAACCCGCGGCACAGGACTGTCCTTCGGCTCTTTCGGCTTGAAAGCTGTTTCCTCCGCCCGCATCCAATCAAAACAACTTGAAGCGGCCAGAAAAGCCATGGTGCATTCAGCGGGCAAGACGGGCAAAATCTGGATTCGGATTTTTCCGGACCGGCCTTTTACCCAAAAAGCGGCCGAAGTCGGCATGGGCAAAGGCAAGGGCGACCCGCAAGGCTACTGCGTTCAGGTCAAGCCGGGCAGAGTGATTTTTGAAATTGACGGTGTTCCCGTAGCCGGCGCCCATGAGGCGCTCCGAAAAGCCGGAACGAAATTGCCGGTTAAGACTAAAATAATCAGCCGAGAGGCTTAATAAGATGACAGAGTTTAAAGATAAAAGTCTTGGTGAGTTGGAAAGACTGCTTGCGGAAAAGCGCGAAGCTCTGCGGGTATTTCGTTTTGAAATGGCTGGCAGTAAAATCAAGAATGTTAAAACTGGCCGCGCCACTCGCACCGCCATTGCCCAAATTTTGACGGAGATTAACGCCCAAAAAGCAAAATAAATTTTATGGCCAAAGATTTACAACATACGGAAAAAAGAAGCGGCAAGGTCCTTACCGGCAAAGTGGTTTCGGTGAAGATGAAAGACACGGTTGTTGTTGCGGTTGAGCGCTTTGTCAAACATCCAAAGTATGCTAAATATATCCAGATAACCAAACGGTACAAGGCGCATGACGCGGGTAACAGCAAGCAATTGAGGGACAAAGTGGAGATTATTGAGTGCCGGCCGATGTCGAAGGATAAACATTTCGCTGTAATTCAAGGAGCAAAGCGACTATGAATTACGCGACCGAGCATTAACTTTTATCTTGCACCAGCAAGATAAAAGTTAATGCTCGGTGATGATTTTGAAAAGCTCAAAATCATCGCTAACAAAATCAATCACATGATACAGCCCCGTTCCATCGTGAATATAGCTGACAATTCCGGCGCAAAAATCGGTAGGATTTTTAAAGTGCTCGGCGGCTCGCAGAAACGTTACGCGGAGCTCGGCGAAGTGGTGGTGCTTTCGGTGCAGAAGGCCGAGCCACGCAAGATGGTCAAGAAAAAAGACGTGCTTCATGCCGTGGTGGTGCGGCAGCGGAAAGCCTACAGACGCAAGGACGGCTCTTACATCCGTTTCGACGAAAATGCCGTGGTTATTTTGGAGAAAGGCAAACAGGAACCCATCGCCGGCCGCGTCTTCGGTCCCATTCCTCGGGAAATTGCCGATGCCGGTTTCCAGACCATCGCGTCAAGGGCGGCGGAGATAGTTTAACACGACACCAATACGCGAATGAAAACGAATATCGCGAATGACACGAATAAAGACAAAATTAGTTCCCTATTAGCGTCATTAGTGTTGTTCGCTCCCCATTCGTAATTTATGTCGAGGTAATTTTATGAAAATTAAGAAAAACGACAACGTCATGGTGATAGCCGGCAAGGACAAGGGTAAAACCGGAGCGGTGCTCCGTGTTTTTCCCAAAAAAGACCTTGTAGTAGTGGGTGGTCTTAATCTGAAAAAGAAACATCAGCGGCCTCGCAAAGGCGGGGAGAAAGGCCAAATTATAGACAAGGCTATGGCCATCCACGTTTCAAACGTGCAGATTCTTGATCCTGAAATCAAAAAGCCGTCGCGGCTCGGGCGCAAATTAGTCGGGGCGCGTTTCGTCAGGATAAGCAAGAAGAGCGGCAAAGAAGTTTAGTTTATAAGTTATGCTTCGCTTTAGTTTAGAAATTGAGAAGTTAAGAACTTCAAAACTTATCAACTTTCAAACTTACAAACTTACATGAAGACTGTCAAAGAAAAAGAAAAAGCCATGTTTGAGACTCTGAAAAAAGAGTTTGGGTATACGAATGTCATGCAAACGCCGCGGCTTGTCAAGATTGTTTTGTCTTCCGGAGTCGGTTCGTTCAAAGACAAGAAAAAAATTGATGTCGTCAAAGACCGGCTGGCGAAAATCGCAGGTCAAAAGGTCGCGACCAGGGGCGCCAAAAAATCAATCGCCTCTTTCAAGGTTCGCGAAGGCGACCCGGTTGGCGCTCAGGTGACTCTGCGGGGCGGCCGGATGTACAGCTTTTTGGATAAGCTTTTAAATATCGCTTTGCCCCGCACCAAGGACTTTCGCGGTCTACCCGTGTCCTCTATCGACGAGATGGGCAATATCAGTCTCGGTCTTAGAGAGCACACCATTTTCCCGGAAACCACCGATGAGGAACTGAAGGATGTTTTTGGCATTGGCGTGACGGTTGTTACCACCGCCAAAAATAAAAAGGAGGCGCAGGCGTTTTTTCAACACTTGGGATTTCCTTTCCAACGCAAAACTATGCTGAAGTAGGAAAACTGACGATAACCCTACCCCCACCCAGCTGCGGGGTGGGGGGCGGTTGCTTTTTTGCGAATTTTGAGGTATACCATTCATAGAAACAGAGTAGAGACCGACAAAAACAAAACAACAAAACCGAAAGGGTTTATGCACATTAAAATCAATGAAAGCCTGTTGCTGAAACGTTTTAACGCTTTGATTAAACTATTCAAAATCCGACCCGATTTGCTGGCACGCAGGATATTTTGGAAAGGACTGAAATCAATGGAGAAAGCCGCGGGTATTGGGCCGGTGGCTAATCTGGCCGCAGGCGTTAAGAAAGATATTGCGGCGAACCCAAGTCTTTCCCATAAAGAACTGGCTAGTCGGCACTGCGTTCCTCCGGTGACGGTAAAAGAATATCGTCACAGTTTGGCCATAGCTTACCTTCAAACTGGCGGCTGGCAGAAAGAAACGGATGGAGCGATAGGACAACGTTTTGGTCTTCAAGCTAGTTATATTCTAGGACTGCGTCGAAACCAGAGGCTACTTCGTATCCGTAGCGGCGGTTGTCCGAAAGGTGGTTTAAGAGTCGCAGAGTACATTGAGAAACTTGGCGGCGCCGAGACCATCAAGAAAGCCCTTACCGAAGGTGGCCAGACCATCGTTGGGCTTTTCCGTGAAGCCGGCATTGATAAAATCGGTAAGGAACGACAACGGCAAATCATGGGGGCAATCGGGCTGACCGGCAACAGCAAACAGCGGACCGAGCGCTGGTACGCGAATCGTCGCAAGGTTCTTAAATTAGCAGCTTGAAAACCTTTCTCAAACGCTTGAGATTATCTCAAGCGTTTTTTCTTTTTCCGGTTTAAGGCGCCAGAGACCACCCCGTTGACTTTAAGAAGTTCTCTTGTTACCATACTTCGGAAGCTCAATGGGAGCTTTTTTGTTAGAAAACAACGAGCAAGGCGAGTATGATTTCTACAACCCGCCTAAGGTTTTGCGG
>Ga0209515_10006203_pt1 | contig 15021 bp, 17 predicted proteins | sample Subgroupgradi54m_FD_187454 | JGI IMG/M metagenome (GOLD analysis project Ga0209515, IMG submission 187454) | Subsurface groundwater microbial communities from S. Glens Falls, New York, USA - GMW60B uncontaminated upgradient, 5.4 m (SPAdes)... ...
AAATCCCGCGATCCTCTCGTTGAGATTCAGCATCGGCGAGATCACGTTGCAGCTGGCCGTGATGTCGCAATGCGAATAATTGCCGTGAAAACAGTTGACGATCTCCAAAGGGCCCTCGATCATCTGCGTCAGGTCCTGCAGACTGACCTTGGAAAGGTCTTTGAGGATCTGATATCCGCCATGGGCGCCCTGCTCGGCGCGCACGATCTGGTGCTGGGCCATGATCTGCAAAACGCGCGAGGTCGGGTCAAAAGGCGTATTGTAAATGTCGCAGATCTCCTTGGCCGACGTCAATTGCCCCGGCGCCTTGGCGCTCATGTGCCGCAGGGATATGAGGGCGTACTCCAATTTACGGTTGATCTTGAACATGGTCTTACCCCTTTGCTAATCGAGGACTAAGCGTGTTGATTTTTGCCGCCAAAATAAGGTCATTCTCCGTAATCCCGCCAAGCGCGTGCGTATTTAGATCAATGCGCAGCTTGCGGTAACCGGTCAAATGAAGGCCCGGATGATGGCCTTCGGCCTCGGCGATCTGGGCTATGGCGTTAATGAATTCCACCGCCGCAACAAAATCCTTCATGACATAGTCCCGCCAGATGCTTTTGGCGTCATCCGACAAATACCACCCGGGTATTTCTTTCAAACCCGCCTGGGCCTCGGCGCGGTCAAACGCGCGTCCGATCCCTTCGCACGGCAAACATTTTTTCTTGGTCAGTTCCATATGTCAACTCCTTCGACGCGCTGCGCTTGCTCAGGACTAAGTCGCGATCTCCACGGTGATCCCGGGATTGAACTCGTCCTTTAAAATATTTTCAATGGCTTTTAACGTTCCCGCGGAGGAGCTAGGGCATGATCCGCAAGCGCCATGATAATTGACCCCCAGCACGCTCCCGTCGTAACTGATCACCTGCAGGTCCCCGCCGTCCATTTGCAGGGCCGGACGTATGGTGCGGTCCAGGATCTCATTGATCTTCTGGATGTCCGGATCATTGGATACAGGGGCCGGTTTCTGGGCCTCTTCCACCTTAAAATCCGGGTCATGGTTTTCGGCATGGTCCAGGATAAGCCGCTGGATCTGCTCTTCAATGGCGTCCCAATCGGCGTTGCCGTCCTGGGTGACCGTGATATAATTGTCGAAAAAATACACTTCCGTGACATTGGGTACGGTAAAAAGCGCCGCGGCCATGGGGTTCTGCTTTGCCTGGTCAGCATTTTTATACGTGACCTTGCCCTCGGTTTTGACCGGGATATTGAGCACGAACTTCAAAGCGTTCGGGTTGGGCGTACTCTGAATCAGGATCCGGATGTCCATTTTAGCCTCCTCATATACTTCAAATTCTGACGTATATAGAATAACATAAAAGCCATACCCTGACAAGGATTAATTGGGTGCGGGTTATGCGCCAAGATATTGATCTACAATGTACTTAGAGAACGGGAACGCGCAGGTAAAAGCAGGCGATACGGCGTTAAGAACGTGGGTGCTGACACTGTCCCCTTCAACCACAAAGTCCTGGACCAGGGAAAGCGTTTCCTTGTCCAGCAGTTGGGCCCGGATCCCGGGCGGGGTGAATTCCGTGAATCCTTTGGGATCAATGTTCTGTACCATTTGGGCGGCCAGCCCTATAAAATACTTTTTATCATATTTACGGGTCTCTTCCAAAGCTAGATCCCGAAACCCAAAGGCATTGGTCAAAAATAATTTGCTTTCATAAAACAGCACCTTGGCCATTTCCGCCGGCTGAAAACCGGTTTTAAGGTCATAGTTCTCCCGCCACAACGCCGGGATGGCGGTGGGGCCTATTTTGATGCCGCCCTCCACCGTCTTTGTAAAATGCACCCCCAAAAACGGGTTTTTCAAATTGGGAACCGGATAAATGTGCATGCGCACGTCCGTTGTGTTCTTGGTGTATTTCAAATACAAGCCCTTAAAAGGGATCATGGTGTATTTTTTCCCGAAACCGAAATCCTGCGCGATCTTGTCCGCGTACAGCCCGGCGCAATTGACAATTCTTTGCGCTTCAAAATCCCCCTGTGTCGTGTGGATGACATGACCGGTATGGCTTAAATACTTGGTGTCAAACACAAACTCCACTCCTGCCCCGGCGAGATCTTCTTTCAAGGCCCGGCACACCGCTTTAGGGTCGATGCTGGCCGTGTCCGGCGAATGCAGGGCCTTTTGATGGGTGCGCACATTGGGTTCCAGTTCGCGCGCTTCGCGCTCGTCGATCAAACGCACATTGGACCCGTTGCGCTGCCCGCGGAGCAATAACTCGTCGAGCTGGCCCAGTTCATAGTCATTCTGAGCAACGACCAATTTGCCGCATTCATTAACAGCCAGGCCCTTGGAGCGCGCATAGGCCTTCATCTGCCGGTTTCCTTCGACGGTGAATTTGGCCTTTAAACTGTCCGCGGTGTAATAAAACCCGGCGTGCAAAACCCCGCTGTTGCGTCCCGACGCGTGAAAGGCCGGGGCCTCTTCCTTATCAATGACGACAATGCGAGCCGAAAGCTTGCGGGTTTTAAGCGCGTAGGCTGTTGTCAGGCCGATGATGCCGGCGCCGATGATGATGAAATCATGTTTAGGCATAAATGGTCTTGAATTATATCATAGAAATCGTTAATCTAAGGCCATGGACAACCATAATCACCCCTACGTCATGACCGTCAAGACGGGCCGCTACGTCTGGTGCGCCTGCGGGCGGTCCCAAAAACAGCCGTTCTGCGACGGGTCGCACTCCTCCACAAATATGAGGCCGATGTTCGTGGAGATCACGGAAGAGAAACAAGTGGCCTGGTGCGGCTGTAAAACAAGCGGGAATAAACCGTTTTGCGACGGCAGCCATAAAAAACTCGCGGCCTGAATCATTTGCGCAAGAGGAAGATCGCGGCGTAAGCAAAAAGGTTACGCGCAAAGAACACCTCTCGACTGGCCCCGATGGCCCTTTCCCGCTCCACAATGATCCCCCGCTCGGCGCAAAACTGACGGAAGTCCTTGATGCTCAAAAAACGCAAGTTCGGCGTGTTGTACCACTTGTAAGGCAGACCCTTGGTCACCGGCACCTTGCCTAAAAAAAAGATCTGCAGGCGCGCCGAGATATGACAAAAATTCGGGATGCCGACGATGACTTTCTTTCCCACCCGCAGGGCTTCCCTGATGACTTTCTCGGGATTTAAGACCTCCTGCAGACTTTCGTTGAGAATGACATAATCAAAACGCTGGTCCCCGTAATCCTCCAACCCAGAGTCAATGTCCCCGTGCGACACCGTGACCCCGTGCTCGATGCATTTGTAAATGGCTTTCTCGTCGATCTCAATGCCCGTGGCGCGGCAATGCTTGTGCTTCATGAGCAAGGATAAAAGTTCGCCGTCCCCGCAGCCCAGGTCCAGGACATGGCTGTCGGGCTCGATCATTTCTAAAATGAGTTTATGGTCAGGCCGTAAGGTTTCCATCAAACAGGCAGATTCCCCAGAAAACTTTTGATCAGTTTTGACTGGCCTTCGATCTCCACCAAAAACGAATCATGGCCGTAATTGGTCTCTATTTCGATGAACGACACGTCCAGATGGTTGGCTTTCATGGCCTTGACCATCTCCTTGCTTTGATACGACGGGTACAGCCAGTCCGACGTGAACGTGATGATCAGGAATTTCGCGGCCGCGCTCTTGAACACCTGCTGCAGGTCCGAATCCTCGGCGATGTCAAAATAATCGAGCGCCTTGGAAATGTACAGATAACTGTTGGCGTCAAAACGCTGGACGAAATTATCGCTGCGGTATTTGAGATAAGATTCCACCTCAAAGTCATGCGAGAAATCGTAGCCGAGTCTTTCCTTCCCTTTGAGTTTACGCCCGAATTTTTCATCCATGGACCGCTCGCTCATGTAGGTGATGTGGCCTATCATGCGCGAAACCGCCAGGCCCCGGGCCGGAACGCTTTTGCCGTAATAATCGCCAGCCTGCCAGTCCGGGTCGGACATGATGGCCTGGCGCGCCACCTCATGCAAGGCAATCTGCTGAGCGGTGTGGCGGTAATTGGTGGCGATCAAAATGGCCGAACGCACCGTGTCCGGGTAAAGCAAGGACCATTTCAGAGCCTGCAAACCTCCCATGGACCCGCCGGTGACGCAGAGCAATTGCTTGATGCCCAAATGATCAATGAGCCGCTTTTGGGCCGCCACCATGTCTTCAATGGTCACAACGGGAAAACTCAAACCGTAGGGCTTGTTGGTGGCGGGATTGATGGACGCCGGGCCCGTGCTTCCCTTGCATCCGCCGATGACATTGGCGCAAATGACAAAATACCTGGCCGTGTCAAAGGCCTTGCCCGGCCCGATCATCGGGTCCCACCAGCCGGGGTTTTGGACGTCCTTATGCACCCCAGCCGCGTGAGCGTCGCCGGTCAAAGCGTGAAAAACAAGGATGGCATTGGTCTTGGCGGCGTTGAGCCGGCCATAGGTCTCATAGGCCAGGGTGACGGGCCCGAGCTTGAGCCCGCTTTTCAGGACCAGTTCATCCGGCGGATGACCGAACGTGAAATATTGAGGTTCGACGAACGAGTCGTTCATTGAGGTTGGGCACAACGGAACATCGCCTCAATGGTTTTGAGGGCGCGTGAGGCGACATCCTCGTCGAAAACGACGCGGTCTTTGGGCAGCGGGTTTTTCAGGACCCGCCGGATGTCCTCGAGGGTGTTGGACTTCATGTATTTGCACATGGTGCAGCTGCCGACCAATTTCTTGTCGGGGAATTCCGACTGCAGGCGGCTGGACAGACCGCATTCGGTGAGCATCAAAAATTCTTTGGACTCGGTTTCGCGCATAAACCCAAGCATTTGCTCGGTGCTTCCCACGAAATCGGAATTGTCCACCACCGCGGCGTTGCATTCGGGATGGCTGACGATCTTGGCGTGGGGGTATTCCAGGCGGATCTTTAAAATGTCCTCGATGCCGTAATCCTCGTGCACGTAGCAGGTGCCGCTGTAAAATTTAATGTCTTTTTTGATCCCGCGGCGTTCCATGGCGTTCTTGAGATTCTGGCCCATGAACTTGTCCGGCAGGAAATAAATTTTGTCGCTGGCAATGTTCTCGACGATCTTATAAACGTTGGACGAAGTCACACAGACATCGCATTCGGCCTTGACCTCGGCGGTGGTATTGATGTAGCAGACGAACGTATAGCCGGGATATTGTTTGCGCAGGTCGCGGACCTGGGCTGCGTTGATGGAATCCGCCAGCGTGCATCCGTCCAAGGGTGCCGGGATCAACACCTCTTTTTCAGGATTAAGGATCTTGGCCGTCTCACCCATGAACCGCACCGCGCTAAAGACAATGGTCGAGGCCCTGGTGGTCATGGCGTCGCGGCTCAACTTGTAAGAATCCCCGACAAAATCGCTGACCCCGTAAATGATCTCGGGGCTGATATAGGAATGCGCCAGAATGACGGCGTTCTTGTCTTCCTTAAGTTCATTGATCTCATTGATGACGGGGATCAGTTCTTCGCATTTCTTAAGCGAATAATGACACACGGTCCCGCCGACCTTAATGTTCTTAAGTTTTTCGTAGATGTCTTGGGCTGTTAAGTGTGTTTTCAGCATATATTAAAAATAAACTATATACCTAAACGCCTCAATTTGCAAAAACTATCCCATGCCAATTATACTCCGAAAGGCTCGCCGCGTAAAGCATGAGGTGTGGCATGGGTGATGCGGACCTGGAGCATGTCCCCTACCTTATATAGGCCGTTTGGTACGATGACGAGTTTATTGCCGTCTGTCCTGCCCTGGCATTCATCGGAGGATTTGGCCGTGGCCAGGGATTCGATCAGGACCGTGTGGGTTTCGCCGACATGGGCAAGGTTCTTTTCATAGGAAATCTGTTTTTGCAGGTCATTGAGCCGCATGATGCGTTTGGTTTTGACGGCCTCGGCCATATCGTCGGGGTATTTTTTGGAAGCAATGGTGCCTTTGCGCTGGGAATATTTGAACGTGAACGCTGAATCAAAGCGCACTTCGCGCATGACGCTCAAGGTGTCTTCGAATTCCGCGTCGGTTTCAGTAGGAAATCCCACAATGATGTCGGTGGACAGGCATAAGCCCGGAATACGGCGGCGCATGTCTTCGGCCAAAGCCAGGAACTCTTCCTTTGTATAGGTGCGGTCCATCATGTCCAAAACGCGGTTATTGCCCGCCTGCAAAGGCAAATGGATGTGTTTGCAGATCTTCGGATTGGAAGCCATCAGATCAAGAAAACGCACCGGAAAATCTTTTGGGTGTGGTGATGTGAAACGGATGCGCTCAATGCCGTCCACGCGGCTGACCGCTTCCATCAGGTCCGCGAAATCCTTGCCTTCATGATGATAGGAATTCACGTTTTGGCCAAGCAAGGTAAGTTGTTTGAATCCTTCGGCGGCCAAATGTTTGACTTCTTCAACCACATTTTCCACCGAACGGCTGCGCTCGCGGCCGCGCGTGTAAGGCACGACACAAAACGTGCAGAAATTATTGCACCCGCGCATCACCGCGATCCAGGCATTGACCCCTTGTTTGCGGCTGGGGGTGATGTCGGAATAGGTCTCGAATTCGGAGAGGGTCACATTATAGGCCTTTTGCCCGTCCTGGCCCGCCTCACGGATAAGGTCCGGCAGGCGTTTATAACTGTCGGGCCCGGCGATGAAATCGATCTTCATACTGCGGTCTTCAAAAAGGTCCTGACGCAAATTGGTGGCCATACACCCCAATATCCCTATCATGACGGGCCTATCCTTGCCGCGGCTATGGCGTATGGAATGGACACGGCCATACACCTTGCGATGCGCGTGCTCGCGGATGGCGCAAGTATTGAGCATCACGATGTCCGCCTGATGCTCGTCGGGCACAAACTCATACTTCTCCCTGACAAGGATCGTGCGCACGAGTTCAGAATCGTACTCGTTCATCTGACATCCGTAGGTTTCTAAAAATATTTTCTTCTGTAATGTGCTGTTTATCATAAGCTTATGAAAAGTCGTATTCGTTCATCGGTTAAAAATTTTAGATGAACGAGTATGATTTTAGTAAAAATATTCTCAACACCTATTGGGCCAAAGTAACCGAATTGCTCCAAGTAATCCCTTTACTTTTTGCGACATCCATCCACTCAGGTATTGGAAGTTCCGTATGAGGAGAAAATCCTAATCGAAAAGTTATTGGCAAAGTCTTATGAGCAGATGAAATCATCTCCATCTGTTGACTATACTCTTGGTCTGGTTTTAATATAATCTGAGTTGGAAAATTTTTTGCTGCTTCTTTCCCAGGAAACATTTCTGAATTGTCAGATGTCCAATTCCATCCATATTGCAACCAAACAGTAATTTCTTGATCTTTATTGCTGATATTTTTAACTTTTGTATAGACGTAAAATTCACCTGTTTTCCTATAAAAATCTGTATTTAAAGAATCCTCATTAATAGATATGCTAACTTTAAACGGGGATCCGGAAATTTTGCTGAACTGATTATCACACCAAGCCACTTTAGCCGTACAAAAAATAAATAAAAATATAAAAAATATTTTTTTCTTCTGCATATGGTTACACAGCCTGCATGTATTGACCGAATTCCAGGGACACCCTAACCTTAATTCAATTTATTGATCAAGTTTATCACCAAAGCCGTGATGATGCCGGCAGTTATCCGGAAATCCCGGATAACTGAAAATTTAACAAAGGCACCAGGTACCTTTTCTCAACGTGTTGATCTAAACATCCATACCGACAACGCGAACGTAATAAAACCAGCGACCACGCTGACCCACAAAGGCACCATCAAACCATTGATAATAACTCCCCACCCCAGGATCACCCTTAGGAAATGGACAATGGCGATCAATAAAAAGAACGCTCCTGCCACTTTCAAAGCTATTTCTTTTTTGTCTTTTTCATAAACCATATGATCCTCCTTTGACGTCACTCACTGAGGACTGGCCCTTGACTGATGGCTGGCCCTTCACTGATGCCCGACTCGCAGACAGTCGTATAAAATTTCCCCCCATAAAAAGGCGTATCCGGCTGGTCGAGGTACAGGTAACCCGATTCTCCGACCTTAAACCGCGGCGTGTCGCCGTCACTAACCTGAACAATCTCGCCGTTTTCTTCTATTGTGCCGCCGAGTTGTTTGATGGTGATGATCTGCGGACCTTTGCCGCGGACATACTCATCGACCTTTATTTTAATGAATGTATAAAGGGATGTATAAAGATTCCCGCCCTTTTCCCTCCTGGATTGTACGTCAATGACCTTGCCCCGGACGATGGTAGCGGCTTTCGATGCAACATATTTCATGTCCTGGCATTGATAAATCAGTATGGCAAAGGAATCCCCGGGTTTGATCAACACCCCGAGCAATAAAAAAATATAGACCGGAATAATAAAATTTTTCTTGCTCATTCCACCACCTCCCCCTGAATACCCTGCCCGTCCATTTTTTCCAAACGCACCGGGACTAATTGATTGTGAAGATCAGTATCGGATCTAACTTTAACCCGGACATAATTATCGGTCAGGCCGGTCCAGAAACCGCCTTTTTGTTCTTCGAACAAAACCACCTGTGTGGTGCCGATGAGCGATCCGTAAAACATGCGGCGTTTGCGCTGGCTTAAGTCGCGTAAAATTTGACTGCGCTTGTTGATGGTTTGCGGAGCAACGACCTCCCCCATGTCCTTACTTTTAGCCATTTGCCGTTGAGAATAACTAAACACGTGAAAATAATGGACGGGCTCTTGCCTTAAAAACGCCTCGGTGGCCTCGAAATGCGCGTCTGTTTCTCCCGGAAAACCGACGATCACATCGGTGCCGATGCAGATCTGCGGCACTTGCGCCTGCGCGCTGCGGATAAAATGGCTGAACTCGCCCGTCGTGTATTTGCGCTTCATGGCGGACAAAACATCATCATGTCCGCTTTGCAAAGGAATATGCAAATAGCGGCATAATTTGTCCTGGCCCATACAGCCAAACATTTCCAGAGGAATGGTGGTCGGCTCAATGGACGATATACGGATGCGGTCAATGCCGCTAATGCCTTCCAGCGCAGCGATGACATCCATCAAGGCCTTGCCTTCATGGCTATAGGTGCCGATATTGATGCCGGTCAAAACGATCTCGCGGCGGCCTGCTTGCACAAAAACCCGCGCTTCCTTAATAATGTCCTCAAAGACACGGCTGCGGGCCCGGCCGCGCGCGTAAGGAATTTCACAGAATGAACAAAAAAAGTCGCAGCCGTCCTGGACCTTGATGTTGGCACGGGTATGCCGGTCATCCACGGATGAAACCGCGATGGTAAACGGTTGACGCTCAATGGTCGGCGTGATGACTTCGGCTTGCACGGGGTCGGGATAGCGGCGCAACACATCCACCAAGTCCATTTTCTTCTGATTGCCGACGATCCAACGCACATTGGGCAAAGCCGCCAAGCGTTCTTTTTGCACCTGGGCCTGACAACCCACCAGGGCGATGCGCGCTTTGGGGTTAAGGCGATTGACGCGGTGGACCAGACGACGCGTGTCCGCGTCTCCTCCTTCGGTCACGGTGCAGGTATTGATGACCGCGATGTCCGAGGGTTCCTCAAAGCCGACAACGGTATAGCCGCCGGCCTCAAAGGAATTCCGGATGGAGGCGGTCTCGCTTTGATTGAGGCGGCAACCTAATGTGTAAAAAGAAATTTTCATTTCAATTTTTTCCCAACCACTCTATAGCCCGGCGAAGGCCTTCGCACGTGGCCTTGGTCCTTAGATCAAAATGTTTGTCCCCGCTTGAACCCGCGCAAGCATATTGTTCGATGAGCCGGGCGTTTTCCGACGCCAAAAGGCGTTCCCTCTTTTCTTCAGCTTCTATTTGGACACCGGCGTCAAAATCCATGTCATGGCGCAGATAGGAACCGTCCTTTTGCCGGGACGACAAAAGGATTTTTGCCGGACGCAGCAGCGGAAAACCCAAACCGCCTTCCATGCCATTACGGACAACCACAATTCCTGCAAAACCAGCCCGCTCGGACACCGTCCGCATTTTTTCGCCGTACGGCGGATGGAACGCCGAAGTAACGACAATGCGCGCGCCCACGGGATTAAGAAATTTTTCGAGCGTTGCCAAAAACGGACGCTTGATGGTCTGACGGCGAATGTCCACCCAACGGTCCAAGGCCGGGGACAGATCTTTCTGGCGAATGAACCAGCCATATTCCGGTTTTGGGCTTCCTAAATCCGCATTACCCCGCGCGTAAGGTACGGCCAACGCATCGGCAACGTCCAAAAGATTATAAACCGATTTCGGCCCGCTGTTGCGGCCCGTTAAATGGACAACCCTGTAACCCAAACCTTGCGCGTACCGGCCCAATAAAGGCGTGACCATATAGGAATGATCATTACCGTCAAATGGCTCGGCCATTTGGATGATGGGTTCTCCCGACGGCACGGGTGTGCAAAACGCGGGCACAATGGTTTCATGAATGGCCGCCAACAACCCTTCATATTCATCGTCAGTTTCGTAGCGCACCCGCAACAAAGAGGCGATCAAACCCCTGGCCCCATCACCGGGCGCATTAGATAACAAAAATTGACCCAATCGATAAGCGATATTTTTATCCAGCGTCTGGCCGGACAAAAGCCGCAGGCAAATATCCTGCACGAAAGCCGGGGCATCATCGGCCAAGGCCTGAACTAAAAGCCGCGGGTCTTTGAGCGCGCCCGGCGTTTCAAAAGCACTGTCCAAGACCTCTTCGTCCGGCGTCATGCCTTTATAAAAAAGTCCGGCAAAAAAAGCGCCGGCAGACGCGGGTGTCACCTTACCCGCTTTAAGATCCTCCACGATCTCCTGGGCCAATTCCCTGCTTAAGGACCGACTGCCTTTCTTACCCACTCCTACAGTTCTTATGCCCCTGCGGATGGCGTCTTCTCTAATATCTAAAACAATAGCCATAGAATGAATAGTATATCGCTAACTTTTGAGGATGTCTACGAGGCAGCCGCGGCAAACACTTTCTTTAAACCGGTTGATGCTGAATGTGCTCGGCCACTGAAACTTTGATAACAGACTGCCGGGTGACCCCCAGACGCTGGGCTTCCTTATCCAATCGATGCACCATCCACACCGGAAAGTCCACGTTGACCCGTTTTTGCTGCTGCTTCGAACGGCGGGACTTGCCTTTATTAAGGAACTTGGCCACGCTCCCGCCTTCGTCAAAAATCCTATCGAAATCTTTAGATTTCATAGAGTTCAACCTCCTCTTTACGGGACCGCCTGACCGAAATGATCCTGATCTTTGCGTCCCTGTATGTACCATTTCTATACTCTTATTTCAAGATAAATTTGATGCTTTGGCTAAGGTTTGCGGGGGTTGAACTGCGATTGCGTTATCAGGAAATTACAGTATAATAAAACCCCTATGCGCATTGGAAACATTCATATCGACCAGCCCCTGTGCCTGGCGCCCATGGAAGACGTGACGGAAATGCCGTTTCGCGTCATCTGCAAACGCCTGGGCGCGGACATCGTGTACACGGAATTCACCTCTTCCGAGGGCATTATCCGCGACATCCCCCGCATCATGGAGAAGATCGAGATCTGCGATGAGGAGCGGCCGGTGGCCATCCAGATATTCGGCGGGCGGCCCGAGGCCATGTCCGGCGCGGCCCAGGCCATTGAACGCCTCAAGCCCGATTTCATCGACGTCAATTGCGGATGCTGGGTCAAAAATCACGTGGCGCGCAATGAAGGCGCCGGGCTTTTGCGCGACCTTCCCACGTTCGAGGCCATTGTCAAAGCTACGGTCAAAGGCACGAAATTACCGGTCACGGTCAAAACGCGCCTCGGCTGGGACGAGGACAGCATCGTCATCACCGACGTGGCCAAAATGGTCGAGGATGCCGGCGCGCAGGCGCTCACCTTGCATTGCCGCACCCGGGCCCAGGCCCATAACGGTTTTGCCGACTGGTCCTGGCTGGAAAAAATCAAAAAAGCCATTAAAATCCCCGTCATCGGTAACGGAGACATCGCTTCCCCCGAAGACGTCAAAGCCATGTTCCAAACCGGATGCGACGGGGTCATGGTCGGCCGCGGCGCCATCGCCAATCCATGGCTCTTCAAACAAACCAAACATTATTTGAAAACCGGCTCCCATTTGGCGGAACCGTCCGTCGAAGAACGCATACGGATCTGCATCGAACATTTGAAACTCAACGTGGCGCACAAAGGCGAAAAAGGTGGGGTCATCACCTTCCGCAAACATTATGCCGGCTACCTCAAAGGCCTGTCCAATATTTCCGAAGTGCGCACACAATTAATGCAGTACACGGCGCTGGAGCCGACTGTCACGCGTCTGGAAAAATATCTGGAAGAAAATTTATCTAAAGTATGAAACAATTTGACATCATCACCATCGGCTCCGGTGGCGGGGCCAAGATCACCTCTCCGGCCGCATCCATGGGCCATAAAGTGGCGGTCATTGAAAAAGACCGTTTGGGCGGTACATGCCTGAACCGCGGATGCATCCCCTCTAAAATGCTCATCCATCCGGCGGACGTGGCCCTGGCCATCAAGGAGGCCCGCAAATTCGATCTGCACAATGACCCCAACTTCACAGTCGACTTTTCCAAACTCGTCACCCGCATTTCGCAGACTGTGGATGGTGATTCCGACAAGATCGCGGCCAGTTACAGCAAACACCCCAACATCACCTATATCAAAGGCGAAACAAAATTTATCGATAATAAAACTGTCGAGGTCAACGGCGAACGCATGACAGCATCCAAAATTTTCATCGCCGTTGGCACGCGTCCCCATGTCCCTGATGTCCCAGGCCTGGCCGGAACGCCTTTTATGACTAGCACCGAGGCGCTGCGCCAAACAACCTTGCCCAAAAGCATGATCATTTTAGGCGGCGGGTATATCGCGGCCGAACTGGGCCATGCTTATGGAGCGCTGGGGACCAAAACGTGTTTTCTGGTGCGCTCATCCATGCTGCGCCACGAGGACGCCGAAGTGGCCGCTGAATTCTCCCGGGTCTTTTCCAAACACCACGATATACGTCCTGGCGCCGTGCCCACCCGCGTGGAGCATCGCGACGGACAATTCACCGTGCATTACGCCCAGAACAGACAAAACCATCAAATCTCCGCCGAGGCGCTTCTGGTCGCCACCGGCATTGTCTCTAACGCCGATACTTTGCATCTTGAAAATACCGGCATACGCCTCAACAACCGCGCTTTCATCGCCGTGGATGATTTCCTGCAAACGTCCGTTCAAGGAGTTTATGCCCTGGGGGATTGTATCGGCCGTTATTTTTTCAGGCATAGCGTCAATTTCGAAGGCGAATACCTGTTCAATACGCTTTTCGGCAACAGTCCCAAACGCCCCATTCAATATCCGCCCATGCCTCACGCGATCTTCGCGCATCCGCAAATCGCGGGTGTGGGTAAAACCGAACAACAACTCAAAGACGAAGGTGCGGACTATGTCGTCGGGTTTAACCCCTACAAAAGCAGCGCCATGGGTATGGCCTTGCTATCTGACCATGGTTTTTGTAAACTATTGATCGAGCGCAAATCCCGCAGGATCCTGGGGTGCCATATCGTCGGGGACGAAGCCTCGGACATGATCCACATGGTCATTGCCTTCATGAACAAAAACGGCACGCTGGATGATCTTCTTAACATGATCTACATTCACCCTGCCCTACCGGAGATCGTGCGCAACAGCGCGCGCAAGGCCGAGGCTGGGATATAAATTACGGACATGAAGCCCGGATGGACAGGGCGTGGATATGGCCTTTCCAGTGGGACGACAGGGCGTCGTAGACCATGCGGTGGCTTTGCAAAGCCGTCTTGCCCCTGAATGCTTCAGAGATGATGACAATGCTGTAATGGCCGCCCTGACCCGCCCCGGCGTGGCCGGCATGCAAATGGGAATCATCGATCACTTCAAGCGCGCAGGGTTGGAAATGTCCGCACAGGACATGCTCAATGGTTGTTTTATCCATCAATTCATTGTAACATACGGATATGTCTAAAACGCTGACCGTAAAAAATAATTTCACCGGCGACTTCTGCGTGCCCTGCATCCAAAGCAAGCAGGAAGAGGTCCATCAATGGCTGCTGGGCCATGAAAAAAATGAGACGCCCTTCTATTCCTCCGTCGATATCCGCGACGCGGGCTTCAAGATGGCGGTGGTGGACACCAACCTTTTTCCCGCCGGGTTCAATAATCTGTGCGAACACGGCATTGCCGACGCCTCGCATTTTATCCGCGAAGCCATCCTGAAACGCGTCAGCACGGCCCGCAAGGTCCTCATCGTCGCCGAAGAACATACCCGCAACGCGTGGTATCTGGAGAACCTGCGCATTTTGGAGGATATCATCCGCAAGGCAGGATTTGAAACGGCCGTGGCCGCGGACTTCAAAGAGATCGAAACCAGCCCCTCCTCCTTTGACCTGATTGTCATGAACAATGACCTCTCCTCCGGCATTCCCGACGCGCTTAAAAAGTCCAGCATCCCGGTGTTCCCGTCCATGCACGCGGGCTGGCACGCGCGGCTGAAATCCGGACATTTCGCCCAAACCGGCCGGCTTGCCGAAGAATTCGCCCGTATCGTGGGCCTGGATCCGTGGCTTTTTTCCTGCCTCTTTGAGGCCGTGGGTGACGTGGACGTCAACAGCGACGACGGGCATCAAAAATTGCATGACGCCGCGGTCAAATTATTTGATGGTGTGCGCGCAAAATACAAAGAACATCACATCAATGAAAAGCCGTTTGTCTTCATCAAAGCCGACAGCGGCACCTACGGCATGGGCGTCGTTCCCATTGAGGACCCGGCGCAGATCCTGGAACTCAACCGCAAAAAACGCAATGACCTTTTGCGCGGCAAAAGCGGACAACCGGTGACGCGTTTTCTATTGCAGGAGGGCGTGCCCACCATCCAGCGCATTGGAGAAAGCCCCTGCGAAGTGTGCATTTACCAAATTGACAATGATCTCATCGGCGGGTTTTACCGTTATCA
>Ga0209515_10006204_pt1 | contig 15016 bp, 14 predicted proteins | sample Subgroupgradi54m_FD_187454 | JGI IMG/M metagenome (GOLD analysis project Ga0209515, IMG submission 187454) | Subsurface groundwater microbial communities from S. Glens Falls, New York, USA - GMW60B uncontaminated upgradient, 5.4 m (SPAdes)... ...
GCCCATCTGTCTGAATTATTGTGAATTAAATCTGATTCGCTGATACTGCCAATGCCTTTTTTTAATTTTTCATAGTTTATTTTGTGAAATACTATTGGTTCTGTAAAACAGTATGTAAGGTTTATTATAAGATTTGTAAGATTAGGATCTGCTAAGCGAAGGGCTTTGATAGTAGCAGAATCAGGCTCTTTAACCTCATCTGTTTTTTTCTTCTGATCTATTTCTTTGCTAATAGCTGTATTTGCAAGTCCAGTACAACCTGCTGTAAATGCAGCAAAAGCTGGTAGAAACTGGCGTCTAGTTATTTTCACAGTGCAAAAATACTAACATGAGTATTGAATACATGAATGTAAAAGTTCTGTCTGATTTTTGTAAGAGCTTCTTTTAGCTGTTTTTCAATTCTTCAAGGCTTATAAGAAAATATTTTTCACATCTTTTTTTTAGAAGACTTTTTAAGTAAAATCCTTTTTCTCTATTTTCAGAGATGATAAGTTTTAAAGTTTTGTTGTAGGGCTCAAGATAGATGGGGTTGTCTAAATACTTAGGTCTATAAAATTGTTTATGAGCCAGAATATGAGTTACTCCATTTATCTCCATTAACTTTATTAGCTCGTCTTTACTTGTAGCATAAGTCATTTTAAATGTTTCAATTGTTCTTCTTCTTATTTCGCCTAAAGTTTCTTTAGAGTATGCAACGCTTCTTTCTCTGTCTACAAATGCTGTTCTTTTTGTAATCACATCAACCATATTTATGTCATGAAGATCAGGATGAGCAGCTATTATTGAGTCTTTTGGCAGAACTTCAGTTGCTGCTTTTATTTCTGGTGTCATTGCTACAAAACCAGGTTCACGAAGCATTCTTGTAAAATAAAGAACTATTGATAAGCAAATAATAAGCAGTAAATAAATCACATTTGTATAAGCAATTTTTTTCTTTCTAAGAAAAACAAGGAACTCTTTGATGAATAAAAATGGAAGCAAAAGCACAAGAAGCAACCATGGAATGCTTATGTATCTGTTTGGTAGGTATAAGGTAGGAAATGTGATTTGAGCAAGGATATAAAGAGCAATTGATGAATAGAAAAGTATAAGAGCATTACTTCTTAGTATAGATGGTATTTTGTTTTTATTGAAAAACAAATAAGAAAAAATTGGTATAAAAATAAGCAATAAAATAATAATGAGATCTGTATCAAGTCCACCAAGCGGTAAGCCCCAGTGAACACTGCTAAACCAGTTACCATTTAAAAGCTCTCCATCAAAGATTGGATGCCTGCCACCAGGATTAAGCTCTGGCAATCTTTTCATCTCTTCAAGTGTAAAAGTTTTCCCTATAGCCATTGTTTTAATGTCTTTGAAAAGAAAAAGATACATGAAAGCAACAGAAAACATGTTGACTGAAAGCCAGATTAAGCTTGATTTGTTTTCTTTAAGTGCTTTCAGAAAATTTTTAAAATCCAGGCTAAATAATAAATTAAAAAATTCCATTGTGATGCAGAGTAAAAAAGTAAAAGGACTCATAAAGAGCATAATGAAGCAGGTTAATGAGGCTAAGTGCTTTTTATTTAGCTCTCTAAAATAAAGGTATGCATATAATCCAACCCATAAATAGCATCTGGTACAGGCATTTGATACATGATCTGTATACCAGAAAACAAATGACATTATTACAGTGAAGAAGAGTGATAAAAGTTTATCTTTTGTTAGTTGATTGAAATAAAGATATGCAAATAGTGAGCTAAAAGTACTGATTATAATGGCAAGAACTTTTGAGTAAAAAACTAAACTGCTTGTTACATATGGTCCAAGGTGAAAAATAAGATTTACCAACGGGGTTCTTGTTATATGAGAACGATAAATGTCAATTAAAAATGACTTTGGAAATAAAGTGGGATCCCAGAATCTCCATACCCAGAAGTAGCTTTGTCTGAAATCATCCTGCACAATGTTTTCTTGAAATAAAACTGGAAATATATTAATAAGTGCAATTGATAATCCAATAAAAAAAGCAGCAAGTGCAAAGAAAAAACTTTTTGTCTCTTGAGATGATTTTGACCTGATAGAATCCATCAGTTATCTGTTTTACAATCCCATAAAATCAGGTCCTGAACCTTGAGCAGTTGGTCTTACTCTTAGGTTTATTTCAGGACAAACTATTTCACAGGTTCTGCATTGAATGCAGTTTTCAAGAGACATTCCATGTACTCTTAAGCCATTTGTAATATCCACTCTATGTACTTCTGCAGTACAGTCTGAAACACATGGAGTATCTTTTCCTAATTTATCATAAGTACTTATACATTTTACACAAACATCAGCCTTGAATTCGTCTATGTGATTATTTCCTTCATGATATTTTGTTTTTGCATAAAAAACAGCATCAGCTCTTGAATATATAGTATCTTTAGTATAATTATTTGTTTTGATTTCTTCTTTTGGTCTAAAATTAGGTACTATGTTTTGATGGTCAAGTTTATATTTAACATGACCAGCTTCAAATCCATCCATTAAATATTTAAGTTTAATGCCGTCATATATTGCTAAAAAAGGATTTGAGGTAAGTCCTATTGATAAAAGTCCAAGATATGGATGTGATTTATCAATGCTGTGCATAACCTTTGGAAGATAGTTGTTTAATAACTTTTTGTTTTCCTGCCAGGCATATCTGAAATAGCGTCCGGATTTGAGTTCTTTGCCTATAAAAGTGTTCATGATTTTTTCTTTGTATTTTGAAAGTTGCTTATTTGAAAAATCATTCAATGTAAAAGCTTCGTGAAGTACTTCAGCAGCTTGATATCCTGATTCCATTCCTTTATCAATACCTGATAAGCGTTCAATATCTAATACACCAAGAGCATCTCCAAGCAAAACTGCACCATCTACTGTAAATTGTTTGGGTAGACTGTAGTAGCCGCCTTCAGGTAATACAGCCCCACCGTATTTCAGCATTTTTCCATCACAGATCATTTCCTGAACCCACGGATGTTTTTTAAAATCCTGCAATCTTTGTTGTGGATTTATATTTGGGTTTTCACTGTCCAGTGAAATAACCATTCCAATTGTTAGTTTATTGTCTTTCATTCCATAAACAAACCCACCGCCAAAAGAACCATCAATGAGTGGAAATCCAAATGTGTGCCAGACTTTGCCAGAGTAATCTTTACTAGGATTTAACTGCCAAAGTTCTTTTACTCCAATTGACCAAATTTGTGGATTATCTCTTAGTTTAAATTTGTCAATTACATCTCTTGAAATAAATCCTTTATCACCAAAACAAGTTACCTTTGCATAAGCAATATTGTCGAGTACATTTTTTGAAGATTCTTCTATAACCTGTACACCGACTACTTTCTCTCCTTCAAAAATTACTTTGTGAGCAGAAAACCCATTGAAAAAATCAATTTGTACATTTGGAACTTTTTGAACTTTTTCTTTTAGTTTGCTGTACATCCAATAAACAACATGGCTTAGAGTAAGAATTGCACAACCTTCTTTTTTTAATCCTGAAGGCAGCAATATGTGAGGTACATCCCATTTTTTTTCATCACCTAAAACAGAAAAAAAACTTTCAGTGCAGATGCCTTCCATTGGGAAGTCACTGGTTCTATAGTCAGGAAAAAGTTTTTGAATTACACGAAGATTAGAAACAGCTCCGCTTACAATATGTGTCCCAAATTCTTTTCCTTTTTCAAAAATTGCTATTCTTAATTTCAATTTGCTTTTGCTTGCTAGATCTACTAAATGATGAGCCAGTGCAAAACTCGATGGTCCGCCACCCACTAGCAAAAGATCATATTCAATTTTGTTAGGCAATGGCTTTCTCCTTTACTGGAAGAGAATTGGATTTAAAATAGTTTATTAATTCTGGAATAACTTGGTAAAGATCTCCTACTATTCCATAGTGTGCAAACTTAAAAATAGGAGCTTCAGGATCTTTGTTTATTGCAATTATTAAACCAGATTTGCTCATACCTACTCTGTGCTGAATTGCGCCTGAGATTCCGCATGCAAAATAAACTTTTGGTCTCACTGTTTTGCCTGTCTGTCCAACCTGATGTTGATATGGAATCCATCCTATGTCAACGACTTTTCTGGATGCTCCGACGGCTGAATTTTGAAAACAATCAGCTAGTCCTTTAATTAAACTAAAGCCTTCTTGCTTTCCTAGTCCAAAACCACCTGATACTATTACATCAGCTTCTGTTAGGTTTACTGATTTATTTATTTCATGAACTACTTCAATTAACTCAAGACGGTAATCTTCGGGTTTTAAATCTACTGGAATATTTCTAATTTCTCCTTTGTGATTATAATTTGCCTGAAGTGGAAGCATGATTCCTGGACGCACAGTTGCCATTTGTGGATTTTTCCAAGGACCAAGAATTCTGGCTTTCAAACTTTCTCCAAAACTGGGTCTTATGGCATAAAGGCATCCAGGGTATAGTCCGACTTTGTCTGGATCCATTTTATTTGTATGTTCATAAGGACCAATGTCAAGTTCTGTACAGTCTGCAGTGAGACCTGTTTCAAAGTGTGCAGCAATTCTTGGAGCAAGATCTCTTCCTGTAGTTGTTGAACCAAGTAAAACAATATGTGGTGGAAGTGTGAAACTTGATAGAAAATCTACAACCACCCTCCTGTAAGGAAGCGTTTTGTAATTCTTTAATTCAACATTGTCGGCTAAATAAACAATATCTGCTCCATGTGCAATGAGTTTTTTTGCTAGCTCACCTACATTATGACCCATAAGTATGCAGGATAAAACTCCTTGTAATTTATTTGCCAGATCTCTACCTGCTCCTAAAAGCTCAATTGTTACTGGTTTTACTTCGCCTTTTTCTTGTTCACAAACTACAATGACTTCTTTATTGCTTGGCGTAATAATTTCTTTTTGTTTTTGTGATTCTTCGCCCATATCTTTACCCTATTTTTTTACAAACTCAGAAATATTTATATCTTTGAAAAGCTCAGAAACCATTTCATTGACAGGTTTTCCTTGAAATGTTTTGCAGCTTCCACCGATTTCTGAAACTTTGTCGGTTCTGGCAACAATTGTTGGTGAACCTTTTAGTCCACATTTAATGGGATCAGCACCAATGTCATCCAAGTTTACAGTTTTAATATACTTTGATTTTTCATTTTCATCCCGCAGTAAATCCTGAACCATTTTTGCTCCCCGAAGAGACTTGTATTCTAAAGGATGATATGAATTTGCAACTGTAATAAGTGCTGGAATATCGATTTTAGTCCATTCATATCCACCTTCAACAACTCTTTTTGCAATTACTTTATTGTTTTCTATTCTGAAATCTTCACAGTATGTGACTTGTGGAAGATTTAATCTTTCTGCAATTTGTGGACCTACCTGTGCTGTATCTCCGTCGGTAGTTTGAAGTCCACAGAAAATCAAATCAGGTTTTTCAAGATGCAAAATAACTTTGTGCAGGGCATAAGCTGTAGCAAGAGTATCGGAAGCAGCTAATCTTTTATCACTTAATAAGTAACCAATATCTACTCCATGTTCAAGTGCTTCAAGTAAAATTTCCTGAGCAGCAGGTGGTCCCATTGTTATTGCTGTAACTTTTCCGCCATAGGTTTTTTTTACATGCAATGCTGCTTGCAGTGAATAACGATCAAATGGATTTAACATTCGTTTTGCTCTTGCTCTGTCTATTGTTCCGTCAGGATTAATGCCTGCTTTGGCGCTTTGATCAGGCACCTGTTTCATAAGCACAAAAATGTTAAATGTATTTGACATGCGGTCTCTTATACAGATTACTTGCCCTAGTTTTATTACTAACTAACAGTTTGTATAGCTGAATTCTAGTTAATATTAACACTGGCTAGAGATAACATCTAAAGGTGTTTTAGAAAAATTAATACTAACAAAATGTTTGTATGATACATCTTTGTATGATGCTATAAAAATGAAATTTATAACTATCTTAAAAATTATAACAGAGAAATGTAGAAGATATTTCTAGGAATACAGCTGCTCAAAAACTTTAGTTCACAAGTCAAAGTTTTTATTCCTGGTTAGTAACCGAGAACATAAAACTATAATAAAACCTATAAGTACTACAACTTCTAAATTCCAACGCACGGCTAAAAAGGAAACAGCATAAAAGGGCAAAGCTAAAACTATTGAAGCAAGTAATATTAGTAAATTGTATTTATTCAAAGGAACATTTTTTTTATTCTTAGGAAGTAGAAATAAAAACACATATGCTGGTGCAATTAAAGCATAAAAAGCCATGAAGGAACGGTAAATAATTTCATTAGTGGACAGATTTAAAAAAGTGTTTTTTGTAGAAGTAATTGTAGGCAGTAAATAAGATATAAGGCTCAATATGATTAATAAAAAACTTAGCTTAGTTGACTTTTTTATTTCTGGGAGAATGGATTTTGCATGGAGAATTATTGTAAATCCAAGCTGAATTAGTATATGAAAAGCCAAGATGTAGATGTATTTGACTGGCAATTTGCTGCCATCGGTCAGAAAAAAAACTTTTCCTTGAATTATTTCTGCCATTGGTCCAGCATAAAAGAAAGTAAAAATCAGCATCAACAAAAACATAAAACAAAATCCGATTGTGAAGGCAATTTTTGAACCTGAATAAGAATTTAACTGCCTGGCTTTATGAAAAGTCAGATCAAGGTATGGGCAAAGTAAAAAACCGAAGAAAAATACAGGTGTAAAAGATAAAAGAGCATTTGTGCTTTTAGGTAAAACTCCGCTCTTGAAAATGGAAATTTGTTCCACAGGTAAAATATTTAAGATAAAAGTAAAACAAATTAATGACAGTGTCCAAATGACAAAAGCACTGAGTAGTTGGTTCTTATCGATCGTAAGTCCAAATAAATATATTAAGAGCAGTACAGTGCTTGCAATAACAATAATTGTGTTTGGAATAACGGTACTGAGCCAGCCAAGAAAATAAATTTGGAATAAGATTGTAACCATTGAAAATATTGTGCATGCTATTTTGTGTTTTTCAATAATTTCTTTGCTTGAATTAGGTTTTGCTAGGATATATCCAATTGCTGTAGCACCAAGAATATTAGGAATAGCAAATAGTAACCATCCAAATGTACCGTAATCGCGAATCAAAATTACCGGTAAAAACATTCCAATACACCATGTCCAGGAGCAAGCCAGGTAAAAAGCCCATCCAAGTATTTTAAAAATCTGATAAAAATCCGATTTTTTACTGAGGCTTTTGTTCAAGATTCACCTTACTGAACAGAAGTTTTTTTCTTTTTTTTGTAGTTTATCGGTGTTGCGTGAAAAGTAATTGTACATTTTCCTACACGGCGTTGTTTTTCATTTGGAGCACGTACTAGCTGACATATGGTCATATCTAGATCAATATTGAATTCATTTCCACTTAATATTAGTTGTTCAATGTCTTCGCGAGGAGTCATTTTATAAACAGCAGGACCAATGCAAGGTCTTAAAAACCTGTAGTCAAGCTTTTTACAGACAACCCTATATAAACCTTTGCATTTTTTAAACACATAAGTTCCACCTGCAATTTCACTATTTCCAAGCAAAATAGCTCCTGCCATTGCATTGTACCAATTTTTATTAAATCTTCTGAATGGAAGTATTGCAACACTTTCATCTTTAGTCATTATTAGCCCGCTTGAAAAAGCAAATGGTAGCCATATTAAAGAACAAAGTTTATTCCAGAAATTATTTTTTGTAGATAATTTTCCAATAAATGCTTCTATTTTTCTTACAAATCCAAGCTTTTCTGTTTTTTGTTTAGAAAGATCTTCAGTTGGCAATATTACTTCTTCTTGATTTGAATTATTTGAATAAATTATTTCAGCTTCGCTGATTTTAATGCCTTTTATCTCTGGATCTACCGTTTGTTGGTTGGTTTTGCTCATGGTTTTTTCTTGTTTATCTAATCTAAATAAGAGTTTTAATTTTAACATGCCTTGCTGAATGTCTATTTATTGCTCTCTTTTTAGCAAAAAGAGTTAGTTTGTTGTTCTATAACTTGACAGGTTAAATTTGTTTTAGATAAAAAATTGCTTCTATTAAATTTATTGTAGGTTTTATTGTAGTAGTCATGTTAATTGATTATTTTCTGCTGTTAATAAACTTCCATATGCTTTTTGATAATCATTCTGGAAAATTATTTCCTAAACATCTAAAACTTAAATAAATGATCTTAGTTATTGGTAATTGTTTCAAGCAGGTTAAAATGGTATTTATATGAAAATGGCTGTTAATGCTTTGAAAATTAGCTAATTCAAAAATTTTTAATATAATATAAGGATTAAATCTTATGAAATTAGCAATAGTTACTGGAGTAAATGGTGCCTTAGGAAGAGCTTATGCAAATCGATTTGCTATTCAAGATGCGTTTAAATGTATTGGAATTTCCAGATCCGTAGTGCCTGATAAAAGTCCAAAGGTAACCTATATAGAAAATATTGATCTTTTAGATCCTGAGAGGACAAAAATACTCGCAGATAGATATCTTCCGTTGGATGATGTTTCAGAAGTTTTGCTTGTACACCCGGTTGGAAAATTTAAATTTGAAAAAAACCAAGAGCCTGAGATAGATAGAGATGATGATGGTATAGATGATGAAGTTTATGCGTCTAACGTGAACACATTTAAAAATATAGAAGGTCCTTTAGCTCAACTTGTAAAAGAGCAGGGGAAAATTACTGATTTGTTACTTTGTGGTTTTGGATCTGTTAGTGACAGGTATAAAGTTCCTCTTTGGCTATCTTATTCAAGAGCAAAAGACATTTTAAGGCAGTATTTTTCTGTGAGGACCAGACAAAATGGCAGCAATATTCAGGTAAAAGGTGTTTTTGTAAATGTGAGTTCAGTAAACACAGGAAATGAAAATAAGCTTAGACCGTTTGCAGATAAAACTCACTGGCTTGAACCAGAAGAAATAGTTGATGACTCTTTTCCTGTGATTTTGCAAAGAAGGATTAGGAATATAGAAATGGATGTATTTAATCCAATAGTGGGATTTGATCCTGAAAAATATTATTCGGTAGAAAGTGTTAGGGAAAGATGGCTGAGAGAAATGGGAATAAATAAGCTTGCATGATTAAAGTCTCTAATATAACCCTTTCTAAATATGAAAAATCAAATTTCCTTTCATTTTTGCAAAGAAGGGTTTTTGAAAATACTTCTTCTAGAAAAGATAAAAGCTGGAATCCTAACTCACCGATGAATACTAGCATTGGGACATTGTCTGGCATTGCTGTTGCTGCTGGCAGTTTGCTTATGGCAGCAAATACAGCATTAAAACATTGGGGAGAATCGTGGCTTTATAAGCCATTGTCTATGAATGCTGCAATTGCTGTAATTGCCGCATTGCTTGCAAAAATATCTGTACCTACTGGCAAGTTAAATAAAGGAAACAAAACTCTTTCACTTCTTCAAAAAAGAATCTTTGAGAATAAAAAAAATAAAGATTTATACTCTGTTACGAACACATCTTTAGGTAGAGTCTTGGGTGTTGTAACTGCAATAGGTGGGGTTTTATGGTCAGTACCATTGTTGTTCAGAGATGTTGAAAAACCTGAATTATTTAAGCGACTGAGTATGCATAGTGTTTTAGGAGTCTTAGGTCTTGCAGTAGCAGCTATTTCAAAACCAGCCCAAATTTTAAAAGCCTCTGATAATCAATCATTTGCTCTTGATACTAAATTAAGCAAAGTCTTTCCTTTGGAAAATAAAATAAAAAAGAATGTAAATAGAGAATTTGTTAGAAAGCTTGGACTTGAAAAATATATTCACAGCATTACCATGAAACAGATGATGTCTATGACTAGTAATTTATTTATTGCGCTGAGCGCTGTAAAATTATCCATGCCTTACTTGACTCCTTATGTTGCAATTCCTGCATCACTTGGTCTTATGCATGTTGCAAATAAAGGGTTTAAAAATCCTGCCAGAATATCTCTTACAGCAGCTTCTGCTGCTGGACTTACTTACCTTGTTCAAAATCATAATTTACCAAGAACTTTAATAAGGCCGTTTATGGGCTTATTAGTTTATATGATTGGAAGTATTAAAAATAAGGGAGGCAATATTAAATCTCTAATGACAAAAGATTCTATGCTTGCGCTTGGAAAGTTAGAGCTTCTAATTAATTCTATTCCGCCTCTAATAGGTATGCCGACTAAAGCGCTTCATAAGTCAACAACAGAAATTACCAACCCGCTTATTAGAGGGATAGCAGAGATTGGCACAATATGCTTTCAGTCAGTTGCACTAGGTGCTGGTTTTATAAGTGGAGGAAAATTGTTTGATAAGGCTTTAGCAAAATATTCTAATAAGACTTCTGCTTGTGAAGAAGTCATGTATGTTCCTACCTTTGCAGGTGGATGTCCTTTAGCTCAGGCAGCTGAAGCTGTTGAGTCGGTTAGCAGTAGTGAGCTCTCGCATCATGGATATTTGTCTATTAGTACTTAAAGCAATCTATAATTTATCAGTAGAAACTTAAATACCAATTAGATAAGTTGTTGTCTTTGTATATAAACTCTTTAGCCACTCTAATGGTGGTTTTCCTGTTCCATGTATTTCCCCAAATGCTTTTATAAAATCATCTACAAGGCTTATATGCTCAGCTCTCCAGTCTAATACTGATTGAACAAGCATGTTGTACCTTCTTACAAGTATTCTATTGTGCTTATGGGATTCAACATAGCCATGAAGCTTTGAATCTCTAACTTTCATGATTAATTCTCTGTAGTTTTTCAGCATATGCCTTTGCATGTTTGGAAAGTAAGTATCATCTCCATGGCTTACTCCAAGCACAGCTAAAAGAAAATGCATGTAGGGACTTTGTCCGCCAGTTTCTCCAAAAATCTCTTGTGGCTTGCCATTTAACTCTTCTACTCCTTCAAAGACTACGCTTTTTGGAAAAGAATAAAATAATCTTACTGAATCAAAATAAGTTTTATAATTGCAATTTTCCCTCATATGTTCAAGGACATTTACAACATCCCTCATAATTACTGCAGACTTATCTAAGCATTTTATTAACTCTTCAGTAATCTTAGGATCTGATTCATTGGATGAAGATAGAAAATATGCTTTTAAAAGTTCTGGAATTGCTTGCGAAAAGGTTACTTCTACGACCTGGTGAATCCAAACAAACCATTTTTCATCAAGAGTTCCGCTGAATGTGTGAATCATTTCAACGTTATCTAAGGTTATTGGAAGTTTGGGATCTTTTTTGTAGTAATTCCATAGAGAATATAGTCCATAGGACATTGAAGGTGCAATGCCTGTAATTTTTGATAGTTTCCACAGTGGTACAGCAAGCTGTGCTGGCAAGGTTTTAATGCTTGAATCCTGCATTAGTTCTCCAACATTTTTATATTGAAGCATTTCTCTGAAATATGCATGAGTAGTCATTGCTATTGCCAGCATAAGCCTGGTAACAACAGGCCAAGGTAAATCATCAAATGAGAAAGTAGGAACTTTAAGCTTTTTTATACTTTCGGCTATTTTCTTTTCTTTTATAAGCTTTTCTAGAGAGTGTGCTATCTCATCAACTTGTGAAAAGTACTCGCTTTTTTCTTTATTGGAATCTTTTGGTAAATATCTTAAAGGTTCTTCTGCAAGAAAACCAGTTTTATAAGAGACACCACTTTGTGAAATCAATGAATCTACCTGTGTTTTAATATTGTTCAAAAGTATGCTGACTTCCTTGGATTGAGCTATTGCTACCATACCATCCTCCTTGATGAAATTTAAATAAGTGTATAAAACTTTATTGATGAAACAATACAATAAAAATCTTCTTAAGTCAATATGGTTAATTTGTTACTTGCTTTGACAACTTAACTCTCTTACTTTTTTAAGTACATAGTTATGTATGTGTTGGTTATTATCAATGCTTTCGTGATCATCGTTTATCATTTTTGTTGAAAAATCATTACATTTTCGGATTTTATTAGCACAGCCGTTTATTGCTGCTGAGTTTTTTTGATAAAAAACGTGGTGCTCTCTTGAGTGTGGAGGTCTTTCTTCTACAGGACATCCGAGATTATATGCACCAAGTTTTATTGGGTCAATGCAAATACTTGAGGTGGTAATATCTTTTCCTATTTTATTCCATTTTTCTTTTAAGAGCTTGTCAACTGTTCCACCGCCAAAACTGTAACCCACAAGCATTATTTGAGACGGCTTATTTCTTCCTTCAAACCGTCCTTTCCCTTTGACCATGTCTTCAAGAATGTTGCTTGTATTTTCAAATACAATATCTGTGTGCATTGAACAACTTCCCATAAAAAGCTTGTGCTTTATATCGCAGCTTGCTTCCCCAACACGAAAAATAGCAAGATCAATATTTTTGTTTCTTTTGAGTTTTTCATAAAGTTCATTTATGCCAGCTTGATTATGTGGTGTTAGTAATGTTTGGTTATTTCCTAAGAACACTACCACTAAAGGTTTTTGCTTGTTTCCAGTTTGAAAATTTGTTGAGTATAGAGCTTTTTCTGATGGATTGTTAGGATCAAACTCAAATGATTTGTGATAATTTTTTAATTCTTCCTCAGTCTTTGCACCATTTCTATTTTTTGCAGCTTTTAAGTGCTTTGAGCATCTTATGTATTCAATAAGATTTAAAATGTGTGTAAATGGATTGAAAATTCTTATTTTTTTCCAAGCATCTCTCAAGTCATTAATAAACCTACAGATAAAATTTTTAAATTTTGTTTTAAAGCATTTTTTTACTGGAGGTTCTTTTGTTGTTTGATTCTCGGTAAGTATTACTTCATCAGTGTCAATTGGGGATTTACTTGGTTGGCAAGAATCTTTTATTGATAGTGGCAGGTTGTATTTTATAGGTGTTTGACCTATTCTATAGGAACTGTTATCAGCAATTTGTGTTGCAGCTGTAGTCATATCCCACCCCTGAGATCGATCAGTAAAAAAGTCTTGTAATATACAAAGTCTAAAGAGGTAGGAAATTTATACTAAAGTCCAAAAATTGAGGCTTGTTAAAGCTGGGTTAAGACCATTTTAAGTTTTTTTAGAAATCTGCTCAATTTTTCTCTAAAGTTTTGAATAGCGTTTATAGATGCAAGTATTGTATTGACTTGCAATATTAAGTACTTCTCTGATACTCTAATTCTCTAGCCTTAAAGGAGCAATTTTATTTAATGATGAGAAGAGAAAAACCTGGTGGGTTTCAGAAAAGAAAATGGTTGCCAGCTTTAGAACCTGGTGTAACTGAAATTGATTTTAAAGACGTTAGACTTTTGTCGCGTTTTATAACTGAACGTGGAAGAATTTTGCCAAGGAAAATTACCGGATTAAATTCAAAACAACAGAAATTAGTTACTAGAGCAATTAAAAGAGCTAGGCAAATGAGTTTGTTGCCATTTATTAATTATGGTTCATAAAAGCTTTTGGAGAAAAAATTATGTCAAGGAAATGTGAGTTATCTGGGAAAAAAGCACAAAAAGGGATGAGATATTCCTTTTTACGTGCTCACTATAATCCAACAGCAAAAAGAAGATTTCAGGTAAATCTACAGACCATAAGAACAACAGTTAATGGCAAAAAAGTAAAACTAAAGGTGGCTGCATCATATTTAAAAGCACATCCTGAGCTTAAAGCAGGAATTGTTTTGCCGATGAAAAAACGTTCGCTTAAAAGAACCAGGAAGCTTTTAGCAAAACTAAATGCTTAGGGCTTTACCACTCCAACAGATTTGGTTGTTTTATCTTTAACCTTTAATCTCTTTACTATTTTTGAAGTTATTAACCATTCAAGCTCGCCAGATAATTCAATACTATTACTTAATACTACTTTTGCCAAAGCTCCTTTTTTTAGCTTTATCCTGTCAGCACCGATAAGTTTTCCAAGAAACATTTCTAAGTCAGGTGCATGTCCGACAAGCACGACTTTATTGTGGGAAGAATAAGGGAGTAATCCTTTTGCAATGTCTTTGCAGCTTGCGCCACTAGATAGAAAGTCTACCACTTTAAACCCCGGTTTAACCAGTAAGTTATTTACAAAAGTTTCTGCAGTCTTTTTTGCTCTTATGTAAGGGCTGGACAAAACTATATCTATGTCTTCTTTTAATTTGTTAAAAAGTAAACTAAGTTTTTTAGTCCTTTCAATACCTTCTTCAGTTAAATTTCTTTCAAAGTCATTTTTGCTTTGATTTTCATTTAGCTCTTCAGCTTGACCATGTCTTAAAATGAATATTTCCTGCATTTAGAACAATGATATTTGATATTTTTTAAATTAGCAAGTCAAAGTTAGTGTTTAAAGCAAAGATCGTGTTTTTGCCATTCTATCTGTAACCTGTCTAATATGCTTAGGGCATTTAGGAATCTATGTTTGTATTGTTTAACTGTTTCAGCAGGATTTCTTTCATTATCAAGTTCCTTTAAAATAGACTCAATGTTTTGAATGCTTGACTTGCATAGTTTTTTAATCTCAATTCTGATTTTTATATTGTCTTTTCCTCTTTCAAAAAGCTCTTGTTTTATTTTGACACCAACATGGTCACTTCCTGAATCAATAACTAGATCAATAAGTTGTTGTACGCTTATTTGTTCTGTTAGTAGAAAATTTGGTGGTAAGTCATTGATATTTTTATTTATTATGTTTTGTTCCATGGTAGCTATCATTTATTTCCCTCATTGAATGGATAAGATGTAATCAACCTAAAAAGTTACATCAAATACTAGACATATATATAAAAATTAAGAAATAAATAATAATTTCCCTTAAAAATCGGATATTAATATTTAATTTATAATCTACTTTACCTAAGAAAAATGAGGATTTAAGATGGAGGAAGCCAAATTTATAAAACCATTAATACTAAGTAAACTCTTTGTATATATTGTCATTCAATATCTATTGGCTATATATCTTTAAGTATGTCCAGTAACTAGAAAACACTTTTTTTACATAATCCTTTGTTTGGTCATAGGGTATTTCTTCAATAAAAAAGTCCAGATCTTTTTCGTGAAAATTGTTTACCCAGCTTTTTATTGCATT
>Ga0209515_10006207_pt1 | contig 15014 bp, 10 predicted proteins | sample Subgroupgradi54m_FD_187454 | JGI IMG/M metagenome (GOLD analysis project Ga0209515, IMG submission 187454) | Subsurface groundwater microbial communities from S. Glens Falls, New York, USA - GMW60B uncontaminated upgradient, 5.4 m (SPAdes)... ...
AAGGTGGGGTGAAGTCGAACGCCGATTCCTTCGGCACGCAGTTCTCAGCGAAGACGGCGTGGAGTACGAAGACGAGTTCCGATACGACAGAAACCTCAAACCAGATTCTCAGCAACCAAACGACGAATTACAATCAGGCTGGCTTGAAATAATCGCGATAGCACGCGACGTGTGGTTGTGTTGAACGTGTGAAGCGATGGCGTCTGGAACCGTGAAAGGGGACAGATGAGGGCTGGGGTGTGCTCAGGGCGGAATGACCGTCCAGCGGTGTTGGTGTTGCGTCGACAGCACGGGCAACAGCTGGCCGAGTTTGCCTTGCTGATTGGCATCGGCGCATTGGTGGCGGTGTCAATGCAGTTGGTCACCCGTCATGCGATCAGCCAAGGCATTCAGAGCGCAACCGAGCGTGTGCTGGGCGGCGTCGTACTGCGTGCCTCGCCGAGCCTCATCGAGGTGGGACAAACCAGCACGATTAGTTGGAATATTCCTGGGGGCGGGACATGTACGATTCCTTCCGGTGGTCCTGCGGGTTGGGCCGGCAGCCGCTCAGGAACAAAGGAACAGACGGTCACTCCGACGCGCACGACAACGTATCGGCTGGATTGTGGCGGGGTGGGTCACGCGGTGACGGTGAGAATCGGGACATTGGACGCGCATTCAACATTTGATAGCACGGTGAATGGCGATGCAGGCGTCCATCCGCACACCAACGTGACCCAAAGGAGTTCGGGAAGCAGTGTCAACGAAGACGACAAGCTTCATATTCCACACTAAGCCATTGATAAGAGTTGAGAGGAGCAGGACCTCAGGCCTGCTGAGTGAACATGTCCAGGTCCTGGATGGTTCTCGAGGGTGGAGTAAATGAGCAGATCGAATAGAGGACAAGCGAGTTTGGAGACGACGCTCCTGATCGGTATCTCGGTGGCGGCCTTAGCGGGCATGGCGATCTATGTCCAGCGAGGCTACCAAGGCTACCTCTATTCCAGCGCGACCGACCAAGGGCTCCAATTTGATCCGAAGCAGACGTATGCCACCTGCCAAGATTTGACGACGATACAAACACAAAAAATTGACATGACACAGGGCCACGCGGCTCTTCAAGCGTTTGGACTTTCAAAGCACTATAGCGTGGGTTCCAGAAATTTTCCGTTTTCACTTGCGGCACCATTCAATCATCGAGCAGGACTCATCGGGCGCATTCGTGGTGTACAAGCGAAAGTCGACACAAATTGGAGTTTTACCTCAAAGGCAAACTTTGATGCCGGACCGTGTTAATCAAGCATCTTGGGGTCTCCGAGGCCAGGCGATGGTGGAACTGGCCATCTTCGGGCCGTTTGCCTTGCTGGCCCTTGCCTTCATGATTCAACTGGGATTACGAATGAACTACCAACAAGAAATCGAACAGCAGACATTCCGGCATGCCTTGCGGATTGCGAAGAAAGAAGGCAAAAACGAATCACCATCCGTGACGATGCATCAGTTTCGTGATCGCGAGCTCCCCGATCTCTCATCAGGATTTAGTTTCTTACCGCGCGTCAGTACCAATGCGAGCGCAACCGTCACCTGGGCAGAACATCTTACGAGGCTAGAGGAGGGCGACCCAGACAGTGAACCGCGCATCATTGTACGACTCGCCAAACGAACGAGTCCCATAGCGGCTGCGAAAAACCATGACTTCGAACTTCGCTCAGGACAGCTGAAAGAAAACCAACCGCTCATTAAGAAAATTAACAAAACCACGACCAGTACCGGACACTTGACGCAGAGCTCAGTGAGTGGTGCGGTGAGCACGGATGTCACGGATACGACTGAGATGCTTTTGAACACCAAAAACTCGAGTGATGGACACCTCCAAACCACGGTCAAATCGCATCCTGTGCGTCGGAACTGGTGAGATGCATCAACGCATCTGCTCTCGCGGGGCTTCGATCAGCAGCCAGCAGTGGTGGCGTCGGTGTGGGGTGCAAGGCCAGGTCATGCTGGAGTTTGCCGTATCGCTCGTGGGTCTCGTCAGCCTGATTGTGATCTCGCTGAATGTGTGGCATTGGTTAGGACGGACGATCGTGGAACGCCAGGCATCATTTGAAAACACACGAAAAGAAGCGGGTAATACAAAACCGGGACAAAGTGTCCCATATCACCGGCCGCCGATTCAGCTCTTCAAATCACCCGCCTCTATAGGTGGTGATGGGGGACTGAGCGAAGTGCCGGTGCCCTCCGGCAGTGATTGCCCGGCGGGTGCTCCCTACTTTAAAAAGGTAAAGCAATTGCAGCACGAAATCGACCTACTAAATCAGACCGTAGAGGCTGAGGCAAGGAAGGCCGAGAAGTGGGGTCATAAAGCCGAATATTACAAGACGCAACTCGAGCAATGTGACAGCGATGATGATGCCTGCATCAAGCATTGGTCCGATCTCATCAAAGAGGCTGGGCAGAAAGCCAAGCATCACTCCAAGGCGGCTGAAGATGCCGGCACGCAGATTGAGCAGAAGACAACGGAGATGACTGAGGCAGCCCAGAAGGGGGATGAGCTGTGCAATCCACCAGACCCGCCACCCTCAACCGACTAGTCATGACAACGGAGCGACGACAGAGTGGAGAAGTCCCTAATTGGTGTGGGTCTTCTTCGATGTCGCTGCTCCACGTTGCGAAGTGCTTGCGAACAGATCTCGGTCATCCGCACCGAGTCGGGCAGAGTTGCCAGCGAGGACAGATTGCCGTGTCCCTGATCGTGGTGGTGGCCCTGACGCTGCTCTTATCTTCGTTCCTCATGAATCTCGGCGAGGTCGCGCGTCTCAAGACCGCCACCGCCAACGCCGCGGATGCCGGGGCACTTGCTGCAGCGTCTTGGGTTGCGAGCGGTGAAAACGGCGTGGCTGTGCTAGCGAAAGCCCAATGGATCATCTACCTCATCGGACAACTAGTCATGATCGGGCCGTGGTGCGTCCCAGCGGGGTATATCTATACCATTCTCTTCATGATCGCTCTCGAGCAGGCGAACTTCGTGAACCTCTATCTGAATGGAGAGAAGGTGATTCTCGATGCCGTCTGGGACGCGGCCCAAAAATCCGCGCTCTTTACTGCCCTAGCTAATGCCGGGATTGATGATCCCAAAGAACAAGTGTCTCATGACATTAAAACACTTTTTGAAAGCGGGAGCGTTCCAAGTGAAAAAACTTTTCACTGGAAGCGTCAGGGAGCCAACGGTCACGAGGAAAATAGTTCCGTGACCGTCAAGGCCCAGATGGGGTCTGAACCGGACGTGTCCTTTAGTCCCTTTGGACCGATCAGCATTTTCTGGGCCATCCCGTGCATCTACGTTTGTTGCTGGGGTCCCGTCTTTGGCTTGGATTCAAGCGATACGAAACTCACCATTCCGACACCGATCATGACAATCACACTGCCGCTTCCGACGATCAAATCATGCGGACAGATCTGTTCTCCCATTGTGATCATGAACCCCCCCGTAAAGATTATTCCGCAGAGCATCGACGCTGGTAGTGGAAAGGTCACAGTGACCGTGATCCGGAAACGGGAAAGTGGCAATACGCTTGGGTTTTGGAAGATGCGTTATCCAACGGAGGTGAAGTCGGTCGCGACGGCTGCGTATAACGAAACGAGTATCGATATGTGGCCGTCGCAGAACTCAAAAGCGGTACTCACCAAGACCGTCCCGTGAGCGAGGGCCACATGAGGCAGAATACTTATACGAAGAAGGCAGATCGACGAGTTTCCTTTCGAGGCAAGCTCCACCTATGCCTCTTGTTACTGGTTAGTGCCATGCAGGCTGCTCCTGGTTGGTCAGCGGATGACCTTCCACTCCCCAAAGGAGCGCGGATGCTGGAGGAGCCAGTGGAGGTGAGCCTGGGTTCGCAATCGATGAAAGTAAATGGATTCAAGACGTGGCTCTCGCCACAGGAACTCCGTGAGTTCTATACGAAGGCGCTGCCGCAGCAAGGATGGACGGTCACACCGGTGCCCTGGATCGCACAAACAGAGCAGGCCGTTGGAAAGCTCGATGCGTATCAGCGGGCCCATCCAGATGACATCTCACATGATGCGACGGCGCAAGCCAACATCGCACGCGTCAATGCGGAGCGTCCCCGGCTCCAGGCTGTCAAGCAAGGACTCCTCTATGCGGTACGACGGGATGAGCGTCTGCTGTTGAACATCGACTCAGCAGAGGGGGAGGCCAAGAAGACTCGCGTCGCCGTCAATCGATGGAAGGAGAGCGCCGCGGCAGGGCAAGCAGGGATATCTGAGCGATCATTGAGCGCTCCCGCCTCACAAGGAGGGTTCCTCTCAAAATCTAGTCCGTGCTGTACGGGGGAGGCAGTGCCTCAATCGCAGCGCAAGTTGCCAGGTTCCATCCCCGCCTACCCGAATGCCCGGGTGGTGCTCAGTGGCGGTTCACCGTCAACCGATATGAACCAAACCACCATCACCGAATTCGCGCTGACAGAGGATTCAATGGATCAGGTGACCGAGTACTATCAGCATCAGATGGCCTATAACGGGTGGTCGCTTCACGAACTCCCCGCCGGTACGGCTTCGACTGTTCGAGAGCACCTAGGCTCAGAGGGGGCCGGGCTGCTCAACAAGATGAAATCACTCTTATTCGAAAACAATGGCGCTCGCTGCACCGTGGTGGTCGCTGAAGGTAGCCCTGACGCCCTCAGCCAACTCAATGGATCACCAACCGGAATGACCAGTAAGGCTGGTTCGTCGTCAGGTCTGAGCCTGAAAGAACACACCTTCATCGTGATTAGCTATTTCAAAAGCGATACAGTGACGGACCTCTTGCACAAGGTGGGGTCAGCAGGAGGCAGGGCCTATGGTCGATAAGTGTCGGAACGGCCAGTCGATCGTGGAAAGCACGTTACTTCTGCTTGGTGTTACGACAGCCCTCGTGTTGTTTTTTTCATTCCTCCGAGCCTCGGTGTCGGGGCGTGTGAAGGCGGGCGCTGATGCGTTCGGATTTGGGTTGCAGTGTGATGGCGCTGCGCGGTGCCAGTGAGGGCTGATGGATCTCTTGCTCATGTACGGCTTATGTTTTGGCTCGGTGGTGCTGGCCGGAGTGGCGAGCTATGCGACGCTGACTCAGCGGACCACAACGTATCTGCAGGAAAAGTCCGTGCAGGCCGCGGCCCAGTTGAGCGAGATGTTCATCAACCTCTCCCGACGCACGCTGTGGCTGATGTATGCGCTTGCACCGCTTGCTGTCGGAGGGCTGGGGTGGTTGCTGACCGAGCGATGGTATGTCGGCGTCGCGGGTGCGGCAGTCGGTGTGTTGGTCCCGAGGATTATCATCGTCCAGATGGATCGCGCCCGTCGCAAAAAGTTTCACGCGCAGTTAGTCGACGGCCTCCTCCTGTTGTCGAGCAGTTTGAAAGCGGGCTTGAGTATGCTGCAGGCCTTTAGCGTCCTCGCCGAGGAGATGCCAGCACCGATCTCGCAGGAGTTTGGATTGCTGCTCAAGGAAACCCGCATGGGCATTAACCTCGATGAAGCGGTCAAACACTTGCGCAAGCGGATGCCCTCGGATGATGTGACGCTCTTTGTGACCGCGGTGCTCGTCGCGCGCGAGGCGGGTGGCGATGTGACGCACATCTTCGGTCGACTCGTCGAGACGCTGCGCGAGCGCAACAAGATCAAGGAAAAGGTGAAAACGCTCACCTTCATGTCCCGCTTGCAGGGGGCCCTCATGGCCATGCTGCCGTTTGGGTTTAGCTATGTCGTCTACCAAATGGATCACAACTATTTCCACTATTTCTTTAGCGACCCGATGGGTCGGATGATGCTGACCGCGGTCGTGGTGTTGCAGGTCCTTGGAGGACTGTTATTCCTCCGGTTCAGCCGGTCACCACTGTGAGGCGCTGATGATCCTCGTTGGCATTGGATTGCTGTTTGCGTTTGCCAGTATGGCGTGCTTGACGTGGGCGCTGTGGCCCGATATGAGAAGCCGCCTTGTGCGACAGCGCATGTATCACGAAATCAACGTGGATGAGCGCCCGACGCTCTTGAGTCAGCTGGCCCAGATGCTGGAGCCTATGCATCGCTTCCTTCCGACAGGCTGGTACAGCACGCACATGCGCCGCCGCTTGGAGGCGGCAGGGAAAGCGCGGATGCAGCCGCTGCATTTTCTCGTGCTGCAGGAGATGGGGATGATCGCCGGCTTGACGTGTTATCTCCTGATGCGGGGCCTTGAGCATGTCAATGTCGGGTGGCTCGCACTTTTTCTCGCGGGTGGATTCTTTGTCCCCTATCTATGGCTGTCCAGTGCGATTCAGACGAGACGTCAGAGCATTTCGCGTGATCTGCCAGAGCTGGTGGATTTGTTGAGTCTGTGTGTTGATGCGGGCATGGATTTCATGAATGCATTGGGGCGGGTGGTGAAAGAGTTTCGCCCTTGTTCGACGACCGAAGAGCTGGGGATCGCCATTCAAGAGGTGCGGGTCGGCAAGCGGCGCCGTGATGCGCTGCGGGCCTTTTCATCCCGTGTGCAAACCCCGGAGGCGAGCTCGTTTTCACGTACGCTGATCCAAGCGGACCGTATGGGCACGGGGATTTCTGAAGCGCTGCGAATTTTGTCCGAGGACATGCGCATCCAGCGCTACAACTGGGCCGAGCGGTTCGCGCAACAAGCGCCGGTGAAGATGTTGCTGCCGCTCTTATTCAGCCTCGCCTCAGCGCTCATTATCGTCGCAGGGCCGATTCTGATGCAATTCCTCAAGGGCGGGTTTAGCGTTTCAAACTATAGCGCAGGCGCACAAAGCGAACAGTAAGGAGCCAGCGCGCTAGATACTCAACACGTCAACAATAATTGATCAAGGCCCGGCCGGGTATGCCAGGCCTACTCCTTCTGCAGAGGGGGTAGGCGAGAGTTCGTGGCTACCCGGTCTTTTTTTTGAGGGAATGATTACATGGATTCAAAAATGATTACACCGATAAAAAATGTTAAAGACGAGCTTACGAAGCAAATTATTGGTTGTTGCTTCCATGTCCATCGGACACTAGGACCTGGATTCCCTGAGAAGGTCTATCAGGCGGCGTTGTTGGCAGATTTACAAACGACGCATCTTTCAGCTGAGCGTGAACGGCGTTTTGAGGTGTTTTTTGAGAATAGGCCCATCGGTGAGTTTCGAGTTGATTTACTGATTGAAAGCCGTGTGATTCTCGAGATAAAGGCCGTGACTGGTTCAGTGCCACAGGTTTTCGCTGCACAGCTCATTGCGTATTTGAAAGCGGCAAAACTTTCCGTTGGCTTGCTTGTGAATTTTGGTAACCTCAGTTGTCAAGTCAAGCGCGTCGTCTACTCGCCAGTAGCGACGCGGTCCATAACGTCATCTGTGAAATCAGCAGTTGAAGCCATGTCATAGGGGAGAATCTGTGTAATCACCGATGAGAATTGATCAATGGTTACAACTTAAGCGGACGAAGGCCTTCTGCATCGGCCTCGCCACCCTGTTCGCTGCGGAGCAGGCGTGGGGTGCGGATGTCAATGCGCTCCATATGCTCCAGCTCTCCGGCCAGCAACAGCGTCAGGTGGATCTGGCGCGCTCGGCTGCCATCGTCACGATCTACGACGATCTCTATGGCCGCAGCCCCACAGCGGATGAACTCAAGCAAGCGCTCGAATTTTTGAACCGCTCACCACAACTGGCGTATCTCGTTGAGCGGCTGAGCCAGTCCCCCGAGTCGCGCTGGCGGCTGCGCCAACTCAACCCTGAGCGAATCGCCAAGCGAAAACAAGAAGCCGCGCGCATCAGCCAGGCGGTGAGCCATATGGCAGGCGACTTCCTCCGCAGGCGCGCAACCCTCAACGCCTCAGCCACGCAAGCAAATCGCCAAGAGCCCATCGTCATTATGCCAGGGCTCCAAGTCACACCGGCCGCGCCGGCGCTGACGCACCTCAACGATGCTGAGATTGGCGCATTCGAATCGTGGCTCGCCGCACCAGGCACCTTGTGCGCCAACTGTGCGGCAAACGCGCTGGCACCGCTGTTGGGCATGGTGGGCATTTCAGTCTCTCGAGAAACGCTGACCGCGGATGGCTTCCTCGTCGACTATCTCAATGGCAACTTGCAACTCAGAGGAAACAAGCAAGCGGCCTCCCCCCTGGATGGTCCGCTCTACATTTCGATGGACGCGGTGCAGCGGCTGGCGAAGGCGTACGACTTGACGCTGAACGCCGTCGAGCTGACGACTGAAGAATTGTTCAGTCTGCAGTATCCGTTCATTGCGGCCTTGGATCTCACACAGCGCGGCCAAGCGAATCACTATGTCGTCGTCCTCGAGGTGAACGAGGCGCGCGTGACGTATCTTGAGTCCGACGGCACGCGAGACACCATCCCTACCAACGAATTCCTCCGCCTGTTTACCCGCTATGCGCTCATCGCGTCCGCGGATTCATATGGTCGTGCGTTGAACCAATCGCAGCGCCAACACATCCACGGCGGCCACCAAGATGAAAACGACGTCATTTACAGCTCCGTGGGGTCATTCATCCTCAGCATTGCTAGTACAGCGGTCAGCGGTCCAACGTGGCAGACGGTTGCTGGCACGGTCATCTCAACCGGCGTGGGGTATGGAGCGACCTACGGTCTTAAAGAAGCAGGACTCGATCCTGTGGCGGCTGGGATTCTTGGAGGCATGATTGGCGCAGGTGCCGGAGCTTTTGGGGGCGGCATGGTCGGCACGAGTGCCACTGGCAACCCCACCTTCAACTTGTCCTCGGTCGACTGGGGGAAGGTGGCGATCCAAGCGGCTCAGAGTGCGGAAGCATCAGGGGTCTACTCGTCATTTGCGTATGGAGTCAGTCAGGGTTTGGATGCAGCAGGTGCGCCAGGATTGGTCACCAGTCTCGGGACGCAAGTGCTTTCCATGACGGCTGGATCGTCGGTAGCCGGACTGGTGGTGGGTGAGACGACAAAAGACTTCGCACAACTCTTTGGTATTAATCCGACCCTTCCAAATGGAGACATCGTCAGGCCATTGATGCCTGAAGAGCAGAAGAGTTTCGGTTCCGGTCAGGTGGGTGCAGTCGGAAGTATGACGCTTGGAGAGTTCAATTCTAAAACAGGAGATCTTGTTGCCTTGATTCCCGGGGAAGTGGGAACATCGTCTTACCTTGGGGAGTCCGGCCCACGATCCTTTTTCGAGCTTGGGGCTCACCTTGACAATACGTTCCATCAGAGCGTGTTTGGTGCGGGCTCTGGCGTACCAGAAGGATTTAAAGCCTTGGGGTACCTACCGATCGGAGCTGATGGGAAGCCAATCAGCAACTTTACCGCTTATTCCGATGAGAAGAATCTTCTTGTCTTCGGCGATGCAAAATCGTTTACCGGATGGGATCAGGTGCCTGATGGGGGATCCGTGACATTTCTCGGCCCACGAGCGGCCAATGTCAATGTTGGGTTTGGGAGTTCGGCTGGTGAGAACGACATGGTGGGCGGTAAGGGAATCTTTGCGGTCTTCCCATGGAATCAGGCGAGGGAAGAATTTAGCGCTCCTCGGGCGTATGAGCAGATCTATCCGGTTGTTCCTGGTGCACATGATAGTCTGCTTGCTTCATGGGGTCCTTTTAAAGTGTATGGCAGCAACGACGCAGCCCCCACACTCTCCAGTCTTCCCGGCTACGATACACTCACCAAGATCACGGGGATGGCTGAGCCAGGACTCAAATCACCGAGCTACCAATTCGTGAGGGATCTTTCCACGGGGGCGATTGAGGGTTTTACGGCATTGGATAAGAGTGGCAAGAACACCGCCAGCGTCGTCACAATGCCTGACGGATCCTCCGCGGCACAGGTTCGTTACGGCGACATCTTTCAGCAGTATGATCCGGCGAGTCTCCACATGACGGGGCAAGGTATGCGGATGGTGGATCAAAGCCTTGGCAGTGGAACCGTAGTGGCCAACTACACTAAAGGGACGGAGTTGTTCGTGTCCGACAGCGGTGTGGTGGTGGATCGCGCAAAGAACATCTCCGCATTCAACGAAGTGAGCCCCGATGGTAAAACCGCTACGCAGCTCTTTTTCCATGGCGTGCCGAGCAATGCGACAGGTCGCGTGGATGCCTATTCGTTGATGAACCAGGCGTTTGAAACCCAAACCGTTGATCTTGGCACCGGAAGAGTCAAGGAAATACTCAACAACGAAACACACATCAAGGAAGTGATCCAAAACTATAACACCGCTGGCGCTCCGACTGAATTCATCCGATACGATTTGACCAGCAAAGATCCCACGCGTTCTATCGCGACAATCTTTCCTCACTATGGAGACGATAATCGGACGATCACGGGCAGTACGGTCGTGACGCCGAAAATGACCGCCGAGTTGGACGCTACCAATCATCTCATCCGAGAGGACTTGGCGAATGGCAGGACTCGCTTGTTTGATCAGCCTGGATTCGTTCGAGAAATCGGCGGCTCGGGAGGTGAGAGACTCTACCACATTGTTGGTGACCAGCTCCAGCTTGTAAAAGGTCCACTCGAAGATGGCGCGCGATTAGATGGCGCAGGGCACATTATCTTCCCCGTCGGATTCAAAGCGCAGTTGATTGGTCCCGACGGCTCGAAATCCACGGTTCCGCTGGAGCATCAGGTGACCCAACCGTTTGATCCCAAAGCCACGCACTATGATCTGAAGGACGGATTGCCTGCGAGTGCTCTGATTCAACATGCACCACCGTCTGCGGGAGGTGGACTGCCTCCGACGAGCGGAACTCCGCTTCTCACACCTGCGCCTGGGCCGCTGGGTACGGCTGGGCATTCCGCTGCAAACGCCTTCGCTTCACTCATGGGAGATGAAGTCGCAGCGCCCGTCATCCCAACGGCAGGAGAGCATACTGCGGCAATGGGTGCAGCGCTGGCCGGTCTTGAGCATGGGAATCGCCAGGGTGCAGCGTTTGCGGCTGCAAGTCCGAATCTCTTTACCCGAGTTGCAGATGCCGGAGGTATCAGCGTGAACGATGCCGGTCAAAGTATTCTCTCCGGCGCGGCAAGCAGCAGCACCGCTGGGAATGTTTTGGGCGCAGCGCTCAGCAAGCCGGCGGCCGAGCAACGTTTTGATTTGATGCTGCAAGGGATCCATGACCGGGCGGTCAATCCACCATCTTCTGATTTGCACCCAGCCATCAGTGAGGAGGTAGGGGCAGCAGGACCGTTGAACATTGCCAAAGCCACAGCAACACCCGAGCTCTCCAGCCATGCCCTTGTTAACCTTATGACCAATGACGGACGAGTGATTGGTCAAGGGATTCAGAATACACACGGGGAAGTTGTTGCGATCAAGCCGTCAGATGCCAGCCTCACGGCGCTGGCGCAATCCAAAGGCATCCAACCCTCTGCCAACGGTTTCTTTACCGCTCAAGACATTAAGCCCTTAGTCAACGCGTTCACCGGCTACGCGGCAAAAGCTGGAGACGCGATTGGTGGAGAAACGGTGAGTAGCACGTACTTTACTCCTCGAGCCCAGCATTCCGTCTACACCATGGGTGAGTTGGCCCCCTTTGTGCAAGCGACGGCACCCCTGCTTTCGAAAGCGCAACAAGATCAAGTCGCGCAAGGTATTGGGCTCTTACCTACTCTTCAAGCGAAAGTTGGGCAGCAGCTCTTTAATGATCCTGGCGAGCGAGCCTCAACGGCACCGTTCCGTTTCGTTGGTCCTGGCACCGCGGTCTTCAATCCAGAAGTCATGAATACCGCTAACTTCATTGGTAATTATGATAGACATCCGAAACTTCTATTATCTGATGGTGAACGCATTAACTTGGCCCAGGTAGGAATCGAGCATGTAATCAGCCCCGAATTTACGGCGGTGAGGGGTCCTGATGGAAGCAGACTATGGAAATTTGAAGGACGATTTGGTGAGTTTTCGTTGATGCCTCAAGGGGGCGGAGCCAAGCCGCATCTCATCAACGATTTTCAATCGCACTCAGACCTTGGGGATATACCGCTTCGATTTGGCGAACAGTACACACGCTTTTCCATGGGAGCTCCCGTAGCGATCCTCGGCCGTGACGGCAATACCGGCGTAACTTTTCTGACAACGGCAGTGAAACCTGCGTCCTATTTCGTTGACGGAGGAGGTGCGGCGGTGCTCAGTCCTGAGCTTCTTTCAACGCAGACGAAACAGGCGCAATGGGTTGGGTATTCAGGGAATCTTCAAATCGACCAGGCCGGTCACCCCCAATGGGTTGGGTCTATGCTTCCCGGTTCGGTGGAGAAAGCCGCCTTTCTCGGCCAATTTGTCGAGGCGCAAGGTGGGAAAGCATTACTCACGGCAGATGGACTAAAAATCTTTAAAACTGCCGAAGAGGGGCGACAGTTTTATTTCCAGGATCGCCTTCTCGATCGATATCCAATTGGCGGACCCCTCTTGCAGCGTGTTGTGAGCCCAACGACGGCAGCGAATGTGCTTAGCGGGCTGAGTTTGGTGAGTGAGAATTTGCGTTGGGCCAATGTCCTTGATCCTACCTCTCCTCCAACACAGTCGCAGTTGAAAGATTTGTACCAGAGACCACCCGAAGCGGTCCAGCTTCAACAAGAACGTTACCTTGCGGGATTCGGAAACCCACAACAGGCTTCGTTCGCTCAAGGGCATTTGTCTGGATGGATCAATAACGCTGCCGGGTATGCCGGTCTGCCGTACAGTTTTATCGAAGACCCTGTGAAGACGACTGCCACAACACTGTTGACCGTTGGTACTTTTATGGTTGCTCCCGCCGCCTTTATTGGTATGGGATTTGGTCCATTGGTTGACCAAGGCCTTCGAAAATTTGATGAGTCAACAGGATTAAACTTATTTCCTGGAGCCCATGAGACGACCTGGGGACAAGTCGGCGAGGGGATCGCTAACGCCGGTACAGCACTGGCTATCACTGGAGGGCGTCTTACACCTGCCTGGATAGCAGAGCCAGCAACAGCAGGTCAGCGGGTTGTAGGTGCTCCTCCTGAGGTCGTCGAGTATTATCCGAGTGTTGAGGCTGTGCCATATGGCAAAGTTAATTACACCATGAAAGATGGAACAACGGGAACGATTATTACTCCACCGCCAGGAGTGAGTGTACGGATTGGTGCTCCCCCTGAGGTTCCAGCCATGGAAGCTGCGATGCCGGCAGCGAGTCGAGCTCCCATGTTTGATTTTGGCATTGACCACGTAGTTAACGATTCGACGTTCATGTTGCGAAATGGGAACTTCGCTGTGCGCACACCAAGCGGCGCGTGGGAGCCAAGACTCGGAGTCTCGATGTTTGATTTTGGCATCGCCAAGGTGATCGATAATTCCACCATTCAATTTCGTGATGGCGGATACTTCTTACGGACACCTGACGGCTGGGTCGAAGGTGTTCGTATGCCGCAGGGTAGTGGTCCGCTGATCAGGACGCCAACTGAGAGGGTGTATGAGAACATAGGTACAGAAAAAGCGGTATGGGAGGATTTTCAATACAGACGATATGACCACGGCCTCTTCAACATGAGCCACCCGGAGATGAGCAACTTCGCCCTGAGAACTCCTAGTGGAGAGTGGGCTCCTGCTCAGCCTGGGCCTCGTGGTTGGGAAGCGGCTCCCTATCGACCAATCGAAGCCATGCCCCCTGCGATGAGGGCGGCCGAGCCGACATCTGTGCCACCAACGCCAAGGCTTGAGCCGACGCCCTCTTCTTTAATGCAACGGTGGGGACAACCAGTCGTGAGTACAGTTATGGGGTTGACGATGTTTTTCAATGTGGCTAGAACGACAGTTGAGACCGTCAGGCCTATAGAGGGGGTTCGATCCGCACGGCCAGTAGCGATGGAAACGATTACACCGCTGGAAACCGCAGCCATGAGAGTTCCATCACCTCGTGGGGAAACTCCGTATGAGCCGCTGATTCCTTACGAGACAGCTCCTCGCGGTCCGCCGGTCACGGCTGAGCCAACGGCTCCTGTAGCAGGCCCAGTTCCCAGGACCGAAGTCGTCTCCCCCCTCGGCGAGACCCTTCGTCCCACGCCGCCGATGACGCCAGCAACACCATCACCGTTCTTATTTGTCGCAGCTCCGGTGCACCGAGACGACAACCAATCCCACCTCCAGCAAGTTGCTACACTGCCAATCTCCACAGCAAACAACACGGTCGGTGCAACGCTTCAACTCGCAGCGAATTCAAACGCTGTCGCACCACTGGAGACCCCTGCGAATCTCGGTACCGCAGCCACGTTGCCAGCCGCGATAACAGCCAGCGCTGCACCGTTCACTGGTGCTGGCTCCGCTATGACCGCCATTGGTCCTGCAGGAGGGCTGATCGATACTACCGTACACGCCTTAACAGAGGCGCATGTCGATGCGGTTGAAGCCAGTCTCATGGGTCGTTCGATAACCGACTTGGCACTTACCACTCGACCCCTCCTATCAGGCATCTCCTCGTGGTTGGGTCTCCAAGGGTTCACTCAAACGGGCGTTCCAACGAATGTTGTGAGTGCTGGACTGCCGACGATTCCCGTGTCAACAAATATCGTGACCGCAGTTCAGTCCGAGCGCATTCTCGGAGTGAGTCCAACGCCTGGCGGCTTCATGAATCTCGGCCACGAAGTCACCGAAGCGACTGCAATAGCTGACCGCTTGGCACTGCAAGGACTCGGCGAGGTCAGTCGAGTCCAAGTCGACCACGCAGGCCTGATGCATCTTGCAAACGCCAATACCGTGGTCGGTCAATTCCCAGCTGCTCTCACATCGTCAACGCCTCTCCACGTGAATCTCCCATTGAATCCCTTGGTGGTGCTGCAGACTCCTCTAAATGCGCCGACGTCTACAACGATCACCTCAACCACGAATGGATTTGTAAACCAGTTGGCTACAACTATATCGACATCAACCACATTTACTCCCACCACAAGTACCTTCTTAGGCTCACTCGCCTTGGCGCCCAACGCCCCGAGTGCGCCCGGCTTCACCGCGAGTGTCCCGACGCTGGCGCAGCGGCCGGATGGGACGATCATCCATGTCGAGCCCGGCACGCAGCTCTTTAG
>Ga0209515_10006208_pt1 | contig 15011 bp, 13 predicted proteins | sample Subgroupgradi54m_FD_187454 | JGI IMG/M metagenome (GOLD analysis project Ga0209515, IMG submission 187454) | Subsurface groundwater microbial communities from S. Glens Falls, New York, USA - GMW60B uncontaminated upgradient, 5.4 m (SPAdes)... ...
TAAAATTTTAAACCGTAGCTATGGCTATGCTTGAAAATTTTGCCTATAAAAAGAATAAAATAATTGCTTCAAATTTGTCCACTTTATTTTCTTACAGACCCTAAGTTTTTTTTATTTAATTTTCTGATAATTATTTTTTTAAGGTATGATTTCCATCATATTTAAAATAAACAAAATACTCTAATTTTACCAAAGAAAATTGAGATAAAGACAATAAAAAAAGGGTCAACTACAAAAGTTGTGGATTAAAACTTTTACAGAATAATAGAATGAAAACTAATATATATTTGCGAAGCACTAATTTATACTTGGTCTTTCCACAGAAGAAAAAGCATTGCTTTTGAAGACCAAACGATAGTGCAGGGACTGTAAATTTTTCCGTAATCGCGTTTCGCTTTTTCTGCGAAAATTAGCGTGAAGGAAAGTATTTACGTGCGGTTTCACTTCGATATGAGGGTTTTAAAGTTCATAGAACTATAATTTATCCTTAGATGAAGTGAAAAATTCCTTGGAAAGATCCTTGATTTTTGCTTACTTTTCATCAAGGAAAAGTAAGAGAATAATAACCTTATTAAGCTTGTCAAGTTTTTAAGTGAAATAGGAATGTTTTTGATCCATTAAAAAAGGATGTGATCCAAAAATCTTTGAGAAATCACTCTGAGTAAATCTGTGGTTTTAAAAAAAATAGAATGCGTCGACTCTACTTAAAGTTAGGATAAGATATGAAATGGGAAAAAAAAAGTCAGAAACAAATAAAAGAACAGATATTTGATGCATTAGATAAAAATGTAAATTATCAAAATGAATCTATTATTGGTTTACCTGCATCAATGTTGGATGAGAAAGTATTCAATCAAGATCGTTTTGATTTGTCAAAAGCTCCTTTTTTAGCTTCATTTCTTTTAAATCCAAATCATATTGGTTGTCACACTCTTGGTAGTTCTGAAAGTTTTTTTATTGGAACTCAAGAAATTGAAAAAGATGTCATTTCAATATGTGCCGAAACTATTTTAAAAGGCCATCCCGACGAATTTGATGGATATGTTACTTCTGGAGGGACTGAAGCGAATATTCAAGCTGTATGGATGTATCGAAATTATTTTATACATGAGAAAAATGCTATACATTCTGAAATAGCTGTAATTTGTAGCGTTGATAGTCATTACTCTATGGATAAAGGTGCGAATCTGTTGAATTTATCAATTTTTAAAGTTGATGTTGATTTTAATACAAGAGAATTAAGTAAAGAGAACATTTTACAAACGGTCACGTTAGCCAAATCTAAAGGTATCAACTATTTTATTGTCGTTTCAAATATGATGACAACGATGTTTGGTTCTGTTGATTCAATTGATAACTATGTAAACGTTTTAAATGATGAAAAATGTAATTTCAAATTGCATGTTGATGGTGCTTTTGGAGGTTTTTATTATCCTTTTTCAAAATTAGATGATAATCTTATAAACTTTAAAAATCAGAATGTTAGTTCTGTCACGTTGGATGCACATAAAATGGCGCAAGCTCCTTATGGAACAGGGATTTTTATAACTCGAAAAAATTTAATTCATTACACAACAACTCAAGAAGCAAGTTATGTTGAAGGAGAAGATTGTACTTTAATAGGAAGTCGTTCAGGTGCAAATGCGATTGCAATATGGATGATATTATCTACTTATGGACCAAATGGATGGATTGAGAAGATTTTTGTACTTCAAAAAAGAACAGATTATTTATGTGAAAAATTAAGCGCATTGAATATTGATTTTTTTAGACATCCAGATTCTAATATAGTAGCTATAAAACAACGGTTTATTTCAAAAGAAATTGCGGGTGAATTTGGATTAGTTCCAGATAATCATCACGATCCAATGTGGTATAAAATTGTTGTTATGGATCACGTTACACTTGAAAAATTGAACCCGTTTTTAGCAATGTTAAAAAAAGAATTGAATGATATAAAGTAAAGTAAAACGATTGTAGTTTATTGTTTTTTATATTTGCATCAAGTTTCAAATAAAACGAGAAAAGAATATGTTAAACAAAACAATTGGAGTTATTTTTTTAATTTCTTTTTTTCTTTTTTCTCTTGCTTTTAATTCGAATGTAATATCTGATGATGCGCTTAATGTATTGATGGCATTTGATTATCATTGGCCACATGATATTTATTGTTGGGGACAAGATAGAGGAGGAACTCTTGTTGCTTTATTAAGTTCGATTTTAATTAAAAGTTTTAGCATTTCGGCTTTATTTGCTGTTTCTGTTGTTAATTATTCTATTTTGTTTTTAGGTTTTTTAGGTTTTTCTAAGATGTTTACAAACAAGAAAACCATTTTATTATTTGCCCTACTCTGGTTTCTACCATTCGAACGATTTATTAATATTAATACTTTTCCCATCGGAATGAGTTATAGTTTAATTGGCTTTTCGTATATTTTTATAAAAAAATTATTGGAAGTAAAGGATAGCAAAGCTATTTATACTTATTTAAATTTGATAGGTGTAATTTTTTTATGGATTCTTTCGATTTGGGTTTCAGATTTATCTGTCATCACTATTTTTATTTTGATTTTTGTCTTAATTCTAAATAGTTTTTTGAATAAAAAGTCTATTTTTCCAATCAAAAAGTTTTGTCTATTTATTGTAATAGCAATCCCCACGTGTTTTTGGTTAATAAAAGTAGCAAAGAGTTATTCTACTGGAATAACTTCAGATTTTGCTGTATTAAATTCGCCTTTAGAGGTTCTTCGTTCTTTTCAAATTGTAATGCATGATGTTTTTAAAGTTTTATTATTTCAGACAAATGAGTTGTTGGTTTCTTTCTGTTCTTGGATAATGGTTGGTTTTTTTATTGTTGTAGCAAGGGAATTATATTTAAAAAGATTCGATATTTTATATTTCAAAAAGAGTTGGATTAATTTTTTTTTCATTGACTTTGTTTCAATTTTGATTGTAATTTTTCTTTCTCATTGGGTGTTTTTAAATAAAATGGGTAGATGGTATTTCGTGTCATCTTATATTTCATTTATTCTTCTTTTTCTACTTTTATTAGACCCATTACTCGATAATTTGAGTAAAATCAAAATTCGAAGTTTATTTACAGGGGTGCTTATTATTTCTATCTCAACAATTTTGATTCCTTTTCAAAAGTTGAAAATGAATTATAAGCCAATGTCAACTACAATTTCAGAATTAAATAGTTTAGGCGAGGTTGGAATTATTGCCGATTATTGGGATGCTTATAGAAATTCAATTGTAAATCCTGAAAATATTAAAAGTACTCCTCATGAAGCATCAGATATAAAAAATCCATCTAGAATTTCAGAAGTTTTTGACCAGCCTAAAATCTTTTTAAGTAGAGATATGTGGTTTCTGAAATTTCCAGATAGTATTTCTCAATTTGGTGTTGTTTTACATAAATTTAAAAATGAATTTTTTTTAGGAGGTTCAAATTTTTGTGAATATAAGATTCCTCAGTATGACAAAATAATTACATTAGATGATTTAAAATTTGAGATTAATACGTATGATTCAATAAACAAGGTGTTGATTTTTGATAAAAGAAATTCTAGCCTTTTTAATAAAGATTTGGTTCAAGGTACTGATTTGTCTTTAGTAAAAGGAAAATATAGAGTTAGATTTTATTGCAACAGCTTAGAAAAAACGTTAACAAATCAATCTCCTGTTTCAATTTGTATTTCTTCAGGGTATGGAAATAATTTACTTTATCAGAAAGATATTTTAAGCCCCCAACTTCATAATAAGAAAGGATATTTTGATGTTTTTTTTAATGTGAAAACCTTTAATCAACATGTTGATTTTTGTTTGAAATATAATGGTCATGAAAGTGTTCAATTTACAAAATTTCACGCAATGCTAGAAAGAAAATAATAGCCTTTTTCATAATAATAAATTTGAATTATAAATATTAATCGATTCTAGAATTAATTTGGTCCTCAGAAAATAGATATGATCCGTTTTTGTTCTTATTTTTGACTTTTAATTCTAGCTTAAAATGAAATATAGTTTTTTATTTTTTCTTATTCCTTTTTTGTCATTTTCTCAAAAAAAAACAACTCTTCAAGATACTTTACGAGGGACAATCAATTCTGAAAGATCATGGTGGAATCTAATTCATTACGATTTAACTGTTCAACCAGATTATAGTTCTAAAACCATAAAAGGTAAAAATATAATTCAATTTGAAATACTTGAAAAATCTGATTTCATGCAAATCGATTTACAAGAACCGATGCAAATTGATTCGATTGTTTTTGAAAAGAAAGCGATTCAGTTTGTTCGAGAAGGCAATGCTTTTCACGTTAATTTTTTAGGGATTGAATTCAAAGATAAAAATCAAAGTATTATCGTCTATTTTTCTGGAAAACCAAGAGAAGCTGTTCGTGCTCCTTGGGATGGTGGATGGATTTGGACGAAAGACAAAAAGAATCGACCTTGGATGTCAGTTGCTTGTCAAGGATTAGGAGCAAGTGTTTGGTATCCTTGCAAAGATCATCAAAGTGATGAGCCAGAAAATGGTGTTCTTTTTACTATGATTATTCCGGATACATTGGTCGGAATATCAAATGGTCGATTAAAAGAAGTAAAAGAATATTCTAAAAACTTAATTTCTTCTACGTGGGAAGTTGTAAATCCAATTAATAATTACAATATCGTACCATATATAGGTAAATACGAACATTGGAGTGAAAAGTATACAGGTGAAAAAGGTCTGTTGGATTGCGATTATTGGGTGTTGGATTATAACCTTGAAAAAGCGAAAAATCAATTTGAGCAAGTGCCTAAAATGTTAAAATGTTTTGAACATTGGTTTGGTCCTTTTCCTTTTTATGAAGATAGTTATAAACTTGTCGAAGCTCCATTTTTAGGTATGGAACATCAAAGTGCGGTTGCTTATGGGAATAATTTTGAAAATGGATATTTGGGAACCGATCTTTCTCGTTCTGGATGGGGATATAAATGGGATTATATATTGGTTCACGAAAGTGGCCATGAATGGTTTGGCAATAACATAACAACAAAAGATATTGCCGATATGTGGGTACATGAAGGTTTTACAACGTATTCTGAAACGATTTATACCATGTGTCAATTTGGTGTTCAAGCTGGAAATGAATATCAAAACGGATTAAGAAGATCGATAGCTAATAATATTCCAATTATTGGTCAATATGGTGTGAATAAAGAAGGGAGTGGTGACATGTATTCTAAAGGAAGTAATCTGATTCATATTATTCGTCAATTGATAGAGGATGACGAAAAATTTAGAATGCTTTTAAGAGGATTAAATGAAGAATTTTATCATAAAACAGTAACTACAAAGGATGTAGAAAAGTATATTAATACAAAAACAGGAATTGACTGCACGAAATTATTTGATCAATATCTTCGGACAACTGATATTCCTAAATTAGAATACAAAGTGGTTGAAAATGTTGTTTTATGCCGTTGGACAGACTGTATTTCAGGGTTTAATTTAAAAGTGAAATTGAATAATGGTCGATGGATTTATCCAACTGAAGAATGGGTAAAGTTAGATGTTAAACTAATGAATAAAGAAGAGTTAGTAATCGATCCTAATTTTTATATAAAAGTTAAAAGAATAAATTAATCCTATTTTTAGGGTTTATATTGTTTTGACATGCCAAAAGTTTGAACTCCCGCACCTAATAAATTAAATTGGGACCCATAGATTTAAAAAGTGAAAAATTTCGAACTGTTTGAATCCCGATTTTTCTTCGGGATGAGTTTTTGAAATTTCACTTTTTTAATCGTGATGGGTAATTCAATTTGTTAAGTGCTAGACCTTTTTGCTTACTTTTTGGGGAAATGCCAAAAAGTAAGAACTATTGACGAATCGACGAATTTAAGTCTTAATTAATCCTAAAAGCACGAATTTCAAGATTAATAATTCTTAGTTTAAAAATCTGATAGAGTAGTGTTATACCAAAAATTACTTGAAAATAAAAATGTATAGAAAGCACATCAAAATAATATTAATCCTATTTTTAATATATTTCAATTAGTCTTCGTACTTTTGCTTTGTTTAAAATTATTCTAAATAAGATGCGTGTTATTTTAGCTGATAGTAATGATTTAGTAAGAGCTGGCTTAAGAGCTATTCTTTCATCTGTAAAAAAACTTGAAATTGTTAGTGAAGCTAGAAATAACCAACAATTAAAAGATCAAATCAAAAATTTTGGGACTGATGTTGTTGTTTTAGATTATACTTCAGAAAATTTTGACATCGATGTAGTTCATACTATTTTAGCGACAAATAATACGGTTAAATTTTTAGCAATTACACCTCTTCAATCGGCTCAAACGTTGGTCGATGCTTTACGGTCAGGTGTTATGAGTTATGTTAAAAAAGATTGTGATGTTCAAGAAATTGTGGATGCCGTTGTTGAAACAAGTAAAGGAAATAAATTCTTTTGTGGTAAAATTTTAGAAACGATTCAAAAAGCTTCAATCGATGTAAACGATATCGATTTTGAAAATTTTACGTGTGAACCTATTATGTTATCAGTTCGAGAATTGGAAGTGATCGTTTTAATTGCTGATGGATTGACAAATGGACAAATTGCGGAACAATTATTTTTAAGTACACATACAATTAATACCCATCGTAAAAATATCATGTCGAAATTGGGAGTTAAAAACACAGCTGGTATTGTAATGTATGCAGTAAAAACGGGATTAGTTTCTCCTAATAAATTTCTTTTTGCTTCTGATGTTACAAATTCATAGAGTTTAAATGGCTTATTTAAAATCTTTTAAGTTTATTTTTTGATTTAGATTCTAATGTGATAAAATCTTTCTCACTTTTTTATAATTTTCTTTTGAACCTTTGTATATTTGAAGTGTACAGTTGCCAAATTCTAAAAAAATGCGATTATTTTTCTTCATATTTACTTTTTGTGTTATTTCAAATTATTCTTATTCTCAGATTAAGGAAAATAAGAATAATACAAATACAGCAGTCCCACGTGCTACTAATTCCGTCATTAATTCCGAATTACCTTCAATTGCATTAGATACGATTTCAAATTTTAAAGAAAATGACACAAAAAAAGAAGCTTCGCCGAAAAAAATGAAAGCAATGGAAGAAACGATTATTTCCAAGCCAGAACAGGAAAGTGTATCAACTTCTGAATCAATGTCGAATAGTTTTTCTTCTACTAAAAAAAAATCGTCAACTCAATCAACTCAACGTACTCCTTCATCTGAACAACAATTGCAAATGGATCAATCAGTTGCTTATTTTGAAACATTTTCCCCCGAATCTTTTGAATATCATTTCTATAAGTATGTAGCTGGAAATTATTCTGTTTCACTTGTTGATCATTTATTTAAAGCATATCAATTAAAACCGAATAATGTGGAAGTACAAATTCAAATGGCTTCTTATTTTATTATCAAAGACGATTCAATAAATACGGTTCTTTATCTGAATAAAGTGAAAGAATCGAATCGAATTTCTGATGAAATGTTAAGCTATTCAACTGATTTATTATTATCGGTACCTGAAAATGGAACGTTGATTACACATGGATTTGATGATACTTATTCTTGTGAATATTTGCAATTAGTGAAAAATATAAGACCTGATGTTGAACTTATTTCACTTGATATTTTGCAAAGTGAAGAATATAGAGAAAACCTAGAAAAAAAAGGATTTGTTCTTCCTAAAAGTACGATCATTAATGTAAATTATTTAGATACTTTTTGTTTGAAAAATGAATCTAAATCATTAGCAATTTCAATGACAACTCCTAAAGAATATTTTCAAGGAATGACGAGTAAATTATTCGTAGTAGGATTAGTTTTTGAGTATCATTCTTCAGCTTATAATAATTTTTATAAAAATGATTATTTATGGAATGAAGTGTTAGAAAAGAAATTAGTCTATTCTTCATTAAATGAAAAAGCGAAACAAATATCTTCGAATTATTTACCTATGCTATTGCAATTGAGATCCTTTTATATTCAACAAAAGAATCTTGAACTGGTAAAGAAAATAGATGAAGCGTTGGATAAAGTAGCTGTTCAAAGTAAGAAACAGGATCAAGTTCAAAAATTAAAAAAGCTAAATTGATGCGTTTGTTCGGACCTCAATATAAAAAAATGAGTGATGAAGAGTTAATGCAATGCATTTCTCGAGGTGATAAACGCGCGTTTGATGAATTATATGCTCGTTATGCCAAATCATTGCTTACTTATTTTATGAGAATGATGTGGAGAGACCGTGAAAAAGCAGAGGATTTTGTACATGATTTGTTTACGAAAATAATTAATAAGCCAGAATTGTTTGATTCGACTAGATCTTTTAAAACATGGGTTTTTTCTGTGGCGAATAACATGTGTAAAAATGAATACAAAAAGCAAGAAGTAAGAAAAAATACTTCTAATGGTTTGGACAGTTCTTATGCCGTTTCTGATAAAAATTCAAATGTGTTAAATGAAGTTTCTGATATGTTTTTTCAAAATTCATTTCAAAATTGTTTAGCCGATTTAGATGAAAAGCACAGAGAGGTATTTTCTTTAAGACATGAAGATGGACTTTCAATCAAAGAAATTGCAGAAGTGATTGAAATAAGCGAAGGAACAGTTAAATCAAGATTGTTTTACGCAACAAAATATTTAGCAGAAAGTTTAAAAGAATTTAATCCAACTTTAAACCGTTGAGTGATGGATAAGGAATTAGTAAATATAGTAGTACATAAATCATTTGTTGAATTATCTGCAAATGAACGAAAAGAATTGATTGAATGGTGTTCGAACGAGGAAGAGTTTGACCAATTGAAAAATGTTTTCATAGAAGTTGAATTATTAAAAAAACAACAATTAGAAGATGTTAAACCTAAAACCAAAAAGAGCTTAGATGCTTTATTTTTAGAAAAACATGGAAAAAATTCTTTTATTTGGAATTCATCTGTTTTAACTGTTTTGTATCCTACTGAAAAACCAATTTATAAAAGACCATTTATACAAATTGCTGCAGTGTGTACTTTGATTTTTGCAGTTTATCCATTTATTTCTACAAATAGTGAGTTGAAAGAAGCTAAATCAATTGCTAAACTTGAAAAAGTTTCTTTATTGGATCTGAAAAAAGTAGATTCCAGTTCAATATCAATGAAAAATAATGAAAAAGTGTCGGAAAATGAGGAGGAAAGAGTAGATCAAAATAATCTTCAATTAAAAAAAGAAATTTTAATTAATGAAAGTGATATTCAATTAGATTCTAATTCTATATCTAATGAAATTCTAGTTGTTTCTGCAGAAAACGAAAGTTTGTCTTTCACCTTTAATTCGGTCGCTAAATCAGATGCTAATGTTCTGAGTTTTTCATCTCCAGCACCTGTTTCTGCTGGTTTAAATAATAACAATGAAAGAATTGGAGCAGTTTCTAATTTTTCGAATAAAGTGGATAAATTAGATAAATCAGTTGTTCAACTAGATGGTTTTTATGAAGCTACTGATAATGACGGAATTGGATATTCTATACCTGTTAGTAGTAATTCAAGTGTTTTAGATCTTTTGACAGCTACTTTTTGATGATTCTGTAATTGATTTTAATTTATTTTCTTAATTTTCCGCCATGAATAAAACCATTCTTATAGCAGATTCAGGTGGAACACAAACCGATTGGTGTTTTGTCGATGAAAATTTAGAAAAACATTTCTTTACTACCAATTCATTTCATCCTGCCAATTGGGGACAATCCTTTTTTGAAGAGTTTGATGCTTTTTGGAATTCTAAAAAAGAAATGAAAGAATCAACTGTTCATTTTTATGGAGCAGGTTGTTTGAATGAAAAGAACAAAACTATTATTTCAGATTATTTTTCAAAATGGGGGTTTAATAATTTCAATATTTTTTCTGATGTATTAGGTGCTTGTCATGCTTCTTTGGGTGATCAATCTGGAGTGGTAGCTATTTTAGGAACTGGATCCGTTCTTTGTTATTTTGATGGACAAAAAATCACTAAAATAAAAGGAGGATTAGGATATTTATTAGGCGATGAAGGAAGTGGTTATTATTTTGGTAAATTAGTAGTGACGAAATATTTGAAATCTTGTTTTTCTGATTCATTAATGATGTCCTTAACAAATGTTTTAGGTGATAATAAAGAGGTGTTAAGTCAAGTTTATGGAGAAAATGGGAAAAACTATTTGAGCTCTATTTCGTTTATTGTTAGTGATTTAGTTTCTGATTTTTCAGAGTTGTCGGAGCTTCATAAATCTAATATACAATTATTTATTTCTGAAGTAATTAAAGAAGATAAAGTAAATGAAATTTGTGTAATTGGAAGTTATGGTTTTTTTAATCAAGATAATTTGAGAGCTATTTTAATTAATAATGGTGTTAAATTAACTTCATTAGTTCAATATCCTATAAATTTTTTAACAGATTACGTAATAAAACATACAGTTGAATCAACAGAATGACCATTTTAATGTGTTTGATTTTTTTTGTTATTAATCTATGTAGATTCGTCTATAAAAAAGTAATATTGGTAGAATAAAATATTTTATATTAAATTAAATTTAGAAATTGCAACCACTAAACTTTATAAATGGAAACACTATTAATAAATTCTTCTCTTCAAACTCCCTACATACATTTTGATAAGGGGTCTGGAGTAATGCAAATTAAAGGTCGTTCTATTCCTGATCAGCCTGATGAATTTTGGACACCTGTCTTGTCTTGGTTCGATTCTTATATTTTGTCACCATCATCAACAACAACAGTGATCATTGATTTAGAGTATTTTAACATCACGTCTTCCAAACGAATTTTATTCCTTTTATACAAATTGAATGAACTTTCTGAAAACGGATTTGATGTTAAAGTAGAATGGTTATACCGTGAAAATGATGAAGATATGTATGAAGTTGGTCAAGATTACGCATACATGGTCAAAGTTCCTTTTGAATTTAAAGTTTGCGAAGATGTAGACTTAGTGATTGCTTAACAATCTCGAAAAAGTTTTTAAATAGATGAAGACACTTTGATAAGTGTCTTTTTTTTTGGTAAGTTTTTCCTAATCATTCAACGTTTTCTAATCAATTCTATTATTTTTGTAAAAATTTTTTAATGAGATTAGTTTCAAATATTCCGCATCCAAGGTATACAATTCAAATTTTTCATTTAAATGCGAAGTATGTCGTTAAAATTGAGTTAGGTCAATTCGAACAAGTGTATAAAATTGGGGAATTAGATGTCAATGGCTTAGACGAGTTAATTCAAATGGTGAATGAAAAGTTATTAAAAAATTGCTTAGATCGATTTGTCGCTATGCGTTCAGATTGGAATGAGTCATTTAAAGAAATTAATAATACTAAATAATAACAAAAAATGTCAAAATTTACAACTTTAAAAATAGCTCTTCTTGGTTTAGTAATAGCTTCATGTGGTGAGAAAAAACAAGAAAAAGTAAAGGTAGTGGAAAATACTACTCCTCATATTGAAGTACAGAAAGTGGGAGAATTAAAAATTGCCTATTATGATCAAGATAGTATGAAGTTGAATTTTGAATACTATAAACAACAAGAGAAAATAGTCGAATCAAAACAAATTGCATTCAATAAATCGTTAGAAGCGAAAAGAACTGAAGGTCAGGCATATTTAGATACTTATACCAGAAGAGCTCAAAACAATGAGTTGTCTCAAGATGATATGAAAGCGTATGAAGAGAATTTGCAAAAAATGGAAAATTCTATTTTACAATATCAGCAAACAGAAGGGGCAAAATTAGAACAAGAAACGAATAAAAGGCTTGAAACGATTGGAAATAAAATTCAAAGTTTTAGTAAAAAATATTGTTTAGAAAATAATATTGATATTTTAGTAGTTTACTCTAAAGTTGGAGGTCAAATTGGGTATATTAACCCTTCTATGAATGTCACAAAAGAATTCACAGCTTATTTGAATCAAAACGAAAATCAAATCAAGAAGGAAATAGGTAAAAAATAATTTACATTGAAAAGATGCTTATAGCTCAACAAAAACTGAAAGAAAATATTGCAGAGTACATTTTGTATATGTATCAAATTGAAGATGTAATTAGAGCTTATAATTTTGATTTAGAGGCAATTATTGAAAGTTATGTGAGGCCGCAACTTCCTGATAATTCGTTTATTGGAAATTATACTGTTTGGTATACTGACTTAATTCGAAATATGAAGTCTCAAAAGAAAGAAATTTCGGGACATTTGCATGAAATTAATGAAGTAATGATTGAAATTTCCTATTTGCATACGACATTACTAAATGTAATGAATGATGAGAAATACAAAGCACTTTTTGAAACTGCGTTACCCAATATTGAAGATTTTAAACAAAAATCAAATTTAAAAGATAAAAATCATATTGAAATTGCTTTTCATGCATTGTATATGAAGTTATTGCTTCGTTTACAGAAAAAAGAAATAAGCGCTGAATCTGAAGATGCATTTGACACTATGCGTATTTTATTAGCTTATCTTGCGAAAGCGTATCGAAATATGAAAAGCGGTAATATGGATTTTATAAATAATTAATTTTTTGATTAATTTATAGTCGTAAACTTGCTTATTATTTAAGAAATGTATATCTTTCCAGAATATTTGAAAAAAATCTATCATGGAAATTGGAAATAATCTGAAGATTCTTCGTAAACGTTTAAAAAAATCGCAAGAAGAAGTTGCACAAGATTTGAAGTTAACTCGTTCTACTTATAGTGGTTATGAAAATAGTGTTGCACAGCCTAATTTAGAAAATTTAGTTGCCTTTAGTGATTATTATAAAGTTCCAATCGATGATTTAGTACGTAAAGACTTTGAGAATTTTTCTGAAAATGAATTAGAAAGAATTGACGAAGGATTATATGCAGATGTAAAAGGTCAGAAATTACGAGTTTTAACTTCAATGGTGAATGACCAAGAAGAGGAGCTAATCGAAATGGTAACCTTGAAAGCAAGTGCTGGATATACTTCTGGTTATGCTGATCCTGATTATTTGAAAGTATTACCAACATTTCATTTGCCTTTTCTTTCTAAGAATAAAAAATACAGATCATTTCCAATTCAAGGTGATTCTATGCCTCCTGTTGTTCAAGGTTCTTATGTGGTAGCTGAATTTGTTCAGAATTGGATGACAATCAGAAGTTCAACTCCATGTATTGTTGTTACAAAAGAAGATGGAATTGTTTTTAAAGTTGTTCATAATTTATTGGATTCAGCGCAATCTTTTCAATTATGTTCAACAAATACTTTTTACAAACCCTATTTCGTTCATGCAAATGATATACTTGAAATGTGGCGTTTTGTGAACTATATTTCTCCAGAATTAACAGAAGTTAGAATGGATGACAACGATTTATCAAAGTCGTTACAAGATTTACAAAAAGAAGTGCATGAATTGAAATCGTTAATTTCTAGGTAAGATTGGTTTAAATAGTTGTTCCTCAAATATTACTTTTTCTTCCAATAATAAATACTGCAAGGCATTTTCAATATCTTTCTCTTTATTATTCAATTGATTATTGATACCATATAAAGACATGGGTTCATTTAAAATATTAAGTATTGAATCGGCTACTTCTTCGGTTGAATAATTATTTTTTTTTTTAGAAAGACATACGTCGCATTTTTCACATTGAGTAGCTGGTTGACCAAAATAGACAAGAAGCTGAGAAAGCCTACATTCTGATTCTCTCAAATAGTTTAATGCAAATTTCAATCGTTTATTGGCTAATTCTTTTCTATTTTGATAGGCTTCTGGAAGAATCCGAATGTAATCATCTGGTAATCTTTCGTGAACAAATGTTACTGTTGGTAAAGATGATTTCCATGAAATATCAATAATACCATATTGTTCTAATTGATTTAATTGTGTTGTAATTTGAAAAGCAGTAGTTTTTAATCGTTTCGCAAATTCATTTTCATTTATTTCAAAAAATTGATCAAATATTCCTGGATAACTTCTTGAAAGGAGTGTTATTATTGGAGAAAGTTTTTCATGTCTAATTTGAAAACTGTACAATTCTGTATTACCAATTGCAATTTTTATTTTGGTAGGATGAAAAACACTTTCAGTGAATACGAGATCATTGTTTAACTCAAGTATTTTTAGTGAATGAAAAGTATCTGAATTGTTTAAATTAAATTTTTCAGATAAAACTTTTATTTCAAAGGGATAAGTTTCTTCTTTTCCTGAACCAAAAGCAATTCTTAAATGATTGCATAAAGCTTTATAAGTTGTTTTAACCGTGTCAATAGGAGGGAACTGCCGTTCCGTTTGATCTATAAGATGTTCAACATCAAAATCTTCCCAGTAAACGATGCATTTAGATTCTAGTCCATCACGACCAGCTCTTCCTGCTTCTTGAAAATATGCTTCTAAATTATTAGGGAATTCATAATGAATTACAAACCTGACATTTGGTTTATCGATCCCCATCCCGAAAGCATTGGTAGCGACCATAATATCTATCTTCCCTTCTAACCAAGAATCAAGCATCAATTTCCGATCTTCACGATTCATACCACCGTGATAAATTCCGACACTTAATTTGGAGGCGTGCAATAGTCGAGCGATGTCCTTAACACTTTTTCTGGTTTGACAATAAATTATTCCCGTTTTTCCTTTCGATTGGTCACAATATTCAAGAATCTGTGTTGTTTTATTTTTAGTGTGAATTACCTCGTAAGTTAAATTTTCTCGCAAAAAAGAACCTTCAAAAACGTTTGTATTTTTAAGTTGTAATTGTTTAATAATGTCTTTCTGAACTTCTTTTGTAGCAGTTGCCGTTAAAGCAATTATTGGTACGTTTGGATGAATAGCTCTTAAGTCAGCAATATCGAGATACGAAGGACGAAAATCGTGACCCCATTCTGAAATACAATGAGCTTCATCGACCACAATTAAAGCGATATTCATTAATTTAAACCGCTCTATAAATAATTTTGATTTCAAACGTTCAGGTGAAGTATATAGGAAATCAAA
>Ga0209515_10006210_pt1 | contig 15010 bp, 18 predicted proteins | sample Subgroupgradi54m_FD_187454 | JGI IMG/M metagenome (GOLD analysis project Ga0209515, IMG submission 187454) | Subsurface groundwater microbial communities from S. Glens Falls, New York, USA - GMW60B uncontaminated upgradient, 5.4 m (SPAdes)... ...
GAGAGCGGTTGCATCAGACGCTCGACTACGTCAGTCCAGTGCGGTATGAAGAGAGCTGTGTTGTGGCTTAACCAATCGTCCACGGGGAGGGCAGTGCCTCAGATCAACGAAACAATCGGGTTGGCCTGAGGTTTTCGAAAGAAATGCGAGCGATTGAAGCGACGGCGGGAGGGGAGTGGGGAACAATAAAAATGCCCCCTAAAAAGGCGACAGATTGAATGAAAATGGTCAACGCTTAAATCTAAGCAGTTTTTTCTGCCGAAGTGAACGGTCGTGAACCTTTAGCCGCTGGCTGAGCAACTTCTGCCAGGTATTACCGCCTTCCGGCCGATAATCTGTCGGTTGCCAAGGAGAAATTCCGTTGAACACTGCAACCGTCGAAAGTTATCGTGCCCGGTTTTGTAAAGTACTCGAGTACATCGATACGAATCTGAACGATGAGTTAACCGTCGAAAAGCTAAGCGGCGTTGCGGCGCTCTCGAAGTATCATTTCCACAGACAGTTTTCGGAGCTCTTCGGAATCAGCGTTTACAAGTACGTCCAGCTTCGTCGTTTGAAGCGCGCGTCGTATCAACTCGCGTTTCGTGACAACACTTCCATCATCGACGTCGCACTCGCCAATGGTTACGAAGGGCCGGAGTCGTTTTCCCGCGCGTTCAAGAAAAGCGTCGGGCAGTCGCCTTCCGACTTCAGAAAGGAGCCGCGGTGGAATCCTTGGCACACGATTTTTAAACCATTGAGAGAACTCAGGAGCCGCCACATGTCAGCAGCAAGACAAGCCGAACAGGTTAGGATTGTCGACTTCCACGACACGAAGATCGCCGTTTTCGAGCATCGGGGCGATCCGAGACGGATCGAAGATTCCATCCGCCGGTTCATCGCCTGGCGCAAGCACAACGGCTTATCGCCGAACGTCAGCGCGACGTTCAATATCGCTTATGACGATCCGGAAAGTGTCGCGCCCGAGGATTACCGTTTCGACCTTTGCGCCGCCACCGATCGGGACGTGGCGCATAACGAATTTGGCGTGATAAGCAAGACGATCCCGGGCGGGCGATGCGCCGTGCTGCGACACATCGGCTCAGACGATACGTTGAGAGAAACCGTCAGTTACCTCTACTCGCAGTGGCTCCCGCAAAGCAGCGAGGATCCCCGGGATTTCCCGATGTATTTCCAACGAGTCAAATTTTTCCCGGATGTACCAGAAAACGGAGCCGTCACCGACGTGTTTCTTCCGCTGAAGTGACTGAACAATAGGGGCTTAGATCACAGTTATCGCTGATATATGTCGGACCTATGATCCGACCCGAGATTTTTCATTGACTGAGTACCCGCGCCTTCGGGCGCTAAAAGCTGGACTCAACCAGAATCGCTCTAGTAAGGTTCTGCATCGGGGCCTCGGTACGAAGTCCTTCGATACGGAAGTGGGTGCATTTTATATAAATCGTATTAATTGCGACCTAAGGGGAAAAATATTATGTCTTATTTAGTCCCGTCAGAATTTGTCACAAAGATGGTAGATGCCGGTGAATCCAAAATTTACATGGCAACCAAAGATACGCTCATCAGGGCCTATATGGCCGGAGCCATCCTCGCGCTGGCGGCCGCCTTTGCGGTGACTGCCTCGACCGCAACCGGCGTTCCGCTCATTGGCGCAATTTTGTTTCCTGTCGGCTTTTGTATGCTGTATTTGTTGGGCTTCGATCTCCTGACCGGCGTATTTGTTTTGACGCCGCTTGCGTTGATTGATAAACGCCCGGGCGTAACGTTTGGTGGTGTTTTAAAGAACTGGGGGCTGGTCTTCATCGGAAATTTCGCCGGTGCATTGACGGTCGCTTTCATGATGGCGATTGTCTTAACGTTTGGTTTCTCGACCGAGCCCAATAAAGTGGGTGAAACGCTTGCAGGTATCGGCGTAGCGCGTACGCTCGGCTACGCACAATATGGCGCAGCAGGAATGCTGACGTTGTTTATCCGCGGCATGCTTTGTAACTGGATGGTATCGACTGGCGTGGTGGGGGCCATGATCTCTACGTCGGTTAGCGGTAAGGTGATCGCCATGTGGATGCCGATCATGGTCTTCTTCTTTATGACCTTCGAGCATTCCATTGTTAACATGTTTCTGTTCCCGTGCGCTTTACTCATGGGTGGAAAATTCTCGATCGCGGATTACTTCATCTGGAATGAGATTCCGACGGTTCTGGGAAATCTGATCGGCGGGCTTGCGTTCACCGGGCTGACTTTGTATAGCACGCATGTGAAGACGGGACCGAAGCGCACCCTCAAATAAACAGCGTCAAAATAAAAGAGCCTCGGTCCCATAAGGGGCTGAGGCTCTTTTTGTATGAAAAATGACCAACCAATTGAAAATATCGGTAGGACAACATTCCGATAAGGGTCGGAAGGAAATCAATCAGGATTTCCACGGCGTTTTTATACCAAAAGAGCCGCAACTGAGTTCCAAGGGGATTGCCGTTGCGCTGGCCGATGGGATCAGCAGTAGCGATGTGAGCCAGATTGCCAGCGAGTCCGCGGTGAGAGGTTTTCTGGAGGATTATTACTGTACCTCAGATGCCTGGTCCGTAAAGACATCGGCGCAACGTGTATTGATCGCAACAAACTCCTGGCTGCATTCACAGACCCAGCAAAGTAACTATCGTTACGATAAAGACAGAGGCTATGTGTGCACCTTGAGTGCCATGGTCATCAAGTCTACCACTGCCCACCTCTTTCATGTGGGAGATACGCGAATCTATCGGGTACGTGACCACGCACTCGAACAATTGACCAACGATCATCGGGTTTTTATTTCACAGGACCAAAGCTACCTGAGTCGTGCGTTAGGTATCAATCCTCACCTTGAAATTGAATACCAAACGCTGCAAATCGAAAAGGGCGATGTGTTCCTGTTGGCGACAGATGGTGTCTATGGACATGCCGACGCTCGATTCATCATCGATACGATCAATGGCAGCGCCAATGATCTGAATAGCGCCGCCAAAATTATCGTAGAGGAAGCATATCAACAGGGTAGTACGGATAACCTCACTGTTCAGATCGTTAGGGTCGACGAATTGCCCAGTCTGGAGGCCAATGAGATTTACCAGCAGTTGTTCGAGCTGCCCTTGCCCCCACTCTTAGAAGCAAGAATTATTTTTGATGGGTACAAAATTATCAGGGAGGTGCATGGCAGCAGCCGCAGTCACATTTACCTGGCCGTGGATAGTGAAACAGACGCGTTGGTCATCATAAAAATACCATCGATTGACCTTCGGGGTGATCCGGCGTACCTGGAAAGATTTCTGATGGAAGAGTGGGTCGCTCGGCGCATCAATAATGCGCACGTACTGAAGCCTTGTCTTCAGACCCGAAAACGTAACTACCTGTATGTCGTCACGGAATTTATTGATGGCCATACGCTGGCTCAGTGGATGATCGACAATCCGAAGCCAGATCTGGAAACAGTGCGGGGAATTATTGAACAGATTGCCAAGGGACTACGTGCCTTTCACCGGCAGGAAATGCTGCATCAGGACCTGAGACCAGAAAATATTATGATCGACCGCACCGGCACGGTGAAGATCATTGATTTCGGCTCCGTGAGCGTTGCGGGTGTTACGGATGCGAAACCGATTGAACAAAACAACATCCTGGGCACGGCACAATATACCGCACCGGAGTATTTCTTGGGAGAAAGCGGTTCATCGCGCTCCGATATTTTCTCTTTAGGTGTAATCACCTATCAGATGTTGAGCAGAAGGCTGCCTTATGGAGCTGAAGTAGCAAAGTGCAGAACCAAAGCCGCACAAAATAAATTAACGTATGACTCCGTGCTTGATGACGATCGTGAGATCCCGGTCTGGATCGATGGGATGCTCAGGAAGGCCGTTCACCCGAACCCAGACAAGCGTTACGAGGAGTTGTCCGAGTATGTGTATGACTTGCGTCATCCGAACAAGGAGTTTTTAAATGAGACCCGTCCACCGCTAATTGAACGTAATCCCGTGCTGTTCTGGAAAAGTATTTCTTTTGCCCTGGCGATAGTTGTTATTTTGTTACTGATTAAATAACAATAGCGGAATCCCGAGGGTCACATTTCAATGTTTATAAACCTGGCTCAGATCCCGGTTCCCCCTGACGTACTCACTTTTCCGTAATCGCCTTTAGGCTGGACAGCCCGGCCTCGAAATCCTTGCCGATCATGCTGTCGCAATCGATGAAGACGCTCATCAACTTGCCGATATAGGGCAGCGCGCCGTGCATGGCCCAGGTGACGCGGGTGGCGGCGCCTTGCGGCTCCAGTGTGTACTCGATGATGTTGCGTCCGGCGAACGGTTTGACCATGTCCAGTTGCACCGTCACTTTCTGCGGCGTGGAGTCGAGGATCTCGAGACGGCCGGTGCCGACCTCGTTGTTGCCTTCGAAGGCGTACACGGAGCCCTTGCCGCTGGGGGCGCCGCTGAAACTGCGCTTCATCGCCGGGTCCTTCATCTCGTACGGCACCCAGGCGACGGCCTTTTGAAAGTCGTTCAGGAACGGGAATATCTTTTCCGGCGGCGCGCTGATGCTCGCGGAACGTTGTACCTGGAAGGTGTCGGGTTTGGTGGCGGCATAGATCAGGACCGCGGCGATGACCACGACGACGACCGCGACGATAATCTTTAACGAAAACATGTTGTGTTCTCCTTAGCGGGAATCCGATGGGTGGGTGGCCGGTATGCCAGCCTCGATTGCCAGTATGGGCAAGTAACTTGTATAATGCAAGTGATACCGCACCACACATCATCACAACCAACAACACAAAGGAGAAATCTATGATCAAGCAAATATTCATCAACCTCCCGGTCGCCGACCTCCCGAAGTCGATGGCCTTCTTCAAGGCACTCGGCTTTTCACACAACCCGCAGTTCACCGGCGAGGGTGCCGCGTGCATCGTCGTCAGCGACACGGTTTCTGTCATGTTGGGTACGCACGCCAAGTTTCGCGAGTTCACGCCCAAAGCCATCTGCGATACGAGCAAGGCCGTCGAGGTCTTGCTCAACCTCAGTTGCGAGAGCCGTGAGCATGTAGATGGTCTCGTCGCCAAAGCGCTCGCTGCGGGCGGCTCGACCTACGACAAGCCGGAGGATCTCGGCTTCATGTATTCGCACAGCTTTGTCGACCCAGACGGCCATGGGTGGGGGCTCTTCCACATGAGCACCATGCCGGCACAGAAGTGACCCGTGTGATTCAAACACCAAGTCCATGCGGCCTAATTATTCATTCAAGCCGCCGCTACGCGGCGCGGCTTAATTCAGGCGTTATATTCACTAGACTGAATGCATGACAAAGAAATCCACAAGCAAGCGCCGCTCGGGGTGCCCGCTGAACGCCTCGGTGGAAACCCTGGGCGATCGCTGGTCCCTGCTGATCATCCGCGACATGATGGTGCGCGGGGCGCAGACCTACCGGGAATTCCTCGAATCCGGGGAGGGCATCGCCACCAACATCCTGGCGGATCGTCTGCAGAAACTGGTCGCACACGGGATCGCCACCACGGAGCCGGATCCGTCGGACGGACGCAAACAGATCTACCTGCTGACGGCCAAGGGCATCGACCTGGCGCCGGTGTTGACGGAAATGGTTCTTTGGGCGGCGGCGCACGAAGACACCGGTAATCAGGCGCTGGTGCGTGAGATGCGTAAGGATAAGGAGCGCTTTGTGGCAGGTGTGCGCTCGCGCTGGAGCGCGAAACTGAAGGGGTGATCCTATGGAAATCATAGACAGATTTATTTTCTGGTTGCGGAAAGTTTAACGATGGGTTTCCGCTAATTATTTACTCGGAAACGATTGCATCATGATCCCATTTCCGCACGCGCCGTGTTTACCGTCACCTTTCAACTCGCATGGAGGAACAGACTATGAATCCCGTTATTCACTTTGAGATGCCGTTCGATGAGCGGAAGCGGATGGCGACGTTTTACGGGGTGGCGTTTGGTTGGCAGACCCAGATGCTGGGTGAAGACATGAACAACTACGTTTTGGCGACAACCACTGACACCGATAACAACGGCCCAAAAAAACCCGGCTCGATCAACGGCGGGTTTTTCCCGAAAAATCCAGATTGGCCCGCGCAACATCCGTCCGTGGTGATCGCGGTGGACGACATCAAAGCAGCGGTAAAGAAGGTCGCCGCTGCGGGCGGTAAAGTGTTCGGCGAGCTGATGGAAATTCCCGGTGTGGGGCAATACGTCTCGTTTACCGACACCGAGGGAAATCGCGCGAGCATGCTCCAGCCCGTCCCGCGCAACTGGCATGCGCCGAAATCAGAGTAGGGGAAAGTCAGAAGGAGCTAGCGTAGTGAGTTAAAGGGATCGGAGTCTGTCCCGACGGTCCAAGTTGATAGCCACGGCAACTCCCTTCCGTGACCAGACCAGGAGAATCACCATGCCAGCCATTCAAAGGATTGCCCCATGCTTGTGGTTCGATAATCAAGCCGAAGAGGCCGCGAAGTTTTATACCGGTATCTTTAAAAATTCGAAGATCGTAAAGATTGCTCGCTACGGTGAAGTGGGACAAAAGATCCACGGAAAACCGCCGGGAACAGTGATGACCGTTGCATTTGAACTCGATGGGCAGTCGTTTACCGCACTGAACGGCGGACCAATTTTTAAATTCAACGAAGCCGTCTCGTTCCAGGTCAATTGCGAGACGCAGGAAGAAGTGGATTATTACTGGGAGAAGCTCTCTGAGGGCGGGGATAAAAAGGCACAGCAGTGCGGTTGGCTCAAGGACAAATTCGGTGCCTCATGGCAAGTGGTCCCCAGAGTTTTGCCCGAGATGATCACCGACCCCGATACTCAAAAATCCAGCAAGGTCTTTGAGGCAATGCTTCAGATGAAGAAGCTCGACATTGCCGAGCTAAAGCGGGCCTATGCTCAATAGCACTTGGCGTCGACACTGCCATCTGGGTGGTGTCAGTCGCGAGGTATTTGAGGCGACCTCGAAAAACGGTTCGGTGGCGTTCTGAATATCGTGGGAAGGCGGTTTATTTACTGATCTTTGTTTTTTCTGCGATTCAAAATTGCATGCGTAACGAAAATCCGCTGTGCAGCGAGAGGCGATAGTGAATGTTCGTCCGGTTGTCAGACATTCCTCCCGAGTCTGCCTGCATGATGTTCATTGCAACGGTTGGTGAGTATGGCCGAACGATACCGAGCGTTACCATCCACTTGAAGCGATTGTTTGTTTCGCTCCCCTTCCAGCCTACCCCGAGATAGGTGCCAAGATAAGGGGCGAGAAGTTTTAGGGACAAGTTGCTGGTGGGAACGCCTGACGGATCGCCGTCGGCGTTCGGCATGCTGCCACCTTGAAATGCACCCGCGGACGTGAAGAACGTGCCACCGAATGGGCGTGATTCAATGAATGCCTGGCCCGCGTCGACGTACAGGTTCACCGTGGCGCCGACGTTTTCGTCGCCCCGCGGAGCACCATCGATACTGAGGCGCGCTGGCGTCGATCCAAGGTTGTACGACGTACCGGCGCCTGCCGCGATGGGAATCCCGGCACCCAGCAAGGCTAATAAGCGAAGGTAGTAGGGTAGGCGCATTGTCGTTTCCAGCTGCGAACGGAACACGGAACTTGTGTACCTTCACGTAGCAGCGTTAACTGGAGGGTCAAAATTAGCGCGACAGCCGGTACCCGCATGCCGTGTCAGCGGGTAAAAAATCGAAAACACCGGTAAAAACAGGGTTTGTGCTGTTTGCCGTAATATTCAATGGTTATGCAGGGCGCGATCCAAACTGCGGTTTGTTTCGACACATCACCGCATGACGCATCGCATTCCAACGATACGACGGGAATGAGAATAAAGTGACAGGAAAATGAATGGCATGCTAACGAAAACCATTTTCAACATACCGATTGTTGTTGTGCACGAGTTTGGCGCCGTGTGGCGCTTGCTCATTTGAGCACAGGTGTCGGACCGATCGAATAATTTTTTCAGATGAGTTACGGAGACAGCACGAGTGGAACAAAAGCGAAAAATTTTGCCTCCGGTGTATCTGCTGTTGACGGTTGTTGCGATGACGGGCTTCCATTATTTCCTGCCGCTTGGCCGATTCATTGTGGAACCGTATTCGTATTTTGGCTTCGTGCTAATCGTGGTTGGGCTCTCGACAACGATCCCGGCCGCGGTGTCATTCAAGAAAGTTGGCACACCGGTAGTGCCGTTCGAAGTCTCAACCAAGTTGGTAACCACCGGGCTGTATCGATTTACCCGAAATCCCATGTATCTGGGCATGGTTGTGTTCTTGATCGGCATTGGATTGCTCTTTGGAAGCCTGGGCTCTTTAATCCCGGTTCCGCTGTTTGTCTGGATCATCCGGACGAACTTCATTCGGGGGGAAGAGAACTTTCTTGCGGAAATTTTTGGTAATGAGTATCTCGAATATAAGCGACGGGCACGACGTTGGTTGTAGGTTCGAGGTAACCGGAGTCGGTTACAGTTTTCGCGTAATATTCGGAACGGTGAATAAGAAGCTATGGTGGAAATTTTGGCAAGATTGAATCAGATTACCATTTCCTCTGGCACGCCACGGTTTTGGTGAGATCCAGGGGCCGGGGCCATTGAATTGTGGCAACCGCATGTTCAGTGGCGCTAGCCCTTTGGTCTAGTCTCAGAGTAAATAGAGACCGGATTGAGTGAGCCGGTATCCGTTGTCTTTCGCGCGGCGGCTGCTGTTGTATAAAAACTTCATAACCTGGGGGCGATCATGATCTACCGTTCACTGCTCATAATTTTCATTGCGGCGATCTCCGCCGGGTGCTCGGGACTGATTTCGAGCGACATATCGCAACAATGCTCGGAAATGCTGGCCGCCGCTGAAACCGACCTCGATAACGCCAAGGCCGGTGGGCTTAGCGATGCGGTGTCGATCTCCAAAGCCGCGGGTCTGATTACGGCGGCGGCTGTGCAGAAGCAGTTTGAAAAGTATGAGGGCTGTGTGGATAAGGCGCAGCGCGCGCGGGCGTTTATTGCAGATACGGTAAAGAAGTAATCGTTCGGGCCGCGCGAGTTAATACCGTTATCAAGGAGGAGAACGTGATCGACTTTGATATCGAGCTTATGAAGTTGGTCCCCACCATCGTGGGCGGGATTTTTATTGCCTGGTATTGGAACTATGAGAAACACAAGCTGGAAAGATATCGATATTTGGATGAGTCGTACCGCGCGTTATTGCAACGGTATATGGATATGCCGAAGTTCGGCAATATAAAACTGACCGAACGTTACCGCACAAGCTACAAAGGTAAGGACGCGCTGCACTATCACTACTTTGCCATGAACGCGCACACCGTCATGGAAACGATATTCGATCAATTCGACGACGCGCCACCCGAGCAGTGGAACGCCATTTTTCAGTACCACACAGCGCTCCATTCGACGTGGTTGAAGGACAATCCGGGCGCCAATCGGGCGGCCTACGTCAGGCACGTGACTGCGCGCCGGAGCAAGCAGAGAGCAGGCACGCAACGGAGTCAAAAGAAATGGAGAGCCACAAAGAATTGGGGTTAGAGGAAAGTGATTCTCTTCTGTGGCCTTGCCGTGCAGGTATCAGGTGGCGTTGGTTGTTGCCGCCACCAACGTCGCCTGCAACGTTTGGTTGGGCGCCCTGATCGAAAACAATCGATCGATGTTGGGATGCTTGCCAGGGTTGGCGCGCGCATCCGCGGTGTGCTCGGCGTAGATTTTAAGTCCCCACTCCGCTGCTTCAGGGGTTATCGCACCGAACGTTTTGGCGAGCCATGCGTAGACCCGCACGGAGCCGGCCTGACCCGGTTTATTCTCAATCCGCCCGATTCTCATTTCTGACCGGTCGGTAAGTTCGATCGCGGCAATGGCGCCGGCGGTGGGCAGTTGAGCAAGGTTGTCGGAAAATTTGTCGCTGAAGGTCGGTTGTGTCATGGGGGCTTTGTTCGAAAGGGTTATCGACAATCGGATGCGGCGAGATTAGAGCCGCTCCGATGTCCGATTTCAAGTGTGTGGCTGCCATCGCGTCACGCATACATAGAATCCACCCAGAGCAGGGCGCTTAACAAGAGGCATGCAATGAATCAAACGACAATTCTTTTCCCGATGATGGCGCTTGTGGGCTGGACATTCGCTGTGCTTTTGCTGATTCCTTATAAGCGATTCAGGGCAGCGTTTGATAAGCAGGTGGCGGTAGATGATTTCAAGCTCGGAGAATCCGAGAACGTTCCGCCCGGCGTGAGGCTACCCAACCGAAATCTCATGAATCTTTTTGAGATGCCGGTTTTGTTTTATCTGGCGTGCCTCACTTTGTATGTGACACAAAGCGCTGACTCGGCGATGTTGTCGCTGGCCTGGGCTTACGTTGCGTTGCGGATCGCACATAGCGCGGTTCATCTTACGTACAATAACGTGTTTCATCGTCTGGCTCTGTTCGCGATCAGCAATATTGCGCTCCTGATAGTCTGGGTCCGCATTGCTACCGCGCTGTCGAAATGACAGCGCGGTCTTTTTTTCGTCCGTTTAATGTTCAACCCCACGGATCTGGCGCGAACCGTCCCGGGAATGGGTTGGGATCGGCGACCGGATGCGCCGCGATCACACCACGCGCGACCAGGTTGGCATAGCTGTCGTAGTAAATCTGAACGACTTCCGCAGGCCGCTCGCTGGCGCGACGAAACTCGGTGTACTGTACGGGCGATGATTCGCGTTGGCCATGACCGGTACCCAAACGCGGTTCGGCCGGCGCTGATTTGGCGGCATCCGCCGCCGATCCTGCCGATTCCGTTTGAGACCGATAGGACGGCGTCATCGACAACTCAGGACGCGGCGGCGCAATTTCTTGAAACACCGCCACACCGATAACGCCGACATTCGCCGGCCGGCCGGTGCGCGCGGCGTAGCTGTCGGGGAGCGATGTAAACACGAATGCTGCCACCTCCGACATGTTTTTGCGCCAACCGGTAATCTCGCTCCCTGCGTAAGCATCCAGCACATAGCCGGACTGTTGTACTGCCGCGGTTTCTCCGCTGATCGCGTTCACGCCGTCCACCGACAGCACGGTCAGCACCCGTGCCGGGGTTTTGTTGTTTACCGCTACTGCGTACTTGTTGCCGGGACGCCCAGCGACATATAGCTTGCCCTGGTGCCGATAGAGTTTGAGTTGCTCACCGGTATTGCGATCGTGCACTGAAATATCGACCAGGTTTCCCGCCTCGGGGGCGCTGGCACAGGCGGTCAGTAATAACGCGACCATGATCTGGAACATTTTTTTCACGGCGGGGCTCCGTTTGTGGTTGGTAACGAAGCTGTAAACGCACGGGCAGCCTGAACGGGTTAAATCAAAATGCATGCAAAATGCCGGCGAAACGCGGGTGGATGGGTCCGTGGCCGATAGGTACCGTGCCGGTTCATTCAAGGCCAGGTTTGAACCGCGCGTTTTGTTGCCTCAGCGGGTGTGAGTACAATCAGTCGCAATATTCGGGGCGAGTGGAATGTCGCCCTGATCTTGGTCGTAATCAATTTGGTCTGCCGAAATCGTTCATGCCGGAAAAAACGCAAGCGGAGCAGCCCTTCGCTGTTAACAACAAAAAAAGGAGAATCTTCTGTGAGCCAGATAATCCGTCGATTTGTACAATGTGCATTCGTAGCAAGCGTTTTATTTTTCCCAGGCGTTCAGCAGTACGCTTATTCCGCGTCGTCGTTTAAGCCGGTGGACGGGCACCCGCCGATGCAGAATTCGTGCGCGTTGCATTTGACGCGGCCGCCGGATTCCAGCATTACCCTGGACGCGAACAAGATGCTGTACGAACAGACCGTCGATGTTCCGCAGACTCCATATCAACTTCCGTATCCTGGCGTATGTACACCGCGCTGGGTGACGGAGATCAACATTCCGTCCACCGCGTCCGGTTGTGCAACGTGTAACAAATACGCGGAAATCGCCGCCGGTGCCGCGAACTTCGTGAAGTCTAAGAAGTTCGAGGTATATTTCTACCGGCCTGCCGATAGTGCGGGCGAGGCCTTCTGTAAGTCCTACATTCACGATGTCACTGTTTACGAGAAGGCGAACGGTGAATCGACCTTCCAGCTGAAGCGGTCTCTGCATTATCGCGGCCACTGGGAAAGTGGCACGTGCCACGTCAAGGCGACTTATCTCGGCAACCCGAACTGGGACACCGCCGAGACTTACGCGTCAGCGACGATTCCGGCCTCCGGTACAGATGTTTACCGGCTGGTGCAGTACCTCACTGTGGACGGCGTCTATCGCGATATTAATGTGGTTGTCCAGTTCGAAAAGATGCCCTGAAGGCAGCGCGACATAACGCAAGCTCGATGAAGCGCGTGGGATCGGATTGCGATTGATAAGAATGGGGGAGGAGGGCAGTCATGAATCAGGCAACGGACATTTTCGAAAATCTCAAGGCGCCCGAAGTCGAATGGATGCTTTCGACCGGTACCGAACGTAGCGTTGCGTCGGGCGAGGTCATCATCACCGCCGGTAAAGCGGTGGACTCGCTGTATATCGTGTTGCGTGGGCTGGTCGGCATCGCGGCACCGGAATTTCCCGAACGCAAACTCGCCATGCTCGGTCCCGCCGAGGTGATCGGCGATATGACGCTTGCCGAGGCGGTCGTGCCGACGGAATCCGTTGTCGCGCTGGAGGAGTCGCAGATCCTGGCGCTTCCGCATGCGCTGCTGAATGAACGTTTAAAGGCCGACCCCGATTTCGCGGCGCGGTTTTTTCGCGGGCTGGCGAAGTTGCTGTCGAACCGATTGCGCCGGGCCAACGCGCAGTTGGCCGCGGCGTTGCGTGTCGGCCATCCGAGCGAATGGGTGGACGGGACGTGGCGGCGTACGGCGTATGCGGTCGGACAGATAAAAGATCGCCTGAACGAAGTCGACCAGGCGGCGATCAAAAGCCGCGCCGAGCTGTCACCGGACACCGTTAACAAACTGGTGCGTCAATTACATGAGTTTGTGACGTTCCTGGAGCAGCAGATCGGCGATGCCGTGGGCGAGAATCGGCGCGTGGTCGAAGAAGCGGGCGCGTATGTGCAAAAGGAATTCTTGCCGTTTATCTGGCTGACCGAAAATGCCGAGCGCATGTATTCGAAACCGCGCGGCTATCCGGGCGATTACCTGATGATAGAGAAAATATACGACAACGTACCGCGCGGAACCGGCCGGCTCGGTGCCGCAATCGATCGCAGTTTTCTCGAGTCGCCGCCTTGCGTCGCCGTGCGCAATCGTCGCCGGCTGCTGGCGGAAGAAATTCAGCAGACGGTTCTCAATGCCAACGGCGAGTCGGCGCGCGTGACCGCGCTTGCGTGCGGACCGGCGCGGGAGTTGTTCGACGTATTTCAGATGCTGGAAGACCCGACGCGCCTGAACGCCACTGCCGTGGATTTCGACCCGCACGGGCTGGCGTTTGTTGCTGAGCGCCGAGATCAGTGCGCGCTGCCGCACACGCTGACGCTGGTGAATGAAAATCTGATCAGCCTTGCGCTCGGACGGGCGCGTACCAAGCTTACCGATCAGGACCTCATTTACAGCGCCGGGCTGGCTGACTACTTCAATGACAATCTGGTTATCAATCTGCTCAACTCTATTCATGCATCGTTGCGCCACGGCGGACGCGTGCTGCTGGGGAATTTTCATCCGCGCAACCCGTGCAAGGCGTTCATGGAGCACGTGCTTGAATGGCGTCTCGTTCACCGCACCGAGGCCGACATGAATCGCTTGTTCCGCGCCTCCGCGTTCGGGCGGCCGTGCACGCAGATTCGGTTTGAGGAACAGGGGATAAATCTGTTTGCCGAATGCAGAAGGGAGTAGAAAGTGGTGGAGCAACGTTGAAGCAGGCGTTCAAAAATTCCGGCCTGCTGCGCGGCGGTCAGCGTGGTGCGGTCTGGGCCGCGGGAATCCGCAGGGGCGCGAGTGGGCCGAGCGTCTTTCGTATTTCGGCGATCGTTACGTGCGAACCTTGGCCTTCGTAATCCCCGCTTCCGCAGACTAACGCTTGAGAGGGCAGGTTGTGACACCGGATCGGCGGACGGCTAGTGCGCTTGCACAAACTCAGCCACCGTTTGCAGTAATTCCCCTTCTCCCCGCAGCGGCGCAGCGAACTGTATAAGAATTCCGGTGTGGCCCATGTCGGGGTATTCGATGACTCTTACCGAGCCGCCGAGTGCCTTGATCTTGGCCGCCAGGTGTTCGCTATTCGCCGGTTTCACCACGTTGTCGCTGTCGCCGGTCATGAGCAACATCGGCGGGTTGTGGCCGGTGACGTAGTTGATGGGTTGCGAACGCGAGCGTTTCGCCTCGGGACCGAAAATGACTTTCAGCGATTCGCGCTTGAGCGGCAGAAAGTCATATGGACCGGCGAGACCGATCATCCCGCGCAGCTGCGCGGGATGCATGCCGACTGCCTCGAGGTATTTCTCATCGAGTGTCAACATGGCGGCGATGTGGGCGCCCGCCGAGTGACCCATCAGAAAGATGCGCTGCGGATCGCCGCCGAAACGCGCGATATTTTTCTGTACCCAGCGTGTCGCTTGTGCAGCGTCGCTTAAAAATTCCGGAAACAGGACTTCGGGGTAAGTGCGATAGTCCGGCACCACCACCACGTTGCCGCGCGAGACCAGCGCCTCGGCCATGAATTCGTATTCCGCGCGGTTACCGGCTTGCCAATTGCCGCCGTAAAAGAACACGACCACCGGCTTCCTGGCGGCTGGCGTGGTGTCTCGCGGCACGTACACGTCGAGCTTTTGTCGGGCCAGCGATGCGTATGGCAGATCGGGGGTTCGGACATAGCCGCCACTCGGCACAAAGACGTTCAGAAACGCCAGCGAGGAGCAGCCGGTCATCAGCGTTGCCGTGGCCGTCGCCGCGAGCAGCGTAACCAAAAAAATTAGTTTGGTGCGGGTTAGCATTGTGTTTATTGAATTGTCCGGCGCCATTCTATACGGACGCCGGCATATTGGATTGGTTCAAGGAGAT
>Ga0209515_10006212_pt1 | contig 15008 bp, 14 predicted proteins | sample Subgroupgradi54m_FD_187454 | JGI IMG/M metagenome (GOLD analysis project Ga0209515, IMG submission 187454) | Subsurface groundwater microbial communities from S. Glens Falls, New York, USA - GMW60B uncontaminated upgradient, 5.4 m (SPAdes)... ...
ATCGTTCACGAACTCGGATACGCTGTCGGTGTCTGGGATCACGGGGACGGGAGCGATTGACCTGGTGACGGGCGGTGCCTTGACGCAGACGGGTGCGATGGTGGGGTCGACCCTGACGGTGAAGACGTTAAAGGACGCGGGTGCGTCGATCACGCTGGCGAACGCTTCGAACGACTTCACGACGGTGAACTTAAACGCGCGGAACGGGGCGGACAGCTCGAACGCGTTGGGTGCGATCAGCTACCGGGACACGAACGGTTTTGACGTATCTGGGATTGGGACGGCCTCCACGGTGACATTAACGGGCGGGGCGCTGACCCAGAGCGGTGCGATCAGCGGGACGGTGTTTACCGCCAATGCAGGGGCCAACTCGATCACGCTGACGGATGCCGGCAACGCCGTCAACTCTGCGAATCTGACCGGCAGCGACGTGTCGTTCAGGAACTCGGGTGGGTTGGACATCACGGGGATCAGCGCCACTGGGCTGGTGAATCTGGTCACGGGCGGCGACATGACGCTCGGGTCGCTGACGGGTTCTGGGATCACGCTGGTTTCCGGTGGATCAATCTTAGACGGCAACGGTGCAGCCACAAATTTGACGGCCACGGCGCCTTCGACGTTGACGGCGGCCGGCGTGATCGGCACCGCTGTGGATCCGATCAAGGTGAACGTGACCGGTTCGACTCTCGATGTATCGGCCAGTGCAGCCATTGGCGGGGTTTCCGCGGACATCAGCGGGACGGTGGCGCCTGGAAATACATTGGGGGTCCTCAATGCGCCTCCAGGGCAAGTGATCTTCAACGGGGTGGTGCTGTTCCCGACTCTGAGCCCTAGCCCCAGCCCCAGCTTACAGAGCGATCTTCTCAACCAGGTACTTTCCTTCCTGTTTGAGCAGGAGGGCCTGCGCCGCCAGAGAGGGCTGGTGATCTAAAACCAAAATTTCCCTCTTGTATTTTTCCCGTTTCTTCAGCCATACTTTCGGTAGAAGCACAAGTAGTGGGTACATAAAGGAACGTCGCGGGGACCTGTCTCAGGGCACACCCGGAGAAATTCGGGGTCGCAAAGCTATAGGGCCCCTGCCTGAAGAAGGCGGGGCAGCCAGCTGCCAGGTCAAGTAAGAACATAAGCGGGCCCTCGCGTAGCTAAAGACGCGGAGGGCCTTCATTATGTTCAGTGCCACGTGGTGCCGTGTTCTGCTGGCGTTCGGTTTTGTTCTAGTTTTTTCTTCGGGCGGTTATCCCGATTCCCCCACCACTTCTGGTCCTGCCACCGTTGCGCCTGCTCCGCTCATCCAGACGGTTCCTGTTCAGTTTGAGCTGGCGCGCAGCCGCGTCGGTGCACCCAACCGGGGTGTTCAGGCTCGGGAGGATCAGCGGGTTGGGGCCGAGGAGAGGGTGGTAGTCGAGATGCCGCCGAGATGGCTGAGCGGGGAACTTCTCCGGAGGAGCGCCACTCGGTATCCGGATCATGACTTGGCGGGCCGGTTCGTGGAGATCGCTACAGAACTTCCGCCGATGTTCGGCGACGAAGAGTAAAGAGTTCTTTACCGGAGAGACTGAGAAAGGCAAACCATTCGTAAGGGTGGGACGCAAAACCACGGGCCCCACGGGGCAGCCGGGTTACCAAAGCTCTAAGCGAGTGAGTTTGCCGGATGATCTCTCCAAGTGGTTTAGGGGAGGGATTCGGCGTGAAAGGAAATTGGGGAAAGAGTCTCTCGTCAGGACTGCTGGGCGTCATTTTCTGCCTGGCGGCCGCCCCGCAGGTTTCCTCCAATCCGGGTCGCGCGAACAACCCCCTGGACTCCATCGCGCAGGCTTATCCCACCCCCGAACGGCTCGCCGCGTTTCTGCACCGGAACATGATCTTCCAGGATGACCTGCGCCTGTTCGGGCAGATCGATTACTGGCAGGCTCCCGAAGAGATGATCGCCCGGCGACAGGGGGACTGCGAGGATTACGCCCTTTTGGCTAAAGACCTCTTGAACCGGCAGGGGACAGAGGCGTTTGTCTTCAGCCTCTACGGCGAAGCCGGTTACGCCCACACCGTATGCGTTTTCATGGAAGGGGGCCGCTACAACGTGATGAATCAGGACCGCCTCATGCGGCTGCAGGCAGGTTCTCTGGAAGAACTGGCAGACCGGCTGTATCCCCGCTGGAACTGGGGCGCGGTCGCCGAGAGACGGGGGCACCGAGGGAGAGCAGTCCGGGTATTGATCCATGCCGGGTTTGGGGATAAGATACAAAGCACTCTCCCCGATTCGAAGATGGCAAACCCGGCCAACTAAAGAGAAGGAAGGAGTCAGATGACTGCAGGATGGGCTGTACTCCTGATGCTGCTGGGACTGTGGCCGGGATCGGCGAATCCGTCCGGGAGGACGACGACAGGAATCAGCGTGGCTCCTGTTAACGTGTCCGCCGAGCAGTTCGAGCAGGATCAGCATCAGTGCTTGACGCTGGAACGGTCGGTTTAAGCCTTTACTCGCCGATCGTCACCCGCTTCATCGCGATCTCTTGAAGCGGGCGGTCCGAGCTGTCTCTGGACGCGGCGGCGATCGCCGCCGCCACCGATTGTCCTTCCACTACTTTCCCGAAGACCGAATGTTTCCCGTCCAGCCACGGCGTGGCTGCCAGCGTGATAAAGAACTGGCTTCCGTTGGTGTTCGGCCCGGAGTTCGCCATCGAGAGGATCCCCGGCCCGGTATGCTTCAGGTCCGGTGAGAATTCGTCCGCGAAAGTGTAGCCGGGACCGCCCATTCCGGTCCCGGTCGGGTCCCCGGTCTGGATCATGAAGCCGGGAATCACCCGGTGGAAGATGATCCTGTCGTAGAAACCCTTCTTCGCCAGCGTGACGAAATTCTCCACCGTCTTGGGCGCCTTGTCCCGGTAGAGCTCGACCACAAGGGTCCCCTTGCTGGTCTCGATGGTGGCTTTCGGATTTCCGGCCGCGTGGGCAGATGATGCCATGAAGGAAATTCCTCCTAGGAGCAAAGCGACAAATCGAATGAGGCGCATTTTTACGAGCAGCCGGTGCGCTGAGGCGCCTGGTGCAGCATCCTCTAGCTGCAGCCTGATGTCTCTCCGCAGTTGAAGCATTTGTAGCAGTTGCCGGATCTAACCATCATGGAGCCGCAGCTGTGGCAGGGCGGGGCGTCCACCTGGCCCTGGAACGCCTGCCGGCTGGGCGTCAGGTTCGACACGGTCTTGGCCGTCGGCGCGGGCTGCGTCACGTCTGCCTGCTTGGCCGCGAGATCGGTGACGGTGGCCGGCGGTTGCGGCTGTTCCGTCGACGGGAGGAACTTGAGCGACATCCAGCGGAAAATGTAATCCAGGATGGACTGCGCGAACCGGATCTTCGGATTGGAAGTCACGCCCGCCGGCTCGAACCGCATGTGGCTGAACTTCTTTACCAGCGCCTCCAGCGGCACCCCGTACTGCAGGGCCAGAGAGATCGCCGTGGCGAAGGCGTCCAGCAAACCGGAGATCACCGTCCCTTCTTTGGACATGACGATGAAGATCTCGCCCGCCTTCCCATCCTCGTAGAGCCCCACCGTCACATAACCATCGTGCCCGGCGATCGAGAATTTATGGGTGACGGCATTGCGCTCGTCCGGCAGGTAATGCCGCTGGACCGTGTGTCCCTTGGCCAGCTCCGAGAGCGGAAGGCTTGGGGCGGGGGCCTTGAGGCCACCACCGTCCTTGTCGCCCCCTTTTCCGGTCGAGAGGGGCTGCACCCGCTTGGAGCCGTCGCGGTAAATGGCGATCGCTTTAACGCCACCCTTCCAGGCCTCGATGTAGGCCTGCATGATCTCCTCCACAGTCGCCTCCGTCGGGACGTTCACCGTTTTGGAGATGGCGCCGCTGATGAAGGGCTGCACTGCCGCCATCATCCGGACGTGGCCCATGTAGTGGATGGAGCGGATCCCTTTGACCGCTTTGAAGGCGCAGTCGAAGACCGGCAGGTGCTCGGCTTTAAATCCCGGAGCCCCCTCGATGCTCTCTTCCTTATCGAGGTGCTGGCAGATCCCCTTAATCTCTTCTTCTGAATAGCCTAGGCGCTTGAGGGCGCGGGGGACCGTGTTGTTGACGATCTTCATCAGCCCGCCGCCGACCAGTTTCTTGTACTTGATCAGCGCGATGTCCGGCTCCACGCCGGTCGTGTCGCAGTCCATCATGAAGCCGATCGTCCCTGTGGGGGCGAGCACGGTCACCTGCGAGTTGCGCACCCCGTTCGCGGTGCCCAGCCGCAGCGCCTCGTCCCAGACGTGGGCCGCCTCGGAAAACATCTCTTCCGGGACCAGCCGGTCGTCCACCGAGACCAGCGCATCGCGATGCATCCGGATCACCTTCAACTGCGGCTCCCGGTTCTTGGCGAACCCGGAGTAGGGGCCTTTGACGCCGGCAATCTCCGTGGAGGTTCGGTACGCCTCGCCGCACAGGAGCGCCGTGATCGTGGCCGCGTAGGCGCGACCCGAGTCGGAGTCATAGGGGATCCCCAGCGCCATGAGCAAGGCACCCAGATTGGCGTAGCCCAGCCCAAGCTCCCGGTAGGCCCGGGCGTTCTCGCCGATCTTGGCGACCGGGTAAGAAGAGTTGTCCACGATGATGTCCATGGCCAGCGTCGTTGTGCGCACCGCCGCCCGGAAATCGGAGACGTGGAAATGCCCGTTGTCGTCAATGAACCTCATCAGGTTTAAGGAAGCCAAGTTGCAGGCGCTGTCGTCCAGGTGCATGTACTCGGAGCAGGGGTTGCTGGCGTTGATCCGGCCGGTGTTGGGGCAGGTGTGCCAGCGGTTGATCGTGGTGTCGAACTGCATGCCGGGGTCGCCGCAATGCCAGGTGGCCTCGGCGATCAAGCGCATCAGCTCCTGCGCCCGGACCGTCTGCATCGTCTCGGCGGAGGCCACCCCTTTGAGGTCCCACGGCTTATCCTCCAGCACCGCCTGCATGAACTCGTCCGTCGCGCGGACGGAGTTGTTGGCGTTCTGGAAGTAGACGCTGGAGTACGCCTCCCCGTCGATCGAGGAGCTGTAACCGGCATCCACCAGAGTCCAGGCCTTGCGCTCCTCGTCCCACTTGCAGCGGATGAACTTCTCGATGTCCGGGTGGTCGGCGTTCAGCACCACCATCTTTGCCGCTCGCCGGGTCTTGCCGCCGGATTTGATGACGCCTGCGGAGGCGTCAGCCGCCCGCATGAAGGAGACCGGGCCCGAGGCGGTTCCGCCGCCGGCCAGCTGTTCCTGGCCGGAACGGATGGGGGAGAGGTTGATGCCGGAGCCGGAGCCGTACTTGAAGATCATCCCCTCCGTCTTGTACCAGTCCAGGATGGACTCCATCGTGTCCTTGACCGACAGGATGAAGCAAGCCGAGCACTGCGGCTTGGCCTCAATGCCGACGTTGAACCAGACCGGCGAGTTGAAGGAGGCCTTCTGCATCAGCATGAGGTGCGCCAGCTCCGCGCGGAAGCTCTCCGCGTCCTCGGCCGTGGCGAAGGTGCCGTCCTTGATGCCCCAATCGGCTATGGTGTTGACCACGCGGCCGACCAGCTGCCGGACGGAGCTCTCCCGCTGAGGGGTTCCCAAAGGACCGCGGAAGTATTTAGAAACCACCACGTTGGTGGCCGTCTGAGACCAGAAGATGGGGACTTCCACTTGGCTTTGTGAGAACACCAGCTCCCCGTGCTCGTTGGTGATCGAGGCGGAGCGATACTCCCAGGTCACCTCGCTGTAGGGATCGGAGCCCGGACTGGTGAAGTAGCGGGGGACCGCCAAGCCTTGAGAGGCCCGTCCCGCGGAATGCCCCTGGGATGTGGTCGGATCGGCAGCGACCGAACTCAAAGCGACCGGATTAGCTTCCTTCATAAGAGAGACTCCTCCCTTTCTAAGTGAGGGTGGTCAAAGGTTGTTCAAGAAAACGCCAATTACCTTGGGGATCTTGTGTGGAGGGAAGCTTCCCTTGGGGAGTGTAGGGATAAGTCCAATACTGCTCATTACTGCTGAAGAACCCCTAGTCTGCCCGTCATTTGGGGGCCGACAAGGGCCTCTCTCAGAAACCTGCCTCCTCCCCCCTGCCACAAGATCTTGAAGGCACCGATCGTTGTATCGCAAGCTGTGGGCACTGTCAAGCGAATTACGGCCCGTTGCTTGGTATAATATCGCCCATGACATCCTCCAAGATCGCGCTCAAAGAGTGGGCCGCATTAGTCGAGGCCATCGGCCGGGGAGAACAGCTCCTGCTGGTGCGCAAGGGAGGGATCGCCGATCCCGGCGAGGGTTTCCAGTTGAAGCATCGGGAGTTTTTTCTTTATCCCACTTGGGAACACCAAGCAGAAGAGCACTTTCGCCCGGAGTTCCGGGAGCGGTTCCGGAAACTTCCCCCGGAGGGCGGCCCCGTCCGCCTGCAAGTCTACGCCGGCGTGGCCTATCAGAAGGAAGTGAAAGATCACTCGGCGCTGGCCGGGCTGGAAAAATACCACCTCTGGAGTCCGGAATTCCTGGAACAGCGGGTCCGCTACAAGCCGGAGCTTCCCACGCAGGTGTTGGTGCTTCGGGCCTACCGGATCCCTAAACCGGTGCTGCATCCTGTCCGGCCGGAATACGCGGGCTGCAAATCCTGGGTGGAGCTGAGTGAAGAGATCGTTTTGAAAGGGGCCGAACCGGTGTTGGAGAATCGGCGCTTCATCGCTGCGTTGGAAGAAATTACTTCCCGCCTTTAGATCTTCTGGTTGGCCAGCGTGAGATAGGCTTCGGCCACTTCCCTCGATACCATCCCGCGGTTCAGCAGCTCGCGGATCGAGCGCTCCAGCGTGTACATCTTGTACTGGGCGCCGGTCTCGATGACCGTGTAGAGCTGGGTGAGGTTGTTGGTGCGGATGCTGTTGCGGCCGGCGTCGGTCGGCACGAACACCTCGGTTGCCAGCACGACACCCCCCCCCATCGCCTCCTCTCTCGGCAAGAGGTACTGCGTCAACACTCCCTGAAGACAGCTGGCCAGCTGGAAACAGATCTGGTGGCGCTGCTGCGCCGGGCAGAGGTTGACGAAGCGGTCGATCGCCTGCACGGTGTTGGTGGCGTGGAAAGAGGCCAGCACCAGGTTGCCGGTCTCGGCCGCGTTGAGCACCACCTGCGCGGTCTCGGCGTCCTCCACCTCTCCCACGGTGATGATGTCCGGGTCCTGCCGCAGGGCGCGCCGGACCGCCTCGGCGAAGGAAAGGGTGTCGGACCCCACCTCCCGCTGCTTGATCACCGCCTTGACGTTCTGATGGACGTACTCAATCGGCCGCTCGAGGCAGATGATGATGGCGTCCCGTTCCTGGTTGATCAGCTCCACGAGACTGCTCAGGGTGGTGGTCTTGCCCGATCCCGTTGGGCCGACGATCAGGATCAGGCCGTTGGGCTTGTGGGCCCAGTCCGTCACCACTGGGGGAAGGCCAAGCTTTTCCCAGTGGGTGATCTGGGAAGGGATGCAGCGGATCGCCGCTTCCACCTGGCCCCGCTGCCAGTGGACGTTGAACCGGAACCGCTTCTCCAGCGCCAGCGAGTAGGCGAAATCCATCTCCCGGTTTCTCTCGAACATCTCGATCTGCGTCTCCGTCATGATGCTGTAGAGGAGGGCGCGGATCTCATTGGCGCGGAACGGAGAGCGATTCATGTTGACCAGGTGCCCCTTCACGCGGGCGATGGGCGGCCGGCCGGTGGTCAGGTGCAGGTCCGATCCCTTCATGTTGATCAGGGTTTCCAGCATCTGCCGCAGGTCCAGGGATTCCAGCCGGCTCAGGAAATCCACCGATTCCGCCGGCTCGAGCTTCTCGAAGAGGAACCCGATCAGGTATTTCTGCGCGGGTTCCTCCTCCTCGATCCGGACCACCTTTCCGGTGGCGATCAGCGTGGTGCGGGCGCCGGGGATCTGGATGTTGAGGCGGTACTTGCCGGCCAGAGAGAGCGGCTGACGGGCGCGGATCAATACGCCCTGGCTGCTGATGTCGAGGGTGGTCGCGGGAAGGAGCGCTCCGGTTGGGGTCTCGCCCTGAAGCATCTGGTAGGAGATGGGGCAGACGAGGGGGGTCCGGTAAGCTCTTCGCTTGTCCTCCGCATGAAGGCTCGGTTCCGGAGGCTTCTCACCCATCGTCTTGTATTCCATACCAAAAAGTTAGTATGGCGGAGAAAGAGAGAATCGTCAAGGGAAGCTTCCTCTTCCACTATAATAGACAGGATGACCGGGAACTTTGCGGAGGGAGCGGGGTCTCATTCAGGTGACGCCGAGCTTGTGGAGCGGGCACAGGCGGGCGACCGGTCCGCCTTCGATCTCCTCATGGAGCGGCACGAAAGGGAGGTGATCACCGTGGCCTACCGGATGCTGGGCCAGTACGAGGACGCCGCGGAGCTGGCCCAGGAGGCTTTCCTTCGGGCGTACCGGGGGCTGTCCGGATTCCGGCAGGAGGCCTCTTTCCGGACGTGGCTGTATCAGATCACGCTGAACCTGTCGCGCCACCGCCGGAGATGGTATGCCCGCCACCGGGTGGGGCAGACGATTCCGCTGGACGCGCCCGCCGGCGACGATCCGGACGGGGACCCCGTCGCGGAAAAGATCGCCGACCGGTCGGCCGGCCCGCGTGAAGAGGCGGCCCGCTCCGAATTGCGGGGAAAGATTCAAGCGGCGCTCGGCCGGCTGCCGGATCCGTTCCGGAGGGTGGTGGTGCTCAGGGACATGGAAGGGATGTCGTACGAGGAGATCGCGAAGATCTGCGCGGAGCCGGTGGGGACGGTGAAATCCCGGCTGCACCGGGCCCGCGGGATGCTGCGGGCGGTTTTGGAGGAGACCTCACGATGAATCCGGATTGCCAAGCGTTCCGGGAGAAGCTCTCGGCGTACATGGAAGGGGAATTGGAACCGGCCGAGAGAGACGCGGTGACCGGGCATCTCGGTCAGTGCAGCGCCTGCGCGCGGGAGCTGGGAGCGCTGCGGCAAATGCTGCAGGAGATGAAACAGGTCCCTGCCATCCAGGTGCCGGCCGACTTCCGGCGGAAATTCTGGGCCAAGGTGGAAGGCCCCGCCGTAGGACAGCTCCTGCTGCGCCGGATTCTGGAGCCGTGGTATCTGAAGATACCGGTAGGCGCCCTCGCGACGGCGGCGGTGGTGCTGCTGGCGGTGAGGATCACGGGCGTGGTTCCAAACTCGTTAAAGGTTGGCCGGATACCAATCTCGGCGTACAACGACGTTAATTCCTCGGCTCGCGAGAAAAACCGCGCGAGTTCCGATGATCTCAAGTTCCAGGAAACTCCGGCGGCTCCCGTTGCCGCTAATGAGGGCGAGGCGCCGGTGTTGGTGGCCGGGCCGGCGAAGATGAAAGCCCGTCAATTGGCTCTGTTGGAGCGGCAGCGGGCCGCCAAAGCGTCAGCGCGGCCATCCGCATCAGTACCTTCTCCGGTTGCTGGGGCGGTTAGCGCAGGACCTTCCGCTCACCGTTACGTGTCCCCGGCCCCTTTTCCAATGAATACGATGCAGCCAGCACTCCCGGGCCTGCGGCTGCGCGTCCGGCTGTACGCGCGGGATGTCACGGCCGCCGACGACCGGGTGCTCCGTTTGCTGGCAGAGATCCCCGCGAAATTTATTCAGCCTCCCCTTCCAATCCACTATGAGCTGCAGCTCCCGCCGGAGCTGGTGGAAACCTTTCTGGAGCGCCTGAAACCGATCGGTTCCTCCATGGATTTGGAGCAAGAAGCTGCCGCATCGCCCGGGAGCGATTCCCCCGCGCAGATCACGCTGGACATTCTCTCCTTCGATTTCCGTTAGGCCCCTTCTGCCCGCCTGAATTTTTCCGGGAACTTTTCCTGCCTGCCGGGGTCTGACTCCTTGGAAGCAAAAGGAGGCGGACCAGGGAAGGTTCAACTCAAGGAGGAACGGCCATGAACAGAGTCAGAGTAATGTTGCGTCAAATCTCGGCGATAGGGAGTTTACTGTTGCTGATTTCTTTCCCCGCGCGGGCGGATGGTGATCCGACCGAATACTGGACCCTACAGGAGGCGAGCTACACGGGGGAGGTGTCGGGCGATGTGGCGCATCTGACCGTGGAGCTGAAGATCAAGACGCTCCGGGACGGTTTGCAGGAGATCCCGCTGGAGTTCCGAAACGCCACGATCACGGACGTGAAGCTCAGCGGCTCCGGCGCCACGCTGATCGTGCGAAACGACCAGTATGCCGTCGCCGTGGAGAAGAAAGGGACCACCCGGGTGACGGTGAAGCTGTCCACGCTGCTCTCCCGCAACCAGGAGTCGGAAGGGATTTCAATCGGGATCCCCCAGGCGGTTTTCTCGAGGCTCACGCTGACCGTCCCCCGCGCGGACGTGGAGCTGGCTCCGGAGCATGCGTTGACGGTCGCGAAGGAAGTCCAGAAGAACGCGGTGATCCTGAAGGCCTCGCTGGGCATCGCCCGCGAGATCGGCTTACGTTGGACCACCCGTCCCGCGACCCATGAGACGGTGGAGCCGGTCTACACGGCGGACATGCAGGTGTTGGCCACGCTGCAGGAAGAATTCCTCCACACCGTCGGTCTCCTGAGGTTGCACCTGATTCAGGGGGAGATGAAGGAAGTCGCCTTCGATCTGCCGGCCGGCGTGACCCTGTTGTCGGTACGCGGCGGCTCGGTGCAGGAATGGCGGGCGTCGCCACAGAGAGAATTCCAGCGCGTCACAGTGGCGTTTACCCAGCCGATCAAGGTGGGGGCGACCCAACTGGTGATCGAAGCCGAGGAAGCGATCGCGGAGCAGGACGCTCCGATCCGGCTGGCGAGCATCGTGCCGGTGGGGGCCAAACGCCTGACCGGCATGCTGGCGCTGGCCAACGGCTCCTCGCTGGAGTTGCGCGACCCCAAACTGGAGGGCCTGCGCCGGATGGACGTGCGGGAGGTACCGGCCGAATTGGCCGGGCTGGCCACCTCTCCGATCGTGGAAGCGTTTCGGTACGAGCAAGCTCCGTACCTTTCGGCCTTCACGCTTCATCGGCCGCAGGAGTTGGCGGTCCTGGTGGCGATTGCCGAGAACGGGGACCTTGCGACGGTGGTCACCCCGAACGGGGAGTCCATCACCCGGGCGATCTACCAGATCCGGAACAACAAGAAGGGGGCTCTTGGGCTGACCCTGCCGGCCGGGGCGACTCTCTGGAGCGTCCTGGTGGACGGGCGGGCGGTCAAGCCGGCGGCCGGCCCCAACGGGCAGATCCAGGTTCCGTTGGCGGTGGCCCGCGGGCCGGAGAGCACCTTCCCGGTGGAGATCGTTTACGTGGAGAAACAGTCCGCGCTTGAATGGATCGGGCGGAGGGAGCTTCGGGGACCGGTGCTGGACCTGCCGGTGACCGTGACTTCCTGGAACCTGTTCCTTCCGGAGGAGGTCCGAGGGTTCTGGTTCGGAGGGAATCTGCAGCGGCATCTGAAAATCGCCGGTTTCCTGCCGGATCCGCAGGGGATGGAACTGTTCCGCGCGCTGCCGCAGCCGCTCCGGCAAGCGGTGGGGGCGGGCCGGATGGCGATGCAGAAGTCGGCCGCGGCGGATGCCGACGGCGTCATGGCGGAGGAATCCTCGAACGCTTACCAGGACAGCAGGGAAAATTTCCAGCAGGCGATGGCCAAGGTCCAGCAGACCGGTGTACTGCCGTTCCGGATCTCGCTGCCGCAGAGCGGCCGGCTGTATCGCTTCGGCCGGTTGCTCACGACACAGGAGGCGCTGATCCTGGATGTCCGGTACTCCCGGGTTCCGTCTTTTCCCTTCGCCGCGGGAGGGATCGGCCTGATCGGTTTGGCGGGCCTGAAAAGGGTTTTCCGTCGGTTGCTGCGCCGTCGCAAGCCGGTTTGACGCTCGGAAGTGGCCCATGGTAAGGTTGACCTCGCCATGGGCCGCTTCCTCTTTTTCGTCAATCTGGTGCTGGCACTCCTGCTGGGATTCGCCATCGGGATGGGGGTGGGCTGGATCAACGGCCAGCACGACCGGCAGGATGCCGGATCGGTTTCAGTCAGCCGAATGGTACAATAAACCGCGTGTCGCCCTTCAGCCAGCTTTTTCAAAACAGAGTCCTTTGGGCGGCCCTGGCCGCTTGGGTTGTCGCGCAGACGCTGAAAGTGCTGCTGGCTGTCCGCCGAAAGCACCGGTTTGACGCGCGGTGGTTCCTGGGGACGGGCGGCATGCCCTCCGCCCACTCGGCGGGGGTCTCCGCGCTGGCGATCGCGGTCGGCCGCCAGATCGGCTTCCACACGCCGGGCTTCGCGGTGGCGCTCATCTTCGCGTTGGTGACGATGTTCGACGCTCAGGGGGTCCGGCGCTCGGTGGGCCGCCAGGCGATCGCCCTGAACAAGATGCTCGATGAGTTCTATGTCAAAGGGCAGGTGAGCCAGGAACGGCTGATGGAGCTGCTGGGCCACACCCCGGTTGAGGTGTTCGTGGGGGCCGCGCTCGGTTGCGGGATCGCCACCCTCTTTTACCGATGAAAAATCTAACGAGCTGGGGATTGTTTCTCGCGCTGGTTTTCGCCGCGCCTTTCGCGCGCGCCGAGGAAGCGCGCGTTTTGCTGGCCCGGGCGGAGACCGCCCTGGCGAAGGGATCCTACCTCGAAGCGAAACAACTTTGCCAGCAGGTGCTCCAGCAGAATCCGGACGCGCAGACGGCCGCCGCCGCCCAGCAGCGGCTGGGCGAAGCGAGCGTCAGGCTTATCCTCTCTCCCGTCATGACGCCGGACGCGGCCGCTTACACGGTGGAGCCGGGAGACACCCTCGCCCGGATCGCCAAGAAGATGGGCACCACCATCGAGCTGCTCCGGGCCGCCAATCCGGTCCGGGGTGATTTCATCCGGATCGGCCAGAGGCTCAAGGTGACCCAGGCCCGCTTCAACGTCGTCGTGGACAAGTCCCAGAACACGCTCACTCTCAAAAACGGCGAAGAGGTGGTCAAGGTGTACCGCTGCTCCACCGGGGCGGGCGGGATCACCCCGGCGGGGACCTTCAAGATCGTCAGCCGGATGATCGACCCGGTCTGGAAGGGGATTGTCTCACCCTCTGACCCGGAGAACCCGCTCGGCACCCGCTGGATGGGTTTCGATCTCCCTCAGTACGGCATCCACGGCACGAACAAGCCGGAGAGCATCGGCCAGCCGGTCACCAAGGGCTGCGTGCGGCTCGTCAACTCCGACGCGGAGGAGCTCTACACCCTCCTGCCGGCGGGGACCGCCGTCACCATCGTCGAATAACCCGCATGGCTTTCACCCTCGATTTTGAGAGACCGATCACCGAGCTGGAGCAGAAGATCCAGGAGCTCAAAGGCCTCGGCACCCATCATAAGGCCAAGGGGGTCCACCTCGATCTCAACGATGAGATCGGCCAGCTGGAGGAAAAGCTCCAGACCCTGCGCCAGCAGGTGTACAAGGGCCTAACCCCTTGGCAGCGGGTCCAGATGGCCCGGCACCCCAAGCGCCCTTACACGCTCGATTACATCGCCAAGCTCATGACCGACTTCATCGAGATCCATGGCGACCGGCTCTTTGCCGACGATAAGGCCCTGATCGGCGGCTTCGCCAAGCTCGACGGCATTCCCGTGATGATCGTCGGCCACCAGAAGGGGCGCGACACCAAGGAAAACCTTTTCCGGAACTTCGGTTCGGCCCATCCCGAGGGCTACCGCAAGGCGATCCGGCTGATGCAGATGGCGGGGAAGTTCGGTCTGCCGGTCTTCTGCTTTGTGGACACCCCCGGCGCTTATCCCGGCGTGGGAGCCGAGGAGCGGGGCCAGGCGCAGGCGATCGCCTACAACCTGCGGGAGATGGCGAAGCTTCCGGTCCCGGTCGTGGTGACGGTGATCGGGGAGGGAGGATCGGGCGGCGCGCTTGGGATCGGAGTCGGCGACCGGATCCTCGTGATGGAGAATTCCTATTACTCGGTGATCTCGCCCGAAGGGTGCGCGGCGATCCTCTGGAAAGACCGGGCCAAGGCGCCCGAAGCGGCCGCTGCCCTGAAACTGACCGGCCCGGATCTCAAAGCTCTCAACCTGATTGATGAGGTGGTCCCCGAGCCGCTGGGCGGCGCCCACCGCGATCCGGACCAAGCGGCCGAGAATCTAAAAGCGGCCCTGAAGCGCAACCTCGATGAGCTGCGCAAGCTGGACGTCAAGCAACTGCTCACCGGCCGCCAGGAGAAGTACCGCCGGATGGGGTTCTTCACCGAGAGCTGACGCACCCCCTCATGGCCGCGCGCAAAGGGCTGACCATCGTCTATACCGGCAACGGCAAGGGCAAGACCTCCGCCGCCCTCGGAGCCGCGATGCGGGCACTGGGCCACGGCTGGCGCGTGCTGATCATCCAGTTCTTCAAGGGGGACTGGCCGGTCGTTTACGGCGAGCTGGAGCTCGCCAAAAAACTGTACCCGCAGTTCGAGGTCCTTCAGCTCGGCCGCGGCTTCGTCAAGATCATGGGGGATAAGAAGCCGTTTGAGGAACACGTCGAAGCGGCGAAAGCGGCTCTCACCCTCACCCGGGAGCGGATGCTCTCCGGCCAATACGACCTGATCATTTTGGACGAGGTGATTTACGCCCTTGGCTACTTGGACTTCAAGCTGATTGATCTCAAGGATGTCCTGCAGCTGATCAGGGAAAAGCCTCCGCAGATGCACCTCATCCTCACCGGCCGAAACGCCCCGCCGGAAATCGTCGAAGCGGCTGATTTGGTGACCGAGATGATGGAGATCAAGCACCCGATGAAAAAAGGGATCCCCGCCCAGCAGGGAATTGATTACTGATCGAAAGATTAACTGGAGGAGAGGATCATGCGGAAAGGAAGTATCCCTGAAAAAAGCGTTTTCTTGATTCTAGCGGTTTGCTTCTCGGTGTTGCCGGCTTTTGCCGAGACGATCGAGCTGGTGACGTACTACCCGGCGCCGGGTGGGGGCAACGTGCAGACGGACCGCCTGCGCGCAAGTCGCGGGACGGTGGGCGATGCTTACTCGCTGACCAACCCGGCTGACGCGGTCCTGACGGAAGGG
>Ga0209515_10006214_pt1 | contig 15003 bp, 6 predicted proteins | sample Subgroupgradi54m_FD_187454 | JGI IMG/M metagenome (GOLD analysis project Ga0209515, IMG submission 187454) | Subsurface groundwater microbial communities from S. Glens Falls, New York, USA - GMW60B uncontaminated upgradient, 5.4 m (SPAdes)... ...
GGCGGCTCACGGCGGCCTGGGTCGAGCGCAGCTCGGCTTCGCGACGCATCATATCGGCGGAGAGTTGAGCGCGTTTGCTCAGGTATTCCTGATACTGACTCAGCACCAGCCGCTGCGCTTCTTCGATCCGGGCCGGGTCTTGTTTGATGGCGGAAGTGTCGGTGCTGCTGCCCGCACTGCTGCCCGCACTACTGCCCATACTGGGCGGGCGATTCTGTTCGAGTGCCTTGAGCAAGGCACGACTGCGCAGAATATCCACCTGCGCGACCGCCAGTTCACGCGTATAGCGCTCCTGATCGGCGGCGGCGATGGTGGCATCCAGTTCGATCAACACCTCACCGGCTTTGACGCTTTGACCGTCGCGCACATGGATCGCCTTGACCTGCGCCTGGGTGAGCGATTGAATCGTCTTGCTACCTTCGCTGGGAATGATCTTGCCGGTCGCGGTCGCCACCACGTCGATCTTGCCGAACACGGCCCACAACAAGGCAATCAGCGCGAACGTAATCAGCGCCCACATCGCCACGCGCGGCGCGGGTGAGAGCGGCGTTTCCTGCAAGGCCAGCGCAGCGGGCAGGAACTCGGCTTCGGCGGGGGTAAAGCCTTTGCTGTCCAGACTCTTGCGCACTTGCCAGACGCTGCGGAAGACGCGGCCGTAATGCTGCAGGAAGGCTTTGAGGGCGGAGAATTTAACGCGCAACATCGTCACCCCTGCTGCAACTTCAGCAAATGCGCATACTGCCCGCCCTGCGCCGCCAGTTCATGGTGCGGCCCCTGTTCGATGATCTCGCCACGCTCCATGACGATGATGCGGTTGGCGTGACGCACGGCCGACAGGCGGTGAGCGATGATGAGGACGGTACGGCCTTTGCAGATGAACTGCATGTTGTCCTGGATGATGCGTTCGGATTCGTAGTCGAGTGCGCTGGTGGCTTCGTCGAAGATCAGGATGCGCGGCTGGGTCATCAGGGCGCGCGCAATGGCGATGCGCTGACGTTGCCCACCGGAAAGCGTGGCGCCGTGTTCGCCGACCATGGTGTCGTAGGCTTCCGGTAGTTCGGTGATGAATTCGTGGGCGCCTGCCATCTTGGCGGCGACAATGATTTTTTCCAGCGGGGCACCGGGGTCGGCCAAGGCAATGTTGTCGCGGATGCTGCGGTTGAACAGCATATTCTCCTGCAACACGACGCCGACCTGGCGGCGCAGCGAAGCGGTGTCGATCACCGCCAGATCGAGGTCGTCCACCAGCACACGGCCGCGTTCGGGTACGTACAGACGCTGTACCAGCCGCGTGAGTGTGCTTTTGCCAGAGCCGGAACGGCCGACGATGCCGATCACTTCACCGGGCTGAACATCGAGCGAGATATTGCGCAGCACTTCCGGCGCATCGGGGCGATAGCGGAAAGTCACGCCGTCCAACGTAATCCTTCCTTTGATCGGCGGCAGACTGGATTTCTGGCCCGCCAGTTCGGTGGGCGTGTTGAGGATGTCGCCCAACCGCTGCACCGAGATGCCGGTCTGCTGGAAGTCCGTCCACAGTTGCGCCAGGCGCATGATCGGGCTGGCGACCTGGCCAGCCAGCATGTTGAAGGCAATCAGCTGGCCGACCGTCAATTCGCCATCGATTACCAGGCGCGCCCCCAGCCATAAGGTAGCGACCGTGACCAGCTTGCTAATCAAAGTTACGCCGGAGTTGGCCAGCGTGCCCAGCGTGGCGGTGCGGAAACTGGCGCGCACATAACCAGCCAGTTGCTGATCCCATTTGCGGGTCCAGTGCGGCTCGACCGCCATCGATTTGACGGTGTCAATGCCACCGATGGTTTCCACCAGAAATGCCTGGTTCTCGGCGCTGCGATTGAATTTCTCGTGCAGGCGGGCGCGCAGGACTGGAGTAATCAGAATCGATACCAGCAGGTAGCACGGCAGCGAGACCAGCACGATCAGCGTCAGCCAGCCGCTGTAGAACAGCATCACGGCAATGAACACCACCGAGAACAGGATGTCCAGCACCAGCGTGATGGCGTTGCCGGTGAGGAAGGAGCGGATGTTTTCCAGTTCGCGCACGCGCGCCACCGAGTCGCCTACTCTGCGCGCCTGGAAATACGCCAGCGGCAGGTGCAGCAGGTGTTTGAACAGTTTCGCTCCCAACTCAACATCGATGCGGCTGGTGGTATGGGCAAACACGTAACTGCGCAGGGCCGTCAATCCAACCTCGAACAGGATGATGAAAAACAATCCCACTGCAATCACATCCAGCGTGGTCAGCCCGCGATGCACCAACACCTTGTCCATCACCACCTGAAAAAACAGCGGCGTCACCAGCGCAAACAACTGCAAAGCCAGTGAAACGATCAACACTTCCGACAGCAGCTTGCGGTATTTGACGATCGCGGGGATGAACCAGGTGAAGTCGAATTTGGCCAGTTCACTCAGGACGGAGGCTTTGGAGGTGAAGAGCAGCAGACGGCCACTCCAACGCGCAGCGAATTCTTCCCGGCTCAGCACCTCCGGGCGTGGTGCACCGGGGCTCTGAATCAACACTTGCGCTTCATCGACGCGCGCGAGAATGAAGAATTGACCATTCTGGTCGATGGCTACTGCGGGCAGCGCAACGAACGACAAACGCTCCAGCGAGGATTTGTGTTCCTTGACGGACAGGCCGATCTTCTTGCCGGCATGGCGGATTTCATCGACACCGAATGGCTGATCGCCGTGCTTGAATTCGTGCGCGAGTTGGTCGACATCGACGGCAATGCCGTGGAAACGCGCCAGCATGGCGAGACACAGCAGGCCGCTGTCAGTGGCGTGCACTTCTTCCTGTGCAGGCTGCGACGGCCCTTCCCCTGCGGGGATGTTTGTTGTTGTGTGTTCCACTGCGATTCCCTGAAATACTGTTTTATAAATCTGTCGCGCTTTCCCTGCGGGGTGTTGCAACAAGGCTGCCAGCATCCATTCGTGGTGAGCAGCGCACCGCGCGTGTCGAACCACCTTGCGGGCGATCCGGCTGGCACAACACAGCTTCTGCCATCCATCGGGATGCGCTTAAAACAAAATCAGTCAGCGACACTCCCTGTTGCTGCGCTGCTTTCATCAGATGCGCCTTTTCCACCAAACCCACGCGCACGGCGATGCGGCCGATCTTTTCTGCCACCGATCTCTCCCTTCTCCCGCTGGGAGAAGGGCCGGGGATGAGGGAAGCTTTTCGGTTGCCTACAGCCATCATTGCCAATTCGCCGCAATCACCGGATTAAGCGTGCTCTGATAGCTGGCGGGCAAGGTGGTCTGACCCGCCGCCGGTGGGCTGAACGATGCCATCGCCTGCACCAGGTTCTCCACCCTGGCGGCAATCAGCGCCTTGTTACTGTCGTCGGTCTTGATGGTCTCGACCTTGTACTGGTCGCCCAGATACCAATCCTTGACGGTCATCTTGTCGCTGGTGCCGATCACGCTCACTTCCAGGTTATTGCCGATGTGTCGGAACCACAGCTGATCATTGGCGACGCCGGCCATGAAGCGCAGCAGGTCACTGTTGCCAGCGGTGGCGTCGTTCTCGACCAGGGTGTCGGCGCCGTCGCCACGGGCAAACAGGTAGCTGTCGTTGCCGGTGCCGCCCGTGAGGGTGTCATTGCCCAAACCGCCGTTCAGGGTGTCGTTGCCGGCACCGCCACTGAGGCTGTTGACAGCGCTGTTGCCGGTGAGGATGTTGGCGAGACTGTTGCCAGTACCGTTGATCGCCAGCGTGTTGGTGAGGGTGAGGTTTTCCAGGTTGTTGCCGAGGGTCCAAGTGATGCTGCTGTTCACCGTGTCAGTACCTTCGCTGGCGTTCTCAGTTACCACGTCGCCGGTGTTGTCGATGAAGTAGATGTCGTTGCCAGTGCCACCGAGGAGTTTGTCGGCACCCGCGCCGCCATCGAGGATATCGTCACCTGCGCCACCCGTCAGCGTGTTGATCGCACTGTTGCCAACCAGTACGTTATTCAAGGTGTTGCCAGTGCCATTGATGGCGCTGGTGCCGGTCAATGTCAGGTTCTCGATGTTGGTGCCCAGTGTGTAGGTCACGCTGCTGTTGATGATGTCGGTGCCTTCGTTAACGTTCTCAGTCACGACGTCGCTGGTGTTGTCCACCACGTAGGTGTCGTTGCCAGTGCCGCCGAGCAGTTTGTCTGCACCAATACCGCCATCGAGCGTGTCGTCTCCCGCTCCGCCGGTGAGTGTGTTGACGGCACTGTTGCCGGTGAGGACGTTGTTCAGCGTGTTGCCGGTGCCGTTGATTGCGCTGGTGCCGGTGAGGGTGAGGTTCTCGACGTTACCGCTCAAGGTGTAGGTGACGCTGGATTGAACCAGGTCGGTGCCTTCGTTGATGTTCTCAGTGACTACGTCTCCTGTGTTGTCCACCACGTAGGTGTCGTTGCCCGCGCCGCCGATCATGGTGTCGGCACCAGTACCGCCGTTGAGAGTGTTGTTACCGCTGTTGCCAGTCAGGATGTTGTTCAAAGTGTTGCCGGTGCCGTTGATAGCTGCCGTACCGGTCAGCGTCAGGTTCTCGACGTTGCTGCCGAGCGTCCAGGTGATGCCGCTGTTGACGGTATCAGTACCTTCGTTGGCGTTCTCGGTGACGATATCGCTAACGTTATCCACGACGTAGGTATCGTTGCCAACACCGCCAACCATCGTGTCAGCGCCAGCCCCGCCATCGAGGACGTTGTTGCCGCTATTGCCAGTCAGAATGTTGTTGAGGGTATTGCCGGTGGCGTTGATTGCTGCCGTGCCGGTCAGGGTGAGGTTCTCGAGGTTGGCCCCCAACGCCCAGGTCACACTGGATTGAACCAGGTCGGTGCCTTCATTGGCGTTCTCGGTGATGACGTCACCTGTGTTATCGACCACATAGGTATCGTTGCCCAAGCCACCGCTCATCGTGTCGGCACCGCTGCCACCGTTGAGAATGTTGTTGCCGCTGTTGCCCGTCAAAATGTTGTTGAGGGTGTTGCCGGTTCCATTGATTACTGCGCTGCCAGTGAGGGTGAGATTCTCAACGTTGTTACCCAACGTGTAAGTGACGCCGCTGTTGACGGTATCTGTGCCTTCGCTGGCGTTTTCGGTCACGATATCGCCAGTGTTATCGACAATGTAGCTGTCGTTACCTGTGCCTCCAATCATGGTGTCTGCGCCTACACCACCATTGAGGGTGTCGTTGCCAGCTCCCCCGGTGAGTGTGTTGTTGGCGCTGTTGCCAATCAGAAGGTTGTCGAGCGTATTGCCGGTGCCGTTGATCGCACTGGTTCCAGTGAGTGTCAGATTCTCGACGTTCGCGCCCAACGTGGTGGTGATGCCAGATTGCACCAGATCAGTTCCCTCATTGGCATTCTCCGTCACAACATCACCGGTGTTATCGACGGTGTAAGTATCGTTGCCTGCGCCACCCATCATCGTGTCTGCGCCCGCGCCACCATCAATAAGGTTGTTGCCACTATTGCCAGCCAAGGTGTTGTTCAGCGTATTGCCGGTGCCGTTAATCGCAGCCGTTCCGGTCAAGGTCAGATTTTCAACATTGGTACCCAGCGTGGTGGTAATACTGGATTGGATCGTATCGGTGCCTGCATTGGCACTCTCGGTCACCACATCACCGGCGTTATCAACTACGTAGCTATCGTTGCCTGTGCCACCGACCATCGTATCTGCGCCCGCGCCACCGTCGAGGGTGTCGTTACCGGCACCGCCCGTCAGGGTGTTGTTGGCGCTGTTGCCGATCAAGCCGTTGTCGAGCGTGTTGCCGGTACCGTTGATCGCGGTTGTGCCCGTAAGGTTCAGATTCTCGACATTGGCGCCCAGCGTATGGGTCACGCTGCTGTTGACGGTGTCGATCCCTTCGTTGCTGTTTTCAACAATCACATCGCCGGCATTGTCCACAAAGTAAGTGTCATTGCCCGCACCGCCCGTCATCGTGTCGCTGTCAACGCCACCATCCAGCACATCGTTACCAGCCCCGCCGTCAAGGGTGTCTTTGCCGATTTCGCCCAGCAGGGTATCGTCACCCATGCCACCATACAGCGTATCGTCACCTCCCCGTCCGGCAATCGTGTCATTACCGGCAAGACCATCAATCACATTATTGGCATTCGAGCCGATCAAATTGTCATCCCCGGAAGTTCCTGCTGCCACCGCATTTGCAAGCAAGGTTGCAGCATTCCAGATTACCGGAGAAGTGTCGTAACTACCGCCGGGTGCGATCTGGATTTCCTTGACGCCTTTACCGCTTGCGCCAAATTGATCCACTAACAGAATGCGCCCCAGTTCGTCACTGCCGCCATATTGGTGCACCAGAATGGTTGCATCATTTCCATTGCGCAAGACGCTGACCTGGCTGGCGTCAATGTAATTCAAACGCAACACATCTTCAGCCTGCTCACCCAATACGGTCATTGCGCCCGAAGTAAACTGATACTCGTCGGCCCCTGCACCGCCGATCAATACATCACCCGCTCCACCGCGCAAAACATCATTGCCTGCACCACCGTCCAGGCGGTTCGCCAATGCATTGCCATTGATAGTGTCATTGCCATCACCACCGATGGCGTTTTCCATCTCCAGCAGGGTGGCGATATACGTCTCATCGCGCATGACACCGCCCACCATCAAATCGATGTTCAGATCTGCGGTTTCGCTAGAGAAAGATGCCGTATCGCTGCCCGCACCACCTTCCAGCCAGTCCGTGCCGCCGCCGGCAATCAGTAGATCATCCCCCTCATCGCCAATCAGGATGTCGTCACCCGCCCCGCCGTCCAGCGCGTCATTCCCAGCGAGTCCCACCAGCACGTCGTTACCGGACAAACCGTTCAACACATCGTCGGCAGCAGTACCTTTCAGGAAATCGTTCCCCGCACTTGCAGCAGGGTCAGTCGGCCGCGTTAATGAACCCAGCTTTGCCCGGCTCCAGGCCGCACCATCGGCAAAAGCAATTTCCGTAATTGCAGTGGAGGCACGACTCCACAAATCAGGATCGTTGGTTGCCACCTGTGCCGGATCCACCAGGAAGAAATCGGAGAGGATCAATTCGTCAGCAGTGCCTGCAATCGCCAGCCTCATGTCTTTGCCAGAACGCGTCGCCACAATATCCTGCTGCGTCACGCCCGCCAGCAGTCGCACCTTGCTCCCGCCTTCGGAAGAATTGACAACCGTATCGCTGCCATAGCCGCGCCCGAACACAAATGTTGCAAAGCTTTGCGGGCCTGCGGCGATCAATGTGTCGTTGCCGGCACCGCCATCCAGCGTGTCAAAGCCACCGTCGCTTTCGAGAACATCGTTGCCATCGCCACCATACAGCTGATCATCATCGAGATCGACCTGCGCGCTATCCTGCAAGAAATCATTCCCGCCCTCACCGTAAATAATATTCGCGCCATTATTGCCAATCAGTCGATTGTCTTCGGCATTGCCCCGCAGGTTAGTGTTAAACACCGCCTGGTTGTATTGGTTGATGCCCGTACGCGTCAAGCGAATGTTTTCGATATTAGGCAGATCAGCCAGCGCGATGGTTTTACCATCCATGTCCGGATCGTCTCCTTCAACGATGACGGTATCGTTACCATTGTTGGCCGTCTCGATCACGCCGGACAGCTGACTGTAGCGCACGCTGTAAGTATCGTTGCCACCACCACCGATCAACTGCGTGGCGGCGTTGTAATTTGCCCCAAAATTTTCGTCGGCGTTGGTGCCGCGTGCTGTGAGAGCCAAATCTCCGGTCAACGCAAGTCCTTCGATATTGGTAGCGTTTGCGAGATCAAAGCTGATGCTACTGACGATGCTATCCTGATCAAATACGCCCATACCATTTTCAATAATCGTATCTGCTGTATCGTCAATGAAATAGACATCACTACCCTCACCACCCACCAGAACGTCTGCGCCAGCCCCACCGGTCAACCAGTCATCCCCCTCCCAGCCATACAGTTGGTCGTTGCCGTCACCGCCATACAAGACATCATGATGCTCACCGCCATTCAGCGTATCGTTGCCCGCATCACCGAACAAGAAATCCTCCGATTGACCGCCAGACAAAATATCATTGCCGTCCCCGCCATGAATCTCGTCACTACCAATATCACCAACTACGACATCATCACCGCCCAGCGCATCGATATAGTCAGCGCCCCCGCTGCCGAGAATAGTCTGGCTTTCATTCGTCCCAGACATCTGCTGGTTCAATAAATAACTGGGTGTCCATATCGCTCCACCCGCAAACTTGATCTGTCCAAGCGTTGGCGCAAAGGGTGCGGCAAAGTAGGCTTTGACGGTAAGCTGATCGGCGGTGCCATTGAGGCTCAGAATCAGATCGCCGTTGACATTACGAATCTTGACGTCACTTGCAACAATGCCTGCGCCGAATTGCAGGGTGTTGTCACTGCCGCCAAAGACCTCTTCAATCGTATCCTGGCCATCACCGAGATTAAACAGGTAGGTGTCGTTGCCGCTGCCGCCCGCCAGATAATCGTTGCCGAGTCCACCGGTAATGACATTATTACTGCCATTACCAATGATCTGGTTATCCAGCGCATTGCCGGTACCATTCACGGCGGCGATGCCGGTGAGCATCAGTTTTTCCTGATTGTTTCCCAAGGTATAACTGACGCTGGACTTAACCGTGTCATAGCCCTCGGCCAGGTTTTCTGTAACGGCGTCTCCTATCGCATCCACGACATAAACGTCATCGCCACTACCGCCCTGCATGACATCGTTACCCGTGCCACCGTCCAGCAAATCATTGCCCTGACCACCCACCAGGGTGTCGTTGCCGGCGCCACCGATCAAGGTATCGTTACCCGCTCCACCATCAATCGCATCGTCATCTGCCATGCCGGATACGGTGTCATCGCCTTCATTGCCATACAAGGTATCCGCACCATTGCCGCCATTGATTGCATCATTGCCCATCCCGCCTTCGATCCGGTCGGCAAATGCGCCTCCCTGCAGGGTATCGTCGCCATCAAAGCCATACACCCGGTCAGGCCCATCGACAATCGCGCTGATGAGATCATTCCCAGCGGTCCCCATGGTCACAAACCGGGTCTTGATATCGGCATCCTGCCAGACCACGCCATCACTGAACTTGAACTGCTCCACACGGTAACTGGCGGCACTGAAATACCCCGCGACTCTCACCGCATCGCTACCACCGTATTTCAATACCAGATCCCACATCTGACGTTCCACCGCCACTACTTCGGACGATTGCACGTCAATGAATTCAACCGTGTCGATATTGCCTGCCGTGACATCGTTGTCATAAATCGTATCCTGCCCGTCGCCGCGCTTGAAGCGGTAGGTGTCGTTTCCTGAGGCGCTGCCATTGAGGAGCTCTGTCCCTCCGTACAACAGATCATCGCCGCTACCGCCTTCAAGAATATCGTCATCCCCGTCACCCAACAGCTGATCGCTTCCTGCGCCGCCGCTGATCGTGTCATTGCCCCAGCTGCCGCGCAGAATATCGTTACCATCGGCGCCGGTCATGGTGTCGTTATTCATCGTGCCGCTCATGGTGTCATCATAGGCAGTGCCCTTGAACAAGCGGGCGTCCATGGCGGCCTGATCCCAGCTTGTACCATCGGCAAAGATAATTTCATCGATAGCTTGATTGGATTGGTAGTGCAAGCGCACGCGCAAACTATCGTTGGTACCACCGATCTGTAGTTTGAGGTCGTCTCCTTCTCGGGTAACCAATAGGTCGCTCGACTGGATGCCGGGTGCCAGGATGATCTGGTCAACATCACTGGCATTCAGATCATAGTTATCGATGCTGTCTTGGCCGTCTTCACGAGCATAGTGGTAGGTGTCATTACCGTCAGCTCCATATAAATAATCAGACCCGGCACCCCCATCCAGAATATCGTTGCCGGTACCACCCGACAGATAATCGTTCCCGGCACCGCCACTCAGAGCATTGGCTCCATTGCCGCCATACACGCTGTCGTTACCGTCTCCGCCTTTCAGAACATCATTGCCATCAGCGCCAAACAGGCGGTCATTCCCGGCACCACCGAATACCACATCAGTGTGGGTTGATCCAAGAAGGGAATCATCCGTCGCATCAAGTAAATGGACATCGAGCTGGGTGAGCAAACTGCTGATGGCGGGGGTGATGGTCGAGGTGTTCTCATAGTTGCGCAGAATGTTCTCTACTTTTGGCCATGCATCAAATTCAGTGCCGATCAGCATCGGCTGCGCATATTTACCAAACTCGATCAGGTCGGTGAGGCCATTGATCTGATCAGTTGCGAGCCTTGCATCGAGTGCTGCATTCAGTTGAGTGAAGTCGAAGCGGATGCCGGTCTCGGTGATGCTCAACTGCACCTGATCCAGATAGGGTTTGAGCCGAGTTTGCAGGGCGAGGCTCGCATAAACGCTCTCGGTCAAAGCATCAAAACTTTGCTGGAGCAGTGCTATCTGGGCTGCCGCCAGATTGATGGTGGCAGTGCGCACTCCCAACGCATTGGGCGCGCCGATGCTGATCCCGGTCGGTGCGCCAGTGCCGCTCTCACCCGGCAGGGTGAAGAAGTATCTGCCGTTGAACGCCTCCAGGATATGCAGCTTCGGTTCCCATTCGGCTTGCTGGGCAGGATTGCTCCAGACGACATTGACTTGCGCTGGGTTGCGATCCTGCATGCGGGCTTTGAGGTCGGAGGTGTCGGCCCAAGCGAGCAGCATACTGTCGAGCAGGGCCCACTGGGTGCTGCGGGTGGTGGCACTGGCAAACTGGGCGAGTGCTGTTTGCAGGGCATTGCCTGCGGGGGTGTCGATGCTGGCGGCTTCCTGCAGGTCGCGTACTTTGCCGCTGCCTTGCAGGGTTGGCAGGTTGATGACGTCATCGCCAAGTGGAATGCTGTCGCTAAACTGGCGGTGGAAGGTGTCTTCGGCGAGATTGATGTCGGCCATATCTCCGGCGACGCCGGTGGTGCCGCTGCTGCCGTCGGTGCGGGTGTAGCGGCCCAGGTCGGCCAGTTGATTGCCGTTGGGCAGGGTTTGCAGGTGGTCAACTGCGGCGGTGTTGATGCTGGCGATACCCTGCTCTGCCAGGGTCTTGAGTTCGCCCGAGTCGGTGATGCCGTTCTGGTTGGCGTCTTGCCAGATGCCTAGCTGGCTGTAGGCGGCGTCCAGATTGTCGATCTTGCCGTCGTGATTGACATCAAGATCATTCAGGGCGTCGAAGCCGTCGATGGCTTTCTGGCCGTTGCTTTTTATGGTGGCATCGCCAAACAGTTCGCGGCCATCGTCGATTTGTTCGTTGCCATTGCGATCCCATACGAGGAACCCATCGTCGGGCTTGACCCAGCCGCTACCGGTCTTGATGCCGTCGCCGTCGTGGTCGAATAATATTCCGGCGGCAGTGCCGACCGTCTCTAAACCATCACCGTCGAGATCGAGGACTAAGGGGTCGCGGCGGATGAAGGTGCGGGCGTTAGTGTAGCCGTCGCGGACGGCGGGGGAGACTTTTCCAGTTCTCGGGTTCATGAATTCTTTTTCAACTGCCCCCCGGTTAAACCACGGGAGCAAATTACCTTGCCAGCCGCCCTCTGGAGTGTCAGTCAATCCACCTTTATTCAAAGCCTCCCACGTAAAATCAACACAGCTATTCCAAACACCACTGTATTCTTCCCACCTACCTTTTCCTTGATCTGACTCAGCTTTTGCATTTTCTGCGAAGGTCCGTACTCTGTCGTACTGCTCTGGGGTAATTTCTCGAGTGTAGTTATAGGGCGGATCAATATAGTGTGTATCGTCTTCATTCGTCACCTTTCCCGGCCCCCAAGCGTCACCATCTGTTTTTGGTCCAAAACCGTAAGAAGTTTCATTCCCATATTCATCCGTAAGAGTCACCCACATATGCCCCGTTACCGAAGAGCCTCCAGTCGAAAGCCCAGTCCCACTCGGTGCGATATGCACCGTAATTTTTGGAGTCGTGGTAGTCATCTTGCAATTCTCCCTTTAACAAAGTTAATTAAGCTTCTTAAAATGATGGTGAGCAAAAGAATCACGCCAAAAATAAACGTATAAGTCATTACCCCTGTGGCGAATTTATGTACTGTGTATTCAGAGAACCGCAAAAATGTTGTTGCGATTCCCATAGACAAAGAAACCCCGATAAACAGGCCCAATAAAATCCCATTTCTTGCCTTGCAGTAGAGCGCGAAAAGTAGTGGCACCAAAAAAACCCAGCCGTTCCAAGGCAGAACAAGAACCATTATCGGATCAAGAAATATCTCTTTAGGCCAGCCCCATGAAACAGGAAAATACCAAGGTAGTTTCGACAATCTATAGCCTTTCAACTCCAAGGCGACAAAGATCATTACTGTTATAACGGCGACAAAAAATGGGTGGGAAGCTCTTCTTAGTGCTCCTCTCTGCAATGAATTAGATTTGGTTTCATGTGTCATTTTTCTTTTCCCAATCGCTAGAAATCACGCACCACGTTCAATGTGCAGCAAAATCAGCCGGTCAGTGGTTTCAAATTTCACGCCATCGGGAAACTTGATCGACTGATATTCCGGCCTGAGCGCGGTCTGAAAAAGCTCAGGATGGATTTCTTCCAGCTTGATCTTCCGCGCCACTTTGATGGTCTGCCCATCCTCCAGCAGCACATCTTCCGTCCAGCTCTTTCGGTGCACCCCGTGAAAGAACCCAAACCAGATCACTGCCACGGCAAGCACGCTGAACGTGATGCGCTTGCCCCAAATATGCACCATGTCAGGACGACCGGTGTCTTGTTGTTCTTGTTCGGTTGGTTCCATTCGCATTTCCCCTGTGCGTTGCTGTAAGTCCTGCGTTCCTGTTGATCTGTTTTTTTGCTTCGCCATGCTATGGCAAAACTTTCTTGCTGCCTATAGTACTTTTGTACCCATTGGCGCTGGTTTATTTCCATCTTCGAGCACTACTTTCTCCGTTGCAACCGGTTGAGTCTCTTCACCATGTTTTGTTTCCTTTGCCGAAATTGCAACGGCAATAATGAAAAGAAAAACCCCGGGGGCCGATAAATTTTCCACTGCCCACACTGACCACCAGCCTTCGACTGAGCAACGTCCCAAGCCACAGATTGCCAACAATATCGCTGGCGAAATAAACATCAACAAGCCAACGAACATCAACAATATTCTGGCCGCATGAAATGGACCTATAGCGACGGCCAGAAGCAGGTAGAACATAAACAGTATTATTCCCAGCGCAATAAGCTCTATCATGGTGTGAAGATTTTTCTCATAAATCTGTGATATCAGGGCAATACAATCAACACCAAAGTCCCCATCATTTTTTATTTCTGGACACTGGTTGCAAGCCCCTCCACTCCTGTTTGCTGTATGTGACCTGTTTTTTGCTTCGCCATGCTATGGCAAAAGTTTCTTGCTGCCTATAGTACTTTTGTACCCATACCGTAGCGCTGCTGTTCCTTCATCAGGATGGCGGCGGCGATAAATGACGCGGGCGAAGGTTTCGTGCAGCAGCGGGGTGAGTGTTTTGAGGGTGTGGGTGATCTGTGTTTGGTCCAGCACGGGGATTTGATGGAAGCTGAAATAGGTGCCGATGCAGGTTGTCGTGTCAAGCACACCATCGGCAACAGCATTGCGCAAACCGTGTTTGCGGAAATGTGTGAGCCACGCCGCTGGGGTGCCCTCGGGCGGGGAATCGGCATCGAAGAAGACCGGGCTTTGTTGCCGGTACCAGCGATGCGCGAGCGGAGTGTCCATGTGGCCGGAGGAGTTACGGATCGCTTGCAGATGTTCCAGCGGGTAGTCCACGGTGAGCACATAGTCCAGTGAAACACCGGCGCCGTAGAGCCGACCATAGGCACAGGCGAGCACGCCATGTGGCAGTAACGGGCGAACATGGTCGCGCGTCCAGTCCTTGAAGGCATCGATTTCACACAGTTGTTCTGCGCGACGAACACAGGCCTCGAAAAGGCTTGTTGTCGCAGCACTGCGGATGGTTTGCTGTGCCGGTGTCAGCGCACCTCGTAGTGGATTGACACTCCCAAGCTGCGAAAACCCGTCTTCCCGGTTGCGTGTCCCGTCCGGTTGTTCATTCCGCATTGCGCTCCCCCTGCGATCGAAATGTAAATTGTTTTAGTGGCTCATTGACTCACCACAGTTATGTTTACTGCTACTTTTTTTGGCAGCTTAAGCGCAAGTCAAAATTTATGCAACGGTCAGGGTGATAAAAACAGAGGGTGCCACAGAAGTGCTGCTGTTTTTCCTCACGTCAGGACTAGGGCCCGTTAACAAATAATGTTTTCAGACCTTCTTATGATGATCAACGTGCATCAGCAGGCTCAGCTCCCTCACCCACGCGGATGGTGCTGTTGATGCAAGGCGCGCAAGCGCTCGCGTGCGACGTGGGTATAAATCTGCGTGGTGGAAATATCGGCGTGGCCGAGCAGTAGTTGCACTACGCGCAGGTCGGCGCCGTGGTTGAGCAGGTGGGTGGCGAAGGCGTGGCGCAGGGTGTGCGGGGACAAAGGGACATGGATATCAGCCTGTTGGGCATAACGTTTGATCAGCAGCCAGAACATTTGCCGCGACATGGCGGTGCCGCGCCGGGTGATGAAGAGGGCGTCGCTGCTCTGGCCGTGCAGTAATTCGTTGCGTGCCTGGGCGAGATATTGGGTGATCCAGCGCAGGGCTTCCTGTCCCAGCGGCACCAGCCGTTCCTTGTTGCCTTTGCCGAGTACGCGCACGAGTCCTTCGTTCAAGCCGACTTCGATGGTTTTCAGATTGACCAGTTCCGATACACGCAGGCCGCTGGCGTACAGCACTTCCAGCATGGTGCGGTCGCGCAGACCCAGTGGGGTGGCGGTATCGGGCGCGTCCAGCAGGGCTTCGACTTGCGCCTCGCTCGGGGTCTTGGGAAAACGCGGTGCTTGTTTGGCTGAGTGCAGGCGCAGCGTCGGGTCGGCCTGCACCAGACCGCTGCGTACCGTCCATTGATAGAAACGTTTGAACACCGACAGGCGCCGGTTGGCGG
>Ga0209515_10006216_pt1 | contig 15001 bp, 13 predicted proteins | sample Subgroupgradi54m_FD_187454 | JGI IMG/M metagenome (GOLD analysis project Ga0209515, IMG submission 187454) | Subsurface groundwater microbial communities from S. Glens Falls, New York, USA - GMW60B uncontaminated upgradient, 5.4 m (SPAdes)... ...
CCTCTCCCGCTGGCGGGAGAGGGAGGGGCCCGCGAAGCGGGAGGGTGAGGGTGGGGACCACTGCGCGACCCTGTTCAGCGCCTGCGGTGGGGACCACCCTCACCCCAACCCTCTCCCGCCAGCGGGAGAGGGGGCGTTCTTGGTATCTGAGCGTCTATGGGAATGCCCCCTCCCGCCAGCGGGAAGGTTATCAAAGAACATATCCACCCGGAGCCGGCCATGAACCGTCATCTTCGCCTTGGCGTCAACATCGACCACGTCGCCACCATCCGCAACGCCCGCGGCGGGCGGCATCCCGACCCGGTGCGGGCGGCGCTCATGGCGGCGCAGGCCGGGGCGGATGGCATTACCGCGCATCTGCGCGAGGACCGGCGGCATATTGCCGATGAGGACATCGTCCGTCTGGCCAGCGAGATCGACCTGCCGCTCAATCTGGAAATGGCGGCGACCCCGGAGATGCTGGAAATCGCCCTGCGTCACAAGCCGCATGCCGCCTGCATCGTGCCGGAGCGGCGCGAGGAACGGACCACCGAGGGTGGGCTGGACGTGGCCGGTCATATGGAGGCATTGCGGCCGTTCGTCGGTGCTCTGGTCGAGGCCGGTATCCGCGTGTCCTTGTTCATCGAGCCCGATCCCCGCCAGTTGGATGCCGCCAAGGCGATCAACGCCCCGGTGGTCGAGCTGCACACCGGCGCCTATTGCGACGCCTCGGCCGGGCGTCGCGATGCCGAGTTGGCGCGTATCATCCGGGCGGCGGCCCATGCGGGGGCGATCGGTCTGGAATGCCATGCCGGGCACGGTCTGGCCTATGATACCGTCGGCGCGGTGGCGGCGATTCCGACCATCGTCGAACTGAATATCGGCCATTTCCTGATCGGTGAGGCGATCTTCGACGGGTTGGACAGCGCCATCAAGCGGATGCGCGCCCTGATGGATCAGGCCCGGGCGTCGGCATGATCCTGGGGATCGGCAACGATCTGGTCGACATCCGCCGCATCGAACAATCGCTGCAACGCCACGCCGAGCGCTTCATCGCCCGCGTCTTCACCGACGAGGAACGAGCCAGGGCCGAAGGGCGGGGTGGGGTGTCGGATCGGGTGCGGGCCTCGACCTATGCCAAGCGCTTTGCCGCCAAGGAGGCCTGCTCCAAGGCGCTCGGCACCGGCTTCAGCGACGGCGTGTTCTGGCGCGACCTGGGCGTGGTCAACCTGCCGTCCGGCCAACCGACGCTCCATCTCACCGGCGGGGCCGCCGCCCGGCTGGCGATGATGACCCCGCCCGGCATGGTGGCACGCATCCATCTGACCATGACCGACGAATACCCTTCGGCCCAGGCATTGGTCATTATTGAGGCGGAACGGCCGGACTGAGAAGAAATTGCCCTCGCCCCGCGGTGTTTACGGTCCTGCTCCCTTATGACCTTGACAGCAAGGGCGGCGGCTGGCTTGATCGCCGCGCGAAAAAGGCCCCGTGCCAACCACCCATCCCGCCCTCACCACCAGGCTTCGGAATTCATGTCCCGTAACAAGAACGCGCCGGCAGCCGGCGGCACTTGGGAAACCCTTAAGACTATCCTCTACGCCATTGCTGTTGCGCTGGTTCTGCGCACCGTGGCGTTCGAGCCGTTCAACATCCCTTCGGGGTCGATGATCCCGTCGCTGCTGGTGGGTGACTATCTGTTCGTCTCGAAATTCTCGTATGGCTATAGCCGTTATTCTCTGCCGCTGGGGCCGAACGTGTATCATGGCCGCATCCTGTTCCGTGAGCCGGAGCGGGGCGATGTGGCGGTGTTCAAGCTGCCGTCCGATCCGTCGACCGACTATATCAAGCGGGTGGTCGGCCTGCCGGGTGATCGCATTCAGGTGGTGGCGGGTATCCTGACCATCAACGGCGAGGCGGTGAAGCGCGACCGTATCGAGGACTATGTCTATCGCGACCAGCGCGGCAATGTGGTGCGAGCGGCCCATTACATCGAGACTCTGCCCAATGGCAAGTCGCATCACCTGATCGAGACCGAGGGCGACCATTGGCCGACCGACAACACCATGGTCTATGTGGTGCCGCCCGGCCATTACTTCATGATGGGCGATAACCGCGACAACTCGCAGGACAGCCGGTTCCTCGATCATGTCGGCTATGTACCGGCCGAAAATCTGGTTGGCCGCGCCGAGTTCCTGTTCTTTTCGACCGATGGCACCGCGGCCATCTGGGAGATGTGGAAATGGCCCTGGGCCATCCGCTGGAGCCGTCTGCTCCACGGTGTCAATTGACCGCGCCGATGACAACCGATCTGACCGCCTTGGCCAGAGCGCTGGGGCATAGCTTCAGCCGGCCGGAGCTGTTGACTGAAGCCCTGACCCATCCCAGCATCGCCGGACGCGGTGCCGGGGCGCGCCTGTCCTATGAGCGATTGGAGTTCCTGGGCGACCGGGTGCTCGGGCTGGTGATCGCCGACCTGCTGGTCAAGCGCTTCCCCACCGAGGCCGAGGGCGCCCTGGCGCGCCGGCTGGCGGCGCTGGTGCGGCGCGAGGCGCTGGCTCGTGTCGCCGAGGCGATCGGTCTGGCGCCCCATCTGCTGGTGTCGCGCGGTGAAGAGGACAGTGGCGGCCGAGCCAATCCGGCAACCCTGGCCGATGCCTGCGAAGCGGTGATCGGTGCCCTGTACTGCGATGGTGGCCTGCCGGTGGCGGCGGCGTTCATTCATACGCACTGGGAACCGCTGATTGCCGAACTGATAGCGCCGCCCAAGGATGCCAAGACGGCGTTGCAGGAATGGGCCCAGGGTCTGGGCAAGCCGTTGCCGTCTTATCAGACGGTGACGATGAAGGGGCCGCCCCACGACCCCATCTTTGAAGTGAAGGTCTCGGTGGTCGGCTGCGAGTCGGTCTCGGGCGAAGGGCCGTCGAAACGCGCCGCCGAACAGGCCGCGGCGGCAGCCATGCTGAACAAGGTACAATCATGAACGAGACTCCCGACACCACCCGTTGCGGCTTCGTCGCCATCCTCGGCGCGCCCAACGCCGGCAAGTCGACTCTGGTCAACCGACTGGTCGGCACCAAGGTGTCCATCGTCTCGCCCAAGGTGCAGACCACCCGTACCCGCGTATTGGGTATTCTGATGGTCGGGCCGGGGCAGATCATCCTGGTCGACACCCCCGGTATCTTCCAGCCGAAGCGCCGCCTCGACCGCGCCATGGTTCATGCCGCCTGGACCGGTGCGGCGGATGCCGACGTGGTGGTGCTGATGGTGGACTCGGCGCGCGGCTTCGACGACGACACCCGCACCATCATCGCCCGGCTCAAGGACAGCCGGCGCCGCGTCGTGCTGGCGCTGAACAAGGTCGATCTGGTGCGGCGCGACAAGCTGCTCGGCCTGACCCAGGAACTGAACGAGGCGCTGGCCTTCGACCGGACTTTCATGATCAGCGCCGAAACCGGCGACGGTCTGCCCGAACTGCTGAAATACCTGGAAGAGGGCATGCCGGCCGGGCCGTGGATGTTCCCCGAAGACCAGATCACCGACATGCCGTCGCGCCTGCTGGCGGCCGAGATCACCCGCGAGAAGGTGTTCATTCAGCTCCACCAGGAACTACCCTACTCGATCACCGTCGAGACCGAGAAATGGGAAGACCGCAAGGACGGCAGCGTGCGCATTGATCAGGTCATCTTCGTCCAGCGGGTCGGCCAGAAGGCTATCGTCCTGGGCAAGTCCGGCCGCCAGATCAAGGCTATCGGTGCCGCCGCCCGCCGGGAACTGGAAGCCCTGCTCGATCAGCGCGTTCACCTGTTCCTCTATGTCAAGGTGCGCGAAAACTGGGCCGAGGATCGTACCCATTATCGTGAGATGGGGCTGGATTTCGATTGAGGTGGTTTTGTGAAAACGTGGGGCCCGCCATAAAAATCCCTCGCCCGCTTGCGGGAGAGGGAGGGGCCCGACGCGAAGCGTTGGGAGGGTGAGGGCCGCTCCCGGTCAAACAAAGTCAGGCCTCTGAATTTCTTTGGAAATGTGTCGGGGAGCAGCCCTCACCCCGACCCTCTCCCGCAAGCGGGAGAGGGGGCACAGCACGACCGCTTTCGGCCTTTATGGCGCCATGCCCAGCTTCACCGACGACGCCATCCTGCTGTCCACCCGCCGCCATGGTGAATCCTCGGCTATCGTCAGCCTGCTGACCCGTGACCATGGCCGCGCCGCCGGCTTGGTGCGTGGCGGAGCGGGCAGGGCGGGGCGCGGGGTACTGCAACCGGGCAATCGGGTGGTGGCAACCTGGACGGCGCGGCTGGAGGAGCATCTCGGTTATCTGACCTGCGACCTGATCACTGCCCATGCCGCATGGGTGCTCGACGACCCCGGCCGTCTCGCCGCGCTCAGCGCCGCCTGTGCCGTCACCGACGCGACGACCCCCGACCGTGAGCCCTTGCCCGGCCTGTTCGCCGCCTGGGAGGCACTGCTGGCGGCCTTGCCCGGGAGCGACTGGGCCGGCATCTATGTGCGCTGGGAATTGGCCTTGCTGGCCGAACTGGGCTACGGCCTCGACCTGTCCCGCTGTGCCGCCACCGGCACCACCACCGATCTGGTCTACGTCTCCCCGAAAAGCGCCTGTGCCGTCAGTGCGCCGGCCGGCGCGCCCTATCGCGACAAGCTGCTGCCGCTGCCGGGCTTTCTGTTGATGGGAGCCCCGGCAACGCCCGCCGAACTGCGGGACGGGTTGCGGCTGACGGGATATTTTCTGCAACGCCACGCGCTGGACGGCGCGGCCTTGCCGGCGGCACGGGGGCGGCTGGTCGAGCGGGTTGTGGGTTGGCCCGCATGACAGCACAACCATAATGGCGGGACATCAGACCTGATGCCTCTTGACATTTCAAGAAAAATATAATAAAAACAATAACTTAGCAAGTGTGATAGGGAGGCTGAAGATGACAGATAGGGCTTCTATTGCCGTTCTCATTGGCGCCACGGCGAGATTGTCATCAGTGGAGATCGCACGCGAAATCTTGAGATTGAAGCGCGAATATCGGTCAGTGACGAAGGATCGACGGTATACCAATAACGAAAAAAAAGACTCCTACTTGGCGCTCATCAGCGATCGTATCGACCAATGCCTCAACGTATTGCCCGAAAAGGTTCTGGACGAGGCGAGAAAGCGAGAGACAGCCGAAAAATTCCGGTACGGTGAGTGGCTGCTGAGCCAGAAGGGGACCATCTCGCAAGATTTCGAGCTGGCGCCCTGAATCGGACTCGAGGCTGGAGCGCTGTGGCCATGCCAACCACAGCCGTGAACTGGGCCGCGAGACGTTGCGCCGACTGATCAACGACGCCCTGATCTATCTGACGGCTCTGGACAATGATTGCGCGCTGCTGACCAACAATGGCGACGACTTCGATCTACTGCATCAACTGCTGCCGGGCGTGACGGTGATCGTCTTCGATCGGCTGCCGTAAGGACTCTGCGCTCAGACCTGCGACGCGACCATCCGCCGTGCCACGGGAGCCGACACACTGGTCCCCAGGTCGAAATAAGCGATGGTCGCCCGCAGCTTTTCGGCATGTTCGGCAAGGTCTTCGGATGTCTGCGAAATCTGCTCAGCGGCAGAGGTGTTCTGTTGGGTCATGCTCAACTGGTCGCGGCAGTCGATGCTGATCTGTTCGACGAGCTGGGCGGTCCTGCCGATTTCGGGGACCAGTTCGCTCAGCATGTGGCCCGCGGTTTCGGCGATCTTCATCGAACCGGCCACCAGGCCGCTGATCTCGGTCGCGGCGATCTGGCTGCGTTCGGCCAATTTGCGCACCTCGGCGGCGACGACGGCGAAGCCCTTGCCCTGTTCGCCGGCGCGTGCCGCCTCGATGGCGGCATTGAGGGCCAGCAGGTCGGTCTGGCGGGCGATATCGCGGACGATGGCGGTTTTTTCGGCGATGGCGCACATGGCCGCCACCGAGCGGGTCACCGCCTGCCCGCTGGCCTGAGCCTTTTCCGCGGATTGCCGGGCGATCCGCTCGGTCTGCCCGGCATTGTCGGCGGTGCGTTTGATGTTGCCGGTCATCTCTTCCATTGAGGCCGACGCCTGTTCGGCGGCGGCCGACAGCTCCTGGCTGCCGTCCAGCACGCTGTTGGCGGCCTCGGCGGCCTCGGCGATGACCTGGACCAGCTTGGCCACCATGGTTTCCAGGGCAATGCCGAACATGTCCTGATCCGATTGGCGTCTGGCGTCAACGGTCAGATTTCCTTGGGATATTTCATCGGCCAGATTGGCCGTGGCGCGCAGATTGGCGACCATGCTTTCCATGGCGATGCCCAGGGTGTCGCGGTCGGACAGGCGCTGCGCCTCGACCATCAGATTGCCCTGGGAAATCTGCTGGGCCAGATTGGCCGCTTCACGGAGGCTGTTGATCAAAGTCTGCATCGCCGCGGCGGTGGTGTCGATTTCGTCGTGGGATGTCCCGGTGATGCAATGAGCCTGAAGATCGCCGGTGGCCATCTGTTCCATGGCATGGGTCACGCTGGCCAGACGACGGAACACCATGAAGCGGAACAGGAAATAGGACAGCAGGAGCAGGGACACGGCGAGCGCAACCGATTCTCCGGTGACGACCGTCAGCAGGGTGCGGCGCTGATCGACGACGAGTTCGGCGATCCGGGACTTGGCGCTTGCCGCCATCGTGTCCGTCCGGGTCATCATTTCGAGCGCGGTGCGATTGGAAATACCCAGCACGACCTGACCGAGGGCAAGGCCCTCGGTGGTGACCGGGCGGGTGACCGAGGCCGTTTCCGGCTCGTTGGCCTTGATCCGCTTGCTCAGCACCTTGCCCTTGGTGTCGACGAAGGCAACGCTGGTGACTTCGGCATTGCGCAGGGCGGTATCGGCGTAGTTGTCGAGAATCGACAGGCTCATGCCGGCGATCGGCTCGGGAGCGATGGCCGCCAGAAGATCGGCCATGGCGTCGGCGCGGGCCTGAAATGCGGCAAGAGCGGTGGTTTTTTGAGCGGCACTCAATTCGACGAAAGTCTGGTCGATCTCGGAGGCCATTTCACCGAAACCGCGCACCTGGATGAGCATCTGGGTGCCTCCCGCCGCCGCCAGCAAGGCTATCAGGACGAGTCCTATGGCCGCGTTGAATTTCGCGGAAAGGCCCAGTCTCCCCCAGATCATGGCGCGGGTGCTACGGGACATCGCAGGAAGCTCCGGTGGAGGTGGTGCTCACATCAAAGGGCGGCGGAGGCCGCTCCGCCGGAACGGAGCGGCCATGACGGCCCTATTTGTCGAAGGGCGGCAATTTGAAGGACTTGAGCATGTTGACGACCTCGTCGATCGGCAGCGGCTCGGCGAAGGCCTTCAGATTGAGCGCCTTGGCGGTGTCCGAGTCACTCTTCATCGCCAGCAGGGCGGTCTTCAGCTTGGCCGCCAGGGCCGCGTCGGTCCCGGCAACGGTCATCACATACCATTCGGGATACATCGCGCTGGTGCGGACGAAGGGGAATGACGGCTCGGCCTTCTTTTCGTCGACGACGACCACGTCGGTCATCTGGAGACGGCCCTTCTTGACCATGTCCTCGAGGATGCCGGTGCGGATGAAGCCAACATCGGTGATGCCCGCCTTCACCGCCAGAACGATGTCATCCTGCTTGGGCATTTCCTTGTATTCGGAAAAATCGCCGGGAACTTTGATGCCCTGCTCGGCCAGATATTGGCGCTGGTACAGGTAGCCGCCGGCCGAATTGATGGTGTTGGTGGTCAGCTTCCTGCCCTTGACGTCGGCGGCGGTGCGGATGCCGCTACCCGGCGTGGCGATGATCACGCCGGCGAACTGGGTGCCCCAGGGCTGCACGAACGATGCCAGCGGTGTGCTGTTGTGGTGGCCTTTGATCACGGCTGCCAGCAGCGGATTGGCCAGCACGAACTGGACCGGCTTCTTGCCGATCTCCTCGTCCATCTTGGTTTCGGCAATCGGAACGATGGTGACCGTTTCGCCAAGCGCAGAAGTGAGATAATCGCCCAGCGGCTGCCATTGTGCCTTGGTAGCTGCTACACCGCGGAATTCCCCGACACCGAGCAAGACATCAGCTCTGGCCTCGAAGGTTGAAAATACTCCAATCGCCCCAGCAATGAGACCGGCTGTCAATATGCGTATTCCTGAGTATTTCATTTTGTTCTCCTCATGAGCGAGAAGCGGGGATAAGGCTTGCTGTACCAACTGCATATACCGTCAGTCCATTGTAATACTCTTGAGGTGCGACACAAGCCCGCATGCATTGGTATTACGCTAACGAACGTATAAGGTGGGATCCGACTATCTCGTCAGGTGGGGCGCGGCTGGCGGCGTCCGTCGCGCGACATGCCCCGCCGCTTGACCTGGGGCTGGGAGGCGTTACGATCCGCCGCGCCAGATCACAGGAACGGATGCCATGACCAAACCCGCCGCCACCGGCGAGATCAAGGATACACCGCTCGTCGATGCCTTGGGCGAGCGCTATCTCGCCTATGCCATGTCGACCATCGTCGCGCGCTCGCTGCCTGACGTACGCGACGGGTTGAAGCCGGTGCATCGGCGGCTGCTCTACGCCATGCAGCAGCTCAAGCTCGACCCCAGCGCCGGGTTCAAGAAATGCGCCCGCGTGGTCGGCGACGTCATTGGTAAATATCATCCGCACGGCGACGTGGCGGTGTATGACGCGATGGTGCGGCTGGCGCAGGATTTCGCGGTGCGTTATCCGCTGGTCGAGGGCCAGGGCAATTTCGGCAATATCGACGGCGATAACGCGGCGGCCATGCGGTACACCGAGGCCCGCCTGACCGAGGTCGCGCAGTCGCTGATGGCCGGACTCGACGAGGATACCGTCGACTTTCGCCCCAACTACGACGGCACCGACGAAGAGCCGGTGGTCATGCCGGCGGCCTTTCCCAACCTGCTGGCCAATGGCTCGGCGGGTATCGCGGTGGGCATGGCGACCAGCATTCCGCCGCACAATGCCGGCGAATTGTGCGATGCCCTGGCCCATCTGATCGCTCAGCCGGATTGCACCGTCGACGATCTGGTGCGCTTCGTCCCCGGCCCGGACTTTCCCACCGGCGGCGAGCTGGTGGAGACGCGGGAGGCGATTCTCGAGGCCTACCGCACCGGCCGCGGTTCCTTCCGCCTGCGCGCCACCTGGGCCATCGAGAAGCTGTCGCACGGCCTGTATCAGATCGTGCTGACCGAAATCCCCTATCAGGTCCAGAAGTCCAAGCTGATCGAAAAGATCGCCGAGTTGCTGGAACAGAAGAAGCTGCCGCTGCTGGCCGATGTGCGCGACGAGTCGACCCATGAGGTGCGCGTCGTGCTGGAGCCGCGCACCCGCGCCGTCGAGCCGGAGGCCCTGATGGAGCATCTGTTCCGTCAGACCGACCTGGAAACGCGCGCCTCGCTCAATATGAACGTGCTGGATGCCGACTGCACACCCAAGGTCATGACCCTGAAGCAGGTGCTGAAGGCGTTTCTCGATCATCGTCAGGACGTGCTGCAACGCCGTTCCCGCCATCGGCTGGACAAGATCGACAAGCGGCTGGAGGTGCTGGGCGGTTATCTGGTCGCGTACCTCAATATCGACGAGGTGATCCGCATCATCCGCGAGGAGGAACACCCCAAGCCGGTGCTGATGGCGCGCTGGGATCTGACGGAAAACCAGGCCGAGGCCATTCTCAACATGCGGCTGCGCTCGTTGCGCAAGCTCGAGGAATTCGAGATCCGCAAGGAAAACGAGGCCCTGACCGCCGAAAAGACCGAACTGCTTGAGCTGCTCGGCAGCGAGGCCCTGCGCTGGACCCGCATCGCCGGAGAGATCGCCGACATCAAGGCCCGCTTCGGTCAGGCGACGGTGCTGGGCCGGCGCCGGACCCGGCTGGGCGATGCCCCCTCGGCGGTGGTGGTGCCCATCGAAGCCATGGTTGAGCGCGAGGATATCACCGTCGTGCTGTCGGAAAAGGGCTGGATTCGCGCCGTCAAGGGCCATACCGCCAACCCCGACGACATCACTTTCAAGGAAGGCGACTCGCTGCACTGGATGGCGCGCTGCGCCACCACCGACCGTATCGTGCTGTTCGCCAGCAATGGCCGCTTCTACACCCTGTCCGGCGATAAATTGCCGCGTGGCCGCGGTCATGGCGAACCGGTGCGGTTGCACATGGATCTGCCGGGCGATGCCGATGTGGTTCAGATGCTGATCCACAAGCCAGGACGGCGGTTGCTGGTGGCCTCGAACGCTGGCCGCGGCTTCCTGGTGCAGGAGGATGACGTTATCGCTCAGACTCGTCAGGGCAAGCAGGTGATGAACCTGGACGACGGCGAGCGGGCGCAATTCTGCCAGCTCGCTGACGGTGACGCGGTGGCGATCATCGGCCAGAACCGCAAGCTTCTGGTGTTCATGATCGAAGAAATCCCCACCATGAGCCGTGGCCGCGGCGTGATCCTCCAGAAGTACAAGGGGGGAGGCGTGGCCGACATCAAGATCTTCACCCTCGCCGAGGGCCTGACGTACAAATTCGGCGAAAAGACCCGGGTCGAGACCGATCTGGCACGCTGGCTGGCCAAGCGGTCCACGCAAGGCGCATTGCCGCCTACGGGTTTTCCGCGAACCAACAAATTTGCCTAGGCCGAGGCGAGGGGCTGTGTCACCGTTGGGCCGGTTATGGCACTCAATAGGCTTAGGAAACGGTCGGAAACAATCGCTTCGACTGATCGTCATGCCCGGGCTTGTCCCGGGCATCCACGTGGTGCCGCCAGTTGAGCATTTGAGCGGTGGATAGCTGTGGATGCCCGGATCAAGTCCGGGCATGACGGATTGGGAAACGGAGCGGTTATTTGCGGTTGTTTCCTTAGAAAAGGGAGGAATGGTCGGTGCAGCTATTGCTCTTGATCAGCCGGGCGATCGACGGGCTGAACGGTCTGGTCGGCCGGCTGGTCTACTGGTTGGTACTGGTTGCCGTGGTGATCAGTTCCGGCAATGCCATGAGCCGCTACCTGTTCAACGCCAGTTCCAACGCCTGGCTTGAGGTGCAATGGTATCTGTTCGCGGCGGTATTCCTGCTGTCCGCCGGCTATACCCTGCTGAAGAACGAACATATTCGCATCGACGTGGTTGCCGGACATTTTTCGCGGCGCACCCAGGTGTGGATTGATGTGGTCGGCACGGTCTTTTTCCTGATGCCGATGGTGCTGATCATCCTCTACCTGTCCTGGCCCATGTTCTGGATGTCGTTCACCAGTGGCGAGATGTCCAGCAATGCCGGCGGGCTGGTGCGCTGGCCGGCCAAGATGCTGGTGCCCCTGGGCTTTGCGCTGCTGGCGTTGCAGGGCCTGTCCGAACTGATCAAGCGCATCGCCTATCTCACCGGCCATCTCTCTGACCTGGGCGGTGAGGCGGGGGCGCATGGCCATGGGCCGCCTCTCAAGATCGACGTGCCGGGAGACCAGCCATGACCGAATTCCTGATCGCCAACATGGCGCCCATGATGTTCGGTGCGCTGGTGGTATTCCTGCTGTTCGGCTATCCGGTCGCCTTCGCCCTGGGGGCCAATGGGTTGGCGTTCGGCCTGCTCGGCATGAAGCTGGGCCTGCTCGGGCCGGAGCTGTTTCAGGCGCTGCCCGAGCGCGTGTTCGGCATCATGGCCAACGACACCCTGCTGGCCATTCCGTTTTTCACCTTCATGGGCCTGATCCTCGAGCGCTCCGGCATGGCCGAGGATCTGCTGGATACTATCGGCCAGTTGTTCGGGCCGATCCGCGGCGGCCTCGCCTTTGCGGTGGTGTTCGTCGGCGCCCTGCTGGCGGCAACCACCGGCGTGGTGGCGGCCTCGGTCATTTCCATGGGCCTGATCTCGCTGCCGATCATGCTGCGCTACGGCTATGACCGGCGGGTCGCCAGCGGTGTCATTGCCGCCTCCGGCACCCTGGCGCAGATCATTCCGCCCAGTCTGGTGCTGATCATCATGGCCGACCAGTTGGGCAAGTCGGTCGGCGACATGTATGCCGGCGCCATGATCCCCGGTCTGGTGCTGACCGCGATGTATGCCGGTTTCATCGTGCTGGTCGCCATGTTCCGGCCCGAGGCGGTGCCCGCCCTGCCGCCCGAGGCGCGCAGCCTGCGCGGCTTCAAGCTGCTGTCCCGGGTGATCTTTTCGCTGGTGCCGCCGCTGGTGCTGATCTTCCTGGTGCTGGGGACCATCTTTATCGGCGTGGCGACACCGACCGAGGGCGGGGCCATGGGCGCCGCGGGAGCGCTGATCCTCGCCCTGGCCCGCCGCCGCCTGTCGCTGTCGCTGTTGCGTCAGGCGATGGACAGCACTGCCAAGCTGTCGTCCTTTGTGCTGTTCATTCTGATCGGCTCGACGGTGTTCGGCCTGGTATTCCGTGGCGTCAACGGCGATCAGTGGGTCGAGCATCTGCTGATCGGCTTGCCGGGCGGGGTCATCGGCTTCCTGATTGTCGTCAACCTGCTGGTCTTCGTGCTGGCCTTCTTCCTCGATTTCTTCGAGTTGTCGTTCATCATCGTGCCGTTGCTCGGGCCGGTCGCCGAAAAGCTGGGGATCGACCTGATCTGGTTCGGCGTGCTGCTGGGCGTCAACATGCAGACCTCGTTCATGCATCCGCCGTTCGGCTTCGCCCTGTTCTACCTGCGCAGCGTCGCGCCGACCGTCGACTATAAGGACAAGGTGACCGGCAAGAAGACCGCCCGCGTCACCACCGGTCAGATCTATTGGGGCGCGGTGCCGTTCGTGATGATCCAGATCATCATGGTCATTCTGGTCATTTCGTTCCCCGGCATGGTGATCGGCAAGCCGCCCGAGGCGGTCAAGATCGACCCGAGCAATTTCAAGATCGAAATGCCCGATTTCGGGCCCGGCGGTGGTATGCCGTCGATGCCCAGCTTCCCGCCGCCGCAGTGAAGGGCTTTAAAGCCAGCCATGACGACCCCTGCAAGTATTCTGGTCTATATCGGCAGCAATGCCGATAACGCCATTGGCGAATGCCTGATCAAAATCCCCTTCCTGATGGCCTTGCGCGATGCGTTCCCGCAGGCGCGGATCAGTCTGGTGCCCGGCTATGGCCCGTCGCTGTTCGAGCGGCTGCTGGCGCCGCTGGTGGAGGGTCTGTTCGACGAACTGATTCTTGACCTGAAGATCGAGCGCCGCGCCAAGAGTCTGCTGCGGACCAATCCGCTGCCGGGCCGTCGCTTCGACATGATCATTGATTGTCAGTCCAACTGGCTGCTGACCGTGCCATTGCGGCGGGTGCGGCATGATGTGTTCATTTCGCGCGCATGGAACTGGCGCTTCTCCGCCCGTCGCCCGCCGGCCGATCAGCCGCCGGGTGAACGGCTGGTGGAGCGGCTGGTGGAGCTGGTCGCGGCGGCGGCCGGTCGGCCGGTGGTGCTGTCGCCTCTGTTCCCCATTGCGCAGCACTGGCTGGACGAGGCGGCGACGCTGCTTCCGGCCGGGCCGGTTTATGTCGGTCTGGCGCCGGGCGCCGGCAACAAGGCGCGCGGCAAGTGCTGGCCGTTGGCGGATTACCTCGATCTGGCCCGCGACCAACTGGCCAAGGGCCGGGTGCCTGTCTTCATTCTCGGCCCCGGTGAGGCCGATTGGCGCCGCGACATCGCCGCGGCGGTGCCGGATGCCCTGATGCCGGTGCTCGAGGGCGGCCCCGCCCTGACGGTGGCCCTGGCCCGCCGCTTTGCCGTGGGTGTCGCCAATTGCGCCGGAACGGGGCATATGATGGCCGGCGGCGGCTGCCCGATGGTCTCGCTGTTCGCCCCGACCGATCCCCGCAAATATGCCCCTTTCGCGCCGCGCGTCACCTGCCTGCGAGCCCAGCAGTTCGGCGGCGACCGGATCGAGATGATCCCACTGTCCGCCGTCGTTTCCGCCGTCGATGCGATGGTTCCGGTTCCGGTTGCGGCGCTGACGCTTTAGGCGACGACGACTCTGACGCCCGGCAGCCTTCGCCGTCGCGCAAGATTCCGCCGATACAGGGTCAAGCCCTTGATCATCATGCTGAAATTACCGGCGGTTGCCCGTTCCTGGCGAATTCCACGGCCCCTTCGCCGTCCGCCGGCAAAACGAGGGGATTTACCATGCCCGATCAAGATGTTATAAGGGGGTCTCCCGCACCGCTCCGGCTGTGCGGGCCTCATTGAGACCCGAAGAGTCGGTTGACGCCCTCCTTGGCATCCTGCCCGCACCGCTCCGGCTGTGCGGGCCTCATTGAGACATGCCGATGGTGAACATGATCTTCTTTTCAGCTTCGGCCCGCACCGCTCCGGCTGTGCGGGCCTCATTGAGACTTGAGCGGCAAGCTGCAAGACACCAACAGAAACAGGGGTCTGACCCCCGGTTTTCGGTTCCCAGGCGGATCATCAACTTCGCGGAGACAAATGAAACACCAGCAAAACGGATTAAGGGGATGTCAACGGATGAAAACGGATAACAAAACAAGTAAACAAGCTCCTGCAAGCGCAAGACATTGAGACGCTATTATAGCGTTGTCATTTTATTATTTTTTATCCGTTTTAATCCGTTTACATCCCCTTAATCCGTTTTGCTGGTGTTTTTGTTTCCTCTTGAGAGGACGATCCCGAGCCTTCGCCGGAAAGATGCTACAGCCACAGCCGGGTTTGTCGATTGTGTCGTCATGGGGTCTTGCGCTGAGGGATTCGTTTGCTCTGGCACCGGGCGGTCCAAAGGCTGTATAGTTGGCGGGCGTCCGCTCGTGTGCGGCGGATAAAAAAGCGGGATGAGCCGGTGCGTCAACACCGACCCACCCCTGACCACCAACCTGTGAGAAGGTCACAAGGTAATGGGTAACGTCGACTATATCCCAAGCTGTCCTGTTCCAACAACGCCATCCTTGCCGGATGGTCATGGCGGACTGGTGGCCGACGGCTGAAGGGCGTGGCGCAAGCGGATCGGGCAGAGCGATCCGGCTGCAACGCCGTCCGTCGGGATAGCCCGATCCGTCCTTTTTGCGCCGCCCC
>Ga0209515_10006218_pt1 | contig 14996 bp, 10 predicted proteins | sample Subgroupgradi54m_FD_187454 | JGI IMG/M metagenome (GOLD analysis project Ga0209515, IMG submission 187454) | Subsurface groundwater microbial communities from S. Glens Falls, New York, USA - GMW60B uncontaminated upgradient, 5.4 m (SPAdes)... ...
GTGGTGCGCGAGCCGCACCGGCTGCGCGCGCTGCAAGTGCGTGTAACCCGGCGCGAGCGTGTCGATATGCTTCTTCGCCTGCGCGAGCAGCGCGCTGCGCAGCGCGTCGACCGCGGCGATGAGCCGGCCGCACGACGCCATGGTGTACAGCTTCAGGTCAGTCGCGACCTGGTCGTTGCGGCTGCGCGCGGTGTGCAGCCGTCCGCCCGCCTCGCCGATGCGCTCGGTCAGCCGCGCCTCGACGTTCATGTGGATGTCTTCGAGGCCGGGGTCGAGCTCGATCTCGCCCGACTTGATGGCTTTCTCGACCTCGCGCAACCCCGCGATGATCTTGTCGGCGTCCTGGACCGCGATGATGCCCTGTCGGGCGAGCATTCGCGCGTGTGCGATGGACCCGGCGATGTCGTGCGGCAAGAGCCGCCAGTCGAAGCCGATGGATGCGTTGAGCGCCGCCGCGTCGGGCTGCAAACCCTCGGCGAAACGGCGGCCGCGCGCGCCTTGCGTGTCGTTGGCCATGACGCCGCGGACGTTAGCAGAAAGCGGTGTGTGGGGAAGACCTTAGGAAGGATCGACGGAAGCGCCTACGAGGCGCGGCGACGAGCGGCGGTGGCCGTGGTCTCGTCGTAGAACTTCATCGCGGTGTCGATGGAGGTCGCGACCGATTCCAGGTACAGCGGAACCAGGCCGGCGCTCTCGGCGCGCAGGACCTCGTAGTAACGCTGACGGTCGATACTGTGCACGATGGCGCACGGGTAACCGTCACGAACCAGCATCAGGTTCGACAGCAGACGCGCCACCCGGCCGGAGTTCTTGGTCCACGGGTAGATGGACATGAGCCGGAAATGGGCGCGCGCCGCACGTTCGACCGGGTGCATGCGCTTGGTCGGCTCCTCTTCGAACCACTCACCGAGCTTCTTCATGCGCGCGACGATTTTGTCGGGCGGAGAAATCTCGTGGTAGTAGAGCCGGTGCAAGGGGTTGTCCTTGCGGAACGGGATGCCCTTGGCGACTTCCTCGGGCGTGACGATCGAGTACAGCTTGCGGATCGTCTCCACGTTGATGGGCTTCTTCTTGTTCATCGCGTACTCGCGACTGAACTCCGAAGCCTGCTGGTAGTTCTTGATCTCCTCGTAACTGGGGATCAATGAGACGTCGCTGATGATCTTCTTATCGATCGCCGCTTTGATCTCTGAGTACGACAGCACAACTCCTTCGAGTGCACTGTCGTGGTAGATGCATGAGATCTCGAGACGCCGAGCGAACTCATCGACCAGCGAGTGGGAGAGTCTTGCTTCGCGCTCATGCAAGTGATTGAGCTGCGCGTCCACTTCAAAGAATCGACCGTCCATCCCCACGCTCCTCATTAAGGTTCTTGGCCGAAGATCCTTCCAAGATTTCCGCCGACACTGTGCCAAAAGATGAGAGTTATCAGGGTCCTACAGCGCCAACCGAACGCGGACAGTTTATCAACCTGCGATCGCACTCGTCAACGCTCTCGCCATTTTCCGGCAAAGAAATCACAGGCTATCCGCAGAATAATTCACACCTGAACAACCACGTTCGCGGCCGCAAAATTCGCGGTCGATCACACGTATGGCAATGATCAGGTCCGGGTGTCGTCATTCACTACAGCCAGCCCTATGGTGACGGTCTCGTTATCAAACTAACGCTCTGGGCCGCTCCGTCCCGCCGCATGCCTCGAATCAAATAGCGATAATTCAATGGCTTTCTTCTGATCACCCACTCCCGTGATTCGGCAAGCTTCTTGATTCTATGCAAGTCTCATGAAGCTCTTGTTCCTGCTCGCGCCGCTGCTCCTCACCCTGGGAGTGTCTGCCGCGCGCGCCGACGAACCGGCCGATCCCCCCGCCTGGGCCGGTTCGGAGATCAGTGTTAAACATTCGTTCAGTATCGCCTCATTGATGCCCGGTTTCGAGCCGGATTACAACCCCGTCCTCGTCCAGTCCCTGAGCATCGACCCCGCCTGGCGGCTGACCAAGAAGCTGCGCCTTACCGCTCACTTGGGGGTCGAGACCGAGCTGACCAACTCGGACGTGACCTCGTACCAGCGCCAGCCGCTCATCGAGGACACGACTCTCACCGCGACCTACACGTTGCCCGACCTGCCCGCGGAGCTGCGTCCGAGCGCATCTCTGCGGCTGACGCTGCCCACTTCAAAGGAGGCGATTGCGCGCGAGCGCATCGCCGGCTTCGGCGCGGCGTTCGGTGTGAAGCGCGAGTTTCATCCTCGTGAAGACGTCACGGTCGCGCCGTTCGTCACCCTGCGCGCGGCCTACAACTGGCAGCTGTCGACGTCGCTCGTGTACGACGGGCCGAGCATCAGCACGTGCAGCGCCGCGCGTGGTGACGCTTGCGAGGAATTCGATCACTCGGGCGCGCGCTCGACCGTGGCCGCCTTCGTGCAAGTGGTGGGAGTCAACGTCGAGCTTCCGCATGACGTCGCGCTGACCGCGCAGGCGTGGTGGGCGCAGTCGTGGCTCTACGACCTGACGCCCGCGCTTGGTCCGACCGGTGAACCAGTTCCGGAGCGCGCCGGCGGCAGCGACTGGCGTCTGGCCAACGTGTACCTCGTCGCCGCGGAGTGGCAGGCCACGCAGCGCTGGAAGCTCGCGGGCGGCTTCCAGACCGAGAACCCGCAGCAGCGTCCCGACGGCTCGTACTACACGCCCTTCTTCAATCGCTACACCCAGTTCTTCGTCACGGCCGCGGCCGTGTTCTAGCCAATGCCCTGCGAATGCACTCACTCCTGGAGGCCCCGATGAAGTGGACCGTGATCGCGGCGCTGGGTTGCGCCCTGGCGATGGCTGGCTGCGCGACCGAGCGCGACCCCATCGACCGTACGCAGCCCAACGCCATCCGCAAGAACGTGCTCGACGGCGAATGGTACTTCCAGCAGACCGTCGTCGACATCCCGGGCACGTACAGCGCCACGTTCGTGGGCGAATCCAACTTCCAGGGCATGGAGCGGATCCGTTTCGACGTGCAGGAGCAGTGGCTGTACGTGCGCCGCTCCTACGAGCGCATCAAGGACGCCGAGGGCGGTGTGGCCGCCGACGGCACGTCGGTCGACGGCCGGCCCTACATGGGCGCGATCCTCGCCGCCTACCCGATCACCAGCCACTTCGACGTGCGCCGCGCCTACAACCCGACCACGGGCGAGGAGTACAACGTCATCGAGGAGAACACCACGGATCGGCCGTGGTACGAGCGTGAGTACATCCGCGTCGACTGGTCGCAGAACTACGCCACCAACTTCCAGTTCATGGTCGACGACATGAAGGTCGACCCGGTCGCCTACTACGTGCAGGACACCGACCTGGACGGCGACGGCAAGCCCGACGACCCCGACTACCCGGTCATCGATGCGGGCGAGATCGACAAGGACGGCAAGATGGTGCGCCAGCCGTACATCGACGTGACCAACCTGGTCATGACCAGGCCGGGCACCATCTACCTGGACCAGATCGGCGAGTCGATTCCCATCTGTTACCTGTTCTCGCGCGCGACCGCCGACTGCACCACCGAGCCGATCAAGATCCGCAACTCCTTCCTGCGTCTCGACCCGGCGCGGCAGTACGTGCCCGAGCAGTTCAAGGGCGACGTCACCGAGTACTTCGGCCTGTTCACCACCGACCGCCTGGTCTTCGACCCCAAGAGCGAGGTCACCGAGAAGCAGCGCATCCGCTACCGCCAGATCCACAACCTGTGGAAGCGCTGGAGCGACGACGCCGGCAAGCCCATCCCCATGGCCGAGCGCGAGGTCCGACCCATGGTCTACTACGTGCACAACTGGGAGCTCCTGCCCGACTCGCTCGAGAGCACGCTGCGCGACGTCGAGAAGCAGTGGAACGCCATCTTCACCGACGCGGTGGCGTCGACGGGCAATCCCTACACCGGCCCGGTGCTGAAGTTCTGCCACTCGCCCGTGCGCGCCGACGAGGCGGGCGAGCTGTGCGGCGCGGCCGGCTTCAGCGCGCGTCTGGGCGACATCCGCTACAACTGGATCGCGTACTTGCCCAAGTATTACGACGGCTTCGCCTTGCTCGGGCTGGGGCCGTCCAACTCCGACCCGCTCACCGGCGAGGTCATCTCGGCGGGCGCGTACCTCTACGTCTACAACGACATCGTGGCGCAGACGACCGCCGAGCAGGTGCAGCTGCTCAACGGCGACCTGGATCCGACCACGTACATCGACGGCGTCGATCTGAGCCAGTGGCAGCAGAAGACGGCCCGGCGCGGCCTGGGCGGCGAGAACGAGCCGCGCGTGTTCACCGTCGACCAGGTGGCGCAGATGGCGCGGCGCACGCGCAGCACACCGTCGGCGGGGCTGCACCTGGATCCCACGCCGGCGCAGCTCGCGTCGCTGAACGGCATGTCGATCCAGGAGTTCGCGCGCACCATCGGCCCGGCCATCTACGACCGCGGCCTGTTCTCGCCCGACGGCTACGACGGCGAGGGCCGGCTGCACTCGATCGTCGACACCTACGTCGAGGACGAGCTGCTCAACCCCGAGGTGCAGCTGGCCTCGGGCATCATGCCGGGCGCGCAGGATCGCTTCAGCGAGGAGATGCTCGACTCGGCCTCGGTGGCGCGCGTCGGCCCCATCCGCATGATGGAGGCCATCGAGCAGAAGAAGAAGTACTTCGCCAACGTGCGCAACGTCGACCTGTTCGAGACCGCCGACGACGGCTACTTCGGGCTGGCGGAGGAATGGAAGGGCAAGCCCATCGCCGAGGTGCGCGAGGGTGTGAAGGACCAGATCTACCACGCGGTGCTCACGCACGAGCTGGGCCACTCGTTCAACCTGCACCACAACTTCGGCGGCACCGAGGACGCGGTCAACTACGGCGACGAGTACTGGAAGCTGCGCGCCGCCGACGGCACGGTCAAGCCACGCTGGCTCGACCCGCCCACCGACGCCGAGCTGAAGGGCAACATCTACCGCTACGCGTACTCGTCGATCATGGACTACTCGCGCCTGACCCTGGACTACGGTCCGGGCAAGTACGACCGGGCCGCGATCTTGCTGGGCTACGTCGACAAGGTGGAGGCGTTCAGGAACCCGCACGGTATGGATTTCGGGCAGATGCAGGACTGGTCGGCGCAGGACGGACAGGTGCTGACGCTGTACACGACCGGTCCGGTCGCGCTGCATTACACGCAGTGGTACGCGACCATGGGCGACGATGTGTGGAAGAAGGACAATCGCGTCCTGGTCGACGCGTCGGAGATCGACTGGGATTCTGGACTGGCGCTGTCGGCCGGCCTGGCGCGCGTGCCATACATCTTCTGCTCGCCTTACCAGTCAGAGATTGGCAACAACTGCTACACGCGCGACTACGGAGCTGACGAGTACGAGCGCATCCAGCACCACATTCAGGGCGCCAATACCTGGTACATCACGCGCGCCTTCCCCCGCTACCAGGTGGGCTCGACGGTGGAGAGCTACATCGGCCGCTCGTACGAGCGCATCTACGGCCGGCTCAAGAGCTACAACGACCTGTACGCGCTGTACCTGGGCCTGCTGGCGCAGATCTACACGCCGCAGCAGATCACAGCCTTCCTGACCAACCCGACCGAGGGCTGGGGCAGCTACACCATCGCGCAGCACGACGCGCTCAACTTCCTGCTGACCACGATTGCGACGCCCGACGTGACTGGCTTCGTGCCGACCACCGACGCGGCGGGCAAATCCGTGCTGGCCAAGTCGCTGTTCAACGGCGCGCCGGTGAACACGGATCCCTCCAATGCGCGTTACTTCACCACTTCCTGGTCGGAGACGCGCGGTGGCGACGACTGCGGCATGTACTTCAACGAATGCCTGAATCACTACGGCTTCTATGTCGACAAGATCATGGCCATGAATGCGCTGACCGACGCGCAGACCAACTTCGTCGCGCGCGACACCGCCGAGGACATTCGTGAGTTCCGCATCAGCTGGTACGACACCTACCCGCAGGTCATCGACGAGTTCTTCTCGGCCCTGATGGCGCAGGACTGGGAGAAGTTCGCCCCGCGCTGGACCGGCACCGACGTGGCCCTGCCCGACTACCTGCTCGGCACCATGCCGGCGGGCCAGACGCTCGATCCGTCGACCGGCTTCACCGTGCAGCTCTACGCCGCCGTGCTGGGCATGGCGCGCTTCCAGAACAACTTCGACAAGGGTTACCTCCTGTCGAACCGCATGTGGATCGAGGGCTCGTCCTTCGGCGTGAACGGCCGCTACGGCGTGATCGCCTACCACGATCCGTCGACGGGCAGCGTGTACCAGGCGGTCGACTTTCCCGACTCGGTGCACGGGGGCGGCGTCGCGCGGCGCATGCTGCTGCGTGCCAACGCCGTGCTGGCGCGCTCGTCGTCGTGCGCGAATGCGTGCGCGCCGGGCGTCAGCGCGGGCGACAAGGCCAAGGCCGACCTCGAGCTCACGCAGTACGGACAGCTGCTCGACATCATGGTCGACCTGACCGGCTACTACGAGACGTACACGCAGAAGTTCGGCGACGCCTACGACCCCGGCTCGCTGCCCTAGCTCGGTCTCTGGAGAGTGGCGTCCGGGGCCCGGAACAACTGACTCGACCCGGTCCGGAGCCGGGTTCCCGGACGCCGCTCTCTTTTCTTCCCACCCGCAGCGTCTTGAACCGCCATGTCGCCAGGGACGGCAGTTCGGATTGACCCCATCCCGATTCTCGGGACTGGGTTGGTCGGAACTGGCGTGCTTGGCGAAATGGCGGTTCAAGAACCTGTCGCTTCCTCTCTCGGACCGACTAGTGGTAGTAGGTAGGTCTATCGAATACACCTAGGCCTAGGTACGCACCCGGCGCACCGCTGCAAGTCATTAAAATTGCGCACAAAAAGTTGCCGCGTGCGGTGTTGGCTACCCATAGTGGGCCAGCCGTGACGCGGTACGGCGTGGGACCACCACTCGGGGCACGAACCTGGAGGAGAGCATGATCAGCGTGAGTACGTGCGGGTCGGCCCTGCTCCTGCGCGTCGCGGGCGACGTGGACGCGACCGATGCCGTGGCCCTGCGCAACGCGATCGCCGAGGCGCTCGAGGACGCGCCCCACTGCCAGGTCGTCGTCGACGTGACCCTGGCGACGCGACTCGGCTGGCGCGGGCTCGCCCTGCTCGTCGACGAGAAGGCGCAGCTGATGCGCCGCGGTGGCGACCTTCGCATCGTCATCACCGGCGCGGGCGCCGCCGAAGCGGGCCTGGCCGGGCTCTTCCATGTGCACGCCACGGTCGAAGAAGCGCTTGCAGAGCTCCAGTCGCCGCGCGGGCTTGCGGCCGAAAGTTAATTTGGCAACACCGTCCCCATTCGCGCACGTGCCGGTTCTGGCCGAGGAGGTCGTGACGCTCATGGCGCCGCGCGCCGGAGGCGTGTATGCGGACGGGACGCTGGGCGGCGGCGGGCACGCGCGCTTGATCCTGGAAGCCTCGGGCCCGGATGGACGGCTCGTGGGCGTCGATCGGGATCCGGCGGCGCTCGCGGCGGCGCGCGAGACGCTCGCGGCGTTCGGGGATCGAGTGACCTTGGTGCACGGGACGTTCGCCGAGCTGCCCACGATCCTGGCGGCGGTGGGAGTGGCGCAGGTGGATGGCGTGCTGGTCGACCTGGGCGTCTCGTCGCACCAGTTCGATACCGCGCAGCGCGGGTTCTCCTTTCGCGCGCCCGGCGAGCTGGACATGCGCATGGATCCGACCAGCGGCGAGACCGCGCTCGAGCTGGTGCGTCGCGTGTCGGTCGAGGACCTGATCGCCATCCTGAGGGAGTTCGGGGAAGAGAAGTTCGCCGGCAGGATCGCGCGCGCCATGAAGCAGGACGCCGACGCGGGCACGCTGACCACGACCACCGAGCTGGCGGCGCTGTGCGCACGCGTCATCCCGTCCGCCGAGGTGCGGCGGATGAAGATCGACCCGGCCACGCGGACGTTCCAGGCGCTGCGCATCGCGGTCAACCGCGAGATCGAGCAGCTGGAGACGTTCCTGAAGGATTTCCCCGAGCTGCTCAAGCCGCACGGGCACTGCCTGGTCATCTCGTTTCACTCGCTGGAGGACCGGCCGGTGAAGGAACGCTTCCGCGCACTGGAATGGACGTCGCGCTTGCCCGCCGATCTGGCCGCCAAGGCGGGCGAACGCATGCACCCGATCTGCACGGTTCTGACCAAGAAGCCCGTCACCGCGTCGGAGGCGGAGCTGGCACGAAATCCGCGCGCACGCTCGGCCAAGCTGCGCGCCTGCGAGAAGTACGGGGAGGCTTCGTCGTGAGCAAGAAGGGTTCTGTCCTGTTGATCGTCGCCGCGTTCCTCGCGGTGAGCGGCGCCGCCATGGCGCATGTCTCGCTGCGCCTCGGCGTCGTCCGCATGGGCTACCAGATCGGTGAGCAGACGCGGTTCAGACGCGCTCAGGAAGAGCAGCGCCGCCGCTACCTGACCGAGCTGTCCATGCTCAAGAACCCGGCGCGCATCGAGAAGCTGGCGCGCGAGAAGCTGCACATGGAGCTGCCCGACCCGTCGCGCATCCGCACCGTGCGTCCAGGCGCACCCGCGGTCGCCGTGCGCGACGGCGTCGCCGCCGTGGGCGCGCAGGCGGCCTCGCCGCGATGACCTCCACGCCCGGCAGCGCGGCGCCGCCGTCGTCGTCGAAGTGGCTGGCCGCACGCATCGCGGTGACCGCCGCGGTCATGACGTTCCTGTTCGCCGCCATCGCCTGGAAGGCATGGACGGTGCAGATCCGCGACCACAAGCGCATGACCGCGCTCGGCCAGGCGCAGTACCTGCACGAGCTGGAGCTGCCCGCGCCGCGCGGGCCCATCCTGGACACCAACGGCGTCGAGCTCGCCGTCAGCGTCGAGGTGCAGTCGCTGTTCGCCAACCCGCGCGAGGTCGTCGATGCGGCCGGCTCGGCACGCGCGCTCGCGCGAGCACTCGGCCTCGAGATCGAGGACCAGCTGGCGCTCGAGGCGCGCCTGGGCTCGGGCAAGCGCTTCATCTGGATCCGGCGCCGGCTGTCGGAGGCCGAGACCGCGGCCGTGCGCAAGCTGCAGCTGCCCGGCGTCGGCCTCACGCCCGAGGCGCAACGCTTCTACCCGGGTGGCAACCTGGCCGGGCCGGTGCTCGGCGTCGCCGGCCTCGACGGCCAGGGCCTCGAAGGCGTCGAGCTCGGCCTCGACGCCAAGCTGCGCGGCGAGCGCGCCAAGGTGCCCGTCCTGCGTGACGGCCGAGGCGCCTTGCTCCTGCACGGCTGGGAGGCCGACGACGCCCAGGCGACCCAGGGCTCGACCGTGGTGCTGACCATCGATCGCTTCATCCAGTTCGCCGCCGAGCGCGCCATCGCCGACGCGGTGGTGAGCAACAAGGCCAAGGCCGGCGTGGTCCTCGTGCTCGACGCCGCGACCAGCGACGTGCTGGCCATGGCCTCGTACCCGACCTTCGACCCCAACGAGCCGGGCAAGCACGACGGCGCGCGCAACCGCCCGGTCACCGACACCTACGAGCCGGGCTCGACCATGAAGATCTTCTCGGTCTCGGCCGCGCTCGACGCCGGGGCGGTCAAGCCCTCGGACACCCTCAGCATCGACGGCGGCCGCTACCAGGTGGGGCGCAAGACCATCACCGACGTGCACCCCGACAAGAACATCCTGACCATCAGCGAGGTGGTCAAGGTGTCGTCCAACGTGGGCGCGGCCAAGATCGCGCGCCGCCTGGGCAAGGACGCGCTGGCCGAGCACCTGCGCCGCTTCGGCTTCGGCACGCCCACCGGCATCGAGCTGCCGGGCGAGCGCTCCGGTCGGGTCAAGGACGCCAGGAGCTGGGGCGACATCGGCCTGGCCACCATCGCGTTCGGCTACGGCCTGACCGCCACGCCGCTGCAGATCGCCGCGGGCGTGGCCGCGATCGCGCGCGGCGGCGAGTGGCTGGCGCCGCACGTGCTGCGCGAGCTGCGCGCGCCCGATGGCAAGGTGATCGGGCGGCCCGATCGCGCGTCGCACCGCGTGCTCAGCGCCGAGGCCTCCGCCCAGATGATGGCCATGCTCGAGACCGTCATGCAGCCAGGCGGCACGGGCGCGAAGATCCGCGTGCCCGGCTTCCGCGTGGCCGGCAAGACGGGCACGGCGCACAAGGTCGACCCGGCGACGCGCAAGTACGCGGCCAAGCGCTACCTGTCGTCGTTCGTGGGCGTGGTGCCGGCGCAGGCGCCGCGGCTGATCGTGCTGGTCATGCTGGACGAGCCGGCCGGTGACCAGCACTTCGGTGGCGCGGTGGCCGGCCCGGTGTTCGTGCGCATCGCGACGGAAGCCTTGAAGTACCTGGGCGTGCCGTCGACCGAGCCGATCGAGCCCGATCCTAAAGACCCCAAGGACCCCAAGGCGGCGAAGGCGGCGGCCGCGGCGTCTGCGGCCGCGGTCGAGCCCATCGAGACCCCGGCCATCGACAGCGACCTCGACGCCGACGACGATCTGCCGCCCGCCGGGCCAGGCGAAGCCATCGTGGTCATTCCCGATTTCACCGGCATGAGCGTGGCGCAGTCGGTCGCCGCGGCGCGCGCCGCGGGGGTGAAGATCGAGATCGAAGGCTCCGGCAAGGCCATCCGACAATTTCCCGCCGCGGGCCGGGCGATGAAATCGATTAGCTGCCGGATAACGTTTGATCCAGGTTAGAACACGACGATATGCGTCTGTCGCAGCTCATCCAGGACCTGCCATCCGCTCGCGTCATCGGTGACGCGAATGTGGATGTGCACGCCGTGCGCGACGACTCGCGCGCGGTCGGAGCTGGCGATGCGTTCGTGGCCGTGCGCGGGCTGACCGTCGACGGACACGAGTTCGTTCCCGCGGTGATCGAGAAGGGCGCGACCGTCGTCGTGGTCGAGCACGAGCTGCCGGCGGACACCGCCGCGCGCGTGACCCAGGTGATCGTGCCCCACAGCGGCAAGGCGCTCGGCTGGCTGGCACAGCGCGCCGCGGGTCGACCGTCCGATGCCATGGCCATGGTCGGCATCACTGGCACGAACGGCAAGACCACGACCACGTTCGTGCTCGAGTCGATCCTGCTCGCCGCGGGCGGCAAGCCGGGCGTGATCGGCACGGTCAGCTACCGCTTCCCCGGCAAGGTCTTCGACGCGTCGTTCACCACGCCGACGGCGCTTCAGCTGGCCGGCCTGCTGGCCGAGATGCACGCGGGCGGCTGCAGCCACGTGGTCATGGAGACGACCTCGTCGGCGCTGCACCTGGATCGCCTGGAAGGCCTGCGCTACCGCGTGGCCGCATTCACCAACCTGACCCTCGACCACCTCGACGTGCACGGCACCATGGACGCGTACTTCGAGGCCAAGGCGCGCCTGTTCGCCGACAAGATCGTCGCCGGCGGCGTGGCCGTGGCCATGGTCGACGACGCCGAGGGCCACGGCGAGAAGATCCTGGCGCGCGCGCCCGCGGGCGTGCGCAGGCTGCGCGTGTCGATCCGGCCCGAGCGCGCGAGCACGGCCGAAGTCTGCGTGGTCGCGGCGGAATCCTCGATCGGCGGCATCCGGGCCACGATCCGCACGCCACGCGGCGACCTCGAGCTGCGCACGCCGGCGCTGCTGGGCGAGTTCAACGTCGCCAACCTGGCGCTTGCCGTGGCCGTGGCCGAAGGCCTGGGCATCCCGCACGCCGCCATCGCCGCGGGCATCGCAGCGCTGCCCGGTGTGCCCGGACGCGTCGAGCGCGTGGCCAACCCGCGCGGCCTGGACGTCTTCGTCGACTACGCGCACACGCCCGACGCGCTCGAACGGGTCATCGCCGCGCTGCGCCCGCTGACGCGCGGACGGCTCATCTGCGTGTTCGGCTGCGGCGGCGATCGCGACACCTCGAAGCGGCCGAAGATGGGCAAGATCGCCGCGGATCTCGCGGATCTCGCGGTCGTCACCTCCGACAACCCGCGCACCGAGCGGCCCGAGAGCATCGTCGACATGATCCTGGAAGGCGTGCGCGCGGGCACGCCGCGCGAGCCGCCCATCGTCGAGGTCGACCGGCGCGGCGCCATCGCCGCGGCGGTGCGGGCCGCGCGCCCGGGCCAGGACGTCGTGCTCATCGCCGGCAAGGGCCACGAGGACTACCAGATCCTGGGCAAGACCAAGATCCACTTCGACGACCGCGAGGTCGCCGCCGAGGAGATCGCGAGGCTAGCGTCATGAGCGACGGTAAGTTCGAGATCTCCGTCGACGAGCTGGTCGAGGCCACGGCCGGCGAGCTGACCTGCCGGGCCGCGCGCAGCTTCAGCGGCGTCAGCATCGATTCGCGCAGCATCGGCCGCGGCGAGCTGTACGTGGCCATCCTGGGCGAACGCCACGATGGCCACGAGTTCGTCGACGCCGCCATCGAGGCGGGCGCCGCGGTGCTGCTGCTGCAGCGCGGCCGCACGCCGCAGGGCTGCGCGACCACCTGCGTCGAGGTCGACGACCCGCGCGTCGCGCTCGGCCAGCTGGCGCGCGCGCTGCGCCGGCGCATGTCCGCACGCGTCGTCGGCATCACCGGCTCGGCCGGCAAGACCACCACCAAGCAGCTCACCGCGGCGGCGCTCGCGGGCGCCGTGCCCGCCGCCGACGTCCTGGCCACCGACGGCTCGCTCAACAACGAGACCGGCGTGCCGCTCACGCTGCTGCGCCTGCGTCCCAACCATAAGTTCGCCGTGGTCGAGATGGGCATGCGCGGCCTGGGCCAGATCGCCTACCTGCGCGGCTTCGTCGAGCCCGAGGTGGCCGTCATCGTGAACGCGGGCGTGGCCCACGTGGGCATCGTCGGCTCGGCGGACAGGATCGCGCAGGGCAAGTCGGAGATCTGGCTCGCGCCCGGCGCGGGCACGCACGCCATCTACCCGCACGCCGACGACCGGCTGCGCGAGCTCGCCTACGAGCGCGGCATCCCCGACGAGCGCCACCTCAGCTTCGGTGCCGAAGCCGGCGCCTCGGTGCGCGTGCTCGAGGTCGTGCCGCGCGGCACGTCCGGCTCGAGCGTCACGTTCGACGCGCTCGGCCGGCGGCTGGAGGCCACCATCGCCCTGCCCGGGCGGCACAACGCCGCGAATGCCGCGTGCGCGCTGGCCGTGGCACACGCGCTCGGCGTCGACCTCGCAGCCGCGGCGCGCGGCCTGGCCGGCACGCGTCCGGCGGTGCACCGCTCGCAGATCCTCGACGTGGGCGGACGCCACGTGCTCGACGACTGCTACAACGCCAACCCGGCGTCGATGCAGGCGGCCATCGAGACCATCGCCGAGCTGTCGCGCGGCGCGGCCACCGCCGCCGTCGTGGGCGACATGCTCGAGCTGGGCGACGAATCGGCCGCCGCGCACGAAGAAGTCGGCCGCCTGCTGGGCGAGCGGCGCATCGGCACGGTGGTCGCGTTCGGTCAGTTCGCCCCTGCCGTGGCGCGCGGGCTGGCCGCCGCGGGTGCGCAGGCGCCGGTCATCACCACCGACCCGACCGAGGCCGCACGCGCCGTCGCGCAGGCGACCGCGCCGGGCGACTGGATCCTGGTGAAAGGATCGCGCGGGATGCGGCTCGAGCGCGTGCTCGAGGCCCTGCGCGGGGAGCTCCGAGGCTAGATGCTGTACTACCTGCTCTACGACGTGCTCGGGAAGATGGAAGGCTTCTCCTTCCTGCGCGCATTCGGCTACCTGACCACGCGCATCATCGCCTCGGCGATCACGGCGCTGCTGTTGTCGTTCCTGCTCGGGCCCTGGTTCATCGAACGGCTCAAATCGGCGCAGATCGGCCAGCAGGTGCGCGACGATGGCCCGCAGAGCCACCAGAAGAAGGCGGGCACGCCGACCATGGGCGGCTCGCTCATCCTGCTGGCGCTCGTGCTGCCCACCATCTTGTGGTGCGACCTGCACAACCAGTTCGTCTGGCTGACGCTCGCGGTCACGGTCGGCTACGGCGCGCTCGGCTTCATGGACGACTACCTCAAGGTGTCGAAGAAGAACACCAAGGGCGTGTCGGGCAAGATCAAGCTGTTCTGGCAGTTCGGCATCGCCGCCGCCGCGCTCATCTACCTGTTCATGTACTCGCACGCATTCGACAGCGTGGCCAAGACGCGTCTCATGTTGCCGTTCCTCGACTTCCACCACGGGCCGGCGGTCGAGCTGCCGCTGTGGCTGTACATCACCTTCGCCACCACGGTCGTGGTCGCCGCGTCCAACACGGTCAACCTCACCGACGGCCTCGATGGTCTGGCCATCGGCCCGGTGGTCATCAACGCGGGCACCTTCCTGGTCTTCGCCTACGTGGCCGGCTCGGCCACCATCCTGGCCGTGCCGGGCGGGCCGGCCAGCCTGGCCGAGTACTTCCGCGTCGCGCATGTGCCCGGCTCGGCCGAGCTGGCCGTCTACTGCGCGGCCATGATGGGCGCCGGCATCGGCTTCCTCTGGTACAACACCTACCCGGCGTCGGTGTTCATGGGCGACGTCGGCTCGCTGTCGCTGGGCGGCGGCATCGGCATGCTGGCGGTGCTGACCAAGAACGAGCTGACCCTCATCATCGTGGGTGGCCTGTTCGTGTGGGAAGGCCTGTCGGTCATCATCCAGGTGGGCAGCTTCAAGCTGCGCGGCAAGCGCGTGTTCAAGATGGCGCCCATCCACCACCACTACGAGCTCAAGGGCTGGGCCGAGCCCAAGATCATCGTGCGCTTCTGGATCATCAGCATCCTGCTCGGGCTGGTCGCGCTGGGCACCCTCAAGGTTCGCTAGGAGCTTCGTCGATGCAGTTGCAAGGCAAGCGGGTCCTGGTCGTGGGACTTCAGCGCTCGGGCGTGGCCGCGGCGCGCTTCTGCGCCGCGCGCGGCGCGCGCGTCACCGTCACCGACAAGGCGCCCGAGGCCAAGCTGGGGCCGCAGATCGCGAAGCTGGGCGGCTGCGCCACGCTGGAAGTCGGCGGGCACAAGGTCGAGAGCTTCACCGGCGCGGACCTCATCGTCATGTCGCCGGGCGTGCCCGAGC
>Ga0209515_10006219_pt1 | contig 14994 bp, 13 predicted proteins | sample Subgroupgradi54m_FD_187454 | JGI IMG/M metagenome (GOLD analysis project Ga0209515, IMG submission 187454) | Subsurface groundwater microbial communities from S. Glens Falls, New York, USA - GMW60B uncontaminated upgradient, 5.4 m (SPAdes)... ...
CGGGGGAAACGGCGCGCGTCCCGAAACCGAATCGAACTTGGCCACGCTCCACGCGGTCCCCTCGTCAACGTCATTCACCAGCGCCATGAACTCCTGATTCGAGCTGATGCCGTCGACGGCGCCCGCCTTGGCGTCGATCGCGCCGCGCACGCCGTCGCGAGCGCCAAACAGGACGAGACCCGGCTCGACAAACGCCAGCGCCGCATCGTGCGTCGCATCCTGAACGAAGACCAGCCGCCTGCCCCGGTATTGATCGACCTGCGCGCCCTGCTCGCGCATCAACCTTTCGATCCGAACCGTGTCGAAGCGACCGCGTGCGACCAGCACCGACCGATCCGCCGGGGTGGCCGCGTCGCCGGACGCCGTGGAAGCGACAAGAATCCGATCGATATCCGTTTCGAGATTGATTCCGGTGCGCGCCTCGAGACTGTCAGGACTGGTGGGATTGGTGCCCTCGAACTGGCGCAACCGGTCGTGGAACGGCGAGCTCATGACCTGCCGCACGTCGGCGTAGGCGACCATCCGCGCGGTGCCTGGTACGTACGCCAGCTCGTCCGGGACATGGGAACCCAGCGCCGCCAGCAGGGAGGCGCCGCTCGCCCAGGCGACGAGGCCCGTCGCCAGGGCGGCAACCAGCACGCCCGACGCCGCAAACAGAAACACGCGTGTGCGCTTTGCCATAAGAAGTGCTCCATTATACGAGGGGGGTCGTCAAAGGGTTTCTGCGGAAACGGCCTACTGCTCCAATACGTACTCGCGGCGTTCACCTCGTGCATACGCTGCATCGCGTTGGCGCGCGGAAGCCCCGCGAGCTCGCCGCAATACGCGACAACCGACACGGCGTTCATGCCGGAAATGTGAACGGGATTCACAATGTTCCGCGCAGACCGAGTGCATCGGCGCGCTCCCGCATGAACCGGATGACGTTGCCGACGTGCTCCTCCAGCGGAAGACTCAGCTCCTCCGCGCCGCGGCGCAGGTCGTCGCGCGACACGTTGCGGGCGAACGCCTTGTCCTTCATCCGTTTGATCACCGACGAGGGCTCGAGGTCGAGCACGCTTTTCGAGGGGCGCACCAGCGACGCGGCCGTCACGAACCCCGACATCTCGTCGCAGGCATACAGCGTCTTCTCGAGGGGACTCTCGCGCGTGACGCCGGAGTAGTCGGCGTGCGAAAGGATGGCGCGCGTGACCCATTCGGGATAGCCGCGGCGCTGAAGCTCTTCGCATCCGCGAAACGGATGGTCCGCCGGCGTCTGGTAGCGCTCGTAATCGAAATCGTGAAGCAGCGCCACCGCGCCCCACGCGTCCTCATCTTCGCCGAATATGCGGGCGTAGCCACGGACAGACGCTTCGACGGCGAGCGCGTGCTTGCGCAGGCTCTCGCTTGTGGTCCACTCTGTCAGCAGCGCCCAGGCGGCATCACGTGTCAGAAGCGTGTCCATGCCTACCTCACCGGTCGCGGCGCTTCTCGTGCGAGCGTCAGTCCCCGTTGAATCACCGACGTGGCTTTCTCGGTCAACGCGTATTCAGCGAGCGTCGATGGATCCGCCCAGATCGCCGCGTCCACGTCGGAGCCGGCGCGCAGCGTTCCACGCAGCGTCCCCTCCGACGGCCAGCACAGGTAATCGATCAGCACGAAGTGATAGCGGACCCGCTCCTCCTCGTCTCGAGTAATGCGGTCGAAGACTTCGATGACCGGCCCGACGTCGACGACAAGGCCGGTTTCCTCGAGCATCTCTCGTGTCAGCGCTGCTTCGAGCGCCTCGCCGATTTCAACCATGCCGCCCGGCAGACTCCAGTGCCCCTTGAGCGGCTCGTAGCGCCGCCGAACGAGCACGACCTTGCCCTCGTCCACGATCACCGCGCCCACGCCGACGATCGGACGCTCGGGATACTGTCGCGTATCGTTCATTCGCCCATGACCTTGACGATGACGCGCTTGCGGCGCTGTCCGTCGAACTCCGCGTAGAACACCTGTTCCCAGGGACCGAGATCGAGCTTCCCGGCGGTAATCGGCAGCATCACCTGATGTCCCATGATCGTGCGCTTCAAATGCGCGTCGGCGTTGTCTTCACCCGTCTGGTGATGACGGTAATCGAGGCCCGACGGCGCCAGCTTCTCGAGCCAGACCTGGAAATCGTGAATGAGGCCGCTCTCCCAGTCATTCACGTAGACGCCAGCGGTAATGTGCATGGCCGAGACGAGTGCCATGCCTTCCTTGATACCGCTCTTCTTGACGATCGTCGCGACCTCATCGGTGATGCGGATGAATTCCTTCCGCTTCTTGGTGTTGAACCACAAGTACTCTGTGAAAAACATCATTCGGTGTAGGGCGGCCCTTTACGGGCCGCCAGATCATTCATAACACCAGGCTGGCTTCGGCGTTGACGTCGATGTGGGCATCGATGCCGCGGCGAGACCGCCGCAGCCCGGCGGCGGCAATCATCGCCGCGTTGTCGGTCGAGAGCGCCATGGACGGGACGAACACGGGAATCCCTTTGGCACGGCCGCGCTCCTCGGCATCCGCGCGCAACCGCCTGTTTGCCGACACGCCGCCGGCGATCCCAACGCTGCGGACCTGGTACCAGCGCGCGGCATCGAACAGTCGATCGAGCAGCGTCTCAACCACCACGCGTTGAAAGCTCGCGCAGATGCCCACGGTTTCGGCGTCCGGCAATGGATCGCCTGCCGTCAGACCCAGAGCCGATCGACGCGCGGTGACGTAGCGCAGCACCGACGTCTTCAAGCCGCTGAAACTGAAATCGCGCGTGCCCGGAAGATCCGGCGCGTTCCGGTCCACATGCGTGAGCCGCATACGCGGAAACGCGACCGCGCGGTCGTTACCGGTGCGCGCGAGACGGTCGATCACGGGCCCACCCGGATAGCCGAGATGCAGCAGCTTGGCGACCTTGTCGTACGCCTCACCCGCCGCATCGTCGCGCGTACGGCCGAGGAGCTCGTACGAGCCCGGCGTCGCGATGCGATACAGGCTGGTGTGACCGCCGGAGACCACGAGCACGATCGCCGGCATCGGCATCTCGCCGCCTTCGAGCACCAGCGACTCGATGTGTCCGGCCAGGTGGTGGACTGGAATGATGGGCACGCCGCGCGTCCAGGCGAACGCCTTCGCGAACGACAGCCCGACGAGCAGCGATCCGACGAGCCCTGGGCCCTGCGTGACCGCGACGGCGTCGAGCGGCGGCGACGCCGCGTCACCGAGCGCACGCTCGACAACCCCGCAGATGTCGCGCACGTGCTGCCGCGCGGACAGCTCGGGTACCACGCCGCCCCACTCGCGGTGAATCGCCACCTGGGAGGCGACGACGTTCGAACGCACGCGCCATGGCCGCGCCGGGTTGCCGGTTTCCTCGACGACAGCGGCAGACGTTTCGTCGCACGACGTCTCGATGCCGAGGACGATCACTTTCGGCCCGCTGCCAGCTGCGCGCCTTCGACCAGCGCAGCCAGCGACTCATGGAACGGCGCGCGCGCGATGCCGCGCTCGGTGATGATGGCGGTGATGTACTTCGCGGGCGTCACGTCGAACGCCGGATTCCTGATGCGCGCGCCCTCCGGCGTCAGCCGGTTCGGTCCGACGTGCGTGACCTCGCGGTCGCTGCGCTCCTCGATCGGAATCTTCGATCCGTCGGAGGTGTTCAGGTCGATCGTCGACAGCGGCGCAGCGACGTAGAACGGGATCTCGTGTGCGTGGGCGAGCACCGCGACACCGTACGTCCCAATCTTGTTTGCGACGTCGCCGTTGGCGGCAATTCGATCGGCGCCGACGACGACCAGGTCGACGTTGCCGAGCCGCATCATGGACGCGGCCATGTTGTCGGTGATGACCGTCGTGTCGATGCCGTCCTTGACGAGCTCCCACGCGGTCAGCCGGGCGCCCTGCAGGAACGGACGCGTTTCATCGGCCAGCACCGCGATCTTCTTTCCCTGTTCGGCGGCGGCACGAATGACGCCGAGCGCCGTGCCGTAGCCCGCGGTCGCGAGCGCGCCCGCATTGCAGTGCGTCAGGATGCGCGCATCGTTGGGGACCAGATCCGCTCCGAACGCCCCCATCGCACGGCAGCTCGCGACGTCGGCGTCATGAATCCGCCGCGCTTCGTCTTCAAGCCGATGCTTGATCTCGTCAACCGAGCAGCCGCCCTGCGCGGCGTCCGCAAAGACTCTCTTCATCTTCTCGATCGCCCAGAAGAGATTCACGGCGGTCGGCCGCGTCGCCGCCATCAGGTCGCACAGCTTCTGAAACTCCGTCGCGAACTGTTTCGTGCCGGATGCTTTGCTTCGCCGCATCCCGAGCGCGATCCCCATCGCGGCCGCGACACCAATCGCCGGCGCGCCGCGAATCACCATCGTCTTGATCGCCTTCGCCACTTGCTGCGCCGTCTTGCACGAAACATAGATCTCGGACGCGGGGAGCTTCCGCTGATCGATCATGACGATGGCGTCACCTTGCCATTCAATTGTCGGTAGCACTGGTCGTCTCTATTTCAATAGTCGGGCATCAAACGGCTGCGGCAACAACTCACTGATCCGATGCCGTCCAGTCTCGCCCTTCAAGTTCGCGAGGATGACTTCGAGATCCCCCGCGAACTCCCACAGGATCTGGCGACAAGCGCCGCACGGCGGCGTCGGCGCGTCGGGAGGCGCGACGACCACCATGCGACGGAACTCGCGATGCCCGTCGGAGAGCGCTTTGAAGATCGCCACGCGCTCGGCGCACACCGTCAGGCCGTAGGTGGCGTTCTCGAAGTTGCAGCCGGTGACGATGGTGCCGTCGGCCGTCTCGAGCGCGGCACCGACCTTGAAGTGCGAGAAGTCGGCGCGGGCGTGGTCGCGAACCGCGCGAGCGGCGGCGATGAGTTCCTCGATCTTCGAATCCCGAATCCCGGATCCCGAATCCCGGCCGGGTGGCTGATTAGAGTCGCTCAATGATTCCCTCGAGCAGCGAGATGAACGAGCTGCGGACGCGTTGCATGGTTGCGAGGACATCGTCGTGGACGATGGGTTGCGGCAACAGGCCTGCCGCCAGATTCGAGATGCAGGAGATGCCGAGCACCTCCATCCCCATGTGGCGCGCGGCAATCGCCTCGGGAACGGTCGACATGCCGATCGCGTCTGCGCCCATGGTGCAGAAGAACCTGATCTCGGCAGGCGTTTCGTAGCTCGGCCCATGAATGGCGACGTACACCCCGTGCGAGACGGGCACCCCCTTCGCGCGAGCCGCTTCGTCCGCTATCGTCCGCAAGCGGGCCGAGTACACCTCGCTCATGTCCGGGAAGCGCGGCCCGAAGCGATCGTCGTTGGGCCCGATCAGCGGATTGCTGCCCATCATGTTGATGTGGTCGTCGATGATCATCAACGCGCCCTGCGCGAACGCGGTGTTGATGCCGCCGGCCGCGTTGGTCAGGATGAGACGCTTCACACCAAGACGTCCCATCACGCGCGTCGCGAACACGACGGTCGCCAGGTCATAGCCTTCATACAAGTGCACGCGTCCCGAGAGCGCGGCGACCCGTTTGCCAGCGGCGGTGCCAATCACGAGCCGGCCGGAATGACCGGTGACCTTCGACGGCGGCCAGTGCGGCAGCGCGGCGTACGGCGTCGCGACCGCCTCGAGCAGTGTGTCGGAAAAATCGCCGAGGCCGGACCCGAGGACAATCGCGGTGTCCGGAAGCGTTGCGCAGCGGCTGCGAATGTCGGAAGCGGCCTCCTCGACCCGCTCCCACAGTGATGGTTGGCTCACGACTCCTTATCGTATGGCACGCCGAGCGCGCCGGGCGCGCGCGACTGGCCGATGAAGCCGGCCAGCACGACGATGGTCACCAGGTACGGAATCATCTGAATGAACTGGACGGGGACATCTTCGCCTGACGGCAGCTTCGCCACGCCCTGCATCTGGATCGTCAACGCATCCGCGAAGCCAAACAGCAGGCACGCGAGCATCGTCTGCACGGGACGCCACTTGCCGAAGATCAATGCGGCGAGCGCGATGAACCCGCGCCCCGCGGTCATGTTTCGCGTGAAGAGCGACGACTGCCCGATCGACAGATACGCGCCGCCGACGCCGGCCAGCACGCCCGAGAGCGCGACCGAGACGTAACGGATGCGGTTGACGCGGACGCCAGCCGCATCAGCGGCTTCCGGATTCTCCCCGACCGAGCGGAGACGCAGCCCGAACGGCGTCCGGTACAGCACGTATGACGTGAGGACGACGACGAGCAACGCGAGGAGCGACATCACCGACACGTCGGACAGGATCCGCCATTGCGATGCGATCGGCACGAGCTGCGCGAGCGTGGGCAGCAGATCCTCTTTCGGAATCTGCGGCGTCGATCCCGACGACAGAAACAGCGCGCCGCTGAGCACGGCAGGCAGGCCGAGAAACAGAATGTTGATGCCCGTCCCCGCGACGACCTCATTGGCCTTGAACCGGATGCAGGCCACCGCAAGCACGGACGCCATGAGCGCCGCTGCGCCCATCGCCCCGCCGAGGCCTGCCCAGGGACTGTGCGTATAGAACGTGACGGCCGCTGCCGTGAACGCGCCGGCGAGCATCAACCCTTCCAGCGCGATGTTGACGACGCCCGATCGCTCGGAGTACAGCCCTCCAATGGCCGCCCACACCAGCGGCGTCGCGAGGCGAATCGTCGAAAACACCAGCGACAGCGTCAGGATCGATCGCATCAGATCTTGCCAGGCGCCGTCGCCTGCCCACTGCTGCCCCCTGCCCCCTGCCACCTGCGGCCTGATCGCCGGAACATCGCTTCGGCCGCGACGAAGAGGATGACGAGCGCCTGCAGAATCAGCACGATGTCTTTCGAGACGAGCTGCGTGAACGCATCGACCGGCACGCCCCCGCGTTGCAGCACCGCGAACAGCAGCGCGGCGACGATGACGCCAAGCGGATGGTTGCGTCCCAGGAGCGCCACCGCGATGCCGGTGAAGCCGTAGTTGTCCGAGAACCCGTCGTAATACCGATAGCGATACCCGAGCACCTCGTTGATGCCGACCATCCCCGCCAATGCGCCCGAGATGGCCATCGTCAGCACGACTTGCCTGCGGATCGAGACGCCACCGTATTCGGCTGCGGCCGGATTCTGCCCCGTCGCGCGAATCTCGTAGCCCCACTTCGTCTTCCACAGGAGGACATACACGAGCCAGGACGCGAGCAGCGCCAGGAGAAAGGCGAAGTTGAGCGGAATGCGCTCGGGCAGACCGGGCACAAAACGCCCGAGCCTCGCGATGTGCGCCGCATTGCCGATCGGCGCGCTCTCCATGATCGGGTCGCCGGGGATGCGGTAGTGGTACTGCGTCAGGTAGCCGACCAGCGCGACCGCGATGAAGTTCAACATGATCGTGTTGATGACTTCGTGCGAGCCGAACCGCGCTTTCAGCAAGCCGGGTATCGCGCCCCACACGGCACCGGCGGCGATCGCCGCGACGCAGCAGAGGGGCACGAGCAACACGGCCGGAAAGCTGGCCAGCTTGATTCCGACCCACGCGGTCGCAAACGCCGCGACATACAACTGCCCTTCCGCGCCGATGTTCAGCAGGCCGCCCCGCAGCGCGACAGCGACGGCAAGCCCGGTGAAGATGAGCGGCGTCGCGAAAAACAGCGTATAGCCGATGCCGTCGGGCCACGAGAACGCGCTTCCCAGCAACAGGCGGTAGGTCTCCACCGGGCTGTCGCCGATGAACAGCACGACGATCGCGCCCACGAGGAACGCGCAGAGGACGGCTATCAGCGGGAAGAGAAGCTCGCGGAGGAACGTCACGAATGCCCCTCGACTCCGCTCGGGGCGTGCCCGCCGGTCATCAGCATTCCGATCTGTTCGTGGGTGGCGCGCGCGGGATCGACCTCGCCCGCGATATGTCCGTTGTGCATGACCAGCAGGCGATCGGCGAGCGCCGTGACCTCTTCCAGCTCGGCGGACACGAGCAGCACGGCGCAGCCGGCGTCGCGCATCGCGACGATCTTGCGGTGAATGAACTCGATCGCGCCGATGTCCACGCCGCGCGTCGGCTGCGAGATCAGCAGGAGGATCGGTGGCAGCTCGAACTCGCGGCCGATGATCAGCTTCTGCTGATTGCCGCCCGACAACGCCCGCGCGGGCAGCGACGGATCCGGCGGACGCACATCGAACTCGCGGATCACGAGATCGACCCGCTGTTGAATGCCCGGCCGATTGAGAAGCACGGCTCCCATCCCCCTGACGGCAGGGGCGCGATAGTGCACGCCGAGAATCACGTTCTCCGCGAGGCTGAACTCGAGCAGCAGGCCGCGGCGGTGGCGGTCTTCGGGCACGTGCGCGATGCCGGCCTCGCGGCGATGGCGCGCGTCGAGCGGACGGATGTCGCGACCACTGAATGAAATCGATCCGGAGACCCGCGACTCGGGCAGCAGGCCGGCGAGCGCTTCGATCAGCTCCGTCTGCCCGTTGCCCTCGACGCCGGCCACGCCGACGATTTCGCCGCCGCGCACGTCGAACGACACCTGTTCCAGGCGGCGCGCGCCATCGTGTCCGCCGATGGAGAGATCTTTCACGCTCAGCACGATTGGGCCGGGCCTGGCCGGCGGCTTCTCGACGCGGAGCAGGACTTCGCGTCCGACCATCAACCGCGCAAGCTGCGCAGCCGTCGTGTCGCTCGTCTTCACGTTGCCGACGACGCGTCCGTCGCGCATCACCGTCACGTCATCCGAGATCGCGAGCACCTCCGACAGCTTGTGCGTGATGATGATGACGGTCTTGCCCTGGTCGCGCATGCGCCGCAGGATGCCGAAGAACTCGTCGACTTCCTGCGGCGTGAGCACCGCGGTCGGCTCGTCCAGAATCAGCAGCCCGGCGCGCCGGTAGAGCGCCTTCAGCAGCTCGACGCGCTGCTGCTGGCCGACCGACAGGTTCTCGATCGTCGCGTCGGGATCAACCGCGAGCTTGAACTCCTCCGACAGCGCGCGAATGCTCGCGGCCGCCTTCCTCAAGTCGAGCGACACCGCCGATCCCGGCTCCGCGCCCAGGACGATGTTCTCGGTCACGGTCATCGGCCGGACCAGCATGAAGTGCTGATGGACCATGCCGATGCCAAGCGCGATCGCATCGCGCGGCGCGCGGATCTCGCGGACCTGCCCGTCGACGAGGATGTCGCCGCTGTCGGCCGTGTAGAAGCCGTACGCGATGCGCATAGCCGTCGACTTGCCGGCGCCGTTTTCGCCGACGATCGCGTGGATGGTGCCGGAAGGAATGGTGATGTCGAGGTGATCGTTCGCCAGGACGGCGCCGAAGCGCTTCGTGATCCCGCGCAGCTCGAGCGTCATTGCGCCATCGCGTCCGTCACCTTGATTTCACCGGAGATGATCTTTCTCTTCGCCTCTTCGGCGGCGCGGATGGCGTCCGCGGAGACGAGGTCGCGGTTGTACCGATCGATCACGTAGCCGACGCCTTCGCTCTCGAGGCCGAAGACGTGAAAGCCGCCCATGAACTTCCCGTCCACCACGTCTTTCACGATGTCGTACACCGCGTTGTCGACATGCTTGACCATGCTGGTCAGCACGAAGCCGGGTTTGACCGCGTTCTGATTCGAGTCGACGCCGATGACGAAATGCTTCGCGCGCCCGTTCTCTGTTCCGGCCTGCTCCACCGCGTCGAACGCGCCGAGCCCGGAGTTGCCCGCGGCCGCGAAGATCACGTCGGCGCCCTTGTCCATCTGAGCGAGCGACAGCTCCTTGCCTTTGCCGGGATTGTTCCATGCGGCGTCGGTGACACCGACGTAATTCTGAACGACCTGGATGCGAGGATTGACGGCCTTCGCGCCCTCCTCGTATCCCTTCTCGAAACGGCGGATGAGCGGGATGTCCATGCCGCCGACGAAGCCGACCGTGCCCGTGCGCGATGTCTTCGCCGCGATCATCCCCACGAGGTACGACCCCTCGTGTTCCTTGAACAGCAGCCCCGCAACGTTCGGCATCGGCGACTTGCCATCGTCGGCGAAGACCACGCCGTCGATGATGGCGAAGTGGACGTTCGGATAGTCGCGCGCGACGACCTGCATGATGGGCGCCTGCGCGAAGCCGACGCCGATGACCAGGTCGTATCCGCGCTCGGCGAACGCGCGCATCGCCGGTTCGATCGCATTCGGCGTCCCGGGCTCGACGTCGCGCAGCACGATGCCGAGTGCGGGTTTGCCGCAGCTGGTCTTGCCGTCAGGGAGCATGCCGGTGTCCGCGCATTTCACGCCTGCCCACGCGGCCGAGTTGAACGAGCGATCGTCCTTGCCGCCGGTGTCGAACACGATGCCGACGTGAACCTTTGACCGGTCGTCTTCCGCATAGACGGCGCGTTGACAGGCGGAGGTCGCCATGATGGCGCACCCCAGCAAGGCGAGCACGACAAGAGGTTGACGCGTCATCGCACATCTCCCAGGATGACCGGACGCCGCGGCGGCGCTTCGTCGTCGATGGCGATCGCGTCGCTGCACAAGGCGAGCGCGGCGTTGACGCCGCGGCCGTCGCGGTGTTGGATTTCGATCAGCGGCTGTCCCCGCTCGACGCGCATGCCGGGCTTGGCCAGCACGATGACGCCGACCGCATGGTCGATTGGCTCTCCCACCTTGCTCCGCCCAGCGCCGAGCAGATTGGTGGCCAGGCCGATGGCTTCGGCCTTCATCCGCGTGACAAAGCCGTCGCGCGGCGCCAGGACCTGCTCGCGCCCCTTCACCGAGGGCAGCAGCGAGTAATCGTCGACGATGCCGCGGTTGCCACCCTGCCGCTCGATCATGCGGCCAAGCGTCTCGATCGCCTTGCCCGACGACAGCGCCTTCTCCACGCGGCTCAGCGCCTGCGCCTCGTTCTGTTCGCGCCCCGCCAGGATGAGCACGCGCACCGCAAAGCGTGTGACCACGCCGGTCAGATCGTCGGGACCGCGTCCCTTGAGCGTCTCGAGACACTCGATCACTTCAACCGAATTGCCCACGGCGCGTCCGAGGGGCGTGTCCATGTCCGTGATGAACGACTCGGTCCGTACGCCGGCACGCGTCCCGATCGCCACCATCGACGCGGCAAGCGCGCGGGCCTCCGCTTCATCCTTCATGAACGCGCCGTCGCCGCACTTCACGTCGAGGACGACCACGTCGCTTCCCTCGGCGAGCTTCTTGCTCATGACCGACGCGGAGATCAGCGGTATGCTGCCAATCGTGGCGGTCACGTCGCGCAGCGCGTAGAGTTTCTTATCCGCCGGCGCGAGCGATGCAGTCTGGCCAATGATGCTGGTCCCGACGTCCCGCAGGACCGCCTTGAACTCTTCGATGCCGAGGTCCACGCGGTAGCCCGGAATCGATTCCAGCTTGTCGAGCGTGCCGCCCGTGTGCCCGAGGCCGCGGCCCGACATCTTGGGCATGATCACGCCGCAGGCGGCCGCGAGCGGCGCCAGCACGATGGACACCTTGTCGCCGACGCCGCCGGTGCTGTGCTTGCCGACCTTCACGCCGGGAATGTCCGACAGGTCGACGCGGTTGCCGGAGTTGACCATCGAGTCGGTGAGCCACGACGTTTCGTCGATGGTCATGCCGCGAAGCACGATGGCCATCAGCAGCGCCGACGCCTGGTAGTCAGGGAGGGTGCCGCGAGTCACGCCGTTGACGAAGAAATCGATCTCCTCGCGCGACAGCGGGCTGCCGTCGCGCTTTTTGGCGATTACGTCGACGACGCGCATGAAGCAGGCATTTTATTTGATAATCGTGCACGCCCCATGACCCAGGCGACCCTGTCCCCTGAACTGACGCGCCAATCGATCGCGCTGGCCCGCGCGCTCTCTGCTGCAGCCCGCAATTGGGGACTCTATCCACCCGAGCATCCAGCCGCGGCCGCCTCGCTCACACGCCTCAGTGAAGCCATCGGCAAGACCGCGGCGGGTGCCGCGTTCACCTTCGGCGTGACGCCGAAAACGCTGCTGGTCGCCGGCTACGCGCTGCCGGAAGAACAGTCGGTCACCGAAGCCGCGCGCCTGCTGCACGACCACGACATCCTTCAGATCTCATTTCTCGGCGACCCCGACACGCCCGCACTGCACTCGCTGCTGGCACTGCTATCGCGGCCGGCGGAGGAGCTCCGCGCCGAGGGTGGCCCCGAGAAAGCGTGGGCGGCCGCCCCGCACACCTCGATCGCGATCGAGCAGATCGATTACGAAAAAATCCTCGAGGACCGCGAGGTCGAACACGAGGTCGAGCGGCGCGACGACATCTGGCGCTCCGTCGTCAATTCGATCGTCGAGGGACGCAACACGTTCGACTCGGTGCAGCAGCAGCGGCTGCTCGAGATCGCGGGCAGCGCGTTCGAGATCAAGGAGCTCGCCACGGCCGTCGCGGCGCCGAAGCGCAACCTCGACGGCTCGCCGATGATCACGACGCAGGCGGCGACGGTGCTCGCCACGTTCCGTCACCTCGCCGGGATCGTCACCGTGATGGATCCCGATCGGCTTTCCGAAGTGATGCGCAACGTCGCGGCCGCGACGACCTCGCTCGACCCGCACGTCGTGATGCAGATCATGCAGACCGATGAAGGGCTCCAGGAATCGCCGATCGTCGGCAAGATCGCGCAGTCGTTCGACGACGAGAAGGTGGCCGAGCTGCTGGCCACAGCTCTCTCGAAGGATGGCAAGGCGACGGCGCGGCTCGCCCGCATCTTCGACACCATCGCGCCCGATGCCGAGCGGAAGCAGCGCGTCCTGCACATGACGAGGAATTTGCTCAGCGAACACGATTTCGGACGAAGCAGCCAGTTCAAGGCCGTCTGGAACTCGATGGAGGAGCTTCTCCTCACGTATGACGAGACGCCGTACGTCTCCGCGTCCTACCAGGCGTCGCTCGAGGGCGCCGTCGGACGAAGCGAGATGTTCGCCTCGCGCGATTTACCGCCCGAGCTGCCCGAATGGGTCGAATCGCTTCAGCAGGACAACGTCCGTTCCCTGTCCGTGCTCCTCATCACGGACCTGCTGCGCATCGAGGACAAGGAAGAGCGCGCAGCCGACATCGCCACGGACATGACCGCGCTTGTCGACGATCTGCTCAACGCCGGCGATTTCGCAAACTCGGCGCTCGTGCTTCGCGAGCTGCGCAAGGCGAGTGAGGGAAAGGTGGTGGCAACGGCGGCACGCACCGCGCTCACGACCATCGGCGAGTCGATCGCGCTGCGGGAAGGCGCGGCGATGCTCAGCGATTTCGATCAGCCGACGCTCGAGAAGTTCATCGAGTGCTGCGAGTCGATCGGCCCGATCGCGATCAAGGCCCTTCATCCGGCGCTGCAGAGCGAAACCGAGACGCCTGCGTTCGTGCGCGCGCGCGACCTGACGCAGCGGTTCGGGGCGCCCGGCATCAGCTTCATCGCCCCGCTTGCGGATGACAACCGCTGGTTCGTGCAGCGCAATGCCGCGGCGCTGCTCGGCGCCACGAGGAGCGCGGAGGCGGTGCCGGCCCTTCAGGGACTGCTCCGGCGCAGCGACGCGCGCGTGCTTCGGCAGGCGGTTGCCGCCCTGGCGGGCATCGACGATCCGGCTGCCGCCCGGGCAGTGCAGACCGCGCTGCGGGCCGCCGCGGGAGCGGGGCGCGCCGCTGTCGTCGAGGCGCTGGTGGCCGAAAAGGATCCACGAGTGGTCCCGATGCTCACGCGTATCCTCGGCGAAAGCGACCCGTTCGGCGACGACCACCAGACGGTGCTCGACACGCTCGACGCGGTCCGGCAGCTCCGCGACGAGCGGGCGGTCGCGGCGGTGACCGCCATCATGCGCCGCAAGAAGATGTTCGCGCGCAAGAAGGCGCGTGCCTTCAAGGCCGCCGCCGTCGACGCGCTGGCCGCCATCGGCACGCCGCGCGCCACCTCGGCGCTCAACGACGCGCAGCGCACCGGCGATCGCATCCTCAAGAAGATCGTCCGCGAGAGGCAGGTGTCGGCGTGAGCCGAAACCCCGACGATCTCGTCCGGCGCCTGGCCGCGGGCATGCGCTCCGCGGAGCTGTACGCGCCGCAGCATCCGCTGGTACAGCGGTCTGTCACGGCGCTCGCCTCGTCGTGCACGGCGCATCTCGCCGATGGCGCGTCGCTGGTCGTCGGTTTCATCGGCGACGACGTGGTCGTCAACGACACGCGGCTGGGAAAGGGGTCCGCCTCGCTCACGGGATTTGTTCGCGGCCTTCGCGACCGCGAGATCGAGAAGATCACTTTTCATCGCGGGATCACGACCGAAGAGATCCAGTCGTTTCTCGGCGAGCTCGCGGACCGCCGATCGCGGACACCGCTGCCCGACCGCCTTGCGTCCCGCGGCGTCCGGCGCATCGTCATCGGCAGGCTGTCGGTCGAAGACACGCCGCAGGATGCCCTGGGCATCGAGGCGGCGCGCCGCGTGTACGGCACCGCGGTTTCGTCGGCCGAATCGCTCTGGCAGCAGGCGAAGGCCGGCGAGAAACCGAACCCCGAGGACGCGCGAAAGATCATCGACAGCCTCGCGAACATCGTCACGCAGGACCGGACGTCGCTGATGGCGCTGACGGCGCTGAAGAAGTACGACAATTACACGTTCACGCACATGGTGAACGTGGCGGCGCTGTCGATGGCGCAGGCGCGGGCGCTGAACCTCGAGGGTCCGCTGCTGCGCGAGTTCGGCTTCGCGGCGCTGATGCACGACATCGGCAAGGTGAACACGCCGCTCGAGGTGCTCAACAAGCCGGGCAAGCTGACCAACGAAGAATTCGCGATCATGAAGATGCACGTCGTCGACGGCGCGCACATTCTGCGCCGGACGCCCGAGATGCCGGCGCTCGCGCCCGTCGTCGCCTTCGAGCATCACCTGCGGCAGGACCTGAGCGGGTACCCGGAGAACATCGGCCATCGCAAGCTGAATCTCTGTACGCAGATTGTCAGCATCGCCGACGTCTTCGATGCGCTCCGCAGCAACCGGCCGTACCGCGAAGGGCTGGCCACGGCACGCATCCGA
>Ga0209515_10006220_pt1 | contig 14988 bp, 17 predicted proteins | sample Subgroupgradi54m_FD_187454 | JGI IMG/M metagenome (GOLD analysis project Ga0209515, IMG submission 187454) | Subsurface groundwater microbial communities from S. Glens Falls, New York, USA - GMW60B uncontaminated upgradient, 5.4 m (SPAdes)... ...
CCCGATAGGGAATTCCTATCGGGTTTGGGCATGGAGCGCTCGAATAGCGCGCATCGTATGGGGACAATGATCGGCGAATTCGTTCTCAAGACGGACGAGATCGTCAAGCCGATCCACATCAAAGATCATGGATAGAGCGCGGCATGAAATGCCTTGTGCGGTGGCCAGTTCCGTCCAGCGCAAGATATATCCCGGATCGCGGGAATCATTTCCGGTCCATAGATCGCCGAAACGGCGGAGGCCGTGCGGACAGCACCCATCATCCGGATTGGGGTGGTATGCGATATCCACCTCATCAAGCGCGCTCAACATCTCTCCTAATTGGGTACTCGCATAGTGAGGGATGTCTGCGCCCATCATGACGACTTTGCGGAATCGTGTGAGCAGGGTGCGATGGGCATGCACAATGTCCTTGTTCATATCGCCTATGCCTTGGAGCAGAAGTATTCTGTCACTCGGGATACGGGCGTGTCGGCAGAGGTCAAGAAATGGGTGTGGTTTTTCGTCAAATGGGAACACAATAGCGAGGACCAGATTCGGGATGCGGCAAAAGCGATCAAGGATATCAAGGAGCATACCTTTCTGGATGTCCGCTGCGTGCTCTGCTCCTATGTCAGTCGCCAGACGACTTTTTACGCGTCCCGGCCTCGGGAACTTTACCAACACTGCGAGGCACGCTCCCATGATGGGGGTCTCCTTTTCAAAGGGCTTACCTATCGGCTATAGAGACCCTACGGAACACCCGTGGGACCCCGCCGATATGAGGCAAATATACGCCCCCCCCATTATTGTTGTCAATCCGTTGAATATAAAGCTGTGTGCGGTATAATACCCGCAGGGTTGTTGATTGAAGAATTTTAAGTCGAGAGAATAACTGCAGATAATTATGGCTACATTGGAACCGACTCCTGACAATATCACGCAGGAGCTGTATAAACGAAACTCGGAGCTGGCAGTGAGGAATAAAACTCTCTCGCTGTTGGGCACGCTGTACGAAATCGGCATCTTGACGCTGGCGCCGGTCCCGCTCGGGGAACGGGTGGCGCAAACCGTCCAAGCCGGGCTGGATTATGATCTGGTCGGTTTGTTCCGCTATGAACATATCGATGATGCCTTGACGCCTCTGCACTTTGCAAAGTCCGCCCGGCTGGAAAAAATATTGGGAGAAAATATGCCCGCGTTTGACGGATTAACTTTTGCAAGCGTATCGCATCATGCGTTATTCGCGCCGATCTTCTCCGGTACTGCCATGAACAGCACGGATGATCTTGCCGCGGTGTGGGACGGGCTGGTTCCCCATGATGTATTGGCCCGGGTACGCGAAGAAGCCCATCTGCGCACCGTGCTGTTTTATCCTCTACTGATTGAGCATCGCAAAGTGCTGGGAGTGCTGATGATCGGGCTAAACCGCGGTTATGGGGAACTGGGTCAATTTGAGCAGGAGTCCATGCGCAGTTTTGTCAATGTGACTGCACTCGCCTTGAATCAGGCGCTCTTGAATCAGGCGCTTCAGGCATCCAACCAGAATCTGGAGCAGATGAATGTGAAGCTCGCGAAGATGGATGCTCTGAAATCCGAGTTTGTTTCTATGGCCGGACACCAGTTGCGGGCGCCGCTGACCGTGATCAAGGGCTATATTTCTTTGGTGCTGGACGGGACGATTAAGGGCGCCAATGCCGCGGTCAAGGATGCTTTGGGCCGCGCGATGTTTTCTACGGAGCAGCTCGTCAAGCTGGTCGGCAGCTTGCTTGATTTGTCGCGGATTGAATCCGGGAAGATCAAATATGATATGGCAGAATGGGATCTGGCGCATATCGTGAGTGAGGTGATTGATAAGTTTAAGCAAGGCGCGGAGAAAAAAGAGATCGCGCTCGTATTTGAGAATCACGCGGCAGCGCGCATGAAGTTTTCTTTTGATCAGGATAAAATTCGCGAGGCAGTGGTTAATTATGTGGATAATGCGATCAAGTATTCATCCGAGGGAGGACGAGTTGTCGTCGGGCTTGATGTTGCGGGCAGTGGATCGGACGCAAAAGCGCGCGTGAGCGTGCACGACAGCGGACTTGGCATAAAACACGAAGATATTGCAAAACTTTTTGATAAATTCTCGCGTACGGATGAGGCAAAGAATTATGACCCCAACGGCATGGGCATCGGGCTTTTCTTTGCCAAGCGCGTGGTGCAGGATCACGGCGGCAGAGTGGGGGCCGAATCTGATGGAATCGGCAAGGGAAGCACGTTTTGGTTTGAACTGCCGATGAGTGGAGGTCTCATTATAGAGAATGGATAAGGGGCAGTCGCAGAGCTCCCGGCGGATCTCACCCCACTGATGTCCCCCTAAGCTTGAGGAGTTGAAGTTCAGAGCTCCATACTCAAGGTCGGCACCAAACAAAAATGGGTAAAAGTTGACAATTAGTAAATACAAGCGTATCATTTCTATAGTGAGTGAGAGGTGTATTTTATTTGACCTTTGATAACTTCGGGGAGTCAGAAAAGTGGATAATGTGATTTTAGTTCTTACCAACTCAAGAGATGGTCAGCATACAGATGTAGTTATCTCGAAACTGCGGCAGAAAAATCAAAGAGTATTTCGCTTTGATGCTGATATATTTGCAGGTGGCGAATTACAACTCAATTTTTGTACGGGTAGAGACCTTTTTGGGTTCGAGATGACTGGCGCAGATGGCATGATTTCGTCGACAGACGTTAAAAGTGTCTGGTATCGGCGTCCGAATTCCCTGCACCTCAAGATTAAAGACCCAGTACAGAGGACGTAGGCGGAAGAGGAGATCAAAAATCTGTTGGAGGGTTTGTGGATGAGTATGCCGGATGCTTTTTGGTTGAATAATCCGATTTATCTGAATACTGCAAGGAAAAAGATTTACCAACTTTTTCTTGCGAGAGAAGCGGGGTTTAGGGTGCCAAAAACGATTATCACAAATCATCCGGGGAGGGTGAAGGAGTTCTATGATGAATGTGGGGGCAAAATAGTTTTCAAGGCCATACAAGGGGAACTTTTAGATTACGGTGAAAAGTCGTTTAGTATCCCAACGACGTTAGTGACTGATCAACACCTTGAAAACCTCGGTATGGTAAGAAAGACACCCGCGCTTTTTCAGGAGTCTATTGAAAAAGCATATGAATTGAGGATCACGGTGGTTGGCGATAAGATTTTCCCTGTCAAGATTGAGCCGTTGGTAGATATATCTCATGCCGTTGACTGGAGATATCCCGAACTGATGGATAAACTTTCCTATTCACAGGTCGTTCTCCGTGAGAGAATTTCCGCTTTCTGTTTTTGGTTACTCCGCAAGCTCCACCTTTCATTTGGCGCGTTTGACTTCCTGGTAGGTAAAGATGGCGAGATCTACTTTTTAGAGATAAACCCTAATGGTCAGTGGTATTGGTTGGAGGATCGAGCGGGTCTCTTGATCTCGGATGCAATTGTTGATATACTCATCAAAGCTTCCAGAGAAAGGGGGTGATAGAGATGGTTCCAGAAGATATCTCTCCGGAGATATTCGCGGCTCTTTGCGCAGTAAAGGTCGAGGTTCCTCAAGGAGGGTACGATCTCTCGTTCTCTACGGGTCCTCAGGCCCAAGATCCGGACGATTAAAAGTTGGATTGTCCATGGCAGTATGATAGAAGGGGGTAGCCGTAAAAAGCTACCCCCGTTAAAATATGGAAAAGGATGTAGACGGTCTACTATGGCAAAAAACAATAAAAGATTGACAAGTGTCCTCAACGCAATGGCGCGAAGGGATCAGGACGCGATACAACGGGTGAGGAGGACACTCGTATTTGATGATAGAGTACAGCGCGTAAATACGGAGCGGCTCAAAGGAATTGTAGAAAAATACGGCTGGCCCACGATTGATTTGGTGGGAGCAAAAGCAAGCCGTCATGCGTGGCTCATTATCCAGCATGCCGACCACAACGTGAGGTTTCAAAAGAAATGTTTGGCGATGATGCAGGAGATTTATCAATATAATCCACACAATATCTCTCGCGAAAACATCGCATTTCTTACTGATAGGATACTGGTCAATACAAAAAGAAAGCAGGTATTTGGTACGCAATTTTATGTGAATAAAAAGAAGCTATTTACGTATCGGCCGATCAAAAGCTTCAAAGATTTGGATCACAGAAGAAAAGAATACGGCATACCGCCTTTTAGAGAATATATCGAGGCAATGAAATCTGTGGGGCCTTTGCGAATAAAGGGTTTTAGACAAAAGTGAACGCAGTACCTTCTCGTTTGAACTGCCGATGATGCGGTAGGAGAATGGGAAATAGGGTAGATGTTGTCGGCAGGTGATGAGGAATTATTAAACGCCTTTGCGGGTCCCCCGCAAAGGCGTTTGGTTGGTGGGGGCGCATAGGCCCCCAATCCCTGCCGCCATTCATCGGCGGTGATTTCTTGTACCCGACAGCCCTGTCTCCCGAGGAGAGACATGAGCCAAACAACGGCTCCAAACAAAACAAGAAAGAATGCCCAGGACATAGCATCCATCATTGACCTCCTGTTATGGTTTATGGTTATAGAAAGATCATCCGGAGAAACACGCGGCGTTTCTCCGATGCTCCGCGCTTTTACTGAAATGAGAAAGCGCGGACGAGATGGGAGATAAGGTTGCTGATGGTCATTTTCACGCCGCAGATTTCCAAATCAATCAGCTCTGCGGCAATAACAATCGATACCGCCGCCAGTGTTTTGCGAATAGCGTCATTGGACGCATACTCTTTGAATATCGTGCCGAGCGGCGCTCCCACTACTATTGCGCCTGCGGCAAGCAATAGAGCGACACGCCATTCAATCTTGGCCCACGCGCCGATGACGCCGGTTCCCGCGGTCAGGATGATAACAAACAGCGATGTCGCCACTGCTGTTTTTATATCATAGCCCAGCGCCACCATGAGGGGCATAATCAGGAATCCTCCGCCGAGCCCGGAGAACGAGGAGTAAAACCCAACAACGATACCAAAAAGGACAAATCCTAACAAATCCATGGTATCCTCCTTTTCCGCGGGGTTCTGCCCGTCGGTATTCATATTGAAAAGTGCTTTTGTCCCTTGTTGTCGGCGTTTTTTGCCGATAGGGGTATTATACACGGGGTTGGCAGGGCAGTCAAGGGCTGGTTATCGATGCTCCCGTGCTTTCGCAGGAGAGGATTTGCCAGATTTTTTCCAGCCGTGGCGGTAGAGGAAATTGCGGCCGACAAGGGCGGCGGCTGGTATGACCATCTCGCGGAATGGCTTTTTGTGGCGCGTGATATTGGTGATACGGGATGCGCGTATGGCTTCAAAGAGCGCGGGGATCGATTGTTGCTCGGCATCTACGATCGCGTAGTCGGTATTGAGATTTTGGAATGTGTGCGCGTCCGAGGTGGCAATCATGGGGAGGCCGCGGCTCGCGGCAAGGCGAGCCGCTTTTTTGTTGCGGTTGAAGGAGGGAGAATAAAACCAGGAGTGTTCTACGGCATCAAAAAGATTGCTATAGCGCTCCAGCCGCCATTGCAGGCTGAAATTGCCGTAAAAAAAAGGATGGGGCGCCAGGATAAAGCATTCCGGATGTGCGGCGCGGTATGCGCTGATATCGGAAAATGTTCGCAGGGATTCGGCGCGTGTATCGCAGTTGAGGAGAATAAGATGTCTCCCTCTCTCCTGGTGCGATTCGCTGATTTCCAATTCAATGCCGGGGATAAGGAGGATGCCGCGCTCTTTACCGTACGCCGCGTATTCCGGGGTCCACGCGGCTTTGCGATGGCAGGTGAGGGCGAGTACCTGGAAACCGAGTGCGGCGGCCCGGTCAATGCCTTCGCTGGTTGAGTAGGGCACTGCATCAAGGGGATCATCGCCTGTATGAAAATGAAGATTGGTTTTGAGTTGCATGATTATGTTTTTTTATGAAAAGGGCTCCGTCAGAAACGGAGCCCGCGCGACGCCGCAGGGGCGCGATGAATGAACAGCATAGCAAAGGCAAATGAACTTGCCGCGAGCATCGCGGTGAGGATGCCAACCGCCGGAACATGCGGGATGCCCAGCCATTGGTTCCACAGGATCGGCGCATAGGTTTGGCATACGAATACTCCCGCCGCAACCAAATGCGTCGCTTGTCGGGCTTTTCCCGACGTGTGTTTTGCGCGCCAGAAAATTTTTCCCATCGCAACGAGGCGGTATACATGGACGCCGCCGATGGCAAGCTCCAGGGCGACGATACCTACGTCAAGCGAAAGGAACTTCGGCTCGCGTGTGATGATGTTTGCAAGCACCGCAACGCTCAAGAGCCGGTCGCGCAGAGGATCCAGCACTTTTCCGAGACGGGTATACTGATCAAGGATCCGCGCGGCCATGCCGTCCAAGAGGTCGCTTGCGCCGATGAGAATCACCATAATCGGTATGAGCATTTCTCCGGTCTTTGAAAGGAAACAGCAGATATAGGCCCCGATCAGCGCGAGGCCGCACGCAGTAAGAAGGTTGGGGACCGTGAGGATGCGCGGCCGGACATTTTCCGGACCGGGTTGCCGGAACAACCGATAGAAAATCTCTCGAGGCGCGTTGAGGGTTGTAAAGAGCGTCACAAGACCTCCTTGTCTTGTATGGTAGGATTTCTATCCTGTGCGTGAAGGATGGAATAAATAGTATAACTTGTCAAAAACTGATAAGGTCATGGGTGAGTTTGATATACGAGACCATCACAAAACTCCCTCTCCTACTGCAAGCTCGGATTTTGGGCTACGGCTTCGTCCGTCCTCCTCGCCGTATATTCCCATATACACCTTCGTCGTCCGTCCTCGCCTCGCCTCAAAATCCGCGCTTTCGCTACGAAGAAGAGTTTTGTAATGGTCTCTGTTTGAATAGTTGCTGGATTTACGCTATCATGGAGTTATATGCGAACACTCACTAAAGATACGCCGCAAAAAATAGGAGACACCATCGCCCTGATGGGCTGGGTGGCAGGCAGGCGCGACCACGGCAAATTGATTTTTATTGATCTGCGCGACCGATGGGGCATGGTGCAGGTGGTATTTACTCCGGCGGATAAAACACTGTTGGCGCAAGCCGACGCACTGCGCCCGGAATGGGTGGTCAAAATTGAAGGACTTGTCAAAGAGCGGCCCAAGGGCATGGAAAATCCGGAATTACCCACCGGCCATATTGAAATTGAAGCAAAGACACTGACGATTTTAGCGGCATCCGCGACTCCGCCGTTTGCCCTGGATACGGATGGACGGGAAATCGGCGAGGAGCATCGGATGAAATACCGGTATTTGGATTTGCGGCGCGAGCGGATGCGCAACAATCTCATCATGCGCGACCGCGTGATTTCTTTTATCCGTGATTATCTCCACAAAAAAGATTTTATAGAAATAGAAACGCCGATACTCACTAAATCCACGCCCGAAGGCGCGCGCGATTATGTGGTGCCCTCGCGCGTGTATCCGGGAAAATTTTATGCCTTGCCCCAATCGCCCCAGCAGTACAAGCAATTGCTTATGGTCGCCGGCATTGAAAAATATTTCCAGATCGCGCGGTGTCTGCGCGATGAGGATACGCGCGGCGACCGCCAGCCCGAGCACACCCAGCTGGACATGGAAATGTCGTTTGTCACACCGGAAGATGTGATGTCCCTTGCCGAGCAATTGATGACGGAGATGGTGCATACGCTGTATCCGAAAAAAAAATTCACGTCGCCGTGGCCGCGAATTTCTTATCACGAGGCAATGGAAAAATACGGCAATGATAAACCCGACCTTCGGGAAAATAAGGATGATCCTGATGAATTGGCATTCGCATGGGTCGTGGATTTTCCGAGTTTTGAGCGCGACAAGGCGACCGGCGACATCCAGCCCGTGCATCATATGTTTGTCCAGCCCAAAGACGAGAGTGTTGCGCTGATTGATACCGAGCCGTTGGGTATGGTGAGCACGCAGTACGATTGGGTGTGCAATGGGTACGAGCTTTGCAGTGGCAGCATCAGGATCAGCGATCCTGCTCTGCAGATGAAAGTGTTCAAGCTCTTGGGTATGAGCGAAGAAAAAGCGCGCGCGGACTTTGGCCATATCCTAGAGGCGTTTTCTTATGGCGTGCCGCCGCACGGCGGCATTGCGCCCGGTCTGGACCGCCTGCTGATGATTTTGCAGGGCGAGCCGAATATCCGCGAGGTGATTGCGTTCCCCAAAACCGGCGACGGCCGCGACCTGATGATGGACGCGCCCTCAGTGATTGATGCGGAACAACTCCGCGACCTTGGACTTGGATTAAAAAAGGAGAAATGATGATCGTAGGCACAATGGTTATTTTGAAAGCTACACTTATCCGCGGTCGCGGATAAGTGTAGCTTAGAGGAGTATGGGGTGTATAGAATAATAATAAGGAATTGATCAGGGGTATGTCTCGGGGACTTGGTGCGATACAGAAAAAGGCGCTTCTCCTGCTGGAGACGGGCATTGCGCTCGGGTTTTCCCGCGCCCCTTTAGCGTCTCTTCGAATCGTCGCATCCGCAAGAAAAGAATGGAAAGGGATCGAGCGTAATGCCCTTCGGCGCGCAATCCGCGCACTCTATGCATCCCGTCTTGTGGAGGGTCGGGAACATCCGGACGGTACCACGACGCTGGTACTTTCGGAAAACGGCAAACGGCGGACGCTTGCTTTTCGGATTGATGAGATGAAGATTAAGAAGCCAACGGCGTGGGACAGAAGATGGCGCGTGGTAATCTTTGATATTCCGGAAAAGCGTAAGAATGTGCGGGATGCTCTGCGTGGGCATCTCCGGCAGATAGGGTTTTATGAACTTCAGAAAAGCGTATTTGTGCATCCCTATCCTTGCGGCGATGAAATAGAGTTTTTAGTGGAATTTCATCAGGTGCGTGCGCACGTGCGTCGGCTTACGGTCCATGCTATTGATAATGATTTGCATTTACGGCGGAGATTCCACCTTTGATTCTGATAAGACATATGTATGTTTTCTATACGCTACACTTATCCGCGACCGCGGATAAGTGTAGCGTGCGGCTAGAAAGTGCTGGGGGCGGCGAATACGGGGGCGCGAAATGAGGATGGACGGGTATCGACGTTTACGGCGCCTGAGATTTGCGATAGAGTGGGAATGTGGCATTTGCGATAAAACAGGAAAAATTTGAGGGACCGCTGGCGATGCTGTTGGCATTGATTGAGAGGGAGAAGCTTGCCATTGCCGAAATCTCGCTTGCCGCAGTCGCGGATGATTATCTTGTGTATGTGCGGGGGCTCGTGTCGCCGGATCCGGAGGAGCTCGCAGAGTTTCTTGTCGTGGCGGCGCATCTGATGCTTATCAAGTCGCGTTCGCTTCTGCCCTCGCTTACCGTACCCGCAGAAGAAGAGGCGTCTTTGGATGATTTGGAGCATCGGCTGGCACTTTTGCAGATGATGCGCGACGCCAGCCGCGCATTGCGTGGCGTTGAGCAGAAGGGCTTGCGAATTGCAAGCCGCGAAGCATATGCGGGATTAGCGCCGGTATTTTATCCGCCGCCGTCGCTGGGCGCGGCAACGCTCGCCGATGTATTTGCCGCGGTGGTAGCGCTGATTCCCAAGCCGGAGAAACTCGCCGAAGAAAAATTAAAGCGAATTGTCTCGCTGGAAGCAAAAATCAGCCATATCCGCGGCATCTTGCAAGACATGGTGGAGCGCAGGTTCTCGGAGATCGTCGCGGGCGCCAAAGAAAAAGTGGACATTGTCGTAAGTTTTCTTGCGCTTTTGGAATTGGCGCGCCAGAAGTTTGTTGATCTGCGGCAAGACGCGCATTTTGCGGAGATTATGATAAAGAAAATATGATGGAACAAAAAAATTTATCTGCAATCGTGGAGAGTATTCTTTTTGTGTACGGCGAGCCGCTCGGCATCAAGCGGCTTGCCGCCATCGCGCAAGCAAGCGAGGAAGAAATCCGGCTGGCGCTCGGCGAGCTTGCAAAGAATCTCGGGGGCCGCGGCCTGATTTTGCTTGAAAAAGACAACGCGTGGCAGCTTGGCACGGATCCTGCCGCAGCGCCCTATATAGAGCAACTTGCCCGCGATCAGTTTGGCGAGGAGCTATCGCGGGCGGCTCTGGAAACCCTCGCGATTATTGCATATAAAGGCCCGCTGGGGCGGTCGGATATTGAATATATCCGCGGCGTCAATTCTTCTTTTACGCTTCGCGCGCTTACGATGCGGGGTCTTGTGGAGCGCACGGAAAATCCCAAAGACAGCAGGGGATTCTTGTATGGCGTGAGTATGGATTTCCTCAAGCATCTGGGATTGAGTCGCATGGAGGATTTGCCTCATTACGAAGAATTGTCGCGTGTGGCACTCCCTGAAGATAGTGCGAGTGTAGCCGGTGGCGAGATGCGAGGTGTTCCCGCAAAGCGGGATGCCCGGTCTGCGGATGCGCCGGCCGAATAACCCGTTGATACGTGAGGGATCTTTTATGCCGATAACTGAAGATGAATTTTTTTCGCCGCGTCTCATCACGCTTCTGTGCGTGCTTTTTTTGTGTGTGTTGATTTTGCTTTCAGTGTCAGAAAAAAAAGATCAGTCAGTGGCGTCCGCAATCGTGCCGTTGTCTCCGGCGCCCGCATTGAGCAGCGAGGCGTATCTGGTGCGTTTGTCCGGCGAGGGAGCGCCGCTCATGGCACAGCGATCAGGCAAGCGCATGGCGCCCGCAAGCTTGACAAAAATCATGACTGTTTTTATCGCGCGGCAAGTCCTGGCGCCTGATGAAAAAATCGTATTTTCTTCAGAGGCGAAAGCCGTCGAAGAACATCGGAGCGACGCGCTAGCCGGAGAGATATTTTCGCGCGATGACGTCGTGCGCATGGCGCTCATGGAGAGCGCCAATGACGCGGCGCTTGCACTTGCCGAGGCCGTCGGCGCAAAAGCCGGAAAAACAGGATTTGGCGAGCGCATTGCTTTTTTCGTCGGGCTGATGAATGAGCGCGCGGCAGGCCTTGCGATGGCTGATACGCATTTTGAAAATCCCGTAGGGCTTGATGCGCCGGGTCATACGATGAGCGCGGAAGATCTCGACCGATTGGCAGAATATATGTTGAGCCGCGACCCTGGGCTTTTTGCGATAACGGCCGATCGGGAGGCAGTGGTCTTTTCACAGGAAGGAAAAAAGCATACGATAGAAAATACGGATGATCTGCTGAAAGAATTTCCTGCGCTTGCCGGCGGCAAGACCGGATTTACGGATCATGCAAAAGGCGCGTTGTTGCTTTTGTATCCGGTGCGAGCGGCGGCGTCCCGACTTGTCGGGACGCCGCAGAAGAAGACCGCCATCATTGTGATTTTGAAATCAGAAGATCGTTTTGGCGACGGGAGAAAAATTATTCAGTTTCTTGAACAGAATTTTCCATGACGCCTGTCCCGGTATCTTTGAATATGGCAGGAAGCGCGGTCAAGGTATTCGGCTTGCTCGGCGCCTCTTTCATCCTGGCTTTGCTCTGGACGCCGTTGCTGACGCGTTTTTTGTATCGCCATAAACTGGGGCGCAAAGACGTGCGCACCACGTCTCCAGACGGCACCAAGACGCCGCTTTTTGCCGCACTGCATCGCGACCGCGAGACCCGCGTGCCGCGCATGGGCGGCATATTGATATGGGTAACGACGCTGGGCATTGCCGCAATCGTGTGGTTGATTGCGGGGCTTACCGACGGCAGTTTTTGGGACAAGGCGAATTTCGTCTCGCGCAATCAGACGTGGTTACCGCTGGCAACGCTCCTTGCGGCTTCCCTCCTCGGGCTTGCCGATGACTTGGCGCAGGTATGGGGCAAGGGGAAATATGTTGCGGGCGGTATCAAGTTCCGGCACCGGCTTTTGATCGTCGGCCTCATCGCGCTCGTCGGCGCATGGTGGTTTTATTTCAAGCTCGATTGGCGCACGATTTATATTCCCGGCTGGGGCAATCTATTCATCGGCCTGTGGTACATCCCGCTTTTTGTTGCGGTGATGATCCTGCTTTTTTCATCCAGCATCGTGGATGGCATTGATGGCCTGGCGGGCGGCGTGTTTGGCGCGGCGTTTGCGGCGTACGGCGGCATTGCATTTTTTCGCGGGCAGATTGATTTGGCGGCTTTTGCCGGGGTGGCGCTCGGCGCGATTCTCGCGTTTTTGTGGTTTAATATCCCGCCCGCACGCTTTTATATGGGAGAGTCAGGCATCTTCGGACTTACCACGGCGCTTGCAGTCATGGCGTTTCTCACGGATTCGGTTGCGGTACTGCCAATCATCGGCATTATCCTCATGGCCGAGGTCGCGTCAGACATTATTCAGTTTGCGTCCAAACGGTGGCGGGGCAAAAAAGTATTTTTGATAGCGCCCATCCACCATCATTTCGAGGCGCTCGGCTGGCCCCCCCACAAAGTTACCATGCGATTCTGGGTGATAAGCGTGGTGGCCGCGATTCTCGGCATGGCAATCGCGCTCATCGGGAGATAGAAGACGCTTTTGATTTTTTGCTTTCGTTGTATAATAGACACATGGGGTTTTTCACAAAAAAACAGGCGGCGGTGTACGGCGTGATGGATGTCGGAGCTGATGCGATCAAGGCAGTGGTTTTTGAAGCGCCGTCCGAGGGAGCGCGCGGCCGCGGCAATACCGACACTGCGGCGGGATTGCCGCGCGTCCGCGAAAAATTCCTCTGGGATTTGCCAATATCTTGCTCGCCTTTGCGTCTGGTCCAGAAAATCAAGGAGAGTGTTTTTGCCATGACAGAGAAAATCAGGATGACGCCGCAAAAAGTGGTGGTGGCACTCGGGCCCGAAGTAGGCGAGTATGCCTTGCAAAGCTGGGTGTCGCCAGGCGCCCACGCGCCGCTGACGCGCAAACATATCCGTGACGCGTACCAACGGTTGTTTGAGGAACATGCGGATTTGCGCCGCGCCATGATCGCGGTGCCGGTGGATGTGCTGGTGAATGGGTATCCGTGGACGGATCGGGACGGGGCATCCGGCTTCGCTCCGGCCGGCTTGAGCGACGAAATAGTGTTTCAGACCATGGCACTTTCGTTATCCGTTGAAAATGGCGCGCTGTTCAATGGTTTGAAAAATGCCCTTGCCGGTATCCCTCTTGCATTTCTTCCGTTGGTGGTTGCCGAGAAAGAGGCGCTCGCGTCGGCACTCAATATCCGTGATGCATTTTTCATTGATGTCGGGGCGGACACGACCGCACTCCTTTCGGTGAGAGAGGGAAGATTAATGCACACGGCGTTTATGCCCATGGGCATCCGGCGTATGGCTAGTATCGCGGCAAAAAATTATCGGTATTCTCTGCGTGATGCGCGCCTCGCGATGCGCCATTACGCGCAGGGAGGGATTCGTGACAAGCCATTGGCTTTTGCATCCGCGGCGGCGGCCGCGGGCGCTGCGGAATGGAAGGAAAATTTTCTGCGCTCGCTCGATGCGTTTTATCCGACCGGGCCGTTGTCTCCCACGATTTTGCTTGCCGGCGGCGGCGCACGCTACCCTGAAATAAGGGCGGTCGTGGAAGCGTCCGATTGGCTGGGTGGATTTTCTTATGGTCAGAAACCAGCGCTACGAGTGCTGGAAGGCGCTACTTTTTTCAACGGTAATACGCTGGGCGGCAATGTGCAGGGACCGGAAGACGCTGGTCTGGCAGCGCTCATGGCGTATGTCATGCATCATCGGTCTATTTTTTAACGCTCCTCTTGATAATGCAGAAAAAATCTGACGGCATCAGAAAAAAAGGCGATTCGGGCATGATGCCTGACCGCGAAATTCATCGCGAGCCGCCCCGTATTGTTTTGGAGGAGATACTGCCGGATGAGCCCCCGATCACTCCGCCGCAGGCACTACCGGAAGAGCCGCCCACGCGCGCGGCGTCCGCGCGCAAATCCGACCCGCACAAACACGCACGGGCGGCGCGTCCCGCGCCGCCCGATGACATCAATCCCGCAAAAGCATCGGAGTTTCTTGCGCATTGGCAAAAGTCCCAAAAAGATTACGAAGACGAACAAGAACCTCATCACGCAAAACGGGTGCCGCAGCACCCGGCACCGCGTTTTCGCCTCGCCCGATGGGGCATGGCCGCCGGAGGCATTGCGGTCGCGGGAGTGATTCTTTTTATCTCTACTGCGGGCGCCTCCGTTACCATAGCATTCAAGCCGCATATGGACGACGTTGCCTTGCAGGACATCGGCGTTGCGTTTGATACTTCAGTGGCAAAAGTACTCGTGCCCCAGAAAGTGATTCCGGCAGAGGAGCTCTCTTTTCTCAAAAAGCGCGAGCAATCGTTTCCTACCACCGGCAAACAGCAGATTGCGGACCGTGCACGAGGCAAGGCGGCAATTATAAATAAATTCAGTTCCTCACCCCAGACATTGGTTGCGGGTACGCGGTTTCTGACGGACGCGGGGATTTTGTTCCGCCTGCCCAAATCTGTCACCGTGCCCGGCGCCAAAATAGATCAGGGCAAAATCGTGCCTCAATCCGTGGATACGGATCTGGTCGCGGATGCGCCCGGGGAGCGCTCCAATATTGCAGGGGCCGTGACATTAAAAATCCCGGGACTCAAAGGTACTCCCAAGTATGAGGGATTTTTTGCGACTGTCGTACAGGGATTCAGCGGCGGGTTCCAGGGAGAGGCGACCGTGGTGTCGGCCGATGATTTGAAAACCGGCCAAGAGCAGGTGACCAAAACGCTTTTTGATGATTTACAGGCCGAGATCGGGCGCAAGATTCCGCCCGGGTTTACCGCGCTCAAGGAATTGCAAAATATTGAGATTACCAAAGTTACGGCACCGGCCGCGGGCACGCACGTGGAGCAATTTTCCGTATCCGCAGAGGCGACCGGCAAGGCACTGGTTTTCCGCGAGGAAGATGCGGTGGCACTCGTCAAATCCTTTGCGTTGGCTGATGCGAGTGATCAGGAATTTGTCCCGGGATCCAGCCAGTTGCAGTATCACAGCCGGAGCATTGATTTTAACAAAGGCAGGGCTATGATGACGATTGCG
>Ga0209515_10006221_pt1 | contig 14988 bp, 15 predicted proteins | sample Subgroupgradi54m_FD_187454 | JGI IMG/M metagenome (GOLD analysis project Ga0209515, IMG submission 187454) | Subsurface groundwater microbial communities from S. Glens Falls, New York, USA - GMW60B uncontaminated upgradient, 5.4 m (SPAdes)... ...
TACGAGGATTGTTAAAGCAATTATCGCCAAACCAAAGTCATGACCCGGCAAAATGTCGTAAAGAAAAACAACGGCATTAAACAGTGGACGATATAAAATTTCAGTAAATAATGTTCCCATATTAAATTATCCGACAACTAGACTTCATCTATGCCCGACCCGGCAAAAGGATTACATCTTAAAACTCTATCTACAGCTTTTAATGTTCCCCTCCAAGCCCCGTACTTGGAAACAGCATCGACGGCATAATCAGAACATGTAGGGTAAAATCGGCAAGAAGAATTAAAAAACCCAAAGGGGTTACTAGCCCAAAAAGGGGAGACTGCCTCTTTATAAAATTTTATTAATTTAATTATTATTTTTTTCATCATTGTATTTTATCCAATGTCATCAAAAAATCGCGGGCTATTTCTTCTTTGGATGCAATCATTATTTTATTCGCCGCAAAAACGATGATATCGTAACCAACAACATTTTTAAGCTTTGACCTGACCGCTTCGGATAAAATTCTTCTTATTTTATTTCTTTCAACTGCTTTCCCCGCAACCTTGGCTGATACCACAAAACCGAATCGGGGCAGATTTAACTCGTTCTTTCTGTATTTTATAAACAAAAAACTGCCTTTAACAGCTTTCCCTTTTTTAAAAACATCCTCAAAATCAAGTTTCTTCTTTAGCCGGTTTTTTTTATTCAAAGCCATGCTCGGATGTTAAACTGCCAAGCTGTGTCTGCCCTTTCTCCTTCGCCTGGTCAAAACATTTCGTCCAGACTTGGTTTGCATCCTTCCCAGAAAGCCGTGTTTTACTTTTCTTTTCTTCTTTTTTGGTCTATATAATGTAGACTTCATATATTACAATCTACTATTTAATCTGATTTCAGTCAATTTTAATTTTTTAAGTTTTTAAAATTGTTTTTAACCCTCTGTCAATATTGTGCTATTATTTTCCACTTGTTATACACAGTATATCAACTGATTTCTTGTCCTACTAAAATTTTTATCAAGGTATAATAAAAAGCATGACCAACGAAGAACTCTGGAAAGCAGTATTAGGGGAAATGGAATTGTCTTTAACTAAGGCTAATTTTACTACCTGGTTTAGAAACACCACCATCTTGTCAAAAGACAAGAATGCCGTCGTTGTTAGCGTGCCTAACGGTTTTATCAAGGAATGGCTTGAGAATAAGTTCAATAAAAAAATCCTTCAATCCATCAGAGGTCTCACTCCGGAAATTAGGGAAATTAAATACCTGGTTGGTCGTCCCCGAATAGAGCTCATAAAACAAGACTTTGCCAAAATGAACTTGAATACCGAGTTAGAGGATAAGACCGAGTCAGATTTGGACAAGGATTTAGACAAGGCCACCAATCTTAACCGAAAATATTCTTTTGAATCTTTTGTTGTCGGCTCGAATAACGAACTGGCTTATGCGGCCGCTTCAGCTGTAACCAAGAACCTTGGCCGACTTTATAATCCTTTATTTCTTTATGGTGGGGTAGGGCTGGGCAAGACCCATCTTCTTCAGGCCATCGGTAACAAGATATCGTCTGAAAACAGAGATAGAAAGGTCTACTATATACCCGCCGAAAGATTCACTGCTGAGATTGTTGAAGCAATCCGAAACAAAAGTATAGAAGAGCTAAAAACCCAATATACCAAACTTGATCTGCTTATTATTGACGACGTTCAATTTATCGCTGGAAAAGAAAAGACTCAAGATATTTTCTTTTCCACTTTCAATGAGCTTTATGGCAAAAATAAGCAGATAGTTCTTTCTTCAGATCGCCCCCCCCAAACAATTCCCGCACTAGAAGAGCGTCTCCGTTCGCGATTTCAGGGTGGCATGGTAGCCGATGTAGGTCTTCCTGACTTTGAAACAAGATTGGCAATATTAAAATTAAAAGCTACCGAAAAGAATTATGACCTTAATTTGGAAGTTCTTACTTACATAGCCACTCACATCCAAAAAAATGTTAGGGAGTTGGAAGGAGCTTTAAATAGGGTAGTAGCTTTCGGTCAGATTTATAACCGAGTTCCGGACCTAAAAGAAGTAAAAAACATTCTTAATACCTATTTAAGTACTCCTTATAAAAAAACTTCTCCTCAAACAATCCTTAAGTCTGTTGCTGATTTTTATAGTATTTCTCTGGTTGATCTGGTAAAGAGAAGTCGTAAGAAAGAGATTGTTAGACCTAGACAAATAGCGATGTTTTTGCTTAGAGAAGAGACTAAACTATCTTTTCCTGAAATAGGCCAAAAACTTGGAGGTCGCGACCATTCAACAGTTATCCATGCTTGTGAAAAAATTAGGAACGAGGTTTCTGTAGATGAGCCTTTGAAACAAGAACTAGTTTTAATAAAAGAACGTGTTTATAATTCATTTGATAAGTAGTGCCTATTTTGTTGACAATTCTGTGGTTAATTTTGAATACTCAGAGTTATAAGTTTTTTGTAAGATAATAGTCAATATTTTATAAACAGTTCAATACGAGACGTTTTCCACATCTCCACAGTCCTAATAATAGTAATAATATTTAATTAATTATTAATATGAAAATTACCGTTAACCAAAAAAATTTAAAAAAAGCCCTAAACTTAGTTGAGAAGGTGGTGTCTCGTAATTCATCCCTTCCTATATTGAATAATATTCTTCTTAAGACCGAGAATGGACGTCTTAAGGTATCAGCTACAAATCTTGAAATAGGAGTCAACTGTATTATAGGGGCAAAAATAGAAGAGGTAGGTCAAGTAGCTGTACCAGCAAGGATTATTTCTGATTTTATAGGAAATATAATGGATGATAAAGTCTCACTGATAACAAAAAACAATATTTTAAGCATAAACTCAGAAAGATATAAAACTCAAATATTAGGATTTGACGCTAAAGACTTTCCAATAATACCAAAAATAAAATCAAAACCTTTAGCTGTTATTCCAACCAAACTACTTCGAAACTCGCTCATAACAGTTTTAGATTCGGTGGCTGTATCCGAGACAAGGCCGGAATTAGCAGGAGTATTCATGGATTTTAACAACGACAAGATTGTCTTTGCGGCCACGGATAGTTTTCGGCTGACAGAAAGAAGTGTCGATTTTAAAAATATTCAGAAACAATCCTTTATTATCCCCCGGAATACCGTCGTGGAATTGATAAGGGTTACTGGTGAATTGGAAGGGGACTTGTCATTCAACGCCAGTGATAATCAAGTTTCTTTCTCTAATGATGATTTTGAGATGGTATCAAGAGTCATAGATGGAAACTATCCTGACTATAAAAAAATAATTCCAGAAAAATTCATATCCCGAGTATTGGTTAATAAAAACGAACTGGATAAGACAATACGAATAGCAGGCTTGTTTTCAACAAACATATCGGATATTAAAATCCATTGCTCTGAAGATAAGATAGCTGTCTTAGCCAAGAACTCGGACAAAGGAGAAATAGAAACTGTTATTGATGCATCTCTTAAAAACCAGCCGTTCGATGTTTCTTTGAATTTTCACTATCTTCTTGATGGTTTAAAAATACTGGATACAGAGAAAGTTATTATGGAATTTACGGGGCAAGGCAGTCCTTTAGTTATAAGACCGAATGACGACAAAAAAGATGTGGTCTATCTTATTATGCCTTTGAGAAATTAACATGTTCAGGTCTATTGGTGGAACATTAGATAAAAAGAAAAATAGTCTCCTCAAGACGGAAGAACAGAGCTCAAATATTAGTCTGATTTTTGATAAATTTTTGGATGAATATTTTGCTGAGTATAAGGACTTATTTAAATGGGAAGCTTCTTATAATCCAAAAAATGGGAAGGTTGTTATTAACACCGGCAGCAAGTTAATAGCCGGGGAGTTAAGTTTAAAAATAAAAGAATTATCGCGGCTTTTAAAGGAAGCAAACCTAAGAGTAACCCAAATAGTTATTGCATAGAATTGGGATAGGTGTTTTTTACGGCCCACTCCCAATTAGTGAACTGGGAATCAAGATTTGGATCTGACGGTATAGGTCCCAGGGGATTACGCTTGTCTATGTAGTAGAGTATTTCGTGATATTCAGGAGATGAACTACCATCTCGCAAATAAGTGTAATTACCGTCCAGCATAATTTTATTAACGGTTACCGGGTCGGGGTTAGTGAATTTATCATTAGGCAGGGTACTTAAGGATTTAGCCATGAATTCATGCCACATCGGTCCGGAAGCGCTGATACCAGCTCCTTCTTTGGTCATAGACTCGTTCTTGTTGTTTCCTGTCCAAACACCTGTAACCAAGGAAGGCGTGTAGCCAACTACCCACGCATCTCTGTTTTCTTGGGTTGTCCCTGTTTTAGCGGCGACATCTCGGCCCGGGAAATACAAAGAACTTGAGTAGCCGAATACGGGAGATCGGGCCGAATTATCGGAGAGCATATTGTTAATAAGGCGGGCTATTTGAGGCTCAAGAACTCGTTCGGGCTTATTACTTTTTTCTTCTAGAACTTGATCGTTGGCAGATTCAACCTTCTGAATAAAAGACCAAGGGTTTCGTATGCCTTCATTTGCAAAGACTCCGTAAGCGGAAACCAAATCAACAAGTTTGACTTCTGCTCCTCCTAAAACAAGAGATAAACCAAAACGTGACTTATCGCCCAAAGTTGTTATGCCCATCTTTTCGGCAAGATCCATGGTGTCGTTGACTCCAGCTAGGTAGAGAACCTTAACTGAAGGAACATTTAAAGATTGGGCCAGACCTTGGCGGAAGGTAACCGGTCCGCGATATCTCCCGTCATAATTTTGAGGGTGATAGCAGTCTAATCCGTAGCGATCTTTTGTCTCCGAAGAATCAGGATTGCAATTTGGGTTAAATTCCGTTTTAAGATCAAAAACAACGGTATCATCAGGGTAGCCTTTTCCCAGGGCGGTGGCATACGCGAATGGTTTGAAAGCTGATCCTGGTTGACGATTGGCTATGGCAACATTAAAATTTCCTTCATCGGCGACATTGAAATAATCTTTCGAGCCCACCAAAGCCAAGAGATCACCAGTTTTGGGATCTATTGCCACCAAGGCGGCATTCGTAGCTTTATATTTTTCTTTGTTTATCTTGGCGTACTTGGCTACCGTTTCTTCGGCGATACCTTGAAGATTGGAGTCAAGAGTGGTGGTTATTTTAAGACCGCCATTTTCGACTGAACCCTCTCCGTATTTTGTGGCAAGATATTCTTTGACCATCATTACAAAATGAGGCGCTTGGATGCTTTCAATACTGGATCTGAATTCCAACTTTACTTTCAAAGCTTTTTGATACTGGTCGTCGTTTATATAGCCGAGGGCTTTCATTCTAGCCAGAACGGAGTTTTTTACTCCAATTAGTTCGTTAATATGGTTCCCGAAAGGAGAATAGTAGGAGGGAGCTTTGGGTAGAGAAGCTAATGTTGCTGCTTCAGCAAGAGACAAGTCGGAAGTGCTTTTGCCAAAGAATGTTTTGCTAGCCGCCTCGATACCATAAGCATTGGAGCCATAAGGGATCTGGTTGAGGTACATCCAAAATATCTGGTCTTTGGTAAATTTTCTCTCTATCTCAACAGCCAGGACAGCTTCTTTAATTTTTCGGCTAACTGTTTTTTCGTTACCCAGGAGAGCTGTCTTAACTAGTTGTTGGGTTATAGTTGATCCTCCTTGGGAAGCGCCAAGATTCAGCAGGTCTTTTAAAAACGCCCTTGCAATGCCTTTCAAGTCCAAACCTTTGTGATTGTAAAAATCGCTGTCCTCGGAAGCTAATGTGGCTTTCTTGATCGTGTCGTGGATTTGTTCCCAAGGGATGATGGTTCTTTTTTCTTCACCATGAATGTCGTAAAGAAGAACCTGTCCGGTGCGGTCATATATTTTAGTTGATTCACCGACCTTTCTTGTGGCAATCGACTCCGGATCAGGCAGGGTTCTCTGGAGGTATAAAAAGAAGGAAAGAAGCAAAATGGTCCCAACTACAAATAACCACAAAAAAAGCATTGCCAGTGCTTTCAGGGTCTTGAGCATGCCTGTTTTTTTAAATATTCTTCTTAAGCTAATCATCTCATGAATACTATGATTCTGACATAAATAGCCCATATTTACAAGGTGAATGATTAAAGATATTATTTAAGGATATGTTTGGAAATAAAGTAATAACAGATACTCATAAAATAGACGAACTTTTTGGCCGGTATGTTCAGGCAGTGTTTCCATCAAAGGAAAGGGCCAAAGAGATTTTAGCTTCAGGAAAGAAGTTGAGATTCTATTTAGGCATCGATCCGACTGGACCTGATATTCATCTAGGCCATTCAACTAATTTTTTTGTACTCAAAAAATTGATTGAGCTTGGCCATGAAGTTGTCTTGTTGATTGGTGACTTTACAGCTTTGATAGGGGATCCTACGGGCAAAGACACTGCTCGTCGTGCTCTTTCTTCGGAAGAGATTAATAAAAACATGAGGTCCTATTTGAAACAAGCATTGCATATTCTTCCGAAAGGAAAGTTTGAACTTAAATATAATAGCGAGTGGTTGGAGAAACTTACCTTTAAGGATGTAATTAAATTATCAAGCCACTTTACTCAGCAACAAATGATTATTAGAGATATGTTTCAGGAAAGACTAAAAGCGGATCAGCCAATCTATCTCAACGAATTTTTATATCCGCTTGCTCAGGGATATGATTCAGTTGCAATGCAAGTTGATGGGGAAATTGGCGGAAATGACCAGACGTTCAATATGCTCGTGGGCCGGACATTGTCTAAACAATTATTGGATAAAGATAAAATAGTCATTACAACGTGGTTATTGGAAGACCCTATTACTAAAAAGAAGATAATGAACAAAAGTGAAGGAAAGTACATTTCTCTAAACGATAAGGCGGGAGATATGTATGGAAAAGTGATGGCAATCAACGATTCGGCCGTAATACCACTGTTTATGCATGCGACCGAAGTTTTGTCGTCATCGATTGACGGGGAAATTCACGAATTGTCAAAGACCCAACCGATGAAAGCAAAAAAACAACTTGCTTTCGAGTTGGTTAAACTTCATCACGGGGAAAAAGAAGCTCAGAAAGCAAAAGAGGAATGGGAGAATGTTTTTTCAAAAAAAGAACTGCCTGAAAACATTCAAGAAGTTCCGGGAGATGGGATGAAGATTGTAGATTTTATAACCGAACATGCTCTTGCACCTTCTTCTTCGGAAGCGAAAAGATTATTAGACCAGGGGGCGGTTAGTATAAATGATGAAGTTGTTAAAGAGTGGAGTCATATACTTAAAAAGGGAGATGTCGTCCGTGTCGGTCCAAGAAAGTTTCTTAAAGTCTCTTAATACAATGTGCGTCATTGCAAATTGCAATGACGCACATTGTATTTTCGTTCATTACCAAGTCGACACCTCTTCTTCATCTTCCTTGTCCTCCTTCTCGTCTTCCTCTTCTTCTTCATCATCTTCTTCCAAATCATCGACAACTTCGTCTTTGTCTTCCTTTTCACCGTCTACTTCACCTGCCTCCAAGATGGTTTTTTCCATCAGGGCGAACTTACTGTTTAACATGATGTCCTGTTAACAGCCTTGTTTATACACCGGGTCTCCGGAAGGTGGTTACCCGATAATACAAACGAGACGCTTTTATAATTAATCTAAATTCTATTATTTACTCCACAAATTGCAATAGCCAAAGCGTCAGCGGCATCGTCGGGTTTAATTTCGTCCTTTATGCCCAATACTAAACGGACCATTCTTTGAACCTGATTTTTATCAGCCCCGCCATATCCTGATATGGCCTGCTTTACCTGCATCGGGGTGAATTCAAGAACTGTTAAATTGTGATTGGCGAGGGTTAGCATTATAACTCCCCGCATTTCCCCAACGGACATGACAGTTTTTTGATTTTTAAAAAAGAAAAGTTTTTCCACAACCGCAACCTCGGGCTTGTGTTTGGTAATTAGTTTTGACAGCTCTTTGGCGGTATTTTTGTAGTCAAACAACTTGTCTTTACCGGAGTTTTTAATTACTCCATAGTCTAATGTCTCAAACTTATTTCCCTCATTTTTTATCACCCCGAAACCGATCCGAGTTGTACCTGGGTCTATGCCAATTATTATCATTCTTTTAAATTTGAAATTACATCTTCGACCTCATCCTGGTCATCCAGTGCTTCAAAAAGTTTGTCGACCTGTTCTTGGGTCGATGCGTCGTTGAAAGTTAGGGGATTGCCAAACATCCAAGTTAGACTTCCCGGTTGAACCAACTTGGAGTTATTTTCCACTAATATCTTTTTAATTTCGGCCATTGTCCGGTTTCTGTTGTCAGTGATAGCTTTTATTTTAAGAGCAACTCCGCCTGGGCCCAGGGCTTCGACAGAGAGTTCTTCTAGTTGGGTTTGGTTTTTGTCGGACACCTTCTTGATTGCTCGGTCTACATTCTCGCTGGGCATATTTACGGCCTTGGCATTTTCAATTGCTTGAGCTAAAGAAGGATTGGATTTGGGATCAGCACCTTTTTTGGCAGCCAAAGTAATCAGCCGAGAAAGCTTGGAAAAAACCTGACCCCTTTTCTTGTCGGTAATGGCTTTCTTATGTTTAATTTGACTCCATTTCGAATGCCCGCTCATAGAAGCGTATTTTTAGTCGGCAAGCCAAGATGCCTTAAGCCATTTGAGGTAATGACCCTGCCTTTCGGGGTTCTAGATAGAAAACCCATCTGCATGAGATAGGGTTCATAAACATCCTCGATCGTCCCTTCCTCTTCCGAGATAGCTGCCGCTATGGACTTAAGCCCTACAGGTCCGCCATCAAACTTTTCGGCTATAGCCAAGAGTATCTTCCTGTCGGTCTCCTCTAAGCCCTTGTGATCGATTTCTAGCATCTTGAGGCTCTCCGCGGCCAAGGTCTCGTCGACGTAGTCTAGGTCTTTCATTTGAGCGTAGTCCCGGACTCTTTTTAGTAGGCGGTTAGCGACACGGGGAGTAAACCTGGATGAGGCGGCTACTATCTTTATTGCCGGTTTGTCTATTTTTATACCCAACAAGTCAGCAGAACGGCTAATTATTTTTTCAATATCTTCGTCTTTATAGAAATCCAATCGGAAGCTTACTCCGAACCTTGACCGGAAAGGCGCCGAGAGAAGAGATATCTTGGTAGTGGCGGCTATCAGTGTGAATCTTGGCAGGTCAATCTGAAGGGTCTTTGCGGAATTGCCCTTGCCGATGACAATATCAAGCTTGAAGTTCTCCATTGCCGGATAGATGACCTCTTCTACCATCTTGTTGAGCCGATGAACCTCGTCGATGAATAGAATATCCCCATCATTAAGACCGGTCAGGATTGAACCGACATCGCCGGCTTTTTCCAAAGCTGTGCCCGAGGTTATCTTGATACTTGCTCCTAGCTCCTTGGCGATAAGATAGGCGAGGGTGGTCTTTCCCAAGCCGGACGGGCCATGCAGGAGTAGGTGCTCTATGGGCTCTTTTCTTTTTTTTGCTGCTCCGATTACTACCTTAAGGTTCTCTTTTATATTATTTTGACCGATATATTCATCAAAAGTTTTAGGTCTTAAGGCCTGATCAAGTAATTGGTCTTCAGGGACCGGTTTTGGAGTCATTGAATTGGGGTTGACATTCATGGTGATTTGAACTAAAATATGGGGACTTAAGGACCTTTGTAATCTGTAGGCAATTGGGTCGGAGTATTTTAATACATTGATCCAATCGGGATACTATCTAGTTTGGATAGCTTGGTTTCGACTGGGCTACTCCTCGGAATTATCCTGCCCCGCGTTTTGTAAATTCGGGCATTTGCCTACAGATTATAAAGGTCCTTTAGTCTAAAATTCTATCTATTTCTTCAATCGAGGTGATTCCATTCAACAGTTTTAAATAAGCATCCTGTAACATAGTTACCATGCCTTCTTTTTCAGCCAACTCCTGAACATCGGAAATAGCGGGTGATTTTAAAATAAGTCTTTCCATTTCTTTGCCAATTACAAATGCTTCGTAAACTCCGATCCTTCCTTTGTAACCCAATTCGTTGCATTCTTTGCAGCCTTTGCCAGCAAAATAAATTTTTAGTGAGGAATCAAGCTTCGGCAGTTTAAAGCGATCTTTTATTGGTGATAAGGTTTTTTGTATTTTTTCCAGGGCTTCTCGTTCAACCTTATTTTGTGTCTTGCAGCTGGGACAGAGCTTTCTTATCAATCGTTGGGCCATGGCCATATTGATGGCTGGAGCGATGATTTGGGGCTGGATACCTAAATCAATAAGACGAGGAATGGTTCCGGCCGAGTCGTTAGTATGAATTGTAGACAAAACTAAATGTCCGGTCAGAGCTGCTTGAAGAGCGATATCAGCAGTTTCCTCATCTCGGATTTCTCCCACCAGAATAATATTAGGGTCCTGTCTGACTATTGCCCTTAAGCCATTGGCGAAACTGTAACCCTTTTTGGTATCAACTTGGGTTTGGGAGATACCTTTGATGTGGTATTCAATGGGGTCTTCGATGGTGATTATTTTAGTGCCAGATGAATTTAAATGTTGAACGAAAGCGTAAAGACTGGTGGTCTTACCGGAACCAGTAGGCCCGGTAGTGAGAATGGCGCCGGTAGCCCGATCTAGCTGTTCCCGCACTGTTTTTAAAAGATCCTCTCTCATTCCAAGATCTTCCAGTTTTGTTTTGATAGTTCGGGGATCCAACAAACGCATTACGATAGTTTCTCCAAACTCGCTTGGAAGAACAGAAACCCTTACTTCAATGTCAAAGTCTTTTTGTCTGATAGTGAATCTGCCGTCTTGGGGCGAACTGTGGATGTTTAACTTCAGCTTAGATAATACTTTAATGCGATTAAGAAGCTTATCGTAGGAAGGCTTATCCAGGAAAGTAACATCATTTAAAACTCCATCGAATCTATAACGAAGTCTAGTTTTCTCGGTTTCCGGTTCAAAATGAATGTCGGAGGCGCCTATTTTAAGTGCTCCGGCAATTAAGGTCTCGAGCATTCGGGTAGCTGAAATTCTATTGACCTTATCTTTCAAATCTCCAATGTTTTTTATTTCGTCCTGTATTTTGTTAAGTTCCTCTTCTTTTATCTCTATGGCCCCGACTTCAAAAAGTTCCTGTGATTGGGCGAATTTATAGCGGTTTAATATGTTCTCAAGGATAGATGGGGAAGTAACGATGGGATTAATAATAAAACCTTTAGTTTTAAGAGCTTCCAGAGTTTTTTGAGTATTTGAATTTTCGGGGTCAGTGATAGCTACAGTTAGTTTGTTTCCTGATTTGTAGATTATGGCTAAGCCTGAAGAGCGAGCCGTGTTTTCGTCAATTGTTATCAATGCGTCGTTATCGATAGGAGCCGATTTTAAATCCGAAAATGGCAGGTTAAATTTTTTAGCTAAAGCCACAGAGTCACCCTCAGCTCTTTTGAGTTGAATTTCGGAAAGCTTCTTCTCTAACTCTGCCTCCTTTTTGTTTACGGGTTCGGGCATTTGTTAACTTAATTTTAACACGGCCATTAACATGCCTCAATCTAACGAATCACGGTCTTTTGTAAATAGCAAAATTTGTGGATAAGATTAACTGTAGTGAGATATGTTCTGCTGAGATATTCTTTTCCATCAAAATTGATGCAACTCGGGAGAAATCCTTGTCATCTCCGGTTGTAAAGTAATACGATTTGCCTCCCGAGTCATTTAAGGAAGAAGAATTCTCGAGGAGGGACAATGTTCTTTTAGCAATCGCTTTTCCAGAATCAAAGATTTTAACATTCGGACCAAAGTTTGTCTCAATCTTTGTTTTCAGAAACGGATAGTGAGTACAGCCAAGGACTATGGCATCGGCACCAGCTCTTTTTAGCGGTTCTAAGTATTTTTTCAGTAAAGACTCAACCTCCTCGGAGTTTATGTCTCCTTTCTCAACGACGTTTTCAAGGCCATTACAGCCGATGTTGATTACTTTAACACCTTGAGCGTAGTCAGTGATGAGGTCGGATAGATAATTGCTTTCAGAAGTGGCCGGGGTTGAGATGACACCGATGCATTTTTTCACGCTCTGCTCGGCAGCGGGTTTTATCGCCGGTACTGTCCCCACAAAGGGCACCTTAAATTTTTTTCTTAAAAAATCAATGGTGTGGCAAGTCGCGGTGTTGCAGGCCACCACGATTAATTTGACATCCTTTTTTATGAGAAAGTCAGAGATATTCTGTGAAAGCTGGCAAAGCTGGGATTGGGTCTTTTCTCCATAAGGAACATGGGCCTGATCGGCTATAAATATGAAATCTTCTTTGGGGAGGAATTTATGGAGCTCGATAAGCACACTTAACCCTCCGACCCCAGAATCAAACACCCCAATTGGCCGTCTGTCGCTCATGTTGGTAAGTATATCAATTTGACCCTAATCAAGACAGATGACACAACTTCCATGCATGACTGCGGGGTGTACCTTTTAAAAAGGCACACACCCTCCGCCGGTTGCTTGGATGTTTAGTGATGGTTGGTAGTAGGGGGTCAAACTATTCTGAAATTATTAAATAGTGTATGCTCTAAATATGAGTTTCGAAAAAAAAGAAAAAGACCATTCTTTAGACTCAGTGATTCAAGAAAAGACGGAAGAGCTAGTCGGTCTTATTCGTCAAAAACATGGTTTACCTCTTGTACCGGAAAGACAATCTAAATCTAATGAGGTAGCCGATAAACTCTATCAAGAGCTTAGAGAAATAGGCAAAGGTGGAACAGAACAAGATAAGATTGAATGGGGAAAAAGAAAAAATCAAGCTGATTTTCTAGATATGAGTTTTGTTGACTTGAGTAACCTGGATTTATCTCATTTGGACCTTTCAGGCATCTATTTTGCGGGAGCAAATTTTGAAAATACTAATTTAGAGTGGACCAATTTAAGTGGTTGTAAGTGCATATTAGCTAATTTTCAAAATGCCAATCTGCACTTGGTGGATATGGCTGGAATTTTTGCTGTTCAAGCTAATTTTAGTCATGCTAGGTTTACTGGGACTCGAGCTAGACAAGGAGTCTTTATGTATGCAGATTTTTCAGGTGCGGTCATTGAACAGGCAGATTTTAAATCTGGTGTTTTCTGGAAAGCAAAATTTGATGATGCTACGATAGAGGAATCGAGCTTTGACGGTTCAGAGTTTCACGAAGAAGCTCTTAAAAAAGCTAAGCTAAAAAACGTAACGACATAGCCACCCTTCTCCCGTTTTTCTCATAGTCTGCACGATGGGTATCTATTTCAGGAGAGCTTGACCCCTTATTGCCAATCATTACTTACCACCCAACCAACCGGCGGAGGGAGACGCCTTATCCCAAAGAAGAACGTTCGCAGGCGGGTAGCTGAGAGAGAGCAAAAACCCAGCAGGGTTTTATGCGGTCTTCGTGGGATGAGGCGTCTCCCTCCGTGCTCATAGAGGTTGTGCGAACTATTGAACCATTACGGCACAGTTGACTTTATTTTAGGAATCTGATAAGATAGCTATACAGATTGATTTTACTCCAGATGTCCGCCGATGGCGGGCATCTTTTGTAGAAACAACCCAATTTAACATGTTTGATATAAAACAGTTCACTTCGGCAATAAAACAGATCTCCGAAGAGAAAGGAATTCCCGAGGTAAGCGTTCTGGAAACAATAGAAGCGGCTATTGCCGCTGCCTACAAGAGAGACTATGGCAAGAAAGGCCAAATAATCAAAGCTAAGCTTGATACTGAAAGCGGCGATCTTGTCATGACTCAAACTCACTATGTCGTTGAGGGTGTTGACGAAGAAGGTTATTTAACTGGAACTTTGCCGACCAAAGTTATTGAAGAAAAGCCCGACCCTCAAGACTATGATTCTAGGTCAAGAAGGGAATATAGAGAAACAGAAGTTTCCGGAGAGAACGATATAATAAAAATAAAATATAATCCTGAAAAGCATATCCTTCTTGAAGAAGCCAAAAAGAAGAGTAAGAAAATTAAGGTTGGAGACGAGATAATAACTAAACTTGAAACACACACAGATTTTGGCCGCATTGCCGCCCAGACTGCGAAGCAAGTCATAATTCAAAGGTTAAGAGAGGCAGAGAGGGAAGCTATATTTTCGGAATTCAAAGGACGGGAAGGAGAAATAATCAGCGGTATCGTCCAGAGAAAAGAAGGCCAATTGGTTTTTGTTGACCTTGGAAAAACAAATGGTCTGCTGATTCCGGCTGAGCAAATACCCACCGATAATTATGGGATAAGTCAGAGGTTCCGATTCATGATTTTAAAGGTTGAAGAAACTCCTCGAGGACCAGTAGTCCTGCTTTCTCGTTCTCATCCCAAACTTGTGTTGGGATTATTTAAAGTTGAAGTTCCCGAAATAGACAGCGGATCTGTAGAGGTTAAGGCTATTGCCAGAGAAGCTGGTTCCAGAACCAAAATAGCTGTCATGTCCAAAGAAGAAGGAGTAGACCCTATTGGTTCTTTGGTTGGCCAGAAAGGAGTTCGTGTTCAGACGGTTATAAACGAGTTGTCCGGAGAAAAAATAGATATTATTTTATGGAGCGCTAAGGCAAAGGATTTTATATCTAATTCGTTTTCTCCAGCGAAGGTTTTAGATGTTATAATTATTGACGAATCCAGGAGACATGCCTTGGTTGAAGTTTCCGATGATCAATTTTCCCTTGCTATCGGCAAGAAAGGACAAAACGTCCGTTTGGCCGCCAAACTGACTGGATGGAAGATAGACGTTCGCTCGCCCAAAGTAGACTTAAGCCATAAAGAAGTTGAGGCACAAGAAGAGGTAAAAACAGATGAACCACACTCTTAAAAAAATTGACCCAAACCAGACAGAATTAATTGTCGAGTTAGCCAAAGACGATCTCAAGACATATATAGACAGGACCGAGTCCGAACTTGGTAAAGATTTTCAATTAGACGGATTCAGAAAAGGAAAGGTCCCGAAAGACTTGCTAAAAAAAAGTCTTGACGCAAAACAGGTTCTTGAGTCTGCCTTGGACCTGGCCATGAAAG
>Ga0209515_10006222_pt1 | contig 14986 bp, 11 predicted proteins | sample Subgroupgradi54m_FD_187454 | JGI IMG/M metagenome (GOLD analysis project Ga0209515, IMG submission 187454) | Subsurface groundwater microbial communities from S. Glens Falls, New York, USA - GMW60B uncontaminated upgradient, 5.4 m (SPAdes)... ...
GCAGAAGGATCTGGCTGTCTACGCAGACCGCCCGGCCACGATCGTGCGTGAGGCGGCCGGGATGCCGAAGCCGCTGTTCGTCCTGCCGAACGGCGCCGGCCTGGGCTACGGCCTGTTCGTCCTCGACGAGCAGAGCGCGACTTACTTGCTTGGCAACGTCCAGAGCGTGCCCGATGCGCTGACACGCGGCGCCGCGTGGGTGACGCTGTGGGACAACGTGCTCGAAGGGCGCGTGGCCGCCGGCGCGTTCATCGACGGGGCGATGCGGGCGCTGCCTGAGGAGGCCGACGAGCAGAACACGCAGCGCGTCCTCGGCTACCTGAGTCGCGCGTTCTGGCGGTTCCTCCCGCGCGACCAGCGGATCGCGCGCGCGGCTGCGATTGAAGCGATGCTGCGCGCGGGCATCGCGCGCGCGGGCACGGCCAGCCTGAAGTCGGCGTGGTTCAGCGCGTTTCGAGACGACGTGCTGACGCCGGACGGCGTGAGCTGGCTGGAGCGCGTCTGGCGCCGCGATGAAAAGATCACGGGGCTGACGTTTGCCGAGACCGACGAGATCGTGATGGCCATGGAGCTTGCCGTCCGCGAGGTGCCAGGCTGGCAGCAGATCCTCCAGACGCAGCTCGATCGCACGGAGAATCCCGATCGGAAGGCGCGCTTTGCGTTCGTGATGCCCGCGCTCTCCGCGGATCCGCAGGTCAGGCAGCAGGCCTTCGAGCGCTTTCGTGGGCTCGAGAATCGGCGGCGCGAGCCCTGGGTGCTCGAATCGATGGCGTATCTGAATCACCCGCTGCGCGAGGCCGACGCCGAGCGCTTCATCCGCCCGAGCCTCGAGCTGCTGCGCGAGATCCAGCGCACCGGCGACATTTTCTTCCCGGGCCGCTGGGTGGACAGCACGCTGTGGGGTCATCGATCGCCGGGCGCGGCGGCGCTCGTCGAGGATTTTCTGGCGGGTGAGCTGCAGTATCCCGAGCGGTTGCGGTGGACGATTCTCAGTTCATCCGACGAGCTGTTCAGGGCCGCGGCACCATCGCCCCGCTAACCACCAACCACGAACCACCAACCACCCACCACCAACCACTCGGTTCGTACGGAAGGGTGCGGCCGGAGTGAAGTAGGATGGCGTCGGCAAGGAGAGGTGTCATGAAAACGATTCGACGTGCGGCGTTCCTGGGTGTCTTGGCACTCGCCTCGCTCGTGGGGTCCGTGCACCTGCTCGCGGTCCAGGACGGAGCTGCGGTCGCCCGCAAGGACGGAGCTGCGGTCGCCCGCCAGGACGAAGCTGCGGTCGCCCGCCAGGCCCTCACGGACGCGCAGATAGAGGACTTTCTGCTCAATGCCCGGATCGGCGCCACAAAAGGGGTGAACAAGGGCGTCACCAATACGCGGCGCGCGACGCTTTCAGACGGCCGAATCACGCACGACGCCCAGATACAGACCGTCAACATTTCGCAGACCCTGTTCAAGCCAGACAACGGTCCCGCGGAGATGAACTTCAAGGACACCTACCGCTATAACATCGCCGGCTATCGCCTCGCCCGGCTGCTGGGTCTCGACGACGTCCCGGTGTCGGTCGAGCGGCGCGTCGAGGGCACGCCGGCCGCGGTCACCTGGTGGATTGATGATTACCTCATGGACGAGGGCGGGCGGCGGAAGAAGGAGACCAACACTGAGATGTCGACGAGAACAGCCGGCCAGATTCACATCATGCGCGTCTTCGACGAGCTGATTGCGAACACCGACCGGAACGGTGGCAACCTCCTGTGGACCACGAACGGGGACATGTGGATGATCGATCACACGCGGGCGTTCAGGCTCAACACGAAGCTGAAGACCCCCAAGCTTCTCGAGCGTTGCGAGCGAGGCCTGCTCGAAAAAATGCGAGGACTCGACGCCGAGACCCTGACGCGCAAAATGGGCAGCAGCCTGAACAAATTCGAGATCGAGGCCCTGCTCGCGCGCCGGGACGAGATCGTCAAGTTGTTCGAGGGCCTGGTCGCCCAGCGGAGCGAGCGTGCGGTTCTCTACACGCTTCCGCCGCGCTGATGATCGGGCGGTGTCCGACGGAGGAGTGGCTGATTCAGCGCCGCAACGGCGCTACCTCCCGGCCTGCCTCGAAGAGGATCGCGCGCTGGTCGGCGTAGATTGCCGTGAAGCGCCCATCGCGGATCTCCAGCGCCGAGGCCCTCCCACCCTGGTAGACGCTCGACAGCATCCCGGTGTCGATGAGAAAGACCGCCGCGGAGAAGCGAGGCGTGATGCGCATCGTGCTGACAACGGAGTGCCCGACGACGAAGTGAGCAACGTTGTAACGCCGAAGCAGCTTCGTGATTTGCGCTGCGCCCTCGACCGCTGACCACGTGGCAAAACCTCGGAACCACATCGGTCCGTTCGCGTCGAAGAGCGCCCAGGTGCCGCTTCGCAAGAGTCCTTCCAGCCCGAGCGGATCGGAACTGTCCGAAGAACCCAGCCCTTCGATTCCATCAGCGGTTCTACGCGCGTTCCCGCCGCCCGCCAGCTCGGCCTGCGCTGCTGCGAGCACTTCCTCCAGCGTGAAGAACGGGAGAATCAGGTTCCGAGCGGTCATCCGGCTGCGGTACTCATCGATCCGCTTGATCTCGGTGGCCACTTGTTTGTTGATGTCTTCCAGCTTGCGCGGCGCCACGTCAGGTTTGATTCCGGCGTGTTGGAACACCGTGTCGCCCAGCTGCAGCACAGCCGGCTTGGTCCGGAGCCAGCTCCCATAGCGGCCCTGAGGACCAAACGCGTCCCGGTACTCGATGAACCCCGGCGGGTGCTCGGCCATCCAGAGGTCCCTGCTCGAGGGCTGGTAAATCCGGGGCGTGGGGCGCGGGAGCTGCAGCGAGCGGGCGGCGCACAGCTTCACGTACGCGTCATACGCCGCCTGGCGGCGCTCCTCTGATTGCTCGTCGGCGAAAGTCGCGTAGATGGCCGGCGTCACATCCCGGCCTTCGCCGGCCAGGTTCAGCACCTCGTGGTTCCCGAGCAGCACCTGCACACGGCCGCCAGCCGCTGTCGCCTGCTCCTCGAGACCCATGAGGAGATCCATCACCGCCCGCACTTTCGTGCCGCGGTCGATCATGTCACCGGTTTGAACGAGCGTCGTGCGGCCAGCAATCCAACGGCCGGCCGCGTCGAGGATTCCCGCGTTCTCGAGAATGCCTCGGAAGGCATCGAAATCGCCGTGGATGTCCCCGATGGCCACCACGCGCGGCGGCGCACTGCTCTGAGCGACGCCCTGCGATGCGAACGCGCCGCTGAGGAGCACGATGACAAGGCCCCCGACGTACCGGGTTAGGCGGCTGGGCCCGCTCGATCGGTTCGAAACGCTCATTTGTGTACACGGATAGTATAATTCGCGCACTCTTCAATCCCGTTCGACATCCGTGCGCAGACCATTTTCCGCCTCACGCGGTTGACCTCGCTCCTCAGGCGCCTGCTCGGCAAGCTGGTCACGCTGCGGGAAGGCGAAGCCGCGACGGCGCTGCTGATGTTCGCGTACTCCTTCCTCGCGATGACCTCGTACAACATCCTCAAGCCGATCACGCGGTCGAAGTTCATCACCGCGCTCGGTGCCGACAACCTGCCCTACGTGCAGCTCGCCGCGGGCGTGCTGATCGGCGTGGTCATGCAGCTCTACGGCCAGGCAGCCGGGCGCATTCCGCGCCGCTGGGTGATGCCGGTCACACAGGCGGGCCAGGTTGCGCTCCTCGTGCTGTTCTGGTTCCTGTTCCGGACGGACGCGAATTGGGTGTCGGTCGCCTTCTACGTGCTCGGCCTGATTCTGGGGATCCTGCTCATCAGCCAGTTCTGGACGCTCGCAAACGACATCTACAATCCGCGGCAGGCCAAGCGGCTGTTTGGCTTCATCGGCGGCGGCGCGAGCCTGGGCGGGGCGACTGGCGCGGCCATTACGGCGATCGCCGTCGAGGAGGTGGGCACCAACAACCTGTTGCTCGTCAGCGCGGCGATTCTCGCCGTCTGTGTGGCAATCGTGACGGCCATCGTGAGACGGCAGCAGATCACGGGCGACTTTGCCGCAGCCGTCGATGAACGTGGCGTCGGCGGCGGCGAAGCGATCCGCCTCCTGAGCAACTCGCGGCACCTCCAGGTGATCGCGCTGGTGATCGGCTTTGCGGCGATCGGCGCGGCCATCATCGAGCAGCAACTCAACATGGCGGCAGAGTCGATCAAGGGCGCAGCGTCCACCGACGCCATCACGGGATTCCTCGCGCAGGTGACGTTCTATCTGTCGATCGTCGGGTTTGTCGTCCAGGTCGGGCTGACGAGCCGGATTCACCGCTCGCTCGGCCTGGCCTTCGCGCTGCTCATCCTGCCGGTGAGCCTCGGCGCGACCGCGACGATCATCCTGCTGAACGGCGCGCTGTGGGCACCGGCGGCCGCTCGCGTGCTCGACACCTCGCTGCGGTACACCATCGACAAGACGACGCGCGAGGTGCTGTTCCTGCCGCTGCCGGCCGACTTGAAGTATCGCGCGAAGCCGTTCGTCGATGTCACGATCGACCGCTTCGCGAAAGCGCTGGGGGCGCTGCTGATCCTGGTGCTCATCAAACCCTGGGGGCTGCGCCTCGACTGGCAGCATCTGAGCTACGCGAGCCTCGTCGTGACGGGACTGTGGATCTTCATGGCGATGCGAGCTCGCGGCGAGTATCTGAAGACGTTCCGGCGAAGCATCGGCACGCGCGCCATGGTGCCGGCGAGCGTGCGCCTCGACGTCGCCGACGCCACGACCATCGGGACGCTGGTGGAGGAGCTGTCGAACCCCGATGAGTCGTGCGTCCTCTACGCGATCGAGATGCTCGAAGCGTTCGGCAAGCGCAACCTGATTACACCGCTCCTGCTTCACCACGAGTCGAGCCGTGTGCGGACGCGGGCGTTGCTCGCGCTCGAGTCGGCGCGCGCGTCGGTGGCCCTGCGGTGGACGCCGACGGTCGAGCGCATGCTGAAGGACGAGGATGCCGACGTTCGCGCCGCGGCGGTGCACGCGCTGGCCGCGCTCAATAAGGAAGACGCGCCGACGCTGATGGGGCGCTACCTGCATGATCCGGAACCGCGGGTGGCGGTGACGGCCGCGGTGGTGCTGGCCAACTCAGGCCACGAGGGCGCCGCGCGCTCGGCCGAAGCGGCGTTGACGCGGCTGATCGAGGACACGCGCGCCGTCACGGCCGGCACACGGAAAGAAGTGGCTGTCGCGCTCGCCCGGGTCAAAGACCCCAGCTTCCGCCCGCTGCTGCTGCCGCTGATGTACGACAGCGACCTGGACGTCGCGCGCGAGGCCATTCGCAGCGCGGGGTCACTGGGGACCGTCGACCTGTTGTTTGTGCCCGGACTGATCGCGTTGCTGGGCCACCGCGTGCTGAAGCCCGCCGCGCGCGCGGCGCTCGTCAGCTACGGCGACGGCATGCTCGACCTGCTCGCGTACTTCCTGAACGACCGTGACGAGGACGTCTGGGTACGCCGCCACATTCCAGCGACGCTCGCGCTCCTTCCGAGCCAGCGGTCGATGAACCTCCTGCTCGGCGCCCTCGACGATCCGGACGGCTTCCTGCGCTACAAGGCCGTGGCCGCTCTTGAAAAGCTCCGGCGCGATCAGCCCGAGCTCGTCTTCGTACGCGAATCGGTCGAGGCGCTCGTGCTCAAGGAGACCTCGCGCTATTACGACCACCTGACGCTGCGGTACAACGTCGTGCAGCACGACGCGCAGGCGCAGCGGTCGCTGCTGGTGCAGGCGCTCGAGAACAAGCTCGAGCGCACGCTCGACCGCATTTACCGGCTGCTCGTGCTGATCTATCCCTGGAAGGACGTCACGGCCGCGCGCTACACCCTCGAGCACGGTGACGGCCGCGCGCGAGCCGCCGCCGTCGAGTACATGGACAACCTGCTCGGCGGCGCCGTCCGCAAGCGCGTGATGCCAATCATTGAAGACGTCCCGATGGAGGAGAAAGTGCGGTGCGCCAACCTCGCGCTCAAGAGCCGGCCGCGCGACCTGGAGGACACGCTGGCGCAACTGGTGCACGACAACGACCCGGTCGTGGCTGCTGCCGCGATTCACTTCGTCGAGCGCCGGCGGCTCTGGTCGCTGTCCGGCGACCTCGAGTACGCGCTGGCGCACCGATCCAAGGCCGACTCGTACGTCTCTGAGGCCGCGTCGTGGGCCCTTGCCGCGCACCGGCTGCCGGACATACGTCAGGATCTCTGGGTCGAATCCCCGCCCGCAATGGAGCTGGCCGATCGGCTGCGCACCCTCCCGCTGTTCGATTTCGTCTCGGTCGACGAACTGTTCCGCATCGCCGGGACAGGGCGGCTGGTGCGGTTCGAAGGAGGCCGCGAGCTCTATCACGAGGGGACCCAGGCACAGGAGGTGCAGTTCCTGCTCGAGGGTTCGGTGTGCTTTTCTGGTGGAGACGGCGCGCCGCGTGACATCGACGCGCCGGCCGCACTGGCGATCGAGAACATGCTCGAAGGGAGCCCGCTCCGCCACACGATCCACACGGTCGACCGTGCCATCTGCCTGACCCTCGGCGGCGGCGAGCTCCTGACGATGCTGTCGGACAACATCGCGCTCGCGCAGGGACTGTTCCGCATGCTCCTCGACACGCCGAAGGCGCGGCAGTGGCGCACGGTGTACACGCCGCTGCGGATGGCCGACCCGGCGACCCGGCGAAGCCTGCCACTCGAGCCGCTCGAGAAGGTGCTGCTGCTGCGCCAGAACCCCTTGCTGGCACGCGCGACGGTGAACCAGTTGCTCGAACTGGCCACCATCACGCGCGAGGTGGCGCTCACGGCCGGCAGCGTGCTCTTCACCGAGACCGACCCGCCTGCGTTCTATCACGTGCTGACAGGCGAGGTGTGTTTGGAGAACGACGCGGCCGATCCCACGGTCGCAGGCCCCGGCAGCACTATCGGCGTGTTGGAAACGCTGGCCGGCGTTTCGCTTGGGCGGCGCGCGACCGTGACGCGCGAGGGCCAGGCGATGCGTCTCGATCGCGATGAGCTGTTCGAGGTGCTGGCCGATCACATCGACCTGCTACAGGGTCTCTTCAGCGGCCTGCTGCAGGCGAACGGGGCGGCGCTCGACCGCTCGCCTCGGTCTGTCTAACCCGCTTCTCAGGTTGCGCCGGTGCCTGGTGCACTGGTTCGGGTTCCGGGGTTCTCACTTCCGCTCCTCCGGGGCGCGGAGCAGCCGCACCAGCTCCAGCGGGACCGGGAAGAGGATCGTCGAGCTCTGCCCGGACGCGATCTCGGTCAGCGTCTGCAGGTAACGCAGCGTCATCGCCGCGGGCTCGCGATCGATCACCGCTGCCGCCTGCGACAGCTTCTCCGACGCCAGCAGCTCGCCTTCGGCGTGGATGATCTTCGCGCGCTTCTCGCGCTCCGCTTCCGCCTGCTTGGCCATCGCCCGCTGCATCTCCTGCGGCAGATCGACGTTCTTGACTTCGACCGCCGACACCTTGATGCCCCACGGTTCCGTCTCGTTATCCAGGATCTTTGTCAACTGCTGATTCAACCGATCCCGCTGCGACAGCAGGTCGTCGAGCTCCGCCTGTCCGAGCACGCTCCGCAGCGTGGTCTGCGAAAGCTGCGACGTGGCATACATGTAGTTCTCGACCTCGACGACGGCCTTTCGCGGATCGATCACGCGGAAGTAGACGACCGCGCTCACCTTCACCGAGACGTTGTCGCGCGTGATGACGTCCTGCGGCGGCACGTCGTGGACGATGGTGCGAAGACTGATGCGCACGATGCGATCGATCGGCCGGAACACGAAGATCACGCCCGGGCCCTTTGGCTGCGGCAGAAGCTTGCCGAGGCGGAAGATGACGCCACGTTCGTACTCGGCGAGGATCTGAATCGACGTAAACAGGTAGAAGACGATGACGACGCCGAGGATGAGCGCGGGCGAAATCGTGATCATGAGGATGCTCCTTCGCGGGTGGAGGCCGTCACCGGTTCCACCATCAAGGTGAGGCCGTTCAAGTCCAGGACTCGAATACGCTGTCCCGGCGTCACTGGCACGCGGCTCGTGGCGCCCCACAGTTCGCCATGCACTCGGACGTATCCCGGAGTGTCCGGCGTAATCATGTCGCGTGCGTATCCTTCGGTGCCAACCAGGCCTTCCTTGCCGGTGACCGGCGGCCGGCGATGCGACTCGAGCGCCAGGCGTCCGAGGAACAGGAAGATCACCGCGAACGCGATCGCCGTCGGCACGATGAAGCCGAGGCCGACGGAGACGCCCGGAACGGTGCCGGTCACCATGATCGCCCCGACGACCAGCGCGATCGTGCCGCCGACTCCGAGGACGCCGCTGGGGACCTTGAGCTCCAGCACGAGGAGCCCGACGCCAAAGAGCATCAACAGGATGCCGGTCGTGTTCAGCGGCAGGATCTGCAGCGCGAAGAATGCGAGCAGCAAGCTGAGTCCGCCTGCAACGCCCGGCAGGACGGCGCCCGGATTCCAGAGCTCCACGGTGAGGCCGATCATGCCGATCGTCATCAACAGATAGGCGATCTCCGGATGGGCGATGGCGCTCAGGAAGCGCTGCCGGCGCGTCATCTCGACGCGGCGCATCTCAATGCCCTGCGTTCGGAGCGTGACGGAACGGCCGTCGAAGCGTTTGATCGTGCGGCCGTCGAGGTGTCGCAGCAGGTCGTCGACATCGCTTGCGGTGAAGTCGATCAGCGGAGGCGTCGCCTGCAGCGCCTCGAGATCGGTGAAGGCCCGGCTCTCGAGGACAGCGGCCGCCGCGAGCGCGACGTTGCGGCCCCGCGCCTCCGCGAGCGTTCTCACGTACGCGGCCGCATCGGACGCCGCCTTCTGCGACGTCACGTCGTCCATGGCTTGTCCGTTGCCCGAGACCGGATGCGCGGCGCCGATATGCGTTCCGGGCGCCATGACGGCCACGTCGGCGGCGAGGGTGAGGATGAAGCCGGCGGAGGCGGCGCGCCCGCCGGACGGACCAACGAAGACGGCGACCGGCGCGCGCGAGGTGATCATCCGCGAGACGATGTCGCGCGTCGAGTCGAGCAGGCCTCCCGGCGTTCTCAGGATGATGACGACAAGGTCGGCCCCAGAGGCATCAGCCTGATTGATGACGCCGATCAGGTATTCCGCGGAGACCGGGTGGATGATGCCATCGAGTTCCGCAACGATGGCGACAGGGCTATGCAAGGGCGCCTGCGCCGCCACAGGGGCGGCGAAGCATGGAAGGAGAAGCGCCGCGAGCAGCACCCGCCGCACGAGGAGATTGTATAGGGGTCAGACTCGGGTGACGAGTCGCACACGAGTCAGACTCGGGTGACGAGTTGCGCGCGAGTCAGACTCGGGTGATGCCTCGTATCAACTTTGCTGCATTGACGTTACGTCGCGTCGCATTCGTGCAAGGAGGGTTCGCTGCACACAAGACCTCGATGAATCGACGCACGGATTTGCTCGAGCTGCTCCGGCGCGGTCGGGGAATCACAAATACCCCGCCAGGTCTGCTGACGATGCTCGGGGGTGTTTCCGAGTTCAGTGTAGACAGGATGTGCTGATACCAGCGGATCGTGCGCGCCAAATGCGTGAGTCCTGTAGCTTGACCACTTGTATTGTTCCGGCGACGACACCATCCCGGCGCGTACTGGGTTCAGCTCCACGTAGCGCATACAAGTCAACCAATAGCGCTCATCATGTACGAGCGCTATCTTGTGTCGGCCTTCCCATAACCCGCCCGTCCGCTCGTAACGTTGATTGAAAAACCGCACGTACCGGCGACCGATCGATTGCATCGCTCTTGGCAACGCGAACTCCGATTTGGGCGTAACCATCAAATGAAAATGGTTGTTCATCAGAACGTACGCATGCACTTGCAGCCCGTACCGATCGACGGCGTGGCGCAGCGTAAGGAGGAAGACGTCGTAGTCCGACGGTGCTCGAAAGATTGGTCCGCGATTGTTGCCGCGCTGAATCACGTGCAGCGTCAGACCATGGACGAAATAACGAAGCGGGCGCGCCATGGCCGCATTCTTCGCAAAGCACGGGCCGCCATCCGACTTCTCGGAATTGGCCGAGAATCTCCGCAGCACCTGGACTACGCGTGAAGATCCTGAACACACGGCAGTCGCGACAGTGCGCGAATTTTGCAAACTTGAGTCGCCTCGTCACCCGAGTCTGACTCGGGAACGCGGCGTGATGCGAGTCTGACCCCGATTACAATCGCCCTGTGTCTGACCGCCAGCTTCTCCGTCACGCGGTCGCTACGCTCGCGTATCGCACCGGCAAGGCGGTGCGCGATGTGCCGCCGCAGTTTGCGTCACTCGCCGTTGCTCCGGGATCCCGGACGCCCGCGCAGATCCTCGCTCACATGGGCGATCTGTTCGACTGGGCGCTCTGCCTCGCCAGGGGTCATCACACCTGGCACGACTCGACACCGCTCTCCTGGGACCAGGAAGTCACGCGCTTCTTCGCGGCGCTCGAGGCGTTCGATGCGTACCTTGCCTCCGACGAGCCGCTCGGCTGGTCGATCGAACGCCTGTTCCAGGGTCCGATCGCCGACGCGCTGACGCACACCGGCCAGCTCACGATGCTCCGCCGCCTCTCCGGCAGCCCCATCAAGGCTGAGAACTACGCAAAGGCGACGATCTCGGCGGGGACGGTCGGAGTCACGCAAGCCTCGCCCCGAGTCGAGTTTGAGTAACGCGCGCCGCCTCCCGCCGATCGCCGCGATCCTGGTGATCGCGCTGAGCTCGATCGTCCTCGCGGTTCAGCGCGGTGGCGCGTTCTCCGATCTCAAGCCGACCGTCATCCTCGTCTCGTTCGACGGTTTCCGCTGGGACTACCCGATGAAGGCGGCGACGCCGAACCTCCGACGCCTGATGGCGCGCGGCGTTCACGCGCAGAACCTGATTCCCAGCTTCCCGTCGAAGACGTTCCCCAACCACTACTCGATCGTCACCGGCCTCTACCCCGGCCACCACGGCATCGTCGCCAACAACATCTTCGATCCACCGACGGGCCGAACGTTCACGGCGGCCAAGCGCGCCGAAGTACACGATCCGATGTGGTGGGGAGGCGTACCGATCTGGACGCTCGTCGAGCGAGCGGGCAGGACATCGGCGCCGCTCTTCTGGCCGGGGTCGGAAGCGCCGCACAACGGCGTGATGCCCCGCTTCTGGCAGCCGTTCGACGCGAATCGCCCCGCCGCGGCGCGCGTCGATCAGGTTCTGGCGTGGCTCGATCTGCCTGCCGCGGAACGTCCGGTCTTCCTCTCCCTGTATGTCGACGATGCCGACGAGGCCGGGCATGACAACGGTCCCGACTCTCCCGAGGTCCGCGACGCGATCGTCGGCGCCGACGGCTACCTGGGAACGTTGATGGACGGCCTGAGCCGGCGCGGCATCCTCGACCGCGTCAACATCGTCGTCGTCTCCGATCACGGAATGGCCGCCGTCAACGACCAGCGTGTGATCGTCGCCGACGACTACATATCACCCGCCGACGTGACGATCTCGGACATTAATCCGACTCTTGGTGTCTTTCCAATGGCGGGGAGGGAGGAGGCGGTCTATCAGGCGCTCGTCCACGCGAATCCGCATCTGACGGTGTATCGCCGCGAGGAGACGCCGGCGCGCTGGCACTATCGCGATCATCCGCGCGTGCCGCCGATCATCGGGGTTGCGGACGAAGGCTGGCAGGTGTTGAGACGCACGACCGTGACCGACATGGCTGCCGGAACGATCACGGGACAGCGGGGCACACACGGCTACGATCCGCAGGTGATGTCGATGCGCGCGATTTTCGTCGCGGCGGGACCGGCGTTCAAACGGGGCGTCACCGTCGCCTCGTTCGAGAACGTGAGCATCTACAACGTGCTCGCGAAGGTCCTCGGTGTCACTCCCGCACCGAACGACGGCGATCCCTCCATCGCACGGCGACTTCTGCGCTGACCAAGAACTGATTTTGAGACTCGCTCGCAAGCTCACGCCCGCGCGCGCGTTTGCGCTACTGTCTTGCGCCAGCGCTCGCTCAATCCATGACGGTTGGTCACCCCGTGCGGGAGTCGGAGACTCTCGCGTCGATCAGAAAACTGCTTCTCGCCACGCTCGCGCTCGGCGTGATTGGCACGGGCGGCGAGCTCGTTCTGCTGGGTCATTTCGAGATGCCGGCGCAGTGGATCCCGATTGTCGTGCTGAGCGCGGCGGTGATCGTGCTGGCGTGGCACCTGCGCGCGCCGGGCCCGGCGAGCGTCAGGGCGATGCAAGTGTTGATGGGCATCTTCGTCGCAACCGGCACGCTCGGGGTGGGATTCCACTTCGACGGCAACGTCGAGTTCGAGCGCGAACTCCATCCGGCGGAACAAGGATTCGAGTTCCTCCGGAAGACGCTTGCGGGTGCGACGCCGGTGCTCGCCCCCGGTTCCATGGTGCTGCTGGGCCTGGTCGGCCTGGCGCACACCTATCGACATCCGTGTGCGGCCGGCCCGTTCGGCCAGGAGAGAGATGTATGAAACACGTCATGCGCGGCTTGTGTCTCGCGATCGCGCTGTGCGGAGTGAGCCAGCCTGCGAGCGCCCAGGCCGGCAAGCCGGTCACGATCGTCGACGCGAATCTCGTCAACGAGGCGGATCTCGCGAAGCTTCCACACATGAACGCCGCGCTCGCCAAGGCGGTCGCCGCGAAACGTCCATTCAAGACCGTCAAGGATCTCGAGGCGGCGCTCGGCTCCCTCAGCAAGGCCGACCGCGCGGAGCTGTACACGAAGCTGTTCGTGCCGATCAATCTCAACACGGCGAGCGACGAGGAGATCCTGCTGATTCCGATGGTCGGGAACCGGATGCTCAAGGAATTCAAGGAGTACCGCCCGTACACCGCGCTCGCGCAGTTCCACCGCGAGATTGGCAAGTACGTGGACAACACCGAGCTTGCACGGCTCGAGCAGTACGTCTTCGTTCCGATCAAGAAGTAGCGGCTTGCGTCCGTCGGCGGGGTACATATGCGGCGCATACGACCACGAAAGGGAATCGCGTCAATCGGAATCGCGGCGCTCCTCTACGTCTGCGTGACGGGCGCCGTCTCTCTGCACGCGGCGCAGGACGCGACCACGCCGCCCACGTCGCTCGACAACGCGCTGCCGCCAAACGCGACCGGCGCGGACATCTTCCGGCTGGCCTGCTCCACCTGCCACGCGCTCGACGGCACGGGCTCGCCGCAGAGCCTCGTCGGGTTCCAGCTGCCGCTCCCTGACGGGCACGACTTCCCTGACTTCACCGATTGTGCGAGCAATACGGCGGAGCCGTTCCGTGCCTGGAACTCGATCGTGCACGGCGGAGGCCCGCAGCGGGGCATGGATCGTCACATGCCGGAATGGCAGGATGCGCTTTCCGACGCGCAGATCGAGCTGGTCGTCAAGCACCTGTGGACACTCTGCACCGATCCGTCGTGGCCACGCGGCGACATGAACTTCCCACGTGCGTTCTTCACCGAAAAGGCGTTCCCCGAGAACGAATGGGTCTTGACGACGGGCGTCACCGGCGCCGGCGCCAAGGCGGTGACGAATACGATCGTGTACGAGCACCGCCTGGGGTCGCGCAGTCAGTACGAACTCGCGGTTCCCTTCAATGTTCAGCGGCAGACAACAGGCCAGTCGTGGGGGCGTGGGCTTGGCGACGTGGAGGTCGCCCTGCGACGAGTGTTCTTCGCCAACACCGCCCACAAGGCGATCGTCGCCGCCGGCGGCGCCGTCACGCTGCCAACGGGCAAAGAGAGCGAAGGGCTGGGCGGCGGAGTCACCATCGGGGAGCCTTTCGTGATGTTCGACAAGGGTCTCGGCGCGCATGCGTTCGTGCAGACGCACGCCGGCATCGAGCTCCCGACCGACAAGAGCAAGGCCGTGAACGAGTCGTTCTTTCGCACGGCCATCGGGTACACGCTTGCGCAGGAGCGTGGTATCGGCCGCGCGTGGACGCCGATGACGGAGGTCATCATCGCGCACCCGTTCGGGGAAGCGACCGAAGTTGACGTCGTTCCGCAGATGCAGGTGTCGCTGAGCAAGATGCAGCACGTCTTGTTCAGCGCGGGTGTCCGCGTGCCGGTCACCGAGCGCGAAGGACGCCACCCGCAGTTCCTCACCTATTTCGTCTGGGACTGGTTCGAGGGCGGCCTGTTCCAGTTCTGGAAGTGACCGGGTGGCAAAGAGGCCGATGATGTCGACGAACCGAATTCTTCCGCTCGCGTGCGCCGTTTGGATGCTGGGGCTCTTTCTGGCCACGCCTCGCGCCGCCCAAGTCACGGCCGGGACTGCCGAAGGTGGAGCCGCGAAACCGACTGGTCATCTGGATCTGTCCCTGTTCACCCACTCCGAAAACTGCGTCGCGTGCCACAACAACCTGATGACGGCCGCCGGCGAAGACGTGTCAATCGGCTCGACGTGGCGGTCGACCATGATGGCCAACTCCGCGCGCGACCCCTACTGGCAAGCGGGCGTCAGGCGCGAGTCGATCGACCACCCGACGCATTCGGCCGACATTCAGGACGAATGTGCCGCGTGCCACATGCCGATGACGACGCGCATACAGCGCGCCGCGGGCGGCAAGGGAGAGGTCTTCACCCAGTTGCCCATCGCCAACGGCGATGATTCTGAGTTCCACCGCCTCGCCGCCGACAGCATCTCGTGCACGGTCTGTCATCAGATTGGTCCGGACAAGCTCGGCACCCGTGACAGCTTCAACAGCCAGTTTGTGATGCTGCCCACGCCGAAGAGTGGGGCGCGCGTCATCTTCGGGCCATTTCAGATCGACAAGGGGCGCAAGACCGTCATGCGGTCGGTCACCGGCTTCGAGCAGGCGAAGGGCGACCACATCAAGCAGTCGGAACTCTGTGCCTCCTGTCATACGCTCATCACGCAGGCCTTTGGGCCCAACGGCGAGGTCATCGGCTCGCTTCCCGAACAGATGAACTATCAGGAGTGGCAGCAC
>Ga0209515_10006225_pt1 | contig 14982 bp, 13 predicted proteins | sample Subgroupgradi54m_FD_187454 | JGI IMG/M metagenome (GOLD analysis project Ga0209515, IMG submission 187454) | Subsurface groundwater microbial communities from S. Glens Falls, New York, USA - GMW60B uncontaminated upgradient, 5.4 m (SPAdes)... ...
CCTCGCCCCGCGGGCCATGGCGATTGGCATACTACGAGGCGTATGCCTCAAAAGCTGACGCGATGGAACGCGAAAAGATATTGAAGCTTCGAGCGAATACACTCGGTATTTTAAGAAAAAGAATTACACGAAGTTTAGAAAGTGTGCGGGCTTTAGGAGCGGCCTAGGCCTGATCAGCTAGATGGCGAGGTAATGGCTCACCATGGCTATGACCAGTAGGGGACCTGAGAGGGTGACCCCCAACGACGAAACTGAGACACGGTTCGTACACCTACGGGTGGCAGCAGTCGAGAATATTCCACAATGGGCGAAAGCCTGATGGAGCGACGCCGCGTGCAGGATGAAGGCCTTCGGGTTGTAAACTGCGGTAGCTAGGGAGGAATCCCCCACTTTTGTAGTGTTGGTATAATCAATGACATGTACTCTGTCTATGTGCTTAAAATAAGCAACGGGCAAATGTATGTCGGTTATACGAATAATCTAAAACGAAGATTAGAAGAGCATAAGGCGGGTATGAATATTTCAACAAAGAAGTATTTGCCCGTTGAACTCATCTATTGCGAAGTCTATAAGTCAAAACTTGATGCGATGGAACGAGAAAGAAAATTGAAGCAGCATAAATCTGCTTATGGACATCTTCGCAATAGAATAAAAAGGAGTCTTCAAGACTATAAAAGTGGGGGATGACTGTACCTAGCGGAAAGAGGTGGGTAACTACGTGCCAGCACCAGCGGTAATACGTAGACCTCGAGCGTTATCCGGATTTATTGGGCGTAAAGCGTGTGTAGGAGGTTTTGTGCGTCTCTGGTTAAAGCCCACCGCTCAACGGTGGAACTGCCAGGGATACGGCAAAGCTAGAGGGGGTTAGAGGTGCATGGAGCGCACGGTGTAGGGGTGAAATCCGTTGATATCGTGCGAAACACCAAAGGCGAAGGCAGTGCACTGGGACCTTCCTGACTCTGAGACACGAAAGCGTGGGGAGCAAAAAGGATTCGTTGATTATTTTGTGGTTTTGCGGACAAGTTTTTTATGAGAACCGCGGTCAAATTTTTCCGGCGAAAATTTGCCGCTTCCGCTCGGCATTTTGACTCCGCCTCAAGGCGGAGACCAAGCTCAAAATGCCTGCGCGAGCTTCTCTTAAAAAACTTGTCCGCAAAGTAACACCGTAAAAATAATCCCCTCATAAGGGTGAGGGTAGACAGAGTCCCTCCGACATGATGTCGGAGATAAAACTTGGCTATATGCTGGAAAACCCGGTTGTATCCGGCACTACTTTGTAAAGGAGATAAGATGGCAAAAATTATCCGATTTCCAAACCCGAATGAAGTTCCACAAGAAAAGCAGAAGGAATTCATATCTCTGTGGCGCGGCTATCAGCAAGCACTTGCTGATATGGACCACAAACAAGCCAAAGAGATCGCGAAGATAATCAGAAATCTACTTGCAAAGTGAAAATGTGCCCGGTGTTTCGTTGAAGTAGGTGCGGATTTATCCGCCGAAGCTTTAGCGAAGGCGGACAACCAGCAGGGAAGTCGCCAAAATTTTCGCAAAGCGAAAACTTAGGCGACCCCTCAGAGACTATACGCCGAGATGCTCCGCGGAGCAGAGCTATCATCGAATATCGAATTTCCACGGGGCGCCATTTCGATGGCGGCCCGTGGAACGAATTTGCGAATTATTCGTATATTCGCAACAGATTCGTAATTCGCTGATGAGCTCGCGAAGCGAGCATATGATATAGTCCGAACTGCATGGCGACATGCAGAGCGCGGCAGAAATGACCGTGCTGGGAAAACTAGGTTTCTAGGTCGGCTGGGTTTCTCGATTTTCAAAAATCCAGATATCCAGTAACCCAGATATCTAGCAAACCCATAACAAACTTGTAGATACCCTTGTAGTCCACGCCCTAAACGATGCCTGCTTGGTGTTTCGAGTATCGACCCTCGGAGTGCCGGAGCTAACGCGTTAAGCAGGCCGCCTGGGAAGTACGAGCGCAAGCTTAAAACTCAAAGGAATAGACGGGGACTCGCACAAGCGGTGGAACATGAGGTTTAATTCGACGGTAAACGAGGAACCTTACCAGGGCTAGAAATGTTCGATGACCGTCGCTCGAAAGGGCGGCCTTCCCCCAAGGACATCGAGCGCAGGTGCTGCATGGTTGATTGAATCGACTCTCCGCTAAGGCGCGGAGTGCAGCGCTCTCCAATCAAGATTGGAGAGAGGAAACCGACTCATAACGGTGAAGCCCTCATGGATTCATGATACAATGAACACATGGGTAATACCGTGGGAAGTGCGAATGTTGATTTTTGCGATCTTCCAAGAAACGAGGAATATGCGTATATGTTTGGCTTGTGGTGTGCCGACGGGTACCATCGCACGAGCAGTATCGGATTGAGCAATACCGATCCAGATTTGATTCAAAGATTTTCTGGATTTTTGAGAACGCTCTTTCCGGTCGAGCGCGTGAAGATGAGAATATATGAACCCGATTCAAAAAAACGGCGCACGCGGGCATATCATGTATATGTGAATTCGCGTCCTTTGCTAAGGACATTCAAGGCGTGGAGGTTGTCTCCTCGGAATTTCGTTGCCGCCCGTCTCATTGTGCCGTACATGGCAGGGAGATTTGACGGCGATGGTTCCGTAGCGAGCGATTTTTACTGCGACTGCAGGATTGTCTATAGTAATGCGGAAGAAGCGGAACAGGATGGAGCGTTCTTGCGCGAGGTTGGTTTTGAAAAGATCAAAATCTATCACTATGTGCAGGCAAGAACATTTTGCCTTTACGTATCGAGACTAGAAACAAAACAATTTCTCTCCTCGATTTACGTGCATTCAACAAGATTGCAAAAATCAGCATTCGCACCCCGTAGAGACTTGATAGTGGTATAGTGCCAATATCAGAGTTCGATGCAATGCCATCGAGCTAATACGTCGGCTCCGGCAAATGCCGGAAGAAGGTATAGTCCGTACCAATGGAAACATTGGAATTATATGGTCGTCAGCTCGTGCCGTGAGGCGTTCCCTTAATTGGGGAAACGAGCGCAACCCCTGCCGTGTGTTACAAGTGTCACACGGAACTGCCCAGCCCTCTGGGCTGCTGGGGAAACTGGGTTTGCTGGGCGACTGGGTTGCTAGATTTCTAGATGCCCAGATACCCAGAAATCCAGAAATCCAGCTAACCTAGAAACCCAGAAGGCTGGGAGGAAGGAGGGGATGATGTCAAATCCGCATGGCCCTAGATGCCCTGGGCCACACTCATGTTACAATGGCCGGCACAATGGGTTGCGAAGCCGCAAGGCGGAGCTAATCCCATCAAAGCCGGTCCCAGTTCGGATTGAGGGCTGCAACTCGCCCTCATGAAGCCGGAATCGCTAGTAATCGCAAATCAGCTATGTTGCGGTGAATACGTTCTCGAGTCCTGTACTCACTGCCCGTCAAGCCAAGGGAGCCGGGAATGGGTGAACGCCGACCTCGGTCGGAGTAGCCCAAGCTCGGTGACATGGGCTAAGTCGTAACAAGGCACGCGTAGCGGAAGCTGTGCGTGGAACAACTACACTATAGTCGAACACTTCTTGTGAAGTGTTATCGTCGAATAACGAATCCCGTTACGAATTTTCGAATTAACGAATTCGGAATTCGTACATTCGGAGTATATTCGTAATTCGTTGATGAGCGCGCCTCTGGCGCGCAACCGGTTGGGGCAACTTAAAAGCGCTTTTCTCATCCCGAATCATATTCGAATGCGCATTCGCGAATCGTATTCGTGATAGATTCGAGAGCATCCTTCTTTCTCTTGCGCGAGAATCCCTTCTCGTGCTACCATCTTCTACAATATGCCCAGCGCAGGAACCATTCTCATTATCGAGGACGACCATTTTCTTTCCTCGATACTCAAAAGCCGTCTTGAAAAAGACGGATTCACCGTCACGCAGGCATTTGATGGCGATGAGGCGCTCGAGATGCTGAAGACGGCACGGCCGGACGTGATTCTCCTCGATATCATTATGCCGAAGGTATCCGGATTCGAAGTGCTGGAGAATGTGTCCGCCGATCCGGAGTTGAGCAGGATTCCCGTTGTCATTGCGTCCAATCTCGGACAGGACAGCGACATTCAAAGGGCAAAGACGCTCGGCGCGCGCGATTATTACGTGAAAGTGCGCACGTCGCTCGAGGACCTTGCGGGGATGGTGAAGAACGTGATTCTACAGAACGCGCCAGGCGACGTGCCCGCTGCACAATAATCTATTTTTTTACTTCATTCTTCATTCCAAATTTTCTATTCTCTAACTCATGATTTCCGACGAAGTTATCACAAAACTAAAACCCGGCGCGCGCGTACGCGTTTCCGAACCTACGGGCTCCTTTGAGGGCCTGGTGATCGCGCGCAAGCATGGCAGGGAAGCGGGCGGGACGTTTACCGTGCGTTCGATCGTTGCCGGCGTGGGCGTCGAGAAAATATTCCCGATTCATTCGCCCGCAATTTCAAAAGTGCAGATTATTTCTTCGCCGAAAAAAGTGCATCGCGCCAAGCTCTATTGGGTGAGAAAAGCGTCAGGTGCAAGGATACGGCAGCGGCTGGGAGTGTCTTTGTAAGTTGCGATAAAGACCCGCTCGTTAAAGAGATTGTGGCGGGTGCGCTGTTGCCCAGGCGAATTCTATTCGTTATGACCATTAAGATTTGGTAGATATTTCGTTGCTGCTTGGTTGCACTCTTTTTCTGATGCGGCCTCTGGTCCGTAGAACATACTGTAGATCTGATCCCTTCCTAGTTGGGGATCAAGAAGGAAAAAGCACGCCTCTCTTTCCCTGTTATAATCATAATTTCTTCGCTCATTGTCTCTCGTTATCGCGCAGCACCCCCTTATTCCATTCTTTGCCGATTGCTGAATTGCCTCCATGCGTTCGCGGTGCACGATGCAGTTTTGCCTTGCCGAGGAGCCCCAAATGTCCGCTCCGAAGAATAAAAGGTTACATGCGGTCCCCGTGTTAATTGCATAAACTGTAAAGGTTAAATAAAGAAGAGCGGGGATAAAAAGAGCGGTAATGATGGTAAGTGCCGAGAGGAATGGCCCTCGCAAGTTAGTACCATATTTTTTTCTGCGGTAGACTGCGCAAAGATAATTACCAATGTAGAACAAAAGGATGAAGGCATTAAGAAACTTAACCAGTAGGGGAACAACATCGGCAAGACTACCACCCATACTTTGATAGGTGAGGATATTAACCCATATGGGTGTGAGTCTGATGCCGAATGAGAACAACAAATTGTCATAATTATTAACAAAGAGAAGCCATATGGTAAGCCAAACGAGGAAGATTGAAATCTCAAGACGCGATGCTTCTTCGTAGTGAGGATGGTGAAGCTGAATGAGCCACCGTAAAGCAATAAGTACGAGGAAGAGGGCAAAAAAAGTTATTATGCCCACAACAAAAACATAAACTACAATCACGTCACCCACCTCACCGGCGAATGTTGTGTTTGGAAAAATCAGCACTAGTAGCAATGCCGCGAGAAAAATCGCGTATGTCGTTCGTGGGGAGAATGCCCTGTTTCTCTTGAGCGTGGTTTTCATGCTATGAATCCTAAAAATCTAATGCCATTTCATATGTGGCGTTATGCACATTATAAATCATACACGGGTGTCTTTGCTATTCATACCGTAGCGCATCCACAGGATTCAATTTCGCCGCGCGCATGGCGGGGTAGATGCCGAAGATGATGCCGGTCACCGAAGAAACCGCGACGCCCAAGAGGATTGCCGACGCGGGAATCGCGAGCGTCCAGCCCTCCGTGCCTATCACTTTTGTAATCACGACATAGGCAAGCACGGTCAAGAGTGCGCCGACCAAGATGCCCACCATGCCGCCCGCAAAGGTGAGCATGACGGACTCCCAGAGGAATTGCTCCGTGATATCGCGGTTCGTGGCGCCGACGGCTTTGCGGAGGCCGATTTCCTTTGTGCGCTCGATGACCGAGACGAGCATGATGTTCATGATGCCGATGCCGCCCACGACGAGCGAGATCGAGGCGATCGCCGTCAAGAATAGTTTCATGATCGAGGTGATGTTGCCCAAGAGATCCAAGGCGTCTTGTTGGGTGCGGATCGTGAAGTCGTCTTTGTCGGGATTTGTAACGTGATGATTTTGCCGCAGTACCGAGGTGATGCGCGATTTGGTGAACTCAATCGTGTAGTTGTCGCTCGCCTGGATCGTGATGGCATTGTAGTAGTCAATGCCGAGCAGTTGTTTCTGGGCGATCGTGATGGGGACGAGGACAAGATTGTCCTGGTCCACGCCGAAAGGCCCGATACCTTTTTTCTCGAGCACGCCCACAACGCGGAAGGAGATATTTTTGAGCCGGATTGTTTTGCCGATTGGGTCCACTTCGCCGAAGAGGGTTTTTGCGAGCGCGGAGCCGATGACCGCGACGCGGTTGAATGAGGCGGCGTCACTTTGTGTGAAAGGATAGCCCTTATCCGTTTTGAAATTCCGGATCGAGAAAAAATCTTCGGTCGTGCCGTCGTAGGTGACGGTGGCATCCGTGTTTTCATAAATGACTTTTGCCTGGCCGCGCACTTCGGGCGCGACTTTTACGATGCTTCCCTCGCGGCGCAATGCGTCCGCGTCCGCCTGCACGAGCGTTTTGATGATGATGCCCTGCACGGAGGCGGGGGAGGAGAAGCGCGAGCCCTTCGTGGCGCCCGGGATTATAAAGATAAGATTCGAGCCCGTGCCTTGGACTTGGTTTAAGATAAGATTTTGCGCCGAGGTGCCGATCGACATGAGGAGTGTGACCGAGGCGATGCCAATCACGATGCCGAGCATCGTAAGAAACGAACGCATTTTGGCGTGCCGCAATCCGGCAGAGGCGGTTTTGAGGGAATCTCTTAGAAGCATGATAGGTTTTGTAATTGGGTAAATGGGTAATTTAGTTATTGATTGAGCGGGTGAGTTTTTTAATAACCTAATAACGAAATTTCCCAATAACCAGTAAGTAATTTTTATTTGAAAAATTCGTGGCGCTCGCCGCGCTCTTTGTGAATGGTGCGGTCGCTTTCGACCTTGCCGTCTTTGATGTGGATCAAGCGGTTTGCGAATTCCGCGGTGTAGGTTTCGTGGGTGACGAGAATGATCGTGTGGCCTTCCCGGTGGAGCGAGGAGAGAATTTCCATCACTTGTGCGCCGGATTTTGAATCAAGGTTTCCCGTCGGCTCGTCCGCGAAGATCACGTTCGGTTTCATCACGAGCGCTCTTGCGATTGCGACCCGCTGTTTCTGGCCTCCAGAGAGCTTGCCCGCTTCGACAAATAATTTTTCCTCGATGCCCACCGCGCACACCGCGTCCGTGACGCGCGCGTGCCGCACGGTGTGCGGCACTTCGCGGGCATAGAGCAGGGGCATTTCTATGTTTTCGTAGACCGTCGCGCGCGAGAGGAGATTGAACGACTGGAAGACGAACCCCATCTCTTCGTTCCTGATGTGCGCGAGCTCGAGATCGGTGAGGTCGCCGATGCTTTTTCCGGAAAACGCGTAGGTACCCTCCGTCGGCCGGTCGAGGAAGCTCAAAATGTGGAGCAGGGTTGATTTGCCGGACCCCGAAGGCCCCATGATCGAAACAAATTCGCCCTGGGCAATGGTGAACGAAACGTCCCGGAGCGCCTGCGTGCGTTCTCCTTCCTCGCCATATTCTTTTACGAGATTTTCTACCGCGATCATATGCGTTCGGCCGGGATTACTGATTTTCGCTCGTCTTCGCGCCGATATTGACTACTGCGTCGCCCTCCGAAAGCCCCGAAACGATCTCCACGTTCCCGTCGCGGCTGCGGATCCCTATCACCACAGGAATTTCCGCGATGATGCCGACTTCGAACTTCTTCACGAACGTTCCCTTGTCGTTCTCGATCACGGCGAACTGCGGCAGGATGAGCACGCCCTCTTTCCTTTTCGTTTCGATCGCAAGATTTGCGGTAAGCCCGCTTTTGATCCGCGGGTCCACGCGGTCAAAGTTGATCTTCACTTTAAAATTCACGACGCCGTCGACGACAGTTTCCGCAGGATCGATATAGAAGACCTTCCCCGAAAAATGCTCGCCGGGGAGCGCGTCGAGAGTGATCTGCACCGGATTTCCCGCGGTAACCTGGCCGATGTCCACTTCCGGCACGTTCGCTTCGATCTCCAGGTTATCCTCGGAGATGATGGAGACGAGCGTGCTGTTCGTCGTTACGATTTGCCCCACTTTCGCATCCTGCTTCACGACGACGCCGGCGATGGGGGAGCGAAGAGTGCTTTTGGTGATCTGTATGGAGATCGAGTCTGTTTTCGCTTGTGCCTCCGCCACGGTTGCGGTTTGCGCCTGGATCTCTTCGGGAACGGTTCCCGCAAGATCGCGGTCGAGTTCATCCTGGATCTTTTGCACCGCGATCTTTTGAGAGGAAATCGTTTGTTTTTTACTGCTCACGTTCGTGAGCGCGGTATTGATCGCGGTACGTGCGGTGTTCACATTCGTTTTATACGTCGCAAGAGTCGAGGCGCTCAAGGTAATCGTACCCGAAAGCGCATCACTTACTTTCGTAAGAAATGTTGCCGTATGGGTGATGCGTGCTTCATCGCGGTCGAGCGCGGCATCTAGTTCGACGGGGGAAGAGGAAATGGTGAGGACGCCGAACTCTGTTTTCCACTGCCCAAGTTCTGCGCCGATCACGACGCGCATATTCTCGATATCCGTCTGGAGCTGCGAGTTCGAGATGGTAAAGGTAAGCCGCGGAGAGGAGGTTTCGCCGTTCGTAAAAAGAAAATCTATTTGATTTCTTAATACATCGTCTGCTTTTGCATACGCATCGCTGATCGCGGGAATTGCTTCGAGATAGTCGTTCACAAGGTCTTGCTTCGCCTTTGCGAGTTCGGTGCGTTTAACTTGAACATCTTCTGGCCGGGTACCCTGCTTCAATTGGGCAAGTTTCGCCTCGGCGGCATCCATGCTTGCTTGCATCTCGCGGAGCGACGCCTGGAGTTCGCGGGTATCAAGTTTTACAAGTACTGCTCCGGGGACTACCTTGTCGCCGACCTGCGTGTCTACTTCTTCCACCATTCCTGTGCGTTCGAAGGCGAGATCAACATTCTCCACCGGTTTTGTCTTGCCGGTTACGATGACTTCCTGCCTGACTGTGCCGCGCACCACGCTGAGAGGCGCCGCCTGCGGGGCGGAGGAGCGGAAGAATGCCGCATAGACGATCCCGCCGCCCACAAAAAAGACCGCAACGATGGCAAGCAATAATTTATTCTTTCTGAAAAATCTGTTTCGCATGAGTTCGAGAACACTTAGTCTACTCTGGCATGTCGCGGGCGTCAATGCTCAACTGTTCAAAACAAAAAGCTAAAGGTGATGTAAGAAATTTTCCTCATGCAGGTGAAAATCCTACAGCTTCATTTTCAACTATTTTCAAAAATTCCTCGCGGCGGGGATTGCCAGCGCAGCGTAAAAAGAGTATAACGGAGCGTATGGACTACCGCGCAGATCTGAACGATCTCAAGAGCGCCTTGCCCCGCCTCGCGGGGCGGCTTTGACGTCGCCGCAAAAGAGCATGAGATCGCGAAGCTCGAAGCCGCGATGGGCGAGCCGGGGTTTTGGCAGGATCGCGCACAGGCGGATCAGCACATCAAACAATTAGGCGAGTTGAACGACGTCGTTCACCGCTATCACGAGATTGAAAAAGGAGTCGTGGAGCTCTCCGCCGAAAGCGAAAAAGGCGCATTCGATGAGAATAAATTTTTTGCGCTCAAGAAGCTATTGCGCGAGTTCGAATTGCGGGAACTGTTTAAGGGAAAATATGATGCCCAACCCGCGGTGATCTCGATCTATCCCGGGGCGGGCGGCGAAGATGCCGAAGATTGGGCGCGGATGCTCTTTGTGATGTACGAAAAATATGCGGCGCGCCGCAGAGCCTTGGCGAGCGGAGGCGCGGCGGGCGAGTGGAGCACGCGCGTGCTCGACGACAGCCCGAACCGCAGAACGCTTGAAGTGAGAGGCAAGTATGCCTACGGATTTCTGAGGGGAGAAGCGGGAGTGCACCGCCTCGTGCGGATCTCCCCGTTTTCCGCGCAAAAATTGCGGCACACGTCCTTCGCGCTCGTCGAAGTGGTGCCGGACCTTCCCGAATACGAAGCGTCGCAGATCCAGATACCCGAAAAAGACCTCAAACTTGAGCTCTCGCGCGCGGGCGGCCCCGGCGGGCAGAATGTGAATAAGGTGGAAACGGCGGTGCGCATCGTGCATCTTCCGACAGGCGTCGCATCATCCTCGCGTGCCGAGCGCTCGCAGGCGCAGAACCGCGAAAAAGCGCTTTCGCTTCTCAAAGCAAAACTGTCCACGCTCATGGAAGCGGCGCACGCGAAAGAGCTTTCAAGCTTGCGCACGAAGGTGAAGCCCGAGTGGGGGAATCAGATTCGCTCCTATGTGCTGAATCCCTATCAGCTCGTAAAAGATCACCGCACAAACACAGAGACCACACAAGTGCAGAAAGTGTTAGAAGGGGATATCGACATTTTTATCGATGCTGAGGTAGAATTAATGCGTTAGCTACGAAATACGAAAAGCATACGAATATACGAAAATAATTTTCCATTCGTATATTCGTACAAAATTCGTAATTCGTAGAGAGCTTTCATGATTGCCTTTCAGAACGTCACGAAAATTTATAACAACCACACGGCGCTTGAGGAGGTGAGCTTTAAGGTAAACCCCGGAGAATTTGTGTCCCTCGTGGGGCGTTCCGGAGCGGGGAAGTCCACCGTCATCCGGCTTTTAATCGGCGAAGAAAAGCCGACGAAGGGGAGGATCTTTTTTGGCCAGTACGAAGTGAATAAGCTCAAAGACAAGGAACTCCCGCTCCTGCGTCGCCACATCGGCATCGTATTCCAGGAATTCCGCTTGCTTTCGGGAAAGAACGTGTTTGAGAATGTGGCGTTCGCGTTGGAGGTGGGGGCGCGCACGCAATCGGAAATCGCGGAGCTCGTGCCACAAGTGCTCGACATGGTAGGGCTCGGCGATAAGCAGAAGAATTTTCCCCACGAGCTCTCGGGAGGCGAGAAGCAGCGGGTTGCGATCGCCCGCGCGATGGTGCACCGTCCGGAGGTCATCATCGCTGACGAGCCCACCGGAAACCTCGACCCCTTCCACACGTGGGAGATCATCAACTTGCTGCAGCGGATCAATCAGCTGGGCACGACGCTCCTCCTCGCGACGCATGACAAGCAGATCATCGATGCACTGGGGAAGCGCGTCATCACGCTCGATGCCGGGCGGGTAGTGCGCGATGAAGAGAAGGGGAAGTATATATTAGCGTAATTTCTAATTAACCTAATTTCTAATTGACCTAAATAATCCCCAAATCTCAAGAGTATGAATTATGATCTCGAAGAGCGAACTGCAAAGTTTGGTGAAGAGATTATAAAATTCTGTAAAGATATTTCCAAAAATGACGTGACTAAGCCAATCGTACATCAGCTCGTGAGATGCGGTACCTCTGTGGGCGCTAATTATTGCGAAGCCGATGATGCAGAAAGTAAGGCTGACTTTAAACACAAGATAGGAATCTGTAAAAAAGAATCTCGGGAGTGTAAGCATTTTTTACGGATGGCCGCTATTGCTGAACCGTCCATACAGGACCGAGCCCGCACATTATGGCTTGAAGCGAAAGAGCTTAACTTGATATTCAACTCAATTAATAATAAGCTCAAATAGGTTTTTGGTCATTATGTCATTGGTGCTTATTTAGAAATTAGTTCAATTAGGTTAATTAGAAATTCTACTCACATGTTCACCGTCATCTCCCGCATTATGCATTATGGCTGGAACAGTTTCTGGCGGAACGGTTCCCTTTCAGTGGCGACGATCGCCATTATGACCTTGGCGCTCCTCGTGTTTCTGGGGCTTATCTTCTTCAACGTGATGACCGACCGCGCGGTTTCATCCATTCAGAACAAGATCGACATTAGCGTCTACTTCAAGGCCGCGGCGCCCGAGGATGAAATACTCAACATCAAGCAGTCGCTCGAGAGCTTGTCGGAGGTGCAGTCGGTCGAGTATGTGTCGAGCGATGAAGCGCTCCGGATCTTCAAGGAAGCGCACAAGGACGATCCCACGATCGCCCAGGCGGTCGAGGAATTGAACGCCAATCCGTTGGCACCTTCCCTCAATATCAAAGCGAAGCATCCTGACCAGTACGCCGCGATCGCGGAATACTTGAAGAGCCCCAACTTGAGCCGCTCCATCGACAGCGTGAGCTACACCAAAAATGAAGACGTGATCGGGCGATTGACCGCGATCATCCGGAACGTCAATCAGATGGGGTTTGCACTTACGATATTTCTCGTGGTCGTCGCGGGGCTCGTGGTCTTTAACACGGTCCAGCTCACCATCTATTCAAATCGCGATGAGATCGGCATCATGCGCGCCGTGGGCGCATCGAATGCATTCGTGCGCGGGCCGTTTATGGTGGAGGGGGTCTTCTCGGGCATCCTTGCCGCAGCGGCAAGCATGATTCTCGCGGCGCCACTCCTCTACTTCGCATCGCCTTATGTTATCAGGGTCATTCCGAGCTTCGATATGTTCCAGTACTTCTTGGGGCATCTCGTTTCGCTTTTCTTTTACCAGTTGGTCTTTGGCATCTTGGTGGGCACCTGTTCAAGCTTCATTGCCGTGCGGAGGTATCTGCGGAACTGAATTTCGTCTTCCCACCATTTAATAATGCGTGAGGATTCCGCAAGGATCTCCCGAAGCGATTTTATTATGATGGTAACACTTTTTATGCGATCGCATAAAAAGCGTTACCATCCGTTCGAAGGTGGATCGGCACCGCGAACCCTCTCCTCTAGATTTTTATCTTATTCACAAGGATAGTGAGAAGCGATTTGACTCCTTCCTGCGCGTCGTGTTCCGTTTTACTGTCCACGAACGTATTCCACGCGGTGAGGATCTCGTTGTCTTTCAGGTCGCGCACCATATTCTCAAGCTGAAGACGGTCTTCAAAGCTCACTTCGCCCTTCGCCTTGAGCACTTTTTCGATAAAAAGCTTCGTGAACGAGAGCACCTTGTCGTTCACCGTCCGTTCCTCCGCGATTTGTGTTGTTGCGGTGAGTTCGCGCTGGACCGTGAGAAGGCGCGAAATCGTATAGAGATTTGCTCCTATAAGAAGAACGATAATAACCGCAAAGACGGCGGATTTATTCATATCTTTTTTTCACGGAACCCATAAAAACAGGGGAAAGTGGATAATTCCTCTATGCACGTATTATGGCACACGAGCGCCCTCCGATGCGAGGAGAAATATCCCCATGCTCTATGTCCGTCCCCGAAACGGCTTTTTGGGCTTGTGGCGCAGGGAATGCGCCATATGCCGATACGCGTTTGGGGGAATAATGTTATCCACACCTCGAGCTCTCCTATGCGGTTTTGCTTTGCTATACTTACAAAGAATCCTTCTCGGCAGTTTCTCGTGAACAAAGAAGGTTGAGTTTTTTGCACCATAGGCATGAAGTTATTCCAAAAATGGAGAAGGGGAGAGGGGAGGAAACAATTGCTTCTCCCTAGCCTTTTCTTTCTCGCATTGACATTCCTCCTTTTTTCTACCGTACTCCCTCTTTTTGCGGCTCCTTCCGCCTCCCCGTATGCCCCCGGGGAAACGCTGAATCCCACCTGTACCCCCGGGTCCACGAACTGCACGGTCACGCCTCCCATCGCCGGGAACGGCACCTCGACCCAGATCACCTTTTTCACCGCATCCACCACAACCTCTTCGGATATCAACCTTACGTGGACTTCAAGCACGGCGATCCTCGCCGTAGTGGGCACCGCCTCGTCCTCCCAGCTTCGCAGTCCCTCCTCCACCATCACGAACCTCACGCTCGCGGGCATCACGGGCTCGACGCAATGCCTTCAAGTGAACTCCGCGGGGCTCATCTCGGGAACCGCTGCCGGGTGCGGAAACGGCGCGGCGCCAAACTTTGTCAGAAACAATTCGTTCATCTCTCTCGCCACCTCCACCGATTTCTTCGGCCTCGGAGCGACCACGACCGCGCGGCTCACGGTCGGCGGACTTCCCACGGCATCCGCCACTTCCTCGCTTGTGCTTCTCGGTTCCAATTTTATCACCGGAGGAAACAGCAACGGCACCTTCCTTGGCGCAAACCCTACCTCCACTTTTAGCGGCGACTTCGTGAATTTTCAAGTCGGCTCTACGACCCAGTTCCTCATAACGGGTGCGGGCGTCGTTTCGTCCACCGGCCTCATCGCAAGCAACGTGACCTCGACGAATCTCTTCTTCACGAACGCCACCGGCTCCTTCCTCAGCATCACGACGTATGCCTCCACCTCCCAGCTCTTCGCGGGTAGCTCCACCATTCCCGCGCTCACGTTCACCAATGCGACAGGTTCCTCGCTCACATTCACGAACGCGACAGGAACATCAGCAACTTCTTCTTTCGGTTCTGCCTTTATTTCGGCGATCACTGTTTCTTCTACCAACATGTTCTTGGGAGGGAGCGCCGTGCTTACCACCTCTACGCCCGTTGCGGGTTCAGAGATTTCAATAGTCAATAACGTAGTGGCATTTAACAATAACGGCAACCATCCCACCGTCGCCTCTGCGACGACGTGGCTCGCGACCCAGACCCTTACCGTCACGACGAGTACGTCTGCTACTTCGACCTATGGCGCGGCTAATCTTTTCTGGGGCAACGCTACAGGAACGAACCTCGCAGTAAACAGTTCGCTCATGATCGCCACGGGCACGCCGATCGCGAACGGCCTGCTCACCATCGCTACCAACACATCAATCTTCGCGATCAATAATTCAGGCCAGCTAATGATCGCGACCTCAACCGCCGCTACTTCTACCGCGCTTCTTACGATTGCCACCACAACCTCTATTTTCTCCATCAATCAGTATGGCCAGATGATGCTTGCTACGAGCAGTGCCGC
>Ga0209515_10006226_pt1 | contig 14981 bp, 14 predicted proteins | sample Subgroupgradi54m_FD_187454 | JGI IMG/M metagenome (GOLD analysis project Ga0209515, IMG submission 187454) | Subsurface groundwater microbial communities from S. Glens Falls, New York, USA - GMW60B uncontaminated upgradient, 5.4 m (SPAdes)... ...
TAACATGATTCTGGTACCTCTGTCAGGATTGGTAACGGCTATTGGGCTTTTATATTTTGTTTTTATCGAACCTCTTTGGAGTATGGGCATCTGGCTCAATTACAGCGTCAACATGGTGGCTAAATTTTTTCTTGCTATCACCAATTTTTTCGCGCGCCTTCCCTGGTCCACCATGGCAACATCCACGTGGGGACCGTGTCTTATTGCCGCGTGGTTTCTTTTAATCTTCGCTTGGCTGACATCAAAGCGATCTCAGAAAAAAATAGCCGCGACTCTGGCCGCGTGCGCGATAGCAATCACACTGACTCAAAGACTATTTAAAAATCCCAAAGTTCATCTTCTAAGCGACGGTAACGCGTTCAAAGCGATTTTTATAGAAAAAGGGTATCGGTCGCGCTTTTACATGGCGGATGATTCCGGGACTAGTTTTAAAAATCAGGTGGCGCTGTATCTAAAAAACCATGGCGAGTCGCGAACCCCCGGCCCCTGTCCAAGGAAAAGTAATTTCTGCCAAGGATCGGGCCAAACCTTCCCCTTTGAAAAAAATACGGGAGGGCCTGCCAGCCTCAACTGCGGCAGCGATGTACTGATATTTCCCTTAAGCACGTATCCTATAATGGACAATAAGACTAACCCGTCGGTAGTTTTGACATGCCATGATGGTCATTTTTTATAACTCAAGAAAGCCCCCCGTTCGCCGCGTACTCCGTTCTGTCGAGCAATTCTGCAAACAAAAAAAACGGAAAATTATAGCCTTTGACACTATCGGGCTCTTAAAAAAACCCGTAAATCCCTCGGTTTTACTAGCTAACAAGAGGCCGCAAATTGCCCTTTCTTTGGGAGGCGACGGAACTATCCTCACCGCGGCACGATATATTCTCAATTTCGACATCCCTCTTTTAGGAATTAATTTGGGGGGACTCGGGTTTCTTTCAGGGGCTGAGGAAAGTTCTTGGCAACAAACCCTAGAAGACGCGTTCAACAACAGGCTCATCAAAGAAGAGCGCCCGGTATTAGAAGCGGCGATTAACTCCAAAAATAAAACAACCCATCTCACCGTGATCAATGACTGTGTTATCAGGTCCGGCAAGTCCCCTAGAATGTTAGAACTGGAAATTCACTTTGAAGGCAGCAGCTTAAAGAGCCGATTTCACGGTGACGGAATTATCGTGGCAACGCCTACAGGGTCCACAGGATACGCCTTGTCCGCCGGTGGCCCCATTGTCGAGCCAACCCTCAATGTTCACATTTTGGTTCCCTTAGCCGCGCACACATTGACCCAGCGACCCTTAATTTTCGACGCTAAACAGAAACTCTCGATTAAACTGGGTAGCTATCATGGGGACAAGGTTCGAGCCAGCGTCGCCGTTGACGGTCAATTTAGCCAAGAAATTGAAAGCGGGGATGAACTCACCGTGCGCGCGCACGCGAAAAAACTTTTATTGCTCCGGCAACCCAGACCGGATTACTTCTCTTTGCTTAGGGAAAAATTGAACTGGTCTTCGTAAAAAACATGCTAACCGAACTAACGATTAAAAATTTCGCCTTGATTGAGGATCTGACGCTGGAATTCTTGCCGGGTCTGAGTGTCTTTACCGGTGAAACGGGCGCCGGCAAGTCCATTGTTTTGGAAGCTATTCGATTTTTATTCGGGGAAAATCCCGGCTCTGCCGATATGTTGCGTAAGGATGCCCCGAAATTGGAGGTATCCGGCACGATCCGTCTGCCAAAGAATTCGCCTGAAATAACTTCCTTGTTAAAAGAATTGGATATTGAACCCAAGGACCATACGATACTGCTTCGCAGGAGTTATGACGCCGCGACCGGAAGAACTCGGGCGTGGATCGAGGATGTCACGGTTTCGGTCAGCATCATCCAAAAAATTAGCTCCTGCTTGCTTGAAATCCATAGCCAAGGATCCGTCAGCGATTTAAGAAACCCCGATTTCCCCCTAACCCTGCTCGATCAGTACGGGACTTTAGGCGCGCAACAAGCGGCTTGGGCAAAGTCTTATGAAGAATTACGGGAAGCAAGCAACGCTTGGCAAGTACACCAACAATTTATCCAAGAAAACACCTCTCGTTTGGATTTTTTGAAGTTTCAAATGGAGGAATTGAGCTCCGTCGCCCTAGATACGGCAACGCAGTCCAAAATAGAGACGGAACTTCCCCTCTGGATGTCTCGAGAAAAGATAACCCAGGAGCTTCAGGCAACGCAAAGCCTACTATGCGGTGAAGAGCGGGACATCGCCTCACAAATCAGCCAAGCCCAGAACCACCTGGCCAAGGTTCAAGAACTCCTGCCTTCTAATAACCAACTTAGCGCGGCGGGCAAAAGCCTCAAAGACGCGCAGGTTTTTTTGGAAGAAGCTCAGGAATCCTTGCGCTCGATTACCGATTCCCTGGAATTTGATCCTCAACAGCTAGAAGAACTACTGACTACTAAGGCCAAAATCGAAAAGCTTCTCAAAAAATACCGGTTGCCTAGCGCAACCGAACTGAAAGCTTTGCAAGAAAAAATAGCCCAAGACTTGAGTATGCTCGAAAATTCTGAGATCGACGATAAAAATCTCAAAAAACAGCTAGATTTAAAACAAACCGCGGCAGTCAAATCGGCGAAAGCGCTCTCAGAAGCAAGAAAAAAACAGGCCCAGCTTCTAGACAAGGAACTAACCAAAGAAATCAGAGCACTCGGTCTTGATAAAGCGCAGATTGAAATAAAAGTGGAAACAGACTTAAGCAAATTGGGCCCCAGCGGCGCCGATCAAGTTTTAATGCTATTTGCGCCCAACCCGGGCGAGGGTTCCAAAGAACTGGCTTTAATCGCTAGCGGAGGCGAAGCTTCCCGCGTCGCCCTGGCAATCCATATTCTACTTGCCAACCTCGGTCATCGCGAGGGCACAAGCCCGTGGCGATCTCATAGAGAAATCCTAATTTTCGATGAGATCGAGCAGGGGTTATCCGCCAAAATAACGACGTTAGTCGCCAAAAAACTCCAAGCTCTAAGCAAAACCAGGCAAATCCTTCTTATTACGCACTCCCCCGTCTTAGCCGCGCTGGGAGACAACCACTTCGCCTCTCAAAAACACACCCAAAACGGCCGAACCAAAACCTTGATTTCGAGGATAAACAACAAGGAAGACAAAAAATCCGAAATCCTGCGCCTTTTAGGTGCCGTCTCCGCGGCGGAAAAGAACACCCTAAAACCCTACGTTGAAGAGTTGATTTCTTCCTAGCCCACGCGCCTGACCCAACCTATCCTCAATAACCCCTTGGCAGGAACCTTTTAGATATGCTTCCCGAAACCCAGATTTTGACTTTGGTGACGAAGTTTCTCGATAACCCACATACGAATTAAAGTCGTAGGGCCAATGCCGCTTTCTTTAGCCTGAGTTCTCAAGAGATTCAAAGTCCGCGGATCGAACCTGACGGTAATGCCGCCGGAAAGGTGCTCAGCAAAACGGACTTTGATTGGCTTAAGCTCCTCTTGGTAATCGGCAATATCGTGGGTGTCCCAAAATTTCGCCTCTTGCTCATGACTGCGGAAATCAGGCACGATCTTTTTGCGTTTAGTCATTGTGTGTCACCCCCCTTGTTTCTCATAAAGCCGCCGTTCTTTTTTGCTAGCCGGTCTCGCGGTTATGGGGTAGTACACCCCTTCCCCTTCCGGCGCTAAAACAACAGCCAACACTCGGCCATCAACGGTGGGACCAACGCCGATAATTCTTCCTCGCTTAGCCTCAAAAACAAGAGGTTCCGCGTGGCAGACTTCCTCAACTTCTTCCGGCGTCACCCGATGTTTGGCAATATGGCCCACATTCCATTCGTCCCATAAAAGCCGCTGAACAAACGCCACTGCTTAATTATGCGTTACAATGCGTTGCATTGCAAGGGGTGCGCTATGCACATGTCACCCGACTTGAAAGTATAAAGCTCATGCCTGACGTTATTTTTATTCAGCGCAAATGCCTCGGAATCAGCGTGGATATGATCCGCAAGGTTTTAAAAGACCTGCGGGTCGAAGGCCGCATAAAATGCCTGGGAATGGGAAAGGCAGCGCAGTGGAAACGCACGGGAAAATGGCGAAACTAGGTAATAGCAACGTAAATGGGTAATTTTATGGGTAACGAAAGAAATAGAAAAGGCCAGAGTCTCAAGTCTTGTTGAGCTAACCCCACATCTGAAGCATGCCATGAAATCTCTGCTTATCAAACCGAGATTTCACAGACAGGGCAGGGGCTTCGCTGAGGCTTTCGGGCCGTTGGAATGGCGAATTAAGTATGGTGTCCCCCGATTTTTCGATTTTATTAAATCAACGCCGCTAACAGTTTGTCCGCCGAAATAACTCTCACGCCACCGACAAGTTTATCGATCCCCTTCTTCTTAAGCACCTGGTAGGCAAAGGGAATTTTTAACTTTTCCCGGAAATACCGGAGATTGGAGGATACTTCCTCATCCTGGGTCTTAACCTCTACGGCGAACCAGGGTTTCTCATCCACGGTCACCAAAAAATCCACCTCCCTCTTGGCGGCATCCCGCAGAAAATAAAGTCTGGTCTTAAAGCCTTCACGATCCTGCAGCCAGTGGACGAGCTTGAGCAGGTGTGAGGCGACAAGATTTTCGAAACGTGCCGCTTCGTTTGCGATTTCCGACCAGTCCCAGAGGTAAAGCTTCGGCTCCTTCTTGAGCGAGCGGAAAGCGCTTCGCGCGTAGGGGTATATTCGGAAGTGGTAATAAAACGATTCCAGGATGTCGAGCCAGCGGGAGGCGGCGCGATGACTGACTTCCAGGTCCTCGCGAATGGCGTTAACGGAAAGCAACGATCCCACTTTACTCGGGAGCGCATCTCCCAAAAGCTTCATACTGCTAATATCCCGTATCATCTCCATGTCGCGAATATCCTCGCGGAATAGCCTCACGTTGCGCTCATTGTGCCATCTGCGCAATGTCCGTTCATCTTGGGATAAAAGCGGTTCCGGAAAGCCTCCGAATTTTTCCAGGACATTAAACTCGTTTCCGGGCGGCGCCTGACCAATCGGAATTTCTTTGAACGGTTCGACCTGTGTTACGCGCCTGAGTGTCTCAGCCAGGGAAAAGGGATGCAGTCGGTAATAATGATAACGGCCCTGGAGCGAGTCACCACCTTTACGGTAAATGTCCAGACGCGCGCTTCCGGTGATCAGGAACCTGAATTTGTCCTTGAGTGTATCGTACTCACCCTTAATGAATCTTTTCCAGCCTTTGAACTTATGGATCTCATCTAAAATAATGAGCTCAGCGCCTCCCGGCCACTGGGAGGACATGAGCTGCTGGCGCTCCTGTTTGTTGTCCCAGCTAAAATAGGCGGCTTCTTTAAAGTGCGCTCCGATCAGGGTTTTGGCTAAAGTCGTCTTACCGATCTGACGCGGGCCCCCGACAAACACCATCTTCTTTTTGAGGTCATCTAGGATCGAGAGAGTTAGATAGCGTTCCTTAAGCATGAAAATAGCATATATAAATATTTGCTACAAAGCAAAAAAATACATGTATTTTTTTGCTTTGAGGGCTAATTTCACATAGGTAGGGTCGCGTTGGACTTTCCCCTATGCGAGCCGGGGACATTGTGTCCCCCCGATTTTAGGCGAGGATAGCGCTCCGGCCCCCTGGCTATCGAATCGGGGAGCGGTAAATCTAAGGTTGGTGCCCCCCGGAATTCCCGCAATTATCAATTGTCAAGACGTGACCCCACCCCTCGCCCGCGGCTCATGCGCCGCAACAGTATTGTGGCCCAAAGACACATTCGTTACAAACGTCCAGCAAGTACGGCGCACGGAAGAATCGATGCCCAGAATTTGCTTAACAGGCAATTCAGTGTCCCCGCGCCTAATCAAGCCTGGGTTGCCGATATCACCTGTTTCTGGACGGGTTCCGGATGGCTCTATCTGGCCGTTGTGATTGATCTCTACTCCAGACGTGTCATCGGGTGGGCAATGAGCCATAGAATTACCGATGATCTCTCCATTGACGCTTTGGAAATGGCTCTCATGAGCCGTAAGCCCCGGGGGCATCTGCTTCATCATTCCGATCGGGGCAGTCAGTATTCCAGTGAGTCTTTCTGTCGCCGCTTAAGCCAAAACGGTATCCAAGCGAGCATGAGCCGTAAAGGCAATTGCTATGACAATGCGGTAGCGGAGAGCTTCTTTAAAACCCTAAAGACCGAATGGGCCAGGAAGCATAGGTATAAAACCAGGGAGGAGGCCAGGGCATCTGTGTTTGAATTTATTGAAGTTTTTTATAACCGGCAAAGGCTGCATTCCACGTTAGACTATCTTAGTCCGGTTGATTTTGAGAAGCAGAATGTGTCTTAATCAAGGTGTCCATTTTTTTGGGGGAAGTCCAACGTGACCCCACCCCCGCAGTGGAAACGCGCGGGAAAATGGCGAAACTAGGTAATAGTAACGTAAATGGGTAATTTTGTGGGTACGGTCCAATCTTGATGGACAAGGAATAGGGACTGCGTCATCCTGAGCGAAGCGAAGGATCTGCCCGGTCCAGTACCCCTGGCCCCCACCAAGGCTTTTCGGGCCGTTAGAATGGTGAATTAAGTATGGTGAGCTATCCCGGGTTTGACGAATACCTGAACCTGTGTAAAAACTTAATCACTTCTCGCCTTTTTTATGACACCCTTCCTAAGCGAAAATTCCGCACTATATCTGCAATAACTTGTTGCGGGATTTCCTGAAACTCAAACATCATCATTATCTTTCTCACTACCTCAAATACCAATTCTTCGGTATTTTCCTCAATATCCCGCAGTGTTACGCTGTGCTTGCTTTCTACAATATCTTCGTTACACTTTTTACTATCCATGAGGTGACGGGCTGGATTAGCCGCACTCAACTCTCTACCCTTAAGTCCACCATGCTTAATATTCATTTCAACCGCTTGGCCCTGAGAAATCCCTAGCTTGCGGTAGAGTAGCGCTGTACGCAGGAAGGTCTCCGTAATGCGCACTGTGCGAGTATCGAAAAACAGCTTATTCTCAGCACGGCAATCTTCGAACAGGCTTTTCAATATGTAGTAATCCCCATTACATCCCAGATTCCAATAATCATATGTTTCTTCCATTGAGCCTCGCTTCAGATAGATAGTTGCCTTTATCCCATCTGCATATGGCCGGGGCCGAGCATCATCCCGCTGTAGAACTAACCCTATGGGCCACCCGAAAGTATGAATTTGCGAGTCCTCGGTTGCCCTTAGAAGAACATCGTGAGGAATCTCTAGTCGGCTGTTCCTGATAATTGAGCTAAATTCCATATAACCCTTCTTAAGAATTTCCATCACTGTCCGAATGCCTCCCTACGCACCTTTTCTAACCACGCAGTTGTTTGTTCGGTAGTTACTGCGACAATGCGCTCGTATTGGCTGGCTGACCTAGGCCTACCCTTGCGTCGCCCTATCCGGTCAACCAATTCGGCCTTGAATTTTTCAAAATCTCCTGATTCCCACCATAAGATATGGTAGCCTTGGAGATCAAAATGTATCTTTCCCTTGCCGGGGACATAGATGGGGCTATCGGGGTTATGATCCGAACGGCAACAGAGGATTAGCTTGTCATGGCGCCCCAAACCCATTACGTAACCAATTTCTAGGTAACAGTTTGGTCGCTCATTAGTTAGGTCTCCAATGATGACTTCCGCCTGATTCAGGTAACGCACAATTTGTTGTTTAACCAAAGATCCATCATCGTGCTTGTCAACACGAATCGGGTTAAGACCACAGCTTTGAATTGCTGGTTTATATACATTGCTCCAAATCCGTTCCATATCTTTGTTTCCTATCTGCATAATGACAAAACAGTCCTTCTCCTGATTAGGCATTAATTTCAATCTACTTCACATACCGATAATTCTATCGGAACTCTACCGCCATTCCCCTCACCTCACAATGGCGATAGAACATAATTGGCAACTGCTACCAATGAGAATTAGAGCGAAACCGATCCAGTATAGAATTGGCGAAGTGACAATCAGGGGCGAACCCATACCTTTAGGCTGAAAAAGTATGGATCTGTTCCATCTCCACGCATCTTTTTTCCAAAGGTCAAACGATAACTTAAGTTGCGGCGATGCCGCTATTAATAGCGCAATCGTACCGAAAATATTTATCGCGGGGAAAATAACCTTCATAATTACTCCTATCCAAACACACTGTTTATTTGATCTCTTGTTTCTGAGCCCATTGAAATTAATCGCGTTAAAGTTTTTTACATTCCTGAAGACTAAGCCCTTTTGTTCCACTCGTGTAATGTGATAAGTAACGAACTCCGGCAATGTCAGAATATTCGAATTTTATCACGCGACTCTTTGTGGTTACGCGGGGATCAAGGCAGGCACTTATAATTTCCGCCTCTTTTTCAGCTTGGTCTTTATAAAAACAATCTTTAAAAAACCTTCTTTTTGAGATAGGGAAAATATCAATATGACCTTGGACCATAACTTGCTCTGACTCAGATCCAACTCCATCCCAAAGCCGAAAAGAGATATCCAAGGCTGGGCTTCTACCAATATTGCTTATGTAGAGATCGTGCAATCCACTGGCAGTCTCTTCGTGTTCCAAAACCAAAATAGGGCGATTCTGAAGTTCAATAGACCATTGCGTAATACGACGCAATAAATGGGTTTCGCGGCTGTACCAAATAATGGCTAACAGAGTTAGAGATAAAACAACTAAATTGCCCAAAGATACACAATCTTGAAGCGTCATTAAATTTCTCCTTTAAATGCCCTGTCAAGTAGAGAAGAAAATAGCTTGTTGAGGCTGCGGCGACTGGCGGCTTGCTCAGACTGTATGGCGCGGATTTCGGCCACACGCGAGGCAAACTCCTTTTGGAGCGCAAGTGGCGGCACGGGAATTACCCATTTCTTAAACGAGCCCGTATTAACAACGCTCTGTGCGGACCCGACAGAGACACCAACCAATTTATTCTGAGACCCAGCCGCCAAAATCAAGATTGCCAAGAAGTATGAGTCAAGCTGTGGGCCGGGAGTCACTATTACGATATTTGCGCAGTTTGCCCCTTCGAATTCTGGCGGAACAATAGCGCAATTTATCTCATCAGAAATTACTCTAGAAATTATAATATCTCCCGTTTTGAGTTGAGACTTCCTGATCTGATTGTGAAATTCCGGAGCAATGTGTTTGATTTCATCGCGTCTTATCGCAAGGTTTCCAACATTTTGCGTGCGAAGAAACGGGACTCCCTCATTTCGATACCATTTTGATGTTGGACCTACATAGCCAACATTAACACGCGTTGCCAATTTGCCAAGCGGAGAACGCGTCCAATTATTAACATTGGTCTCCAGATCACCAAATATTTCGTGAAAGAGGGAGGGAATAAGATCGTCTGTGCGTTGATCGGCTTGGGCACGAAGTTTCCGCAACTCGTCCGCTTCGTCTAACAGCTTCACAATCCGTTGCTGTTCTTGTGGCGACGGCAAACTGATATTTAACTTCTGATAATCTCCAATGGTAAGACCTTTTACAGTTGCGCCCACACCGGCTCGCTCAAAATATTCAGACTTGGAAAGGAGAAAAAACAGTAAATATCGAGGTATCAATTCGTCGGTTTTTGGTATCAACGCCTTCAAATCTTGGTTGATAGCAACTGGCATCCGATTGATTGCAACTTTTCCCAAGCCAACGCGTGAAGCAATAATCACCGTTCCTTTTGGGATCAAGTTAGAAGCAGAGCTTTCAAGTCCTTTCGTTGTGATGGTTTCAAGAGTTGCCTCTAGAGTTTGGTTTTTCATATCTTTGACAGATGCCCAAGGGATGTTGCCATTCCAATAATCAGCATTGTCGCGGCGCGGCGTGCCTCCACCGCGAAAGTCAACCAGATCACCAAGCGATTTTATAGGCCAACGCCTCATTTCTTTCCTTTGATTTCCTTCAATAATGCGTCGCCCAGCTGAATAATTTTATTTTCCAGCTTGAGTATGTCACCGAGGATTTCCGTAGGCGTGTCGTGATTAACAGCTTCGGCAGTTACAACCCGATACCGTCCAGCGGCGAGACTCCACTCATTTTCTTTTATTTTCTCAATAGAAACCCGGTAGCTGCTTGCACCTTCCTCCCGGCCCGGCCACTTAGCCAACACATCGGGGACATCATTTGCTTCGATCGGTGTCCGCTTATCGTCCAACGAAAAACCATCAGCAGTGAGATCATAGAACCAGACGCTCTGAGTCGATTTCCCTTTCTGAAAGACCAGCAGAGCGGTGCCGACTCCTGAGTAGGGCTTAAAAACACCACTCGGCAGGTTTATAACGGCTTGCAGGTCACACTCCGTCATAAGAAGTTCTCGCAATGAGGTGGCGGCATTATTTGAGCCGAAAAGAACGCCGTTTGGCACGATAACACCTGCTCGACCGCCGGGGGCCAAATGATCTATAAACCATTTAAGAAAAAGAAGCTCCGTTGAGCGCGTGTTGAGCTTGTAGTTGAGGTCGGACAATATACTCTCATCTTGCACCTTCCCGGCAAACGGTGGGTTAGCAAGAATCACATCAAAGCGCTGACCCGGATAGACGCCTCCAAACCCTGTGGTCAATGGATTCATCATTTGGATGTGCGCCTTTTCCAGCTGGTGCAGATAAAGGTTTAGGATTGAGAGCTTTACCATATTCGCGTCGTTATCAAAACCCGTGATGGCTTGCTCCTCAAGAAACTTCCATTGAGCAGGTTTGAGTAATGAACCGTCTACAAGGCCGCGCTTCAAGTCTGCGGGCTTAGTGTTCTGGCGCAGAATATGGTTGAAAGCTGAAATAAGAAAGCCAGCCGTGCCGCAGGCAGGGTCACAAATACGCTGGTTAGACTGAGGATTTGCTAGCGCCACGATCATGTCAATAATATGGCGTGGCGTGCGAAACTGCCCATTCGTGCCAGACGCAGAAAGCTGACTTAAAAGATATTCATACATATCTCCCTTAAAATCATGCCCCTCATGTGCTACGAGGTCCAATTCATGGATGCCTTGAATTACGGCACGCAGCGTAGGCCGGTCATAGATTTTGAGTGTGGCGCGACTAAATAAGAGCTTCCCAGTCTCAGAAAGACTCGGCAATTCATGGAGCTTCTCAATCGCGTCACGGACAGCATTGAATAAATTGTCTCCTGTGAGAGTGACAAAATTTCCCCAGGCGTATTTGCTCCATTGGCCGGAAAAGATCCGCTTATATTTTTTATCGAGTTGAGCAAGTTGTTCGTCCTTCTCCGAAAGCAGTCTAAGAAAAAGCAAATAAGAAATCTGCTCGATCGAGTCCATGGGATTATTGACACCGCCCGCATAAAGCATATTCATCAGTTGATCTACTTTTTGACGCAGGCCCGATGAGAAGAAATTAGTCATGGTGAGCGGCCAAGAGTGTTTGGCGAACTAGGCCCGATTGCCGCAACGCTTCAAAAACCTGATCACGCTGATCGAATTTTGTGAGCTGGGCTATACCGCCAAGCCTGTTGAATTGGCTAGCCGAGAATATAGTCATATCGCCTTCCATAAATAGCTTGAGTGACCGAGGATCTTCGGCCAAAAGCTGTGTTGTGGCATCCACCCATTTTTGTTCGTTATATCGAAGATTAAATCTTGCGGAGATTGAATCCACGGTATCGCTAATAATAGCGTCCTTGGTTGGCAGTGGTTTACGACCAACTGCGTTATAGACAAATGCGGGCGTAGTGGCCGGCACACCATAAGAAATGATGAGCTTATCCGGTGAATAGAACATTTTGGGTCTATGGTAAAAGCGCTCGTTCATGATGACTTCAATCGTATCATCATCTTCCCCTTCAATTGCCTCTTTTAACTCCGGTGTCTTGCTGACAAAATCTTTAAGATCTTTCTCGTATGCTCCTCGAAAGGTCATGACATCCACTTTTTCCCCGTCCGGACCTACTTCTACTACCTCTCTCGTAACAAGTTCGTCTTTGCCTTCCCAAATAGGAATTTCTCTAGGTTCCGGCAGTGGTCCGGGTTCGGGGTATGGCCCATCGCTTATGACGGTGCCACCTCCGCCAGGTGGCAATGGGCCTGGTGGTTGAGGGCCTCGGGGCTCGCGGGGAAGACTAAGTGGCGCGGAGTAGTCATATTTTTCCTCGAAATACTCTGCGACGGCGCAGAAATCAAGAAGTGAGAAGAATTTTTTGTCGTAAGAGGTATTGCCTACTTTAAAAGTGTAAAGCCTTGTGCCACGACCCTTGATCTGAATGTACTCGGTGGGCGAGAAAATGGGCCGCATAAGCCCAATATTTAATAGATCGCGGCAATTGTACCCGGTCGATAGCATGTCGACCGAGACGGCGATCTTTTCTGAACGCTTGCCATCACGAAACTCTTTGGCCAAATTACTGGAATTGGGAATGCGCGAGGTTATCGTCATCGCGATTCCGGGCCGTATCGCATTAAATATCTTAGTCAGGGTAGTCGCGTGATCTTGATTGACCGCAAAGATAAGAGACTTGCCGAGCGCTCCGCTGGGGTCACGCTGAGCTTCTTTCAAAAACGCCTCACACATGACTTGATTGCGAGCCGGTGTAAAAATCTTTCGTTCAAGGTCTTGGATCTTGTAGTTTTCTTCTTGCTCGTTGATGACAACCGCCCAGCCCGAGTCCTCAAGTGCTTGCGTAGTAATATCTGACCTGAGGTCAACTATTTTTGGAAGGCAGAGAAAGGGGCCTTCAGGATCTTTAACCGCATCAATAATGTCATACCGGTAGGTAGGAAAGCCTGGTTTACAGCCAAAATACTGATAGGTATCGCGTAACTGCCTTGCTTCGAGCGCCTTGGGATTTTCTCGCTCGAGCTTCTCAATATCAATGTTCTTAAGATATGCCTTGGGAGTAGCCGTCAGCCCCACGCGCGTTGCTTGGAAAAATTGAACAACTTCGCGGGCGTCTCCATAGATGGAGCGGTGCGCTTCGTCATTCACCACCAAATCAAAATGAAAAGGCGTAAATTCCTCGCGATAACGTCGATCCACCATCAAAGACTGTATTGTCGCAACGACGACTGAAGATCCAAGCAGTTCCCCCGGTCGCCTCCGGGCTGTTTTAAATAGCACGGGCTTAAACTCAGCCAAGTAAATATTAAACTCCTCCAAAGTCTGCCTAGCAAGCTCTATACGATCGACAACGAAAAGCACTCGCTCGGCATTGCGCGTCGCCAAAAATCGACGGATAAGAACCGCGCATAGTAAGGTTTTGCCAGTACCCGTTGCCATTTCAAGCAGAAATTTTCGGCGTTTTCCGTTGTCATACCCTTCTGAAATAGTGTCCAACGCTTTTATTTGGTAACGACGCACTACAACATCGGATTTAAATGGCTGAAGATATTGAGGGGTAATGACCTCGCTCATCAAGGGGCGAGGGGGTTGGAGATTTTTTAGACGAACACGCTCTAAATCTTCCGGGGAGGGCATCCGCTCAATACGGTAAGCGTCTTGATCTTTACGCGTATAATTCCAAAACCAATGTTCTTTGCCATTAGAGAGAATAATGAAGGGGGCCTTCATGTTTTCCGCGTAACCCAGAGCCTGTTCTTTGGCATCGTAAGGGTCAACGTCTTCTTTTTTCGCTTCTAGAACGCAAAGGGGACCATATTTTCCGTTTAAAACATAGTCCGCTCGACCGGTTGAGGTAGTTAACTCAAAGCGAACGTCCTTCTCTAGGTTCCAGCCGGAAGCTTCTAAGGCTTTGTCTATCAGAACTCTAGAAAATGCTTCGGATTGATTCATGAAACGAGCCCAGAAGGGATTATCCCCATACAGCAGCAGGGACGCAAACGTCTCGTTGACCCGGCAGAAACTTTCCCCTTTGCAGATTAGACATTACGCTATTTATTTTTTTAGTCAGATCTTCCTGAAGCTTAACCAAATCAGATTGAGATTGCCCCTCGTAAAACACAGAAACCCTCTGGGCAAAAATATCCGAAGGTATATCGAGGCCGCGAGGCTGAATGATTACAATAGGAACCTCCCACGCATTCAGAATTCCCAGCTCCCAGATACAGTTTGGCCTCAAGGCAGTTAAATCAACCACTGCTACCTCACAAGTACGCAAATGATGCACCATCTCTAAGAACCAATTCGGTTCAGTACCATCAGCATTACGCACAGGATCGTAGCCAGAGTTTTCTACTCCGCACTTAATGGTTTTCCATCTTTCTTCATGAACAGTTTCTCCCCCGTCCCCATCTGATGCGATAACAACAAAGCACTTCTTTGGTTCTGGGTTCCGAGGGGAACTAAACGATATTTCTTCTTCGAGGGGTAGCAAAAAATCTTCCGTTTGAAGAGGTAACTTGTCAGGCATTTTTTGATAAGCAGGGTATCGGAGTATGCCGTCAATAGCTACTAGTTCTTGTGACCGGTTAGCTAACATTTCCACCGTAGCTCCTTTTAATTTTAATTCCGCTATGCTTCTAGTTATAGCTTGCTTTTCCCAAAGAAAAGCCGTTTTACAACCCAGGGCAAACTCTTCGGCAACCGTAACAATCTCCTTGCCTTTTGCTTTTTGCAGATGGCTAAAAAGAGCATTTTGCATGTTGGTTTCTTTCTGCAGCTCGGCCGGTATTTTTATTTTAGAACCGAACCTTCTTTGTAATCCGGTCACAATAGATTCTAGATGGTCTCTGTATGAACGCACTGTTTCTAAATACATACGAATATTTGAAGTGTCAATAATGCTAATCACGTAGTCCATAAATCACGGGTATTCAGGGTCCTAGCAATGTCTTCGATCAAACCCCTGACCCTAGCTTATTATAGGAAAGCCCTTCGGAATTCTGAGGTCTAATTCGGGCGACTAGGCCTTGACGGAGGGGGCTAACTTACATATAGTTAACCTGTTGGGGGTAGGGTACGCGATTGGCCCGGTTTCGGGCCGCAAATTTTATGGAAACCTCCGAAGAACGACCGAATGACGTGGCGGCGACGGGACCGCAGG
>Ga0209515_10006227_pt1 | contig 14980 bp, 7 predicted proteins | sample Subgroupgradi54m_FD_187454 | JGI IMG/M metagenome (GOLD analysis project Ga0209515, IMG submission 187454) | Subsurface groundwater microbial communities from S. Glens Falls, New York, USA - GMW60B uncontaminated upgradient, 5.4 m (SPAdes)... ...
AAAAGCTCGACCGTCGCGAGCCTCTTCTGCCTTATCCGTACCTTCTCACTGATGCCAGCCAGTCGGCGGCTTATGAAAATATTGCTCTCGATCGTCTCGGCGCAGACCTTCTAATTCTAGATGGTATTAAAATTTATGGTCCAAGAGGCGCGGGAATTTTAGTGATCAAACAGGGTGTGGGCATTTCTTCTACCATCTTTGGCGGCGGTCAGGAAAAGGGCATGCGACCAGGTACTGAAAACGTAATTTCCGCTCTTGGTCTTGCCGAAGCGGTTAAAATCGCAAACAAAATTCGAGAAAAAGAATCTTCACGCCTGACGCAACTTCGCGATTACGCAATTACAAAAATTCTGAAAGAAGTTCCCGGCTCTAGTCTCAATGGTGATCCCGAAAGGCGACTGCCAAACAATATAAACATTTGTTTCTCACCCCAAGGCAACGCCTTGGGGAAAGTCGACTCTGAATTCTTAGTCATCAAACTCGATACACTTGGCTTCGCCGTTTCCTCTGCTTCCGCCTGCAGTAATTTGAAAACTGAAAATTCATCTTATGTTTTGGAAGCTCTAGGTAAAGGTCCTTCGGCAGGCTCAGGATCTTCGAACTGCGCTTCCTCATCTCTCCGGTTTACTCTTGGAAGAGAAACAACAAAGGCAGATTTAGATAAATTAATTTTCGCTCTCAAAAAAGTAACAAAGTAAACATTAGCATCCGGCACATAGTGTACAAGGGATGGAGAAAGAAGGAAAATTTATCGATTACAGTTGTGTGGATCGGGATCGTTTGTTAATATTGAATCAATGGAAGATCTAAATAAACACCAACTCATTTTACTTACGCTTCTTATAAGCTTCGTCACTTCGATTGCGACGGGGATTATTACTTATACATTATTGCAAGAAGCGCCGGTGGAGGTGACCAATACGATCAACAGAGTGGTAGAGAAAACTATTGCCCAGGTGACTCCCTCTGACAACGGCAAAACTATTGTTAAAGAAGTGCAGGTCGTGAACGAAGAAGATCTGGTCCTTTCTTCGATCGAAAAGAATACTAAGTCGATCGTGCGTCTCAAAACGAGAGGTTCAGATGGAGCGGAAATAATTACCGGCATTGGTTTCGTGATATCTGATAGTGGCAATGTAGTCTTTGATTCTCGAAGCTACAACCCAGTGGCGGCAAATTATGTCATCTTTGCAGACGGCCGATCTTTTTCGGTAGATAAAGTTTTCAGTGATCCGGATACCAACCTCACTTTTATTAAGCTCACTATGAACGGCCACAAGCCGGAAGAGCAGGTTTTTGCGCCAACGACCTTGGGCAACTCGGCGTTATTGAAACTTGGTCAATCCATAATAGAAATTTCTGGTCGAGAAAGTAATAGCGTCAATATCGGTCGTGTTTCTGAAATAAAGCTAACAGAGGACGGCAAAACTATCAAAAAAGTGATATCTAATATTAAAGTAGCTGGCGCAACCATCGGTAGCCCGTTTCTCAATCTCTCTGGGGAAATAATAGGCTTGGAATTGCCGATAGCAGAGGGGGATACTTCCTATACTTTTATTCCGGTAAATTCCCTAAAAAACTCTATTTCTAAAGGTATAAAAGAACTTGCTAAATAGAGAAATCATCTGCTATAATACGGCGGATGAGCCCATTTAATAACTTTACAACTAAGGCCAAAGAAGCAGTCAGACGCGCGCACGAGCTTGTCATTGAACGGGGGCAAAATCACGTTGGGCCTTTACATTTGCTGACTGCTTTGATTCTCCAGGAAGAAAGCATGGTGGCTTCTATTTTGGACAAGATGGAAGTAGACATCATTCTTTTGACTGACTCTTTGCTCGAAGCGATCGATACTGGCGTTTCGGCAAACATATCCACTCCTTCGTATCAGATTTATCTGACGCCAGAACTCGCTCATATTATCGAACATTCTTCCAAAGTTGCTAGCTCGATGGACGATGAATTTGTCTCGACTGAACACTTATTCTTGGCCTGTCTGGAAATGGAGTCGCAGGCGAGAGACATGCTCGCTAGGTTTAAAATCGAGAAGGAGAAAGTGGCCTACTTAATTCAGGAAATTAAGCAGGGCCGGATTACTGATGCGCGGGGCGCGAAGAAAAATAGAAGTCTCGTAAAATATACGAGATCCCTTACCAAACTGGCTGAAGAAAATAAACTAGATCCAGTTATCGGCCGGGAAGATGAGATCGCCCGCATTATCCAGATTTTGTCCCGCAGGACAAAGAATAATCCGATTCTTATTGGAGAGGCCGGAGTAGGTAAAACCGCCATCGCCGAAGGATTGGCCATGAAAATCGCTTCCGGCAACGTGCCTGATTCGCTGAAAGACAAAGAACTGGTTTCTCTTGATCTCGGGCTCTTGGTTGCTGGCACCAAATACAGAGGAGAATTCGAAGAAAGGCTCAAAAATATTATCAAAGAAATTGAAAAGTCAGAAGGCAAGATCATTCTTTTTATTGATGAAATACATACCATTATCGGCGCGGGCTCGGCCGAAGGCTCTCTGGATGCCTCCAATATGCTTAAGCCGCCTCTTTCTCGCGGAGAACTGCGAGCGATTGGCGCTACAACTATCAAAGAATATCAGAAACACATTGAGAAAGATCCGGCATTGACGAGGCGTTTCCAGCCGGTGTTTGTAAACGAGCCTTCGCTTGAAGACGCGACCACTATTTTGCGCGGGTTGAAAGAAAAGTACGAGCTCTATCACGGAGTGCATATCACGGATGATGCGATTAAGGCAGCCGTAAATCTATCTGCTAGATATATTACCGATAGATTCCTACCAGACAAAGCGGTGGATCTTATCGACGAAGCCGCTTCGCATCTTAAAATTTCGCTCGAGAATATGCCGGCCGTGCTCCAGGAGACCAATAACAAAATCATGAAGCTTGAGATCGAGAAAGAGGCTTTGAAAAATGAAATAAATAAAAATGGCAAGGTCAAACAGAGGCTTGAAGAAATAGAAAAAGAAATTGCCGACTACCGCGAGAAAACTTCCGAAATAGATTTGAAATGGAAGAATGAAAAGGAAACGGTCACCGATATCAAGAAAATAAAGAAAGATTTGGAGACTGCAAGGCTCACGGCCGAAGCTTCTGAAGCGCACGCCGATCTGGCTAAAGCGGCTGAAATCCGCTATGGCACTATTCCAGGTTTAGAGAAAGAGCTGGATACCAAAATTAAAAGATTGAAAAAATTGCAGGGGCCACGCCGAATTTTGAAAGAAGAAATTACAGAAGACGACATCGCCTCAATCGTGGCTAAATGGACCGGCATCCCAATGTCCCGCATGCTTGAGGAAGAAGCTCTCAAATTGCACCGCATGGAAGATGATCTGAAACACAGAATTATCGGTCAGGACGAAGCGGTTAAGAAAATCGCGGACACTATCAAGAGAAGTCGAGCGGGCATTGGCGATCCTAATCGGCCGATCGGCTCTTTTATTTTCTTAGGTCCGACTGGGGTGGGCAAAACAGAACTAACCAAAGCGCTTGCCGAGTTTATGTTCGACGATGAGAAAGCTTTGATCCGAGTCGATATGTCCGAATTTATGGAGCGACACTCGGTGTCGAAGCTTATCGGCGCTCCTCCAGGTTATGTCGGACACGATGATGGGGCAGGACTGACTGATCAAGTCAGGCACAGGCCGTATTCGATCGTACTGTTTGATGAAATTGAAAAGGCGCATCCAGAAGTGTTCAACGTGCTTCTGCAAGTTTTGGACAACGGCCGGCTTACGGATTCCAAGGGCCGGACAGTCAACTTTAAGAACACTATCATCATCATGACTTCGAATATAGGAGCTCAATATATCGACAAGATGGAAAAGATGGGTTTTGGCGAAAAGACGGAAGAGTCCAATTATGAAGATATCAAAGGCAAACTAGTAGACGCGCTCAAAGATCATTTCCGTCCGGAATTCTTAAACCGAATCGACGAAATTGTCACTTTCGATATTCTTTCTAAAGAAGCGGTTAGAGCAATTGTCAAAATCCAGATTGATTTGGTGCGCGAGCGGCTACTCTCTAAAGAAATTGAAATTGCTGTAAGCGAAGAAGCGCTTGATTTTCTCGCTCGCGAAGGCTACAACCCGCAATACGGCGCTCGTCCGCTCAAACGCCTAATACAGAGCAAAATTCTCAATCAAATCGCCTCTCTTATTATTTCTAAAGGGATCATGAAAGGCGGCCAAGTCCTCGTCTCTATTAAAAATAACAATCTAGACTTCGAAATAAAAAAGGGCCGTCGCGGCGCCATCATCGAAGCCTCCGAGTTGGAAACCGGAACTCTTGTTCATTAGCCCAAAGTCCGACTTTGGGCTAATTGAGTTGTCTCAAATGCTAGCAATCGCACCGATCAGTGCAAATGCATATATTTAAAACCTCACCATTTTGAACGATCGTCCAAGTTGTATACATTTTGAAAAAACAGAGAAATCTGGTAGGATTTTCTCATGCGTCGGTGGTAGAGTGGTCAATTACAACAGACTGTAAATCTGTCGCCTTCGGGCTACGGAGGTTCGAATCCTCCCCGGCGCACATTAGTATTAATTTTAAAAAAATGACTGAAAAAGAATTTTTTGTGAAGACGGCGAGGGACGAGGGACCAAGATTTGAGAGGGTGTTTAAGGCGTTACCGGAAAATTTGGAGGACTTGAGACATCATCCGAAGAATAAAAACGCGATGGAATTGGTCAGCACTATGGCGTATGAATCTGCGATGCTACCCGGATTTATCACGACTGGTATGATTGATTTTTCTAAGGGTGAAAAGATTGAAGAGAAAACTGTCGCGGGCCTCGCCGATATTTTTAAAGAAAATCTGAACAATGCTGCGGATTTGGTGGAGAAGATGAGCGAAGAAAAATGGAGCGAGGCTGGCAAAATGATGAGCGGAGAGAAAGTAGAATGGGAGGCAGTTAAGAGTGAGATGGTCTGGGGACTTTTGCTTGATCTCATCCATCACCGCGGCCAGCTCTCGACCTACATCCGCCCGCACGGCGGCAAAGTACCTTCGATCTACGGCCCATCGGGAGATATGAATGGATAGGGCGCGCTATTTTGCAAGGACTCACACGCAAGGGGAATCCTTGAAGATGGACTTATGGTGGATTTTCAAGTACTATAAAAGTCCCCAGTCAGGGGGTTTTTAATGCCAGAAAATAAAGAGATACGAAATATAGCAATTATTGCGCACGTGGATCACGGGAAGACTACTCTTACCGATGCTTTGATGCGAGAGACGGGGGCGGAGCTCGAAGGTTCGATGGATTCAAATGCGCTCGAGCTTGAGCGCGGCATTACTATTTATGCCAAAAATACTTCCATCAATTATAAAGGCATGAAAATAAATATTGTGGATACGCCTGGTCACGCTGATTTCGGTTCGGAAGTGGAGCGAGTACTGCGCAGTATCGATTCGGTTTTACTTGTGGTTGATGCGCAGGAAGGACCGATGCCGCAGACTCGTTTCGTTTTGAAAAAATCTCTGGAACTTGGTCTGCGGCCGATCGTAGTAATAAACAAAATAGATAAGCCGGCGGCCGACCCGGCCAGAGCCGAAGAAGAAGTGTTGGAATTATTTTTGGAACTTGGCGCTAGTGATTTGCAGGCGGATTTCCCGGTAGTTTACTCTATTGGAAGATTGGGAATTGCAAAATTAAAACTAGAAGATGATTCAAAAGATTTGACGCCGCTTCTCGATACTATTATTTCTCACGTTCCCCCAGCCACATCTCCAGAAAAATTAGAAAAACCACTTTTAGCTCAACCTTTTAATCTTGGTTACGATAATTTTCTAGGCCGGCTCGCGGTGGCCCGCATTTATGAAGGCAAGATTACAACTGGCCAAAATGTATTTGTAAAAAAGCCAAGCGGAGAAGTGCGGACAGGCAAAATTACCAAACTTTTTACATATGTTGGCATTCAACGCAAGGAAGTGGCCGAAGCTCTGGCCGGTGACATTGTTCTCATTGCAGGGCTTCCAGATATTTATATTGGCGAAACCATCACAACCGACGAAAAAGCCGACGCTCTGCCCGCGATTGAAGTAGATGAGCCGACTATCACTCTCAATTTCATGGTCAACAGCTCGCCTTTCTCCGGTCGAGAAGGCAAGTTTGTCACCTCTAGGCAAATCAGAGAATATTTGGAAAAGGAATTGGAAGTAAATGTGGGATTAAAGGTGGATTTCGATAATTCTGATACGTTTAGAGTCTCGGGCCGCGGCGAATTGCACATCGCGATCTTGATTGAAAATATGAGGAGAGCTGGTTACGAAGTTCAAGTGTCGCAACCAAACGTGATTTTCCACGAAGAAGGCGGACATAAAACAGAACCATTTGAGGAAATAATTGTCGATACTCCGAGCGCTTTTCAGGGCGCGGTAATAGAAAAGTTGGGCGGCCGAGGATTTGTAATGCAGGATCTGAAACAACACGGAGACTCTGTTCGCCTCACTTTTGTCGGACCGACGCGAGGATTTTTGGGTTATCGCAATCAGTTCGTAGTGGATACCAAGGGCGAGGGCATACTTTCTTCTCGCGTTGTGGGATTCAGGCCTTACGCGGGAGAAATAAAAAAGCGCGCAGTAGGCTCGATGATCTCGATGGCCTCCGGCAAAGTCTTAGGTTTCTCGCTCTGGAATTTGCAAGATCGCGGCGTTCTCTATATTGGACCAGGTATTGAAGTCTATGAAGGCCAGGTGATCGGCAATACTTCGAAAGGCGAAGAAATGTCCGTCAATCCTACCAAAGGCAAGCAACTGACCAACATGCGCGCTTCCGGTTCCGACGAAGCCATGATGCTCACTCCACCCTTTGAACTCTCGATCGAACGCGGTTTGGAAATCGTCAACGCCGACGAATATCTCGAAATCACTCCGAAATCCGTTCGGTTAAGAAAACAATTTTTGACGGAATTGGACAGGATAAAATCTAAAAGGGGATAACTATTTTTGGCTTGTGTTATAATATTCACATGAGAAGATATTTTGCCGTATTACTCTTTCTCTTATTTTTTGCATTGGGCATTCCTTTTTCGTCCGCTTACTTTGCCAAGTTTTTGATAAGTCCGACTTCGGTCGTGGCGGGCAATATTTTGCCTCTAGAAAGTTTCTCCACTAACATTAATATTTCTGAAGATCTCTCTTTTGCTGGTCCTATTGAAGGAGAAACACCTTACAAAATTTTCCGTCTGACAGCTTGCAATCAATACGATGCCGGAGGCTTCTGTATAAATAGCCCGCCAAATTTGTGCCCATATATTTCCCTGCAGCCGAAAAATGTAGAAATCGGCGATGTGGGATTTGTCTTAAACGCTTCTACATCTTGGGTTGTGGCGACGGGGAAGCTAAATCTGCCGACAGATCCGAGTGACGACTGGACGCTTTCTATCACCTCGCCTTGTTTTGAAGGCGAGTGCCCGGCAGGTTATGACGCGAGCACTCGCGGCGCGCCCTTGCCTCAAAGTCTAAAGGGTCAAACTTTTAAATGCGATCTTAACGTAGAATCCGCCGAACCCCCATTTCTGATCAAGGCGCTCTCGCCAAAGGTTGCTCGGGCCGCCAATTTAAACAAAATGACAGTGGAGGCGGTCTTTGTCGGAGGCGCCCCAAAGACAGATCCGGTTATAATTATTCCCGGCATCATGGGCTCTGCTTACAAAAATGGCCAGTTAGTCATCGATCCGATTCTGCACACTTATGACGATCTGATCGCCACGCTCGAAGCCAACGGTTATAAAAAAGACGTCGACCTTTTTACTTTCCCATACGAATGGCGTGATTCGAACGTCTTCTCCGCCCAGCTCCTGAAATCCAAAATCGATGCGGTCAAAGCGATTTGCCGATGCTCCAAAGTCGATCTCGTCGCTCACTCCATGGGCGGCCTGGTGGCTCGTCAATATATCCAATCCTCTTCTTACGCCAACGACGTCGATCAAGTAATTTTCCTAGGGACGCCACATAAGGGCGGAGCAGATTCTTATTTGGTGTGGGAGGGAGGAGAATTTCAAAGAGATTTTTTTAATCAATTAAAACAAGGATTTATACTCGCAGAAGCTTTGCATAATGGATATCTTGGCATTAACGATTATGTCCACTTGCGACCGATCTTATCGGTTAAAGAATTGTTACCTACTTTTGATTACCTAAAAGATAAAAATACCGGAATACTTAGAACTTATCCCAATAATTACCCAGCGAATTCATTTCTAGAATCATTGAATATTAATATTTCAAAACTTCTAACTTCTGGAGTAAGAATTACTAATATAATTGGAAATTTTGGGAATGAGACAGTTAATATAATAAGGGTTATTCCAAGTACTAAGAATGGGTTGTGGCAAGATGGCCAGCCAGATGGTTTTTATCTATTAATCGGAGATAAAGGGTTAGAAAGAGGAGCCGGGGATGAGGCAGTAACTATTCAAGGGGCAACTCTCGATAATTCTATAACTAACCAAGAAGTATCAAGTACTCATCTAAGGATACCGACTATTGCAGAAGCTAAAGTATTTAATATTTTAACTAATAAAGTTGCGACTACAACTTTTGATCATAATTATGGAGTTGATAAAAAAGTTTTATTGATGCAGTTACTTTCTCCGGTTGATTTTGTAGTTACAGCTCCGGATGGCAAAAAGATGGGGAAAAATTTTACAAATGGGACGGAGTATAATGAGATACCGGGAGCGTTTTATTCGGGATATCAAACAGACGAGGAATACATTACGATTCTAAATCCGCTGGACGGAGAATACAAAATTGAATTGCAGGGAACTGGTAATGGGGGAAAGTACACGGTGCTGACAAGTTTAATTAACGATGCAACTTCTACAACTGCTCAATTTTCAGCAACAACTACGCCAAATCAGATCACAGATCTGAAACTCACTCTCAATAACGCACACCCAGAGGCGATTTCTGTTGATCCAGATGTCTTTGCCGATATTAACCGAGCCTATGCGAACGGCTGGATTAAAGATAAAAAGACGAAAGATATGCTCCTCCTGGAAGCACAGCTTCTGATAAAGTTCCAATTAAAATTTGGTACAATAAGTAAGAAAGTAGATATGATATTAGCAAAGCTAGTCTTGAAGCAACTTGACGATCTCATTAAGAAAAAGCTGATCACGATCGAAGCTTACAATTTATTAAAATTTGACCTGAATTGGTTAATTAATCATTAAAATGAACTTTGTAAAAAATATTATTTTGTTGATAGTAGTTTTAATTTTAAGTTATTTTACCGCTAGTTGCTTTGGAGCTTGGTATGATAAATTCGCTCCTCAACATGATTCTTTATTTGGTGCTTCTAAGAATATAACAAACGGGGTTGTAGGTCTTCCTTTCGCTTATGTTTTTTTTACCGCGTTTCTTTTTAAACTTTTTGGTTCCGGAAATAAAAAACATTGGATTATCTGCTTATTAGTTCCGGCCGGATTAGTTTTTGGATTAGCTGACCTACAGCATATCTACCTCCCCATCATCCTCAGCCTCGTCGCTTTCTACTTAGCGAAAGTTATCTTAATGATTTACGCCAAAACCAAAACCTCCCATGCCTAGAACAAAAACCTTTAACGGCTCAAATGGCAGGAAATGAGCCGTTAGGCCAATCGGCTAAATACGGCCGGATTTAGCCGATCCGATTGAAAAAGAGGCCTAAAAATGATAGGGTTTTGTTAAATTTATGGATCTATCAGACAACGAAAAAAGAGATGTAATAAAATATCTAGAAGCCGGGAAACCGCTTCCAGAAAAATATCGTTTCTTGCTTTTTGATGATGACAGAGAGGTTGAGCTTCTTTGGAATGGAAAGACAAATGAGGTAACGAATGTTATCTTGCCTTTTCAAGTTATTGAGCAAATAGACGAGCCGAGAAGTGATGCAAAATTCGGCAATCAAAATTCTCTTTTTGACACAACCGGACGACAAATTACTGGATGGACGAATAAGTTGATTTGGGGAGATAATAAACTAATTCTTTCTTCTCTCAAAAATGGACCGCTTCGCAAAGAAATAGAAGCCCAAGGCGGTTTGAAATTGATTTACATTGACCCTCCGTTTGATGTCGGTGCGGATTTTTCAATGGATATAAAAATTGGTGACGGTGCGGACGAAGAAAATTTTACAAAAAAGCCTTCGGTAATAGAGGAAATTGCTTATCGCGACACTTGGGGCAAAGGCGCGGATAGTTTTATTGCGATGATTTATGAGAGATTAAAACTTATGTGTGATTTGCTCGCGGAAGATGGAAGTATTTATGTGCACTGTGACCACCGAGTGAATAGTTATATGCGGTTAATTTTGGATGAAATCTTTGGGAAAAATGCTTATAAAAATGAAATAATATGGGAATATCAAGGTTCGTGGGTTGAGCCAAAAACTTATTATCCACGGAGAAGTCAAAAAATATTTTTCTATTCCAAATCCGATAACTATATTTTTAATAGAATATATGAAAAAGAAAAAACTGAAAAAGGTGTTATAAAAAGATGGGAAAGATATATCGATGATGGAAAAATTTTTGGGAAAAATGCACCGTACGAAGACGGTAAATTTGGACCATATTTGAATAAATTTAAGAAAGAGAATAAAAGAGATCCGTTACCCGACGATATTATTGCAGAGTTTCAAGGTCGTTCAGTTGGCGATACTTGGTATGTAAGCGTCATAAATCCTGTTAGTCCCGAAAATATTAAATATCCAACTCAAAAACCAGAAGAACTAATTGAACGAATTATTAGAGTATCCTCTAATGAAGGTGATCTTCTCGCCGATTTCTTCTGCGGTTCGGGAACTACACTAGCGGTTGCGGAAAATCTTGGTAGAAAATGGATAGGCTCTGACTTGGGGAAATTTGGTATACACACAACCCGTAAGCGAATGATCGGAGTGCAAAGAGAAATGAAAAAGGAAAATAAAAATTTCCGAGCTTTTGAAATTTTGAATGTTGGGAGATATGAAAGAGAAAACTTCTTAGCGACAAACAATGATTTGCGAGCAGAAGAAAGGTCAAAACAAGCTGAAAGAAAAGAAAAAGAATTTGTAAAACTCATACTTTCCGCATACAAAGCGGAACCAGTGGAATCTTTTGTAAATGTTATCGGAAAAAAAAGAGACAGGCTTGTAGCGGTGGGACCTATCAATACACCCGTTTCCTCAAAACTCGTACGGGACATTGTGAAAGAGTGTAAAGAAAAAGGAATCACTAAAGTTGATGTTCTTGGCTTTGACTATGAAATGGGACTTGATTTTACGGAGTACAAAGATCAAGGAATTGATATTGCTTTCAGAATTATCCCGAGAGAAGTTTTTGACAGAAAGGCGGTAGAAAAGGGACAGGTGAAGTTTTATGATGTTGCGTTTATTGAAGCAAAACCCATTGTAAAAGGTCGTGGGAATGAAAAGCAGATTTCTATTGAACTGACTGATTTTTCTGTCTTTTACAATCAAGACGATTCGGGCGAAATAGCCGAGGCATTGCGCCCCGGCGGATCAAAAGTCGTAGTGGAAGATGGTCAAGTGGTAAAAATCTTAAAAGATAAAAAGACAGAAGAAATTTCAAAAGAAGTTTTGACTAAAAAATGGAGCGATTGGATTGACTATTGGGCGGTAGATTTTGATTTTTCTAGTAGAAAAGAAATCATCAAAATAGTGGAAGATGGCAAAGAAAAAGAGGTTTGGACTGGAGACTACATTTTTGATAATGAATGGCAGAGTTTCCGCACCAAAAAGAATAGAAATCTTGACCTCGTTACTTCCCCAAAGGTGGCAACAAAAGGCAAGCATAAAATAGCCGTAAAGGTCGTGGATATTTTTGGAAATGATACGACGAAAGTAATTGAAGTGAAGATATGAAAATAGAACGGACAATAACAGCCCACGACCGTAGAGATGGATTATCTTTTGTTTTCATGGATGAGTCTGGGAAAAAGGAGTCTGATAGGTTTTTTGTGTGTGGTTTTCTTCAAATTGAAGACAATATAGGATTTTCTAGATCTCTTCAAAGAGTTGTAGACCAAATCAAAAACTTATCAATACGGAATAGACAAAAGAGAATTGATATTTTACATAAAGATAAGAATTTGGAGGAACTAAGAAATCTTGCGTGGACTTTTAATCAATTTGAATTAAAGCATTATCGAATTACAAAAGAAAATCAAAATCTATACTCCGATTTAATTAAGGCTCTTTGGAAAAAAACAAAATTTAGATTTACCGCTATTGTCTTTGATAGAAAAGATCCAAATTATATTCGTGAACCAAATGAGCATAACGCACTATATCTTCGAGCTCTTAAGTTGTGTATGAATCATTGTGTGAAGGATATTAAATATGTGTACGTACCCGATAATTTTGATATAAACTTTAATTGGAATGTAAAAAGTGGTAATCTTCCAATTTCCATATTGCCATTGGAATCTAATTCTTGCTTACAGATCCAGGTTACCGATATTTTTACTGGGCTTATTGCGCAGGCTTTAAGGACTATAAGTGGAGAGGAGCTAACGCACAAAGACGAAGTGCGTAAGCCAGTTCTGGATACTCTTGAAGTGACTATGGGTCAGAAAATAAAGGGGAATCTGACTGTGGAAACCCCGAATTATTTTTCAGTTTGGGTCGTAAAGCTGACTAAAAACGAAAATCGGGGCATGGACAAGAAATCCAACCCCGATTCTCAGCAACCTGATTCTATACCAAAGTGAGTAATTTTTCAATTAAAATGTGGATAACATAATGAAATATGGCTTTACATAAAGATTTTCCAAAAGATCCATACGCGATACTTGATCCGAACATTCGGTGGTTTCCTGCAGATGAGGCGCTGAGAGAACATGGTTATGAAAAGCTTCTACCTCCCCTTGTGGCAGACTTACGAAAGAAGGTTAAGGAATGGCGAGATAAAAATTATGACGGGGCAAGCGATACTTCTAAATCACTTTTGAATTGGTGGTTTAAGGAAGAACATATCATTTATGATCAACACGGAGTGTCTTCACATTTCAAATACTATTTCGCGCAGAGAGAAGCGTTAGAAACAGTCGTTTGGCTCTACGAAGTGGCAAAAGTAAAAGATAAATACGATCTTATTCGGTACAACACAACTGGCGTGCTAAGCCCGCAGATGTTTACCGAGGAGTGGCTTCGCTTTGTGATAAAAATGGCAACGGGCGCAGGTAAAACTAAAGTGATGAGTTTGGTTGTCGCATGGGCGTATTTCCATAAAAAATATGAAGAAGATTCAAATTTAGCAAAGAATTTTCTTTTGATAACTCCAAATGTCATTGTTTTTGAAAGAATTAAGAGTGATTTTGCTGGATCTAATAATATCTTTTTTAATGACCCAGTTTTACCTGATAACGGATATCATGGGCAAAACTGGCGGGACGATTTTCAAGTAACTTTGCATTTGCAAGATGATTTGCGTAACGTTTCTGACACTGGAAATATATTTTTAACTAACATCCATAGAGTTTTTGAAGGTGATGTAAGAGATTCAAGCGTAGATGACGAGGACACCTCTGCATATTTTTTGGGTGATAAGCCGGTTACGAAAACAAGCGACTCCACTGTTGATTTAGGAATGATTGTAAGAGATATTGACGAACTTATTGTAATAAATGACGAAGCTCATCATTTGCACGACGATAAATCAGCTTGGGTTAAATCTATTACGGACATAGATAATCGCCTAAAGCAGAAAGGAACGAAATTATCTTTACAAATTGATCTGACGGCTACGCCAAAAAAGAATGACGGCTCTATTTTTGTGCAAACAATTTCTGATTATCCGCTTGTAGAAGCTATACATCAGAAAGTTGTAAAAAATCCAGTTGTACCAGACGCGGCGAGTCGAGGAAAGTTGAAAGAAAATCAAAGTACCTTATTTAGTGAAAAATACAGAGATTATATAAATCTTGGTATTGAGGAGTGGCAAAAAACATACGATGTATTAAAACCTATGGGCAAAAAATCCATTCTTTTTATTATGACAGACGATACAAAGAATTGTGATGAGGTAGCAGAGTATATTGAAACAAGTTTTAAAGAATTGAGAGGCGCGGTTTTGACCATTCACACAAATAAAAGCGGTGAAATTTCTGAAAGTGTATCTGGCAAAAGCAAAGAAGAATTGGACTTGCTTAGAAAACAGGCAAACGAAATTGATAGTTGGGAAAGCCCATTTAAGGTAATCATTTCTGTAATGATGTTGAAAGAGGGTTGGGATGTAAAAAATGTAACGACAATCGTTGGGCTACGACCTTACGCCGCCGATTCAAAAATTCTTCCCGAACAAACTCTCGGACGAGGACTCCGTAGAATGTTTTTTGGCAGAGATGATGTTGAGGAGTATGTGAGTGTTGTGGGAACGCCCGCTTTTATGGACTTTGTTGAGTCAATCAAAGGCGAGGGCGTTATTCTTGAAAAGAAAGCAATGGGAACAGGAGCTAAGCCAATAGCTCCGATGGTTATTGAAGTTGATAAGGATAATCCAAACAAGGATATTGATAAACTTGATATTGAGATTCCGGTAATGTCCCCCAGAATTCAAAGGGAGTACAAAAACCTTGCCGAGTTAGATGTTTCTAAATTTGGAAACAAAAAAGTCAAAGTAAAAACTTTTTCGGAGGAAGAAAAACGAGAAATTGTTTTCAAAGATGTTGTTGGCGAAAAAACTCATCACACGACAATACTTTCGGGAGACATTGAGCCAGATTATCAAAGTGTTGTCGGATTTTTTGCACAAGCAATAATGCGAGAGCTACGACTATTTGGTTGCTATGATATTTTATTCGGCAAAGTAAGAGATTTTTTGCAAAATAATATGTTTGATAGTCCTGTGAATTTGTCAGACCTCAATACTTTGAGAAACTTGTCAGAAGTTGAATATATACGACTCATTAAAGATTCTTTCAAAAAAGCTATCAATGATCTTACTGTGGAAGACAAGGG